>FLOH01000822.1_pt1 | contig 55837 bp, 52 predicted proteins | sample 756751 | NCBI WGS metagenome assembly FLOH01 (sample SAMEA4026879, study PRJEB14308) | marine metagenome | biome: coastal water; material: water | depth 74 m
CCTGCACGGCTGTCTGGAACACCACGCCACCTACAACGAAGACATCGCATGGGCACACCGTCAACCCGCCATCGAAGCGATCGCCGCTTGACATTTACGAACAAGGGGTGTCTCTGGCCTGCCGGCCAACTCGGATCCAGGTCGAGGCCGGGAAGGACTCGAACGAAGCAAGACTCACCGCTCGCGGAGATGCAGGGAATCGAACCCCTCGGGCCGCAATGCAACCCGACACCGGTGTTGAAGACCGGGGAACCCACCAGGCGTCCGGACACCTCCGGGGATGAACTTACCGGAACGAGCGGCGCTCGGTATCAGGACGGTCACGCAGGATTCGGAGGGCAATGAGTTCTGCCTCCACTAACCCGCCGAGTCGTTCCGCGGGCTGGCAGCGCCGCATGCGGGGACACAAACCCTGGGTACGCGTTCTAGGTGGTGATGTAGCGCTCGAGTTGGGTGATCATGTCGTGCTGTTGGGCGATCATCGCCTTCACCACGTCACCAATCGAGACCACTCCTGCGAGCCGACCGTCATCGTCCAAGACCGGGAGGTGTCGAATCCGATGCTCGGTCATCAACTCCATGCACTCGGCGACGGTCGACGCAGAACCGACCGTTCGGAGCTCGGCCGTCATGATCTCCGAAACCCGAGTCTCCTTCGAGCCGCGCTCGAGGAGTTCCACACTCCTCGCGTAGTCGCGTTCTGACAGGATCCCGACCAGGTCGTCCCCGTCAAGCACCAGGACTGCTCCGATGTTGAGCTCTGCCATCGCCTCGAGCGCGTCGAAGACCGTGTCGTCGGGAGCGACCGACCACACGTCCGAACCCTTGACGGCAAGAATCCCGGTAACCATCCGCTGCATATCATCTCCTTCTCTTCCCAACGAACCTAGTCGAGGACCGCCGCCCGCGCTTGACCTATCGCTTTTGGCATGGCAACTGTGAACACCCCTACACTCGACCAATCGTGTCACGACGTGCCCGCTTCGCATGGTTCTGGCTCGCGGCGATCACGATCGTCGCGATAACCCCATTCGCGTCCTTCGCGGCCGGCGAGTCGATCGGCGGCACTCTCATTCAACGGCTCGGTGATGAGAAGCTTCCCGTCGAGGGAATCACCATCACCGTGATCCAGGACGGGACCGAGATCGGAACTGGAAAATCCGGAACCGACGGGAAATGGGAGATTCCCGTCCCGGGCGCCGGCATCTACCTGGTGAGACTCGAGACCTCGACCCTCCCTGAGGGCGTCGCACTCACCGACCCCGACAAGCAGGAGCTCTCGGATGTCGAGGTCCGGGACGGACAGGCCAAGAAGGTGATCTTCCCACTCGGTGAAGGCACTTTCTCGACGGTGTCGACCTACGCACGAGTGGGAGCCCTCTTCACCTCCGGGCTCAAACTGGGAGCGATCATTGCTCTCTCCGCCGTCGGTCTCTCCCTGGTGTTCGGCGTCACGGGACTCGTCAACTTCGCCCATGCGGAGATGGTCACGCTCGGCGCCGTCGCCGCGTACTTCTTCCATGGCTCAACCGTCGGCCCGCAGTGGCCGCTCGTGGTCGCGATTGTGCCGGCCGTCCTCGTCGGTGCCGGCTTTGGATGGTTGCAGGAGCGGGCACTGTGGCGACCGCTCCGGAACCGGCACACCGGTCTCGTGGCAATGATGGTCGTCTCGATCGGACTTTCGTTCGCCCTCCGCAACCTCTTCCTCATCATCTTCGGCGGCGAACCGCGGGCCTACCCGGACTTCGCTGGACAGCCGCCGATCGAGCTCCTCGGCATCTCGATGGTCCCCAAGCAACTCGCCACCATCGCCATCTCACTCATCGTGCTCGCCGGCGTCGGCCTCTTCCTTCAACGCAGCCGCTCGGGGACCGCGATGCGGGCCGTCGCCGACGATGCGGACCTTGCTGAGTCATCCGGCATCAACGTCAATCAGATCATCCTCATCACCTGGGTGCTGGCCGGCGGACTTGCCGCACTCGGCGGAGTCTTCTTCGGACTCAACGAGGCGGTCCAATGGGACATGGGGTTCAAGCTCCTCCTCCTCATCTTCGCCGCGGTCGTGCTCGGTGGCCTTGGAACCGCGTACGGGGCCATGGTCGGCGGCTTCATCGTCGGCGTTGCGGTCGAAATGAGCACCCTCGTGTTCCCCAATGAGTTGAAGGCGGCGGTTGGCCTCGGCGTTCTCATCATCATGCTGCTCATCAGACCACAGGGTCTCCTCGGCTCAAAGGAGCGGATCGGCTGATGGATTGGGCAAACATCCTCATTGACGGCATCCTCGCCACGATCGGTCCGATCACCGCAGCGTATGCAATCTCCGCGATCGGACTGAACCTGCAGTTCGGCTACGCCGGCCTCCTGAATTTCGGCCACGTCGCATTCATGCTCGTCGGCGCCTACGGGACCGCGATCACCGTCGACTTCGGTGCGCCCCTGTGGCTCGGCGTCATCGTTGGCATTATCGCCGCCGCTCTCCTCGGCTTGCTCCTCGGCCTGCCGACACTCCGCCTGCGCGCTGACTATCTGGCGATCACCACCATTGCGGCCGCGGAAGTGATCCGTCTCCTCGTCCGGTCGAATTGGGCACAGCCGCTGACGAACGGGGTCTTCGGCATCCAGGGATTCGCCGACTCGTTCTTCACTCTCAACCCGTTCCCTGCGTCTCAGATCTACGGTATCGGCAGTCTCGTCGTGACCGGCCGCAAGCTGTGGGTCATGATTGTCGGCTGGGCCGTCGCAGCAATCATCACACTGTTCATCCGACGCCTCATCAAGAGCCCGTGGGGCCGGGTACTGAAGGCCATCAGGGAGGACGAAGACGCCACGATCTCGCTCGGCAAGAACGTTTTCGCCTACAAGCTCCAGGCACTGATGATCGGCGGTGCAATCGCAGGCATCGCAGGGATCCTCCTCGCCGTCGAACAGCAGAACGTAACCCCCGACGCTTATCTGCCGAAGATCACATTCATCCTCTACGTCATCGTGATCCTTGGCGGTGCAGGCACGATACTCGGACCGATCGTCGGGGCCATAACCTTTCAGTTCATGTTCTTCACCATCGACGCCCTCATGGTCAGTGCACAGGCCAATGTCGGGTGGGTGGGCGACCTCCTGACACCTGCTGCGGCCGGCCAGATCAAGCTCGTACTCGTCGGCATCGGGATGATGGTCCTCATGATCTTCCGGCCGCAGGGCATCCTCGGGAATAGGGAGGAGGTGCTCATCGATGAACGTTGATCACCCCATGGCCGGCGTCGCACCCGAACCCGGCGTCCACAAGCCCGACCCGGTCCTCGTTGCCAGAGGCCTACGGCGGTCGTTCGGTGGTCTCGATGCCGTCGACGTCGACCACCTCGAGATCCAACGGCACACGGTGACGTCCCTCATCGGACCGAACGGGGCCGGCAAGACGACGCTCTTCAACCTCCTCACCGGCTTCGACAAACCAAGCGCCGGCGAGTGGCATCTCAACAACGGATCACTCGCCGGGATCGCTGCGTTCCGGGTCGCGCGACGCGGGATGGTTCGAACCTTCCAGCTCACTCGCTCTCTTGGCCGGCTGACGGTGATGGACAACATGCTTGTCGCAACGAAAGACCATGCCGGGGAGAGCCTCTGGGGGGCGATTACCGGTGGGTGGCGCATCACCGAAGAGGCCAATGAGGAGCGGGCGGCCGCACTCCTCGAACGGTTCGGTCTTGAGCACATGACCGAAGAGTTCGCAGGAGGGCTCTCGGGTGGTCAGAGAAAGCTCCTCGAGATGGCCAGGGCGCTCATGATGGAACCAGAGGTCGTCATGCTCGACGAACCGATGGCCGGAGTGAACCCCGTGCTCACCCAGTCGCTGCTCACGCACATCACCGGTCTACGCGACGGCGGCAAGACCGTGATCTTCGTTGAACACGACATGGATGTCGTCCAGGAGATCTCCGACTGGGTCGTTGTCATGGCCCAGGGTCGCGTGATTGCCGAGGGACCGCCGGGGGTCATCGCCCAGAACCGGGCCGTGATCGATGCCTACCTCGGTGAGCACCATGGGGAGGCGGCCACGTGACCGACCAGCTTCTCATCGCCGATGGCGTCGTCGCCGGGTACCTCCCCGGAGTCGACATCTTGCGCGGCGTGGACCTCATCCTCGGCGACGGAGAACTGATCGGGATCATCGGACCGAACGGTGCGGGCAAGTCGACGCTCATCAAGGCGATCTTCGGTCTGGTCCCGGTACGCAAGGGCCTCGTGACCCTCAGGGGCAACGATATCTCTAATCTCCCCGCACACGAACTCGTGGCCCTCGGTGTCGGGTATGTGCCGCAACGGGAGAACGTGTTCCCGTCGCTCACGGTCGAAGACAATCTCCGCATGGGGCTCTACCTCGAACCGAAGGCATGGGACCGGCGGCTGGCAGCGGTCGTAGAGATCTTCCCCCTTCTCGCCGACCGGTCCGACCAGCGCACCGGCTACCTGTCGGGCGGGGAACGCCAGATGGTCGCGATCGGACGAGCTCTGATGATGGACCCGTCGGTTCTTCTCCTCGACGAGCCCTCTGCCGGTCTCTCGCCAGCGAATCAAGACCTCGTGTTCGAGCGGATTCGCGACATCGCCGACACCGGCGTGTCGATCATCATGGTCGAGCAGAATGCCCGGCGATGCCTTCAGATAGTGGACCGTGCCTACGTCCTCGACCAGGGACAGAACGCCCACACCGGAGCGGGACGAGATCTCCTCCACGATCCGAAGGTAATCGACCTGTACTTGGGGACCCTCGGTCGGGTCGAGTGATCCCAGGTACTCAGTACCGGCCGCAAACCGCCAGCGAGGTCCTTGCGGTTCCCCGGCACCAGCTTCCAGCTACCAGCTTCCAGCCATGAGACTCGAGCAGGAAGCTCCCGCGCCCCCGACCGTCGGGTCCTCTTCCTCCCCCTCAGCCTGGATCCGCGGTTTGTCGTCGGGTTCGCTGGCGCGGTCTCATGGTGGGACCGGCATTCGAGATGTTGCCGATGATCACGATCCGGGTGAAGGTGCGAGCGGGGCTCTCTGACACTCTCCCCCACCCTGAATCTGACACAATGAACAGACAACACACGAAACCGTTGCCCATGTCCCCGTACGAATGTCACCTATCACCCCAATCCATACAGTTCCGTCGGGGGGACAGGAGAGGCGTGGTCTCTCCCACGTCCCCAACCGTGGATTGAAGCTTCGTGGGGGCACGGATGACGCCGAGTCCCCCCACCAAATGGAGTGGGGCCCGGCAGATGCCGGGCCCCACTCCATTCTTGGTTGGCTGTTACCGGGTCAGCCTGCGACGATTTGTTCGAGGGTCGTCGTGCCGCCTTCGGCGTCATACAAGAAGACGTCGTAGGTCCCGATTCCCGGTTCGTTACTCGCACCGAAATCGAGGGGACCCGAAGCACCGTCATAGTCGATGTCGGTACCCTCCATCAACAGGTTGAAACACTCTTCGAACATCGAGCACTTCTCCCCACCCTTCGTCACGTTCTCGATCTCGGTAACGAACACGGCAGGATCGGCACTCTGAGCAGCCTGCGCCGCAAGGACCATCACCATCAGACAGTCATAATCCTGCGCCGAGAAGATCGTCGGCGTACCAGGGAACGCCGCCTCGAACCGCGCCGGGAACGTCGCCTCACCATTCGCCGGCGAAGCCGAAGGCGCCGTACCCTTAATGCCATCGAGCAGCGCAACATTGCCGCCGACCTGATCCGAACCGACCGTGTCCTTGAACCCGTCGGCCACATAGATCTGACCCTCGAAACCCGCACCAGCGAGATCGAGCAGGATCTGCCCACCCTCCTCAAACGTGATCATCACCAGCGCATCAGCGCCACTCGCCACAACCGCCTGAGCCTCAGTCGCAAACGAACCAGCCTTCGGATCGTACGACTCGGCAAGAACAACAACACCACTCAACTCCGCGGCGACAAGCTCACCAAAACCAACCCCATACTCGTCATTACGCCACAACACCGCCACCGCCGTCGGCGCATCCCCAGCAACGACATCGGCAAGAGCAGGCCCCTGCAGATTATCCGAAGGAGCGGTACGGAAATAGTACGGGTCGTAATCACTCGAACTCAACGCCGCAGCAGTATTCGACCCCGAACACATCGCGACCTGACTCGACTGCACCTTGTCAACAATCGACAGCGACACGCCCGAAGCCGCAGCCCCGATAATCCCGGCATAGTCACCCGTCAAATACTTATCCACCGTGGCCGAAGCGATATTCGGATCGGTCCCCGAATCGCCGTAATCGACACTGACCAGCCCGTCAGACACAGCATTGATCTCATCAACACCCATCTTGATCGGATTCTCAAGCGCCTCGATGATCGAAGCGAGCTGCCCGGTCTGAGGAAGCACCGTCCCGATCCTGATCGGAATCGGCACAAACGCCACCCCACCCGTCGTCGTCGTCTCCTCAACCGTCGTCGTCGTCTCCTCAACCGTCGTCGTCTCAATCGTCGTCGTCGTTACCTCGGTGGACGTCGTGCCCTCTTCGCCGGTGTCACTGCTGCCACAGGCGGCGGCAAAGAGGGCGAATGCGAGAACGAGACCGACGAGTGCGATGAATCGGTTCGTCATTGTGGGGAGTTCCTCCTGGGAGTGGATCTCGGACTGCGGGATGGGGGCCGTCGGGGGAGTGTACGACCCTCCTTCAGTAAGGCTCCTCGATCTCCCAAAAGGGCTGCAGGGACTCTGCAGGAATGGCGGGCCGCCGTGCCCGCTCAATCGATAAGAGCCGAACTCGCCGAACGAGTTCGGTCCGGTGACGTCAGCGAAGCGATGGTGAGTCTCGTCCTGATCGGTCGTCCCGGAATGACAGACACGGCTTACCGTCGCGTTCCAACAAGTTCCGCACCTGGTACAACGGTACGCTGACGCCAATGAAGATCCTCTTTGCTTCTGCTGAGCTTGCTCCGTTTGTTCGTACTGGAGGGCTTGGGAACGCTGTTGCCGGACTGGCCCATGCGCTGTCCTCGGATCACGACGTCACGGTGGCCGTGCCCGGCTATCGAGACGCAAATGCGCCGGGACGCAAGGTGACCGGAAGAGCATGGAGACGGCATCAGGATCGCGACATCGAAGTCCTGTTCTGGCTCGATTCGTCGTTCGACCGGCCCGGCGTCTACGGACCCGATTCGTCCTCCTCCTATGGCGACAACTGGCAGAGATTTGCCCGTTTCTCTCTTGCAGTTGCCCAACTGGCTGAAGGATTCGATGTCGTACACCTTCACGACGGGCATGTCGGCGCCGTTGCGCTCAAGACGCTGGTGCCGACCGTCTTCACCATTCACAACGCCTCGTATCCGATGATCGGTCCGCTCGAACCTGCCGTCGAGACACTCGGTCTCGGACCGAAGGCGTCCGTGCTCGGTGGGGACCTGGAGTGGTTCGGCGAGGCGAACTTCACGAAGGCCGGTGTCGTTGGGGCGGCTCAGGCGACGACGGTGAGTCCCGGGCACGCTCGGGAACTCGCCATTGATGAGACCTCCTTCGGCCTCGGCGGGATCATCCGAGGCCTGTTTCGACCGATCGTCGGGGTTCTCAACGGCATCGACACCAACGACTGGGACTCGACTCGAGACCCCGCTCTCCCCAAGCCGTTCAGCGCTGCCGACCTCTCGGGCCGCTCGGCGTCGCGGAAGGCACTACTGACTCAATTCGGACTCGACGACGGATTCTTGCTCGGCAACGTCGGCCGGATGTCGGGGCAGAAGGGCCTCGGACTCATCGACTACGACCTTGACGCACTCGTCGATGAGGGTGCCCGGTTTGTGTTCATGGGGAACGGTGATCTCGACCCGCTTGTGGATGGATGGGTTGATCGCCATCCCACGGCCGTGGTGCATGTGCCCTTTGACGAACCCAGGTCTCGGATTGTCTTCGCCGGATCCGACGCCTACCTCATGCCGTCGCAGTACGAACCGTGCGGGCTCGGGCAGATCTACGCCATGCGCTACGGGACCCCATCGATCGCTCACTTCACCGGTGGCCTCGAGGACACAGTCTTCGATATCGACGAGGACCCTGCGAACGGCACCGGGCTTGTGTTCCGCTCCTTCGACCACCCGTCGCTTACGAAGACGATCCGGCGTGCGATGCACTACCGGGCCGCCATGCCGAGCCTCTGGCGAACGATGCAGGTCAACGGGATGGCCCGGGATTGGTCATGGGACGCTCGTGCGGTCGAGTACGAAGCGATCTACGAATCGGTGGTCGTGCGATAGGCACTACCGTCACCGATCGGGCGGGTGTCTTCCGCCATGGACGGCGACGTGATGTCGTCGGCACAGGAGGATCAGATTGATGAGGCTGGTGACGCCGCCGAAAGCCCAGTGAATGACGTGGTGCGCGTCGCACCATGAGGCCGGAACGGTGCAACCAGCCCAGGCGCATCCTCCGTCCCGTAGTTCGAGCGCTCTTCGGATCGCCGGGGGTACCGTCCGGACCCTCCTTCCGACGTCGAGGGGTTGGCTCTCGCCCTCGACCACGATCCGGACGATGCCTGCATCGCACGCGAGGCGTCGGATCGCCTCCGGTTCGACAGCGGACCCCTCGATCTCTCCGAGGCGACGCTCGTCACCCGTCAGCGTCGCGTATGGGACGGTGACGGTGATGTGGGGACGCTCGCCACCGCTGATGGAGGTGTCGTCGTTGTGATCGAGCCAGAACCGGCAAACGTCGACGAGGGCGTCGGCGTTGCGCTGCGGCATCGAGCGGTGGTCGTCCCGGTCGAGGTTCGCCGGATCAGTCTGACTGCGTAGCGCCGTCGAGATGACGTGTCCGGACTCCGGGTCGAGGTCGCCTGCGGCGTTCCACATGCCCTCGTAGGTCTGGTTGAAGTAGAAGCGGCGGCGCCGGCGTGCCGATTCGACGTCCTCGAGCGCAGCCGGGAAGTCAACTTGTTGTTCCCAGGCGGACAACGCTTGTCGGAAATCTCGTGTGTCGAGGTACGTCGCGATGTCGGCGAACACGGTCTCGTGTTCCGTGAACTCGTCGGGGTGTTTGTCCCTCGCCAAGGCGAGGAGTCTCACCCCGTTCGGCGTGATGTTCCCGGCAATGGCTTGCTCGGTGATCTGGGGCATCAGGGTGAGGGATCGGGCCGTCTTGACGGTGCCCGATGCCTCCGTGCCCGCCATGCGGCAAAAGTGCATGAGCCACGCCGTCGTCGAGAGTTCGTGTTCCGATCGCGGGATCTGTCGTCGGTCCAGTTCTGCGATCAGAACCAGCAGTTGGGCGCTGGACGCATCGATGAGCCGTTTCAGGCCGACAACAGCTTGTTCGAGTTCATCGTCGAACGGGCCATCGAGATGACCCTGCAGTTCCGAGGTGAGATCTTGGTTCGCCGTCTCACCGAAGACCTTCACCCCACCGTCGGGGATCGAGTGCTTCATGTCGCCAACGTATCAGAAGGGTGTGACAAGAAATGAGGGAGCAAGGGGTTCGATGGAAGGAAGCACGATGCTCCACTGTTCTCACTGAGTGTTGTGATCGATTCCATCGTGGACCGCCGATCGTCCGCTGAACCAATCACCGGGGGGTGACAGGGAATCCTCCATTCCTGTCATAGCCGGGCGCGACGATGGGTGAACGAGAACGGCCGAACGCGTCGCACCTACACGGGTGCCAGAACAACGACACGGTCCGGTGCCTCTGCGTGGGCCTAACCGTGAGCAGGGTTGTGTGATATGTTGAACGACATGAGACTGCACATCTTGTTGGACGACGATCTGGTTGCCGAGATCGATCGACGCGCTGGAGAGCGGAAACGCTCAGACTTCATCGCTCGTATCGTGCGAGATGCCATCGACGATGAGAACCGGTGGGATGAGATCGAGGCCGGCTTGGGAGTCCTTTCCGACGCAGAACACGACTGGGACGCGGATGCCGCCGGCTGGGTTCGTTCACAGCGATACGACGCGAGTCGCGCCGGATGAGCGATCGCTTCGTTCTCGATTCGACGGTGTTGATCGACGCCCTGAGGGGCTACCCGGCCGCAGATCGCATCCGCGCAATGCGTCGCTCCAAGGTCCAACTCTGGGTGTCTCCGATATCGATCGAGGAGATCTGGCGTGGCCTTCATCCGGACGAGCAGACCCCGGCTGCGAGATTGATCGATGCGATGCGTCTGGCACCAATCGATCGAAGCGTGGCGAAGACGGCCGGTTCTTGGCGGCGCGAGTACGCGGCGCTCGGTACCACGCTCCACCAGGCGGATTGCCTGATCGCCGCATCGGCGCAGAACATTGGCGCTCGACTAGCGACAGGGAATCCCTCGGACTTTCCCATGGGTGAGGTCACCGTTGAGCACTGGCCCGTCGGGGCGTAGTCGGAGCGAGCGGGTGGTCGGCGAAACGCGATGGCGTCTAGGAGTCGAGTCTCCAGATCGCGGCGGATCTCGGGGGAATCGAGATACTCGTCTGGTTGTCGCCGACCGTCAGTTCTCCGTTGCCCCACAGGCGTTCGTCGGCTGGGCAGCAGGTGAGTGACAGGGTCTCCCGTTCGCGTCCTGCATTGACGACCACCAGGAGGTGCTCGTCGCCCTCGGATCGTTCCACGGCGTATGACATCGATCCGTCGCCATCGTGGGGTGGCCAGAGGATCCGGTAGTCGGAACTCCGCAGCGCCGGATACCGGTGCCGCAGCGCAATGAGATCCTTCGTTGCCTTGAGGATTCGTTGGTTCCAGTGATCTTCGTGGTCCCAGGGAAACGACCGACGGCAGTCGGGGTCGCGGCCGCCTTCGAGGCCGATCTCGGTGCCGTAGTAGATGTTCGGCGCACCGGGGAAGGTGAGGAGTAGTGCTAGGGAGAGCACGACCGAATCCTCGTCATCCGAGGCGATCGTGAGGATGCGGGCAGTGTCGTGGGAATCCAGGAGATTCAGATTGGCGAGTGTCGCCGGTTCGGGATACTGGTCGAGGAGTCGCTGGATGCGGTCCCTGTATCCGGCAGCGTCAATCGCCGGGGCGACGTTGTAGTAGGGGTTGTCCGTCATCGTCGACCGGTCGAGTCGATCACCAACCGTGAATGCGATCGTCGCCGTCGTGAAGGGGTAGTTCATTGTGCCGTCAAAGCGGTCTCCGTCGTTGATGAAGGCGCTGGCATCAGCCCAGATCTCGCCGACGATGTAGAGATCCGGGTTCACCGCCCGGGTGCGCTCCCGGAATTCCTCCCAGAATCCGGGCGTCTGGATCTCCTCGGGGACGTCGAGGCGCCACCCATCGATGCCTCGCTTTGCCCAATACTCGCCGACTCTCATCAAGTAGTCGCGAGCCTCGGGATTGTCGGTGTTGAATTTCGGGAGCGCCCGAATACCCCACCAGGCCTCGTAATTCGCGGGTTCGTCCATGTCGTACGGGTTCAGCGGGAAACCGTTGATGTGGAACCACCCGACATACGGCGACTGTTCGCCGTTCTCCAACACGTCGTGGAATCGGAAGAAGCCGCGGCTCGAATGATTGAAGACACCGTCGAGAATGACCCTGATTCCTCGCTCGTGGCAGCTGGCGAGCATTTCGTCGAAGTTCTCGCCGGTTCCGAGGATCGGATCGATGCGGTAGTAGTCGTGCGTGTGATAGCGATGGTTCGACGCCGATCGGAAGATCGGGTTGAAATAGATAGCGTTGACGCCCAATTCCGTCAACCAGTCGAGGTGCTCGGCGACGCCGAGGAGGTCGCCGCCCTTGTACCCGTGATACGTCGGGGGAGCATCCCACGCCTCAAGATTGATCGGTTTACGAACTCGATCCGACTTCGCGAACCGATCAGGGAAGATCTGATAGAAGACGGCATCTGCGACCCAGGAGGGCCGGTCGTGCAAGGTCGTGGATGCGGTGCGGTTCTGGAGGCAGTGAGCGCAAGCCCCTGGGTCGTGCCGGCGATGTGTCGTCAAGAGCCTGATCCTCCGGAGCGGTTGGACAATCGCGCCATGATATGCGCGAACGGTTCCGGGATCACCGCGGGAGCCGGCGTGGTCACTGGATGTCGAGGGGGATCGGCAGCCCGGTAGCGAAGCCCGGAGTCTCATAGTACGAGAAGCGTCCGGCCTCGGGGTCCCAGTCGGCGACCATCGGTACGTCGACCTTGCGATCGCTGGCGCACGGTTCGCCGCCGAGGTGCGCTGCGATGTCCTCCCGATACTCCTCGACGAAACCGCCGACGAGTGCCTGCTGGCCCGCACCGAGACCGCATCGATTCCAATCCGTGATCTTCGCAACCCAGCCGCCGATCTCGTCCATCTGTTTCGCCGAGCCTTTGCCGTCGGCGAGCGCTATGAAACGCCGGGCGAGCTCCGTCGCTCCGACCTTGCAGGGGAGGCACTGGCCACAGGAACCACGGGCGTTGAACGCGGCATATGCGGCAATCACCTGCACCGGGCAGATGGTGTCGTCGTAGAGGGTGAAGCCGGCCGATCCGAGACCCGTTTGGATGGATTGCATTCCTTCATATGACAGGGGGACGTCGAGGTGCTCTGCGCCGAACGGTCGGTTTGAGACACCGTTCGTGATCATCTTGATGGGTCGACCGGACCGGGTCCCGCCGCCGTGCACCTCGACGAGTTCGCGCAACGGCGTCCCGAGGGGGAGTTCAACGACCGTGTTGATCGCGCTGTCACCGCCGAGGGCGAAGATCATCGACCCCGGTGATCGCTCCGTACCGACTGATCGGAACCACTCGGCGCCCCGGGCGAGGATCTGTGGGAGGTGTGAAAGTGTCTCGGCGTTGGTGACAGACGTGGGATTCTGTGGCGACCCCTGGGATTCGAAGAGACCCCGGATGTACGGAGGGTAGAGGCGGGGCTTCGGGTCATGGCCCTCGATCACCTCGAGCATCGCCTTCTCCTCGCCGAACAAATAGGCGTCCGGTCCGCGAACGATCGTGATCGGCACCTGGCCGATCATCCCGGCATCGACCATCTCGACCGCAGCCTGTTCGAGCCGTTCGATCGCCGCGAGGTGCTTGAACTTTATGCCGATGAAACCCTCCTCCGCTCCGACCGCGAGTCCTGCGATCGTGAGCCCTTCGAGGAGTTGGTACGGGTTGTTCTGCAGAAGCCAGCGGTCCTTGAACGTTCCGGGTTCGCCTTCGGACACGTTGGCGACGACGAACTTGCGACCGAAGTCGGCTGCGGCGACTCCGGCCAACTTGATTGCCGCCGGGAATCCTGCACCACCTCGACCGCGAAGACCGGAAATGAGGACCTCGTCGAGCGCGGTCTTCGGTCCCATGCGGTCAAGCGCCTCGAGGCCTTGCCCACCACCCCGCGCGACGTACGCGTCGAGTGAGGTGAGTGGCGACTGTGGGAGGAGGCGGTCAAGGATCGTCATGGGGCCGAGATTGCCGTTCGGGAGGGTCCTGCCATGGCCGCATGATACGCACCGGCGGCGACGCGTACTCGGCGAAGATGGATCGGCGGGGATGCGCCTCCACAAGGATGGACGAGTTGTCTATCTGATAGGATAAAGTGTCCACTCCGTCGATGAAAGCGAGACCCACCGATGACCGGTCGACCAACCGGGGAAGATGCCATGGGGACAGACAACGTTGCCGTCTCCGCACGGAGTCTCGGCAAGTCATATGGAGACACGGTTGCAGTTCATGACCTGAGCTTCGATGCACGGGCGGGCGAGGTCATGGGACTGCTGGGACCAAACGGCGCAAGAAAGACCACGACGATCAAGATGCTGACGACCCTGCTTCCGATCGATACGGGGTCGGCAACGATTGCCGGGCTCGATGTAGCCGCGCGGTCGGACGCAGTGCGACGGGTGATCGGTCTGGCCGGTCAGTCGGCAGCCGTCGACGAGAAACTTACCGCGCGCGAGAACCTCGAGATGTTCGGCCGCCTCTACAAGATCCCGCGGAGCGATCGGAAGAAGCGGATCGACTTCCTGATCGAGCGTTTCGAACTTGGCGAATTCGCAGACAGGACCGCGGAGACGTACTCGGGTGGCCAACGGCGGAGACTCGACGTTGTGGCGAGCCTCATCGCCTCGCCGCCCGTCCTCTTCCTCGATGAGCCGACCACGGGTCTCGACCCCAGGAGTCGGACCGAACTGTGGAAGGAGATCGGCGACCTCGCGGCACAAGGCACCGCCGTTGTTCTGACCACGCAGTACCTTGAGGAAGCAGACCGTCTCTCCGATCGCATCGTCATCATCGACGAAGGCGTCATGAAGGCCTCCGGCACGAGCGCCGAACTCAAACAGGATCTCCAACGGGACGTCTTCGAAGTCCACGTCGCGTCGTTGGAGGACGTGACTCGGGCAGTCGAAACTGCAGAACGGATCGCTCCCGGCGTATCGATCACTCCCGGGGGGACCCAGCTCCAGATTCCACTCACCGACGGGTCTCGCCAGAGTCTCGCCCTTCTTCGGGAGTTCGACGCCGCAGACATTGAGATTGCCGACTTTCAGCTCAGACGGCCGACGCTCGATGACGTGTTCCTGACCCTCACCGCGACCGGAGGCAACCGATGACATCGACCAAGGCCGCCCTCGCACGCAAACCGGGACTCTCGGAACGGTTCAGGTGGGCCTTGCAGGACACCGTGACCATGACATGGCGTGATCTCATTCGGACACGCCGGCAGCCCGAGATGCTCACCTTCGCCGTGATCATGGGAGTGTTCTTCCTGCTGTTGTTCTACTACGTCTTCGGCGGCGCCATCGCAGCCGGGTCGGGCGTCAACTACATCCAGTACCTCGTTCCAGGAGTCTTCGTGATCACGACGCTCACAGGAGCGCAGCAGACCGGCACCGGTCTCGCCACCGACCTCTCCCAGGGGGTCACCGACCGATTCCGATCCCTCCCGATGAGCCAGTTCGCGGTCCTCGGTGGACGCACCGTCGCCGACGCGTTCCGGAACGTGGTCAGCGTCGTGCTCGTTGCGACTGTCGGATACGTGCTCGGTTTCCGTTTCGCGTCAATTGGCGGAGCGGTCGGGGCGATCACCCTCAGCGTTGGGGTCGGCTTCTCCTTCTCCTGGATGAATGCGGCGATCGCCGCGAAGGTGAGGAACGCCGAGATGGTCGGCATGCTGAGCATGTTCTGGCTATTCCCATTGATGCTGGCCAGCACCGTGTTCACACCGGCAGAGCAGATGCCGGGATGGCTCCAGGGGTTCGCCAGGTGGCAGCCGATCTCGGTGGTTGCAGACGCGGCGCGGGACCTCAGCAACGGTGTCCCGGCCGGTGATGCCGTGCTGTGGTCGGTGGTCTGGATCATCGGCTTGTTGGTCGTGTTCATACCGATGGCGGTCGCTGTGTATCGGAGAGGATGATGGGCGAGACCGCGACCGATCGGATTGTCGAGGCGACGTTCGCGCTCGTAGCGGAGCGTGGCCTGGGCAGCATCACGATGACGGAGATCGCGGACCGAGCAGGTGTCGCCCGCCAGACGCTCTACAACCACTTCTCCGATGTGGAGCAGATCATGGTCGCCGGGATCGAGGAATATGCACAGACGGGGTTCGCCCATCTCGTGGATCTGCTCGCCGCAACCGGTTCGGTGGAAGCGAAGCTGGACTTGCTCGTGCGCCACGCCGTCGTCGAGGGGAGCCACGGTCATGGGGCAGCCGACGTTCGGGCTGCACTCTCCCCTGAGGCCCGCGCTCATCTCGATCGGCACCAGAACGACTTCAGATCCCTGGTTGCTTCGATCATCGCCGACGGCCTCGCAGACGGGTCATTCGATGCGTCGACCGATCCCAACCGGCACGCTGTGCTGGTACAGGGACTTCTCCTGTCCGCCTCGGATCTTGCCGCCGAAGGCGGCGATCCCGCGAACCTCGCGACATTGGTCTCGGAGTCGATCCTTCGGCTACTTCGGGCGCCCTGAGGTCAGGTAGCCTCGGACGGTCGACGCGAACAGTCCGTGAGGATTCGAGAGAGGACCCGCCGATGAAGTACCGCACCCTTGGCAGCACCGGATATGAGGTGTCGGAGATCGGCTTCGGGGGGTGGGCGATCGGAGCCGACTGGGGAAGCATCGACGACACCACCGCGATGGCGGCCCTTCACGCGGCCGTCGACGCGGGCGTGAACTTCATCGACACTGCGGATGTCTACGGGGACGGGCGGAGCGAGCGGTTCGTTGGGCGTCTCGTCCGCGAACGATCCGACGTCGAACTGGTCGTTGCGACGAAGGCGGGTCGCAGACTCGATCCGCACACCGCAGACGGATACACCGGCGAGAGTATCGAACGGTTCGTCGACCGCAGCCTGACGAATCTCAAGGCCGACGCTCTGGATCTTCTCCAACTCCACGCTCCGCCCACAGACGTCTACTACCGGCCGGAGCTCTTCGAGGCGCTCGACGGGATCAAGGAGAAGGGGAAGATCCGCCACTACGGCGTCAGCGTCGAACGGGTCGAGGAGGCGATGAAGGCTGTCGAGTACCCCGGCGTGGAGACTGTCCAGATCATCTACAACATGTTTCGGCAGCGACCGGCGGAGAGGTTCTTCGACATCGCTCAGGCCACGGATGTTGGAATCATCGTTCGAGTCCCACTCGCTAGTGGCATGCTCACCGGAAGGATGACTGCCGACACGGTGTTCGCCGCAGACGATCACCGTGCCTACAACCGCCATGGTGAGGCATTCGATGTTGGGGAGACTTTCGCCGGCGTTCCCTACGCCACCGGACTCGAGGCGGTGAGCGAATTGGCCGGCGCAAAGCCGGAAGGGGTGACGATGGCGCAGTTCGCGCTCAGGTGGATCCTGATGAGCAACGCCGTCTCGACGGCGATTCCTGGGGGGAAGAGCCCCGGGCAGGCGATCGCCAATGCGAAGGTATCGGGTCTTCCGCCGATCGACGGCAACGCAATGACGAGTGTCGCCGACATCTACGCGCGGTCGGTGAAGCCCTTCGTCCATGCCCGCTGGTAGCCGGGCACGCCCTATCGTCTCGCTCATGCGCATCGGATATCAGGGAGAGCCGGGCTCCTACAGCTACCGGGCCGTCGGCGAGCTGTTTCCGGAAGGTGAACCGGTCGGCCTGAAGGGGTTCGCAGCTGCGTTCGCGGCCCTCGAGGACGGCGAGGTCGATCGGCTCGTCGTTCCCGTCGAGAACTCAACCACCGGATCGGTACTCCCTGTACTCGATCGCCTCCCCGGGGGCGTGGGCCATCAACCGTTCGCGATCGTCGCAGAGCATCTCGTCGAAGTCCGCCATGCGATCCTCGGAATCCCGGGAGCGACGATCGGCGACATACGGGAGGTGCGGTCCCACCCGGAGGCGCTTTCTCAGGCAGAGCACCATCTTCTCGAACTCGGCGTCGAGGCCGTCGCACGGCGCGATACGGCCGGCTCGGTGCGTGAGGTCGCAGAACTTGGAGACCCAACGATCGCGGCGCTCGCTCCACCCGCAGCTGCGGAGATCCACGGACTCGAGATCCTGAAACGGAATGTAATGGACCGCGATCACAACACAACACGGTTCGTTGTTCTCGCTCCCGGCAAGCCGCAGGTCGATCCGGACGACGACAAGACGACGATGCTGTTTACAACGTCACACACGCCGGGAGCGTTGGCGCTAGTTCTTGCCGAGCTCGGGTTGCGAGGGGCCAACCTGACGCGGATTGAGTCTCGCCCGTCGACCGAGGCTTGGTCGTATCGGTTCTTCGTCGATCTCGTTCACGAACCGGGACCGGATGGACTCGCCAGAGTGATCGATCCCCCACCCGCGACCTGCGCCGACCTCTGGGTTCTCGGCAGCTACGTTCGAGTAGCCGAGTAGTTGGGTCCGCGTCGCCTGCGAGTTCGACAACTACCGTTGCGCCAAGGAGGCACAACGAATGGCGACCAGCACGGCGAGTTTCGGCGCGGGGAAGCGGGAGAGCCATGACTCCTCCGTGTACTACGCACGCCGCATGACTCGGACCCCGGAACCGGGGAAGGTCGGCGAGGTGCGCGACGCACCAGCCAACGTGCTCGACAAGGTCTTCGTACAGTCCTCCGAATCGATGAATCAACTCCCCGACAACTGTGTCGCCCTCATGGTGACCTCACCGCCGTACAACGTCGGGAAGGATTACGACGAGGATCTCGATCTCGGCGAATACCTGAGCCTGCTTCAACGGGTCTTCACCGAGACGTACCGGGTCGTCGAACCGGGCGGACGGGTCGCGGTGAACGTGGCGAACCTCGGTCGGAAGCCGTACCTCCCGCTCAACCACCTCGTCGGCGTTCTTCTCACGGAGATCGGGTTCCTTCTGCGTGGCGAGATCATTTGGAAGAAGGCCAAGGCGGCCGGCGGATCGACCGCCTGGGGATCATGGCAGTCTGCGAAGAATCCGACGCTCCGTGATGTACACGAGTACGTCCTCGTCGCGTCGAAGGAATCATTCCGACGGGAGCGGCAGGGCGATGACACAATCTCGAAGGAGGACTTCCTCGAAGCAACGATGTCGGTATGGGACATTCTTCCCGAGTCGGCCAGGAGGGTTGGACACCCGGCGCCGTTCCCCACCGAGTTGCCGCGGCGGCTCATCGAGTTGTACACGTTCGACAAAGACCTCGTGCTCGACCCGTTCCTCGGATCTGGATCGACGGCGATCGCCGCGGTGCAGACCGGGCGGCGCTTCGTCGGCTACGAGACCGACTCCTCATACGCCGCTCTGGCAGAGAACCGGATCTCGTCGGCGCGGGCCGGACATCGGACCACGACGCAGTGACTGAAGCGTCGAACTGATCTGACACAGCGACGGAGAGGGCAGTCCTGGCGACCCTGCCACTTCTAGCGATCGGTCTTGTCGGATACGTGTTGCAGTTCGACGCGCCCGAAGGATCGATAGCGCGACCGTTGTCGGATTGGGTCGCTCGGCCATCAAGAACGCTCCGGGGACGGGTTCCCTCGCTCAACGGAACGGGAGAGCCGTCTGTTCCCGAGACTGCCGTTACCCCTCGACCGACCGGGCCTTGTACAGACGGAGGAACGTGTATCCGGTGACGCCCGCCACGATCGATCCGATGAAGATGCCGATCTTGGCTTCGTCGGAGAATACGTGTGCATCCGGACTCGATCGGAAAGCAAGCTCTGTGATAAAGAGCGAGACGGTGAACCCGACACCTGCCAGGAATCCCAGACCGATGATGTGGCCGAAGCTCGTATGACGCGGCAACTCACCCAGTTTGAGTTTGAGGCCGATCCATGTTGCGACAATGATCCCGACCGGCTTACCCACGATGAGGCCAACAGATACACCGAGCGCCACCGGGCTGGTCACGGCCTCGACGATGTCGATGTTGACAAAGCGAACCCCGGCGTTGGCAAGGGCGAAGAGCGGAATGACCACGAACGATGACCAGGGATGCAAGGCGTGTTCCCAACGCTCGAGTGGCGAAACCGACTCCTTCGCGATCGCCACGAGTTCGAGGGCATCATGGTCGAGACGTGCGTGGGCCTCCGGCGATGCGGCGTCTCGATCCCAGCGCTCGAGGATCCACCCTGCTCGCCTTCGGAAATCCACATCGCTGTAGTAGGCCCGGGCGGGAACCAGCAGTCCCAGGATGACTCCGGCAACGGTGGCGTGAACTCCGGATTCGAGGAAGGCGTACCAGGTGAGAATCGCGAGCGGGAGATAGAAGATCCCGGCTCGAATTCCCACTTTGCGGGAGACGGCGATCAGAGCCAGCGTGGCGGCGGCAACGATCAGCCAAATGAAAGCGAGATCGTCCGTGTAGAAGATCGCGATGACGACGATCGCCCCGATGTCGTCAACGATTGCGAGTGCGAGGAGGAATAACTTGGCTCCGAGCGGAACGCGGGATGAGAGCAACGCGATCACACCCACCGAGAAGGCGATGTCGGTGGCCATTGGGATTCCCCAGCCCGCGAGAGCATCGGCAGGGCCGCTCGACGCGACGAACGCGACGAAAATGAGAGCCGGAACGACCATCCCGCCGAGAGCGGCGACGGCGGGGAGTGATGCCTTCTTCACCGAGTTCAATTCCCCGACAACGAGTTCGCGCTTGATTTCCAGGCCGACGACGAAGAAGAAGATCGCCATCAGGCCGTCGTCTACGACGTGCTTCAGCGATTGGTCGAAGTGGAACCCGCCGACCGCGAACGACAGGTGGATATCCCAGAATTCGAAGTAGGAATCACCCCATGCCGAGTTCGCCCAAATGAGAGCGAGGATGGTGGCGGCGAGTAGCACGATTGCACCCGAAGCCTCCGTCTGGGTGAACCCGAGCGCCGGGCGAACGAAGCGTCTCGGGATCAGCTGGTCGGAGTGCAGCCAGGTGCGGTGCAGCGGTTCGGTGTCGTGGTTCATGAGGCTCGGGGGTTCGGTGTTGTGGTCCATGCGGCTCGGGAGTGTAGTGCCTCGCCACCGGCTCTCTGCCCGTGCGATTGGGTACCATCCCAGGGCGTTTCGAAAGGGTTCGGTGCTTCTCGACGTCGTCAGGATCATTGGAGGGTTGATTGCCCTCATCTACGCCGCCGACCGGCTCGCGAAGTCGGCGGTTCGGGTTTCGCGTGCGTTTGGCGTGTCCGTTATCTTCATCGGCGCGGTCGTCGTCGGCTTCGGAACATCCGTCCCGGAGTTCGTCGTGTCGGCGCTCGCCGCACTGGAAGGCGAGCTCGACCTGGCTGTGAGCAACGTTGTCAGCTCGAACATCTCGAACGTAACCCTCGTGCTCGGCGCGGCGGTGCTGGTCACCCCGATCGCCGCAAGGAGACAGGTCATCAGACGCGAGGGCGCCCTCATGTTCGCGTCCGTTGCGATCCTGGCAGCATTCCTCGCCAACGGATGGCTCGATGCCTGGGAGGGTTTCCTGCTGCTCGCGCTGCTCGGCGTGGCGATCTGGCTGATGATTCGATGGTCGAGCAGTGATCCGGACGCCGTGCTGGGTCAGGTCGATGACGAGGTCGATTCGAGTGCCACCGCGGATGCGGCGACCATCGCCGCGTGGCGCAAGGAAGTGGGGAAGGAGATTCTCGTCGGCGTGGGAGCGCTGGTTGTGACGGTGATTGCGGCAGACCTTCTGCTCGACGGGGTCCTCGGAGTGGGAGCACACTTCGGGCTCTCAACGCTGTTCCTCGGCCTGATTACCGGCGTCGGCACGAGCCTCCCTGAGCTCGCCGCGGGTATCGCAGCGGCTCGTAACCGAGAGCCGGAGCTGGTCCTAGGGAACGTTCTCGGGTCAAACATCTTCAACTCGCTGGGAGTCATCGGACTCGCCGCGATTCTCGGACCGGCGCCGCTGGTCGACATCACGATCGCACTGCTCGCTGTCATGGTCGGAGTGGTGTTCGTCGCCGGAGCCTTCGCCCTCACCGGAAGACGCATCACCCGAATCGAAGGCGGAATCCTGTTGGCTGCGTTTCTCGCGTTCGCGGCATACGCGTTCATCTAACCCCCTTGGCGTCTGGCGTTGATACGAACGGTATATCGTCCATATCAACGCCAGACGCCAAGGGGGTTACTGGTTCGGGACGAGGGTTTGGACCGATTCCGCCGCTGCGTCGACTTGGGTTCGGGTCCAGTTCATCGGGGAGTACTCGCCGGCGAGCCACAGCGGGATCATGTCGTCGTAGTGCGGGTGGTCCGTGTGCCCCGACTGGCCGGTCGTATGTGTCGTTCTGGAACGTGACAGGTCGGCCATATCGACGAGCATCCGCATCGACGGTAGCCAGTCCGTTTCGAATCCGTCCGGCGCCGTCCACCCCGTGGCATTGACGAGATCATCGCCGCCGGAGGTTTCGAACGGTCCTCGATTGAAGCGGTCTTCGACGAGGCCGATCCCGGATTCGCCGAGCGTCTGGTTGCGGAACGTCGAAAGGTGCATCTCTCCCCATCGCCATCCCTCGGGATCGTCGCCGAACCATCCCTTTAGATCGTCATACGCGGCGTCGAGCGATTGGCCGAGGATCGCATCACGATCCTCGACATCCGGGGTTGCCCGGTCGTCCCAGAACGAGTCGCTCGGGTGCTCGAGCATGTGCCCAACGACGTAGAACCACCGTCCGGAACCGTTCGGCCAGTAGTCCTCGGGCAGGTCGTCGTGGAAGGTGAACTCGAGGATGCGGGACCACACTGCGTTGAACGCCGCCGCACCAGACGAATCTGCCTGGTTACCAAGGTCCCATGAGGCAAGAACGGCGTTGAGAGGAGAGTCGAGCGGCGCGAGGTACGGGACAATCTTCTCGGCGTTCAAGCTGTACGAGTCGAACTGGATCGACGCCATCTCGTCCAGTCCGATCGGCGCATTGGAGCCGACCAGATCGACGATCCGACGCGCCCGATAGCCGTAGTTCCAGTCGTAGGTGATCCAGTGCGGATAGGTGTCGTCGACGACGGCGTTGTTTGCCGTGACGATGTAACCGCTCTCCGGATTGAACGAGCGCGGGAGTTCGTCGAACGGGATGAAGCCCGTCCACTCGTACTCGTCGGTCCATCCCGGTACGGGGACCGTTCCATCACCGTTCGCTCGGATCGGGATGGCGCCAGGTGACTGGTAGCCGATGTTCCCCTCGACGTCCGCGTAGATGAAGTTCTGCGCCGGAACGGTGAACGTCCGGAGGGCCTCACGGAAGTCATCCCAGTTCGCTGAGGAATTGAGGTGCAGGAACGCGGTCACGATGCCCGGGTTCGTGTCGAGCGCCGTCCAACGGAGTGCGATGGCGTACGGCTCCGGAGTGTCGATGCCGCTGTTCGGAAGGTTGTCGAGGTCCTCGTAGACGCCGGAGATGATCGGTCCGTGTCTCGTGGACTTGACGTCGATGATGACCGGGTCACCACCTGCGACCTCGATGGTCTCCTCGTGGACGGCCATGTCGACCCATTTCCCGTTCACTTCGTACTGGTTCGAGTCGTCCGGGTTGATCTTCTCGACATAGAGATCCTGGACGTCGGGACCGAGGTTCGTCACGCCCCACGCGATGTTCGCGTTGTGACCGATGATGACCCCGGGGACACCGGCGAAGGAGAAGCCGGCGGCATCGTACGGACAGTCGCTCGACACGGTGGTGCAGTGGAGGCCGTTCTGATACCAGATCGACGGCATCTGGATCGCGAGGTGTGGATCGTTGGCAAGGATCGGCATGCCGGTGTTCGTGCGATCACCCGACACGACCCATGAGTTCGATCCGATGCCGGCCTCAGGGTTGCTCGCTCCGATCGCTGCGACGAGATCGAGTTTGTCCTGCACGGAGGCGAGAGCAGTTCGAACGCCGGGGATCGCGTGCAACGAAGCGACGGGAGTACTGCTCGTGACGAGCTCGTCCGCCGGGACGATGTACGGATTGAGGTCACCCGGGTACGGCGGGGAGAGTTGGGCGACCTGCGCCACAGTGAGCGACCCGAGGAGGGTCGCGCGTTCGATCTCTGCGTCCATATTGCCGCGGAGGTCCCACGCCATTGCGATGCCCCAGGTCAATGTGTCGACCGGGGCCCATGGTTCGGGGTCGTAGCTGTGGTTCATGAGGTCGAGCACGGTGTACTCGAAACTCAGTTCTGCGGGCGAGCGGGATGTGAGGTAGGCGTTCACCCCTTCGGCATAGGCGTCCATCACCGCACGATCGTCCGGTGCGGCGGCGGCGTACTGTGCCGTCGCAACGTCGTGCCATCCCATCGTCCGGAGGAACATGTCGGTCTCGACCTGCGAGTCGCCGAACATCTCGGAGAGGCGACCTGAACCGATGTGACGCCAGACATCCATCTGCCAGAACCGTTCTTGGGCGTGGACGTAGCCCTGGGCCACGAAGAGGTCGTGCGGGTTGTTTGCGTAGATGTGGGCGACGCCCATGTCATCGCGCACGACTTCGACGCCGGCCCCGAGGCCAGCGATTACGACTTCCCCGTCGACGTCAGGGAAGGCGCGCCGGACCGAGATGCGTCCGAAGAGTGTCACGCCAAGCACCACGATCACGATGAGTGTCGCGACCACCCCGAGCACAATCTTCCACCATCTGCGCGACCGCTTTCGCCCGTCACCCGGCGCTGTTGGATCGGTCATGACCGGCGATCGTACTCGTTTCATCTGGCGCCGCACCGCCGTACCATGGGGGTATGAAAGAAACGACCGAACCGGCAGATACACCGAACGACGACGAGCCGATCATTCCGCAGGTAGTCGGTGCCCTCGCCAACGGGGGAGGCGAGAACGAAGGCACATTCGTGACCGAACCCTCGAAACTCATTCGCATAGCTTCGATGACCCGAGCGATGCTCGAAGAGATCCGGGCCTCGGGTATGGACGATCTCGGACGGCAGAGACTCCTCGCCGTCTACCACCGCTCCATCGACGAGCTTCGGGACGTGCTCTCCGACGACCTCAAGGATGAGCTCGATTCGATCTTCGTACCGCTCGAGCGTGAGACGCCGACCGAGTCGGAGATACGAGTTGCCCAGGCGCAGCTCGTTGGATGGCTCGAGGGGCTCTTCCACGGAATACAGGCATCCCTCTGGTCACAGCAGATGTCGGCCCAAGCGCAACTCGAGCAGTTGGGGCGTCGTCGCGCCCTCGAAGCGTCAAGTGATGAGGATCGACCGGGGCTCTACCTGTAACTCGCCCCGGATTCGAGGCCCGGCGGGCGCCTGTTCGCTACGATGTCCCTATCGAATGAAAGGACGATCCGTCGTGCAGACCCCCACACTGCTTCCACCCACAGCCATTGTGGTGAATCGCTACCACGTGGATCTGACCAATCAGGCGGTCCGATTTGAGCCGGTGCAGAGTGAGGACCTCGAGGATGCTCTCGGCGGCATCGCCCGGGCAACGAAGCTGCTCGCCGGCGTCGCCGTCGACGACCCGTACGCCCCCTCCTCGCCACTCATCATGAACCTTGGTCTGCTGAGCGGTACCCGTGTTATGACCGGGCTACGGACGTTCTTCCATGGATACTCTCCTTTGAAGGTCTCCGACAGCGGGGCCCCGGGCCTCATGTGGAGCGCCGGGAGCGGCCACTTCGGGACCAAGCTGCGGGGTCTCGGAATCGATGAGGTGATCTTCACCGGCCGGGCAGAGCGGCCGACGTTGCTGCATCTCACGCCAGGCGAGGACGGCGAACCAGCGGCCTTCGAGTTCTTAGATGCATCGGACCTCTCCGGCACGACCGTCAATGAGCGTATCCAGGGCCTGCACGAGCGCTTCCCGAGAGCCCATTTCGCGGCGATCGGGCCCGCTGGCGAACATCACGAGTCGGTGCGCTACGCATCGATCGCACTATCGACGGACAACCAACTCGAGAGCGGGGACGCGAAACCACGATTCTGCGGTCGTGGCGGCTACGGCGGCGTGATGGCGTCCAAGAACCTGTGGGCGATTGCTGCCGATGGTCCCGACCCGGTTCGGGCGCGGGGTCTCCGGGATATCAACCGCGAGATCAACCTTGGACCGGGCAGCGCCCGGTATCGGGATCTCGAGAACGATCGCGGTGGAACCTGGCGGACGATGGTTTGGATGCACGAAGAACAGGCAATCCCTGAGTTCAACTTTGCGCCGACGAATACCGACGCCACTGTCGCTCTGTATCGACCGAGCGTCGAGGCGGGGCCCTACGAGGTCAGGGCTGAGGGCTGCTACCTCTGTGGGATCCGTTGCCACAAGAACGTCTACGACGAAGACCGGGATGGTGAGACCGGGAGGTTCCGCGCCAAGGTCGACTACGAGCCCATCACCCTGCTGTCGTCAAATCTGGGGATCTACGATGCAGATGCAGTCCTTCTACTCATTCATCTCGCCGACGAACTCGGGCTGGACTCGATCTCGCTCGGCGTGACCCTCGGCTACGTGATGGACTACAACCGGCGCAACAACGGAGACCTGGTCGGCGGTCTCAGCTTCGGTGATGCCGATGGTGTGGGGCGCGCAATCCGTGCCGTCGCCGGGGGCGACCTCCCCGAGCTCGGTCAGGGGGTCAGACGGCTGGCAGACGAGACCGGCGAGGCCGGGTATGCGATGCACTCGAAGGGTGTTGAGTACCCCGCCTACCAACCCCACATCAATCCGGGGTTCCCCTGGGCCCTCGCCGGCGGACACATGACGATGCGCACGTTCATGCTCTTCGTAAGTGAGCGACAGACGGACCTGGACTACTGGGTCAACGCCATCACCGATTCGGGTCCGCTGTACCTCATGGACGACATCACCGGCCTGTGTAAGTTCTCGAACCTCTCGCCGGACGTTGAGGCCGAGGCGCTGCGGATCGCTACCGGCCTCGATATCACCACCGAGGATCTCGTCGATGTCGTGATGAGAACACAGCTTCGCGGGTACGCCAACGAGCGTCGGCAGGGATTCGACGTCAACGACTACCGCCTCCCGGCCGAGGCCCACGGACCGATGGGAGATTCGGACATCGGCGTCTTCAACACTCCCGAGTTCTTCGACGAGCTTCGGACGATGGTGGTGGAGAGGATGGATCGGCGGGCCGCGGCCGCCGGATTCGCGACAGCGTGACTCCGACGACGTGAGTAACGTCGACGTAGATGAGCTTGCTCTCCTTTGCCAACGATCTCGAAGTCGATCATCCGATCATGCTTCTCGCCATGTCCGGATGGGTCGATGCAGCGTCGGTTGGGACTGACGCCATCGAGCTCGTCGCCGAAGGCGGAGAGGTCGTCGCCGCCTTCGAACCCGACGAGCTCTTCGACTACCGGTCGTCCCGGCCCGTACTGCACTTCTCCTCGGGTGAACTGACCGAGATCTCGTGGCCGCGTCTCGAGATCGTGCACCGAACAATCGATGGAGTCGACCTTCTCATTGCCGCGGGCAACGAGCCAGATTTTCGTTGGCAGGCGTTGACACGCGAGTTCGTTGCGCTCACCGAACGGTACGGCGTGAGCAGATTCATAACACTCGGTGCCGTGCCGGCTCCCGTCTCGCACACCCGCCCGATCAGGGTCGTGTGCACGACATCGAATCCCGAACTGCTCCTCGACGACGACGAGGTGTTGCCCAATGATCTCGTTGTTCCCGGCGCTGCCGTCAGCGTGCTTCGGCAGGGGATCGCAGATGCTGGAGTCCCCTCCATCGGGTACTGGGTGCAGACTCCTCACTACCTCCAAAGCCCCTTCCATCCTGGCGTGCTGAGCCTGCTCGAGAGGGTCGGAAATCAGGTCGGTGTCCCGTTCCCGATCGGTGATCTGGCGGAGAGAGCTGCCGCGCAACTCGAGGAGATCAACCGTGATCTCGCCGAGCGCTCGGATGCCAAGCAGTACGTGGAGCACCTCGAGCAGATACAGGACAAACAGGACGAGCCGATGCCAATTATCTCGTTCGACGACATCCCCTCTCCGGATGAGATCGGGGCAGAAGTAGAGAAGTACCTGAGGTCAGCGTCGGACGAGGAATGAGAGCAAAGCTTGCAGCTTCCAGCTGTCAGCTTCCAGCCCGAGGCTGTTAGCTGTCTGCTGTCCAGCTAATTGCCGACTATTCCTACGAACAGCGTCAGTATTGCCAGGACTGCCGTCACCGCGATCATTGCCCACACCGACCAGGTGAGGCCTCTGATCGATCTCACGGTGTTGTTCAGAGAAGCGATCAGGTCATCGAGACGCGGATCGGTGTTGATAGGGCTCGTTGCTTGGATCACCGGTGCCACGCGGGTTCGCTCTGCGAACACCGGCGCCGGTGTGGCAACGGCGGGCGACTTCGATTCCGTCGATTGCTTCGTCTGTTTCGTTTGATTCGGCTGCTTCGTCGCAGCGGCGACCGGGGTGAGCACGATCTCGGCACCCTCGCCCGGATGACCGAGTTGGATTGTCGTCGGTCCCTTTATGTCGAGGGCCTGGATGCGAGCACCGTTGTGAAACGTTCCGTTGCGGCTCGACGCATCTTGCACGACCCAGTGGGAACCGTCGTATTTGATGACTGCGTGTCGCCGCGAGATTCCGGGACGCGCCACCTTGATCGTCGCGGCTGAATCCGCACCGATCACGGCCGTTGTCCCGGCGGGAACGGTGATGCTTTGTCCTGCAGCGGTGACCCTCAGGTCCATGGACCCCCCAATCGTGTGAGCTGGTCGAGAACTGAAATCTAGTGGTCCTTGGTGCTACAACGAAAAGCGAGCCAACAAGAGGCTTGTTAGAGGGGGAGCGAGGCCCTGACGGACGTACCCGATTCAGCGGTCGAATCAATCGAGATCTGTCCCCCGGCGCGTGTCGCGCGCTCCCTGAGGTTGGTGAGACCGAGCCCCCACGCCACTTCTGCAGGATCGAACCCAATCCCGTTGTCGGTGATGCGGAGGGCGAGCCGATCATCCCCACCGTGGATCTCGATCGAGATCCGGTCTGCGCGCGAGTGGCGGAGCGAATTGCTCAGGGACTCGCGCACGAGCTGGGTCGCATCGTCGATGACGCGTTGGGGGAGTGCATCGAGTGATCCGGTGTAGGCAACGTTCACCTCAGTGTCGTGCGGCCCGGCGAGCCGGGTCACGAGCTCGCGGAGCTCCGATCGAAGCGTCCGTTGCCCTCCCGCGGGTGCACCGAGGTCGAAGATGAAACCTCGCAGTGACGTGATCGTCCGGTCCAGGCTCTCAACGTCTTGCTCGAGCGCACGCCTGACCTCTGGATCGACGACCTTGAGCGCCTGACCTTGGAGCGAGAGGCCCACGGCGAAGAGATCCTGGATGATCGCGTCGTGCAGGTCGCGGGCGATTCGTTCCCGATCTTCGGCCACAGCAAGGCTCTGAAGCCGCTGCTGGAGCCTCACGGTCCGGATGGCGGTCCCGGCGATCATCGCCAACGCCTCAACAAGCGCCTCGTCCTCCTCGGTGAAGCCTCCTTGCTTGTCGGTGAGGTAGAGATTGCCGAAGAGGTTCGATCCCGCACGCACCGGCACGCCGAGGAATGAACCCATCTGTGGGTGATGCGAGGGCATGCCGATCGAGGCCGGGTGATCGGAGATGTGGTCAAGTCGAACCGTCTCACCCTCACGGGAGATGAGACCGAGGAGGCCGCGGCCTTTTGGGGGTGCACCGATCGTTTCGGCTGTTTCTGGATCGAGACCGGCGTGGACGAAGTCGACGAGCCCGCCGTGCTGGCCGACCACACCGAGGGCGGCATGCGGCGCACCGGTGAGATCCATGGCAATCTCAACCGTCGTCGCCAGAATCGTTTGAAGGTCGGTCTGTCCGGCCACAGCGGCTGCGCCCTCGACGAGGTCGCGAAGCCGGGCCGGTGTGAACTGTCTCAACGTCACGGGTGCAGGCTACTCGGTCTCAGAACGGGCCATTCGGCTCTCCCCAGGTGTCCTCAATGCAGTAAGTTGCGGTCGTGCCACGCAAGAAGAAGCCAGCAGGTTTGCTGAGAGTCGTACTCGTCGACGATCACGAGGTCGTTCGCCGCGGACTCCGATCGCTCATCGACTCCTACGATGACCTCACGGTGGTCGGTGAAGCCGGCACGGCCAAGGAAGGGGTACGGCGGGTCGGATATGACGCTCCCGACGTTGTCGTCATGGACGTTCGACTGCCGGACGGTTCCGGCGTGGAGGCATGTCGGGAGATCGTCGAGCGGTGGCCAGATGTCGGAGTACTCATCCTCACTTCGTTCGCGGATGAAGACGCATTGATGTCGGCGATCATGGCCGGCGCCTCCGGATACGTCTTAAAGAGGATCGACGCCGAGGCGCTCATCGACAGCATCCGGAGAGTCGGTGCCGGCGAGACGCTGCTCGATCCTGCCATGGCTGAGCCACTCTTCGATCGACTTCGTGGGCACACCGTCGACGATCCACTCATACGCAGACTTTCTCCGCAGGAGAGGCGGATCCTCGATCTCATTGCGGACGGGAAGACGAATCGTCAGATTGCTGAGGAGATGTTCCTCGCCGAGAAGACGGTGAAGAACTACGTTTCGAATCTTCTTGCGAAGATGGAGATGTCGCGACGCAGCGAGGCCGCAGCGTACGCCGCCCGGGTCGCCACCAGGCACGAGCATCAGTACCCGCCCGAGGAGTGGACCCAGTGAACTCGAGTGCACTTCCGGCCGTCAAGTAGGGAGCATGGCATGAGAGTCATCGACGTCATGACAGCAGAGGTCGAGGTGGCGCACCCGGATTGGTCGTTGAAGCAGGCAGCCCGGGCAATGATCGACCATGGGGTGTCCGGTCTCCCGGTCGTCGCCGACGACGGAACCGTGGTCGGAATCATCACCGAAGCCGACTTTGTTGAGGCCGAAGCCGATCGAGCGATCGGACGACGGCGTCTACTCGACACGGTGTTCGGAGAGAAGAAGTCCAGAGTGCCGTCGACCGTAGGCGCGGTGATGACGACATCCCTGTTTGTGGTCGATCGCAACACAATGCTCTCGGAAGCGGCTCGTCTCATGACCGAGCAGAACGTGAAACGACTCCCGGTTGTCGACCCGGATGGCCGCCTTGAGGGAATCGTAAGCCGGGGAGACATCCTGGTCGCGTTTGCAAGAGACGACGATGTCATCGCGGATGCCGTTGAGCGCGGCGTCATCCGAAGAATCCTCATGCTCGACTCGCCCGATGTGTCCGTCAGGGTTGCAGATGGTGTGGTGACCCTGACCGGGGAGGTCCCCACTCGGACCGATGCCAGACTGCTCGAGGAGCTCGTCGGCCGTGTTGAAGGCGTCATTCGATGCGATAGCGATCTGAGTTGGTCATTCGACGACGTCGCCGCCCGACCCATGCCGTAGAACTCGGGAACATTCGGGCTGCCCGCTGCGTTTCCTCGTGACGAACCGCGAGGCGGAGCGACGATATGGTGTCCGTAGTCAACGAACTGTTCTTCGATGCCCAGGAACCCTGGTACGAGGAAGCTGCCTGCGCCTCATACCCGGCCGAACTGTTCTTCCCGCCCAGCGATGCTCCATCGGCAGCGAACGCGGCGAAGGCCATCTGTCAAGGGTGCCCGGTCCGCGAGGAGTGTCTCTCGTTTGCGCTCGAGACAGCCCAGGCCGAGGGCGTCTGGGGTGGGATGGAAGCGGGGGAACGCCTCAGGTTGCGACGCCGTCTCCGAGATCGGGAGCGGCGCAGAGCATCGTGACAGCCGCCTGGAGGGTCGGTGGGCGTCGGCGGCTACGATCCCGTGGATGAAGACCAAGAAGTACGAAAAGCGGCTCGCCGAACTCGAGATCGAGCTTGCGAAGTTGCAGGCCTGGATCCAGGATCGGGGCATACGCATCGTCGTCATCTTCGAAGGCAGGGATGCCGCGGGTAAGGGTGGGACGATCAAGACGATCACTCGCCGGCTGAACTCCAGAGTCGTGAGAACGGTCGCGCTTCCCGCCCCCGGTGAGCGGGAGAAGTCAGAGTGGTACCTGCAGCGATACGTCGCTCATCTCCCTGCAGCCGGGGAGATGGTCCTCTTCGACCGTTCCTGGTACAACCGACTGAACGTGGAGCGGGTTATGGGATTCTGCACCGATGACCAATACGAGCAGTTCCTCGCGCTCTGTCCGGCGTTCGAGCGGGAGATCACCGACGATGGGATCCTCCTCGTCAAGTACTGGCTTCATACGAGTGACGATGAGCAGGAGCGCAGATTCCAGGCACGGAACACCGATCCGAAAAAGCGGTGGAAGCTCAGCCCGATGGATCTGACGGCGCGGTCCCGATGGGTCGACTACTCGCGCGCCCGAGATGTGACATTCGAGCACACGAACACCGAGTGGGCGCCTTGGCACCTGGCAGATCTCGAGGACAAGAAGGCCGGTCGTCTCAATGTCATCCGCCACCTCCTCAACCAGGTCGCCTACGAGGACCTAACGCCCGGGCCGCTCGACCTTCCCGAACGGCAAACAGCCGGCGACTATGAGGAACCCAACTGGGCACCGTTGGAGATCCCAAGAGTCTTCGAGTAGAAGACCAAGCGCCGGCGTCCCGCGGGCGTCTGTCCGGAGAGTCGTTGCACAAACAGTGGTCCGGCATACACTTGCGCTCTACCTTGACCAAACGGGGGACGCCTTGCGCCGCATTCTGATCTCGATCGCGATCGCCGTGCCGATCGTGCTTATCTTGATCGTTGCGGGTGTCTACGCCTATGACGAGGTCCTGCATCCCGATCGGGTCGGGCGCAACGTCGCAGCAGCAGAAGTCGATCTCTCCGGATTGTCCACCGAGGAAGCCGTCGCCGCAATTGCCGACTACGAGGCGCGACTGATTGCGGCCCCGGCGCCGTTCATTGTCGACGGCGAAGAGGTTGTGCTCGATCCTGCAGCCGCAGGTCTCGCAGTCGACGAAAAGGCCGTGGTCGACGATGCCTTGAGACAACGACGTAGTGGCGGCTTCTTCTCGGATGTCGGCGGTTGGTTCAGCTCATGGCGATCGCCCGTCGTGATCGTGATCCCGACCACGATCGACGAGGAAATGACCGAAGCAGTGCTCTTCACCTGGGACCGATCCGTCGTCGATCAACCCGCATATGAGGGAGCTGTGCTCGTAGAGAACGCGGTTGCCGTACCCGAGTATCCGCGACCGGGTTCCCTGCTGGATCGTCCGCAGGCATTCGATGCCATTTCTCGGTCACTTGCCACGTTCGAACGGCTTCCGGTCGCACTTCCCTTGACCGATCTCGATCCGACCATCACGAACGTTGACGTCGACATTGCCGTTGCACGAGCCAACGAACTCATCGGCGATCCGGTGTATCTCTGGCGGGAGGGATCTGCACAACGTCTCGCAATCACGACTGCCGGTCTCGCATCCGCGCTGCGAACCGAGATTGTCGTGAACTCTCCGGCGGCCTTCGTCGTGGAACTCGACAAGGATGTACTTCGCGACATCGCGGAACGGCAAATTGACCGGTTCGCCAGCGAGCCTTTCGATGCCTCGTTCACGTTCGACAAGAACACGCACGCCGTTGTGATCGTCCCGTCCTCAACGGGCGTCATTGTCGACCTCGACGCCGTCCCCGGTGTCGTCATCGACGCGGCACTTGACACCGGATTGGCACAGTTGCCGATGATGGCCGGTGGCATGCCGGTGCTGACGACGGAGATGGCCGAGGCGATGGGCCCGTTCGATGAAGTCTCCACGTTCACTACCTATCACCCGTGTTGCGCGAGTCGGGTCACCAACATCCAACTCCTGGCCGATGAGATCGATGGATCGATCGTCATGCCGGGCGAGGTCTTCTCGATCAACGACACCGCAGGGAAGCGCACACTCGCCGAGGGGTACGTGCGTGCCGGTGCGATCATCAGCGGCGAGATCTCGTGCTGTGATAGCCCGATCAACATCGGCGGAGGTACCAGCCAGTTCGCGACGACGTTCTACAACGCCGTCTTCTTCGGGTGCTACGAGGACGTCGAGCACCAACCGCACAGCATCTATTTCAGTCGATACCCGTACATTCGGGAGGCAACGCTCGGATTCCCTGCACCGGACGTGAAGTTTCGCAACGACTCCGCCGCCCCGGTGTTCATCGACACGTCACACACCGGCGGGTCCATCACCGTGACCTTCTACGGGAACAACGGTGGCCGCACCTGCACATCAGAGCAGTCGGGCAACACGGTGACTCGCGTGATGACCCATGCCGACGATACGGTCACGACTCAGTCATGGAGTTGGAACTACAAGCTCCCGAAGCCCGCGGAGCCGGCCACCACAACGACGACAAGGCCCCCGGCCACCACAACGACGACAAGGCCCCCGGCCACCACAACGACCACGACGGCAGCCACAACGACCACGACGACGGCAGCCACAACCACCACGACGATGCCAGCCACAACAACCACCACGACGACGACAACCGAGCCGCCCGAGGGCTAGGTTCCGGTCCCCTCGACCGAAGGGCGGGGGGAAGCGGAGCGCCAGCGACGCAGGGGGGAAAGCGCTACCAGCGACCGGAGCCCCCTCCGGCCCTTCGGGCCACCTCCCCCACTTCGTGGGAGAGGAGCCTTCCCGGCTACTCGGCTACTCCGCTACTCGGTCTCGCTGATCGTTACCGAGTTGATCTTCACCGGGTTGTGAGGGCGGTCCTGTGCACCCTTCGGTGCCGTCGCAATGGTGTCTACAACGTCCATGCCGGACGTGACTTCACCGAAGATCGTGTAGGCGTTCGGCAGACCGGCATTGTCGTGGCAGATGAAGAACTGAGAGCCGTTCGTGTTCGGGCCTGAGTTCGCCATCGCCACAATGCCGCGGTCGTACTTCGTCTTGGAGTGCCCAAGTTCATCACGGAAGCGGTAGCCCGGTCCACCGGTGCCGGTACCGGTCGGATCGCCACCCTGGACCATGAACCCGGGGATCGTCCGGTGGAAGATCACGTCGTCGTAGAAGCCGTCGCGTGCGAGGAAGACGAAGTTGTTCACGGTCTGCGGCGCATCGGCTGCGTAGAACTCGATCGCGATCTCACCGGCACTCGTGTCGAGTGTCGCGGTGTAGGTCTTTGAGAGGTCGATGGAAATGTCGGGCGGATTCTTGTACTGAGCGGCCATAGGAGACTCCTGATGATCGGTGAACCGGTGCGTCACCCTAGACGAGCCGTGACCTGTGAGCTGTCGAAAGTTGGCGATCGGCAGTGGGCTGGTTCAGAAGCCGCGGCGTCGGCGGATCTTCCGTTGGGACCCCGGCTTGAAGGGGGCCGACTCCTCCGGTGGCTGCCACGCGAAGAGATCCGAAACTCGTTCGTCATTCGAGAACATCTTGATGATCGGCACGTTCAACCCGGCCCTCCGCTGGATGCCGAGTACCTCGTTCACCTGGTCCCATTCGACGAACGTGACAACCAGGCCCTCTTCACCGGCGCGTGCCGTTCGGCCGGATCGATGAAGGTACGTCTTCGGATCGTCCGGCGGGTCATAGTGGAGCACGATGTCGACACCCTCGATATGGAGTCCCCTGGCCGCAACATTGGTGGCGACGAGGACCGTCGCCTTCCCCTCTCGGAAGCGCGACAGCGATTGTTCGCGTTTCTGCTGCGGGAGATCTCCATGAATAGCGGCCGCGTTGATTCCGATCTCGCGGAGTCGTTTCGTCAGATCGTCGGCAGCCCACTTCGTCCGAGTGAACATGAGCGTTCTGTCGGCAGTCCGGCTGATCTCCGCCGCCATCTTGGGCTTGTCGAGGTGATGAACCTTCAGGAACCGGTGCACCATCGTGTCGACATGGTCGCTGTCAGATTCAACGTGGTGGGTGACCGGGTCGGTCATGTACCGGTCGACCAACTCCTGCACCTGAGCATCCAGAGTTGCCGAGTACAGGTAGGTCTGATGCTTGTCAGGAACGGCTGACATGATCTTGCGAACCTGGGGCATGAAACCCATATCGGCCATCTGGTCGGCCTCGTCGATGCAGACGACACTGATGTCATCAAGACGCGCCTTGCGGCGTTCCATGAGGTCGATGAGACGTCCCGGCGTCGCGATGATGAGTTCGACGCCGGCGTCGAGCGCATCGATCTGGGCCTGCATCGAGGCACCGCCGTAGACGGTGACAAGGCTGAGTCCTCGAACAGCGACGAGAGGGGCGAGGTCGCGCGTGACCTGCATCGCTAATTCCCGGGTCGGGACGAGCACGAGGGCTCTCGGATGATATGGCTCAGCCCGCACGAGGCCTTCGACGATCGGGAGGCCGAATGCGAGAGTCTTACCCGAACCGGTTTTCGCCTTTCCGAGTACGTCGATGCCTGCAAGGCCGTCCGGGATGGTCATTGCCTGGATGGGGAACGGTGTCTCAAATCCGGCTTCGGCTAGGACGCTGAGGAGTTCAGGAGCGATGCCGAGGTCGGCGAAGGTCGTGTCGGTGGCGAGTTCGTTGGTCAAGGTGAGGTCACCAGTCGTAGAGAGGCTGGCCGGATGCGGCCACTCCCAAAGGTAGTGGCGCCAACGCGGTACACCGAGGACCAAACCGGATTCGATTCAGGCCCGCATCAGCCGAGGACGCGCCGGACGAGGCTCTGACGGGCAGCGGCTCGCCTGCCGGCGCCTACACCCACGGCGAATGCCGCGCCTGCCATACCAGCGGCTCCAACTGCCGCCGTGGTGCGCTTCATGACCTTCTTGCGTGCCCTGCTGAATTCGACGATCGGCCAGCCACGGTGGTAGGCGATGGTCTCCAGCGCACGATCCGGGTTGACCGCCACCGGATGGCCGACGATCTCGAGCATTGGGAGATCCCCGGCAGAGTCCGTGTACGCATACGACAGGAGAAGGTCGTAGCCCTTCTCTTCGGCGACTCTCCGGATCGCGATTGCCTTTCCCTCGCCGTAGCAGAACGGCTCTGCGAGCTCCCCGGTGTAGACGCCGTTCTCGACCGCGGCCACCGTGCCGATTCCTCCCGTGAGCCCGATTGCCGCCGCGAAGTCATCGACGATCTCGATGGGGGAAGCCGACACGATGTAAGTATCGCGGTCTGCCGCGTGATGGAGGTCGATGAGTCCTCGGGCTTCCCGTCGGACCTCGCTCTCGAGTCGCGGGATGATCTGCTTCCCGAGTTCGGCCATCTTCTCGACGTTGACTCCTTGAATCGCCTGAAGGACCCGGGTCTTGACCGCATCAGTCTTTTCATCGGAAGCCCCCGCAACCAGGAACTTCGCGGCGTTTGCCGCGTCCGCCATGACCTCTCGGTTGGTGACCATGCCGGCGCGATAGGCCGCCCATCCGAGGGTGAACACGGATGACCCGCTGATGATCGTTCGATCGAGATCGAAGAACGCTGCGCCTCTCCTGGGTGGTTGGTCGGTCACTTCGCTGTCTCCAGGCCTTCAATTGGGACGGAGAACAGGCCCGCGGCTCCTGCCTTCACCGAAGGCAGGAGGCCGAAGGCGGTCGGCAGTAGTTGCTCGGCATAGAACGTGCTGGTGTTGATCTTCGCATCGAGCCATGAGTCGCTGTCTTCAGCGGTGGCGGCGAGCGCGAGACGTGCCAGGTAGTAGCCGCCTGCGATGATCCCGAACATCTTGAGATACGGCGTTGCTCCAGCGAGCCGGTCGTTGGGATCCTCGCAGGCCAGCAGCCACTCCGTGGCGTCACTCAATGATGCGGTGCCTGCGAGGAGCATCTTGCCGATCGTTTCGAGGCGGGGATCGCCGCTCTCAACGAGAGGACCTTCGAGCGCGGCCATCTCATCGAGATACGCTCGGACAACACCCCCACCGTCCATCGGGAGCTTGCGCATCACGAGATCGATTGCCTGAATGCCGTTCGTTCCCTCGTAGATGGGCGTGATTCGGGCGTCTCGATAGTGCTGGGCGGCCCCGGTCTCTTCCACGTAGCCCATGCCACCGTGCACCTGGACTCCAATGGACGTCATCTCGACACCGACGTCGGTGCACCAGGCTTTCGCCACCGGCGTGAGCAGCGCGACCCGGTCGCTACCGGCGCGCCGGCCTGCCTCGTTGGGGTGGCGATACATCCGCTCACCCGAAGCTGCGGTGTCGTAGAGAAGAGCCCGGGCGGCCTCGTTGTACGCCTTCATCGTCATGAGCATTCGGCGAACGTCCGGGTGCTCGATGATCGCGGAGACTTCGGTCTTCGGCGTGCCGACGGCCCGACCCTGGGTGCGTTGCTTTGCGTACTCCACGGCCTGTTGATACGCACGGTCGGAGATACCGAGCCCCTCGAGTCCGACCTCGCGTCTGGCCTGGTTCATCATGGCGAACATGTAACTCATGCCCCGGTTCGGCTCGCCGATGAGGTAGCCGACCGAGTCTTCGTACGCCTGCACACAGGTTGGGCTTCCATGGATCCCGAGCTTGTGCTCGATCGACACCGTCTCGACGTTGTTCCATGCTCCGATCGTGCCGTCATCGTTGACGAGCATCTTCGGGACGACGAAGAGCGAGATGCCTCTTGTTCCCGGGGGAGCATCGGGAAGTCTTGCGAGAACCAGATGGATGATGTTGTCGGCAAGGTCGTGATCACCCCACGTAATGAAGATCTTCGACCCGTTGATGCGGTAGGTGCCGTCGTCGTTCGGGATTGCCTTTGTGCGGAGGGCGCCTACGTCAGAGCCCGCCTCCGGCTCGGTGAGTACCATCGTTCCGGTCCACTCGGCGGTCACGAGCTTCTCGAGATACGTCGCGCGAAGGTCGTCGTCGGCATGGTCCCTGATCACGGTGATCGCCGAGCCGGTCAGCATCGGGTTGAGGGAGAACGCCAGATTGGCCGAGACGAACATCTCGCTGACGGCGAATCCGACCGTTTCGGGGAAGCCGTGGCCCCCATACTCCGGTGGGCCGGTGACGGCACTCCACCCGGCATCGACGTATTTGCGCCATGCGTCCTTGAAGGCGTCCGGCGTGATGACGTTCCCTTCGACCCAGGTCGCACCGATCTCGTCACCGGCTCGATTCGTCGGGGCGACAACTTCTGCCATGAAGCGACCCGCCTCATCGAGGGCACCGTCGATCGTCTCGGAATCAACATGCTCGAAGCCGGGGTACCCGATGATCTCATCGAGGTTCGCGATGTGACGCAGGACGAACTTGATATCGCGCAGCGGCGGTGTGTAGTCGGCCATGCTGTGAGGATAGGCCGCGGGGATCGAGGCCGGACTCAGAGGGGCTAGGCGTCGGCCCCGACTGACTCGCGAGCCTCTTTCTTGGTGAGGGCATCGGTCGAAAGGAGCGTGCGCACGTCGAGGGCAAAGTCCGTCACTCGTGCATCGACCCACATGGCGTTGTTGTTCAGCCAGGTGTCGATGAACTCCACCGTCTGGAGCGTTGTCGTCGATTCGGTCGGTGGTTCGGCGGTCATCGCGTCCCGTTCGCTCGCTTACCCAAGGGTACGCCGTAGGCTGATCTACTCCTCATACATCGGCTCGGAGCCCCTCATGCTCAAGCGTCATCTCATCCTGACAACGATCGCGATCTCCCTGATGGTGGGCGCTTGTTCTGCGAGCGATCCGGCGACCGTAGGCGATGACGCTGCCCAGGTGTCGAACAGGACCGAGGCGGCCGTCGATGTGGAGCAGACCGATGACGCTGGGGGAGCCCTCATGGTCCAAGATGGAGATCTCGTGGAAGTTCACTACGACGGCACCCTCGACGATGGTTCGTCGTTCGACTCGTCTCGCGAGCGAGGCACGCCATTTTCGTTCGAGGTCGGCACCGGCCAGGTGATACCCGGATTCGACGGTGCGGTTCGCGGATTGAGGATCGGCGAGTCGCGCGTGGTGCGGATTCCTACCGCCGAGGCCTACAGGGAATGGTCCGACGAGAACGTTGTCGAGGTGCCATACGGTCCCGATCAGGCCGATGTCGCCGTGGGCGATCAGGTCTACCTCAACACCGGCCAACCCGCGATCGTTCTCGAGGTGAAGAAGGACACCGTCGTCCTCGATGCGAATCACGAACTGGCCGGTGAAGCACTGACGTTCCAGATAGAAGTGTTGTCGATCACGCGGCCGTGATCACTAGATCAGTAGAGCAGTAGAGCAGTAGAGCGGTCGAGCAGTGGAGCAGTACTGCTGCACTGATCTACTTCTCTGTCGCCCACAGACGCCTGAACTCGTCGGACGTCTTCAGGAGCTCTTCCGCGGTCCCCGTTGCCTCGATCTCGCCGTCCTTCATGACCACGACGAGGTCGGCCCGCTGGAGGGCGGGTTTGCGGTGGGAGACGACGAGGGCAGTTGCCCCGGAACCGTCTTCGAACAGGCGGTCCCAGAGGATCTGCTCGGTCTCGACGTCCAACGCACTCGAGAGATCGTCGAAGACGAGGAGTTCGGGCCGACGGACCAGCATCCGGGCTGCGGCCGATCGCTGGATCTGCCCACCGGACAACCGGACTCCACGCGGACCGACCATCGTTTCCAGACCATCGTGCATGCCTTCGAGATCCTGTTCCATCGTGGCCGTGCGAATGGCAGCAACAACCTCTTCATCGTTTGCGTCAGCGCCCAGAGTCAGATTCTCTCCGAGGGTTAGGGAGAACAGGCGCGGCACCTGCGGCGTGTAGGCGGTGCGCGGCGGACTCATGAACGAGGCGGGATCATCGACCGTCTCACCTTTCCACGATATCGCTCCGCCCTCGAGAGGCACGAGACCGAGCACGCTTCGCAGGAGTGTCGTCTTGCCTGAGCCGATCCGTCCGGTTATCACGACGAACCCACCCGACTCCACGTCGAGATCGACCGACTCAATGCCGGCGCCCGACGACGGGTAGTGGTAGCTGAGGCCGCGGGCGGACAACAGCGGGATCCCGTTGAGATCAACATTCGAGACCTCCCCTGATCCCGGTTGAACGAGGGGTTGGGACTCAGTGAACAGATCGCGATCAGCAACGAGGTCGCGCCATCTTGCCCCTCTCATCAATGAGATGATTCGATCGACCGACACTCCCGCTTGCTTGACCCTGGCGATGAAGAGACCAACGAAGTATGCGGAGTCCGTCACCATGGCGAGCAAGTAGACGAACAGGCTGAACTCGCCGACGGTCAAGCCGGCCGACCCGTCCGTGGAGATTGCCCCGGCGGCCAGGATCAGAATGAGTCCGGTTCCAATACTGACGGTGTTGTGGAATACCGCTTCGAGCCCCGCGGTGAACGTGCGATCGCGAACCATCATCTTTCGTCGCACAGCGTTCAGTTCGTCGAAGTGGCGCAGCATCGTCTCTTCCGCTCCGGCGACCTTCACCGACTGAACCGAACCGAGCGTCTCGCCGAGGAATCCCGTGATCGCCTCTGTCGACTCGCGAGCCGCCGTGCGGTACCGGCGGATCGTTGAACCGGTTCGGCTCACGACCAGGATGACGATCGCCACGGGTGCGAACACGACGAGTGTCATGGTCGGGTCGATGGTGAAGAGAATGGCGATCGCCACGATTGCCGATACGGTCGATCCGACGAAGTCGACGGTGAAGTCCATCGCCTCGAGCGTGTGGTCGACGTCGTCACGAAAGCGCGACACGACCTCGCCGGGCGTTTCGGCAACCGGTCGAGCACCGGGCAGCGAGAAGATCCAGGCGAGCATCGACCCGCGCATCCCCGCTCCCGCGCGGAACAGCAGGCCCGAGTGGAGGCGCATCGCGACGAATACGGCGCCGATGCGCGCAGCCAGATAGGCCCAGAGCACGGCCACGATCGTGGTGAGATTCCAGCCGGCGGTTTCTCCGGTGAGTTGGTCGAAGAACGCAGCGATGAGGAGCCCGACGATGATCGGTGCCGTCCAGATCGTGATCCACATCACGAGGCTCGACAAGTAGCGAAGCCACTGGTTCCGGATCAGGGCCAGCACGACTCGAGAGATGGGTGCCTGAGAGCGGGCCGTCATGCGAGCACCTCCTCCATGCCTGTGGCCAGTAGATCCGAGAATCTCGAATTCGGGTCGGCCGCGAGAGCGGAACGCTCGCCGAACTCAGCAACCCGACCGTCGTCGAGGATCAGGATGTCGTCGGCCCGGGTGACCGTGCCGAGCCGGTGGGCGATGACGATGCCGGTCCGTCCCTCGAGGAGGTGATCGACAGCGCGTTCGATGAGCGCCTCCGTCGCAGGATCCAGACGTGACGACGCCTCGTCGAGAACGACCACACCGGGGTCTTCCAGGAAGATTCGCGTGAACGCGAGGAGTTGCGCCTGGCCGGCCGACAATCCTCCGCTCCCGGATTCGAGGAGTGTGTTGAGACCGTCGGGAAGCGACGCAAGCCACGAGTCGAGTTCGAGACGGTGGATCGCGTCGAGGATGTGTTCCTCACGGATCTCGTCGTTGAAGAACGTCAAGTTGTCGCGAACCGACGCCCGGAACAGCTGGACGTCCTGGGTGACCATGCCAACGCGTTTCCGGAAGTCCGCGAGATGCGCGTCCCAGGTGGCTACACCACCGAGGCGAACCGTCCCTGCCTGGGGTTCATAGAGCCTGGTGATGAGGCGGGCGATCGTCGACTTCCCGCTGCCGGTTCGACCGAGCAGGCCGACGACTCGCCCCGGGGCGATGTCGAAGCTGACGTCGTGCAGCACGATCTCGTCGGCGTCGTCGTCGCCGTCGGTGTACGAGAAGGTGACGTCGTCGAATTCGACACGAAGGGCACCTCCGTTGATCGGTCGGTCGCCTTCGGCCTTGAGTTGTGTCGACGTGGTCATCAACTCGTCGACGCGCCCGATGGCTGCTCCTGCCTTCTGGAGATCCTCCATCTGAGCCCGAATCTGCTCCATCGGGTGCCTGGTCATCTCGACGTAGTGGAACACCAGATAGACGGAGCCGATCGTGAGCGTTCCGATTCCGAAGAGCCACGAACCGAGGATGAAGACGATCGACGTCGAGAGACCGTAGAGGACGATCGTGGTGCTCCACATCCATGCCCAGCCCATCCAGCCGCGGATCGTCTGGGGGAGCCATCGGCGCTGGATCTCATTGAAGCGTCCTTCCATGTACGGCCCTGCGCCATTCGCGGTGATGTCCTCCGTACCCTCGACGACTTCACCGACGAAGCCGAATGCCTCAGCAGCGGTTGCCCGGATCGCCTTCCAGCGGGGGACAGCTACCCGGTGGAGGCCGGTCATCACACCCAGGGCGAGAACAGTGAAGACGCTGACACTGAGACCGACGATCCAGCTCTCGAGCCACAGCATCACGAGAACGCCAATCACGAGCGCTCCGTTGCCGACGACTTTGATCATCATCGCCGAGAAGAAGTTCGACAGTGCCGTGACGTCGCCATCGATCCGCTCGATGAGCTCACCGGACGAGTGGCCTTTGTGAAACCCTATGTCGAGATGGAGCACGTGGTCGGTCAGGTTCGCCCGAAGATTGTTCGTCGCTGTCCAGCCGATGTCCTCAGCGAGATAGGTCGACCAGATCGCCAGCGCCTGCTGGACCACCGCGATCAGCATGAACGTGACGGCGAGTGGAACGAGGGCGCTCGCCCCGCTGCCTTCGAGGGCACCGTCGATGAACCGCTTGATGAGTTGTGGGTTGAGGAGCTGCAGGCCGATCGTCCCGAAGAGGACGACGCTGAGCAACACCACCCGTGGCCGCAGGGGTCTCAGGTAGTCGGTGAGGAGGGTGAAATAGGCTCGTACGGGGATCATGTCGTGTCCTGGGTCGTCCGGAATGGGCAGTTGCGGCCATTGAAAAAGCCGCCCGATGGGCGGCTACCTCGCTTGAACGCTGCTACCGGGTCAGAACCGGAAACGGGCGCGCGCGAGGGCCGCCTGGGGGGTGTTCGGCTGCGTACGCCGGATCATTCCTCGACTCCTCCTCGCTCGGGACCGCGACCACAAAGGTCACCTGACACCGAGAACTCTCGCGCGGGATCCTCAACCTGTCAAGCCGGTGGGAACGGTGGGCCCGCAGAGCACCTTCAAGCTCTGTAGATGATCCGCCGACATCATGGAGATGGATTCGTTGAAGTGCGTGGCGTGCGGAGCCGAACTCCCGGACGCCGTCGCCCGATTCTGCAGCTCGTGCGGTGAGCAGGTGCACACCGCAGGCGACGACCCCGGGACAGACCCGGCGCCTCCGTCCCGGATATCCGATGAGCACTGGCAGTACATCACGTGGGGCGCGATGGCCGCCGGTGCAGTCGCGATTGTCGCTCTTGTGGCCGTCGTCTTCGGTCTTCTGTCCGGGACCGACACCGACGGAGCCGCCGATTCGGAATCGACCGAGGAGACGGTATTGGCGTCGGCCGTCGTGTCAGAAGACGCCATCGAGATGGTCAATGTCCCGGTGACCGAACTTGTTGTCCTTCGCTCTCCCACTATCGGACCGACCACCCGGTATCCCCAGGACGGCACGGTGGTAGTCGTGCGAGTGACAATGGATGTGTGCGAGCGTCACGAAGGCATGTTGCGAGCGAGTGGGTCGATTCGGAACGGCTCTGCCCTCGCGCAGATCTTCGACTACAAGATCGGTGTCGACCTGAAGCGCAGGGGAACCGGCGCCGTCCTCTCTCATCTCGAAGATTCTGTCGAGGGTCTCGCACCCGGCGAAACGGCAGAGTGGATCGTCGAGACGGTGTCGAGCCGCGTCGTGAATATCCGGTGTGAAGTCGCCACCTTGACGGTGATCCCGGTCGAAAGCGATTGACTACAACCCTGCTGAGGAACGTCAGCCCAGCGCTCGCACGACGAACAGTGCCGCCAGAAGGGCGAACGAGTTGGTCGCGATGTGAGCCATCACGGGAGCCACCGTGCTGTTCGCCCGCAGCCGCAGCCACAGGAAGCCGAACCCTGCGAGGGCGGTGCCCAACACGCTGCCGGTCAGGGCCAAGGCGATCTCCAAGACACTGTCGATGTTCTCGCCGGCAGGATTGGTGAGCAGCGTGTCGAGCGTCGGGAGGATATGCCACAACCCGAAGAGAAGGCTCGTGGCCAGCCCCGCCCAGAGAGGCGCCCATCGGCGGGCGAACATGCCGAACAGAACCCCCCGGAACAGCGTCTCCTCGTAGAATGCCGTAGCGACCGGTATCCGGATGAGAGCGTCGAACAGGACGACCCACGTGGACCGCTCGATCACGCGGTCGTCGCGGAAGAAGTCCCGCGTGAACGGCATCGCGACGCCGATCAGGATTCCTGCGCCTATCACTCCCATCACGATCCCCCCGACGACCAATCCGCGACTGATCCGATCTCTGCGATAGCCGAGGTCTGTTGCTCCGGCTCCCGAGTGCCGGGCGATCGCGACGGCGACACCGAGGATCCCGAGATTGAACGGGATGTGCCACCAGGGGTCGAGGACACGGTTTGCGATGACGTTCGCGTAGGCGGTGAGGGCAACGATGGCGACGATGTGCCAGGCGTGGACGCCGAGTTCGCCCGGGGATTCTCGGAGCCACATTGACGGGCGCCACATACGATCCCATTCGTCTCGCGTCCACGACGCCTCGGATTTGAGAGGACGCGGAACTGCCCCCTCGTCGTGTGGCTCGTGACGATCGTCCTCGGTGACAGACATGGAACCCGCACCCTACCGGTGCGGTCCGATCGTGCGGCTACGCTTCGGGGATGGCGCTTCTCGATGCATTCAAGCAACAGGTGCTGAACCTCGGCAGGAGCGAGGCTCGTGCGAAGGCGCGGCCGCTGCTCGTCGATGACGAGGCATTCGACCGTTCCGCGGCCGGTCTCGACCGGAGGACGTCCGAGGGATTCGTCCTGTTCTGGTTGTTGTCGGACCGAGCGCTCTACCTCGTCGCCGGCGGGCCGACCGGCGACTGGGCCTTCAGGATCCCGTATGAAAACGTCGACGAGATGGCCCTCGACTTCGACGAGAGTGCCGAGACGCTGCCCTGGTATGTCAGGCTCACGTTGATACCCGACGGACATGGGGTGATCACCACACTTCAGGATGTCGGCGAACCGGGGAAGCCACTCGCTGCGCCCGTGCCGAGGGTGATCGACGAAGGCGAGAAGGAACGCCTCTCCCAGGGTGCGCTCATCCCACTCGCAGGGTTCGCTGTTATCACCAAGAAGTTCCGAACCGCGCTCGCTCGGCGTCTCGAACTCGCAGGCGGGACGCTGCACGTCCACGGCGAAGACCGCGTCGCGGCGCAGCGCAGGCTTCCGACAAGGAGACGCCAGAAGGACGCCGGGTAGCAGACCGGCGCACGACGCGTGTGCCGCGAGAATCGACGATCACCTGTCCATCACGGACCCGATCTACTGCTCTCCTGCCTACTGATCTACTGCCCCACTGATCTCCTGCTCTACTCACTCCGAGATCGGCTCAAACCGCGCCGTGAAGTGCCGGAGCCACGGGGCCTGCTCGACGATGCGGTAACCGCGCATCTCCGACGCTCCGGCCGCGACGTCGATGACAACCTCGGCGACGTAGTCGATGTGACTCTGCGTGTAGGTCCGGCGCGGGATGGCGAGTCGCACCAGCTCCATGGCTGCGGGTTCGTCGGGCGCGCCGTCCACCCCCGGACGGCCGAACATCACGGTTCCGATCTCGATCCCGCGGACACCCCCGTTGCGGTAGAGCTCGATGGCGAGCGCCTGTGCCGGGTACTGGTACGGCGGGATGTGCGGCAGCATCGCCTTGGCGTCGATGTAGACCGCGTGACCCCCCGCCGGTTGTACGATCGGGACACCGGCCTCAGAGACCTTGTCTGCGAGATACCCCGTGGATCGGATGCGGTAGCGCAGGTAGTTTTCATCGAGGACCTCCTCGAGTCCCTGAGCGAGCGCCTCGAGGTCGTATCCGGCGAGACCTCCGTACGTTGGGAACCCTTCGGTCAAGATGAGCAGATTCCTGGATTGCAGGGACGTCTCGTGGTCGTTCATGGCGAGGAACCCGCCGATGTTGACCAGCCCGTCCTTCTTCGCCGACATGGTGCAACCGTCGGCCAGGGAGAACATCTCACGGGCGATCTCCTTGGGCGTCCGATCGGCGTAGCCCTCCTCGCGGAGTTTGATGAACCACGCGTTCTCGGCGAAACGGCAAGCATCGAGGAAGAGTGGAATCCCGTACTCGTCGCAGACGGCTCGGACGGCCCGCAGGTTCTCAATCGAGACGGGCTGACCGCCGCCCGAGTTGTTCGTGACCGTCACCATCACGAGCGGAATCCGATCGACACCGACACGGTCGATATTCGCTCGCAACGCGTCGATGTCCATGTTGCCCTTGAACGGCAGAATCTCGGACGGTTCGGATGCGCCGACCAGATCCAGCGCCTCGGCACCCTGGTACTCGACATTCGCCCTCGTTGTGTCGAAGTGTGTGTTGTTCGGCACGACGTCGCCCTCGGAGACCATCACCGAGAAGAGGATCTTCTCTGCCGCGCGACCTTGATGGGTCGGGATCACCTCTGAGAATCCCGTGAGGTCCTTCACCGCCGTCTCGAACCGGAAGAAGCTACGACTTCCGGCATACGACTCATCGCCACGCATCATCCCCGCCCACTGCTCGGACGACATCGCACCGGTCCCGGAGTCGGTCAGAAGATCGATGATCACCTTGTCGGCGTGTAATCCGAAGAGATTGAAGCCGGCGCTCTGGAGCGCGTCCTCGCGTTCCTCGACGGTCGGCAGGTCGATCGCCTGAACGGTGTGTATCCGGAACGGTTCGATGATGGTGCGGTACGGCATGAGGTCCTCTCGATCGATGGTTGCGAGCGCACCGGGTATCGGCACTGCTCGGCACACTCCCGGATTCTCGCAGCAGGGGGGGCGCTCTGAGTCGGTAGGCTGCTCCATATGGAATTCCTTGGAGATCTCGACGTTCATCTCTTCAACGAGGGCGCACAGACCCGCATGTACAACCACCTCGGTGCGCAGTTGCTACCGGGCGGTGGAGCGCACTTCGCTGTTTGGGCTCCGAACGCGCGCGACGTTGCGTTGACCGGTGACTTCAACGGATGGGACGCGACCGCTCATCCGATGTTCCCGACCGGTTCGGGCATCTGGAAGGCCTTGGTGCCAGAAGCCAGTCCCGGGAACACGTACAAGTATGCGATCACGACCCACTCCGGGGATCGGATCGATAAGGCTGATCCCCTTGCGTTTCTCGCCGAGGTCCCTCCGAAGACGGCGTCGGTGGTCTGGAGCCTTGACTACGAGTGGGATGACGACGAGTGGATGTCGTCTCGCGGTGGGCGCCAGGCTCATGACGCAGCGATCGCAATCTACGAGCTGCACACCGGGTCGTGGAGAAAGGCAGGTAACGGCGATTCCCTGTCGTATCGGGAGTTGGCCGAGCCGCTTGCCGACTACATGACCGAGATGGGCTACACCCACGTCGAGTTCATGCCGCTGTCAGAGCACCCGTACTACCCATCGTGGGGATATCAGGTGACCGGCTATTTCGCACCGACGAGCCGGTTCGGAACACCCCAGGACCTGATGTTCCTCATCGATCACCTCCACCAAGCGGGTATCGGCGTGATCCTCGACTGGGTCCCTTCTCATTTCGCGACCGATGGCCACGGTCTCGCTCAGTTCGATGGAACGGCGCTGTACGAGCACTCCGATTCGAGGAAGGGGTTCCACCCGGACTGGGGGAGCTTCATTTTCAACTACGGGCGAAATGAAGTTCGTTCGTTTCTCGTTTCATCGGCGAACTTTTGGCTCGATCGCTATCACGTGGACGGTCTCCGGGTCGACGGCGTCGCGTCGATCCTCTACCTCGACTACTCACGGGACGAGGGGGAGTGGGAGCCCAACATCTACGGTGGGAACGAGAACCTGGAGGCGATCTCCCTGCTCAAGCAGGTCAACAGGGTGGCGTACGGGGAGCATCCGGGCATCACAATGATCGCCGAAGAGTCAACGGCATTCGCCGGCGTCTCGCGGCCCGTCGATTCGGGCGGCCTCGGCTTCGGCTACAAGTGGGACATGGGCTGGATGCACGACTCTCTTGAGTACTTCGCCCATGAGCCGGTGCACCGTTCGTTCCACCAGAACGATCTGACGTTCCGAATGTTGTACGCCTACGACGAGAATTTCATCCTCACCCTCTCCCACGACGAGGTGGTCCACGGCAAGGGATCGCTCGTCAACAAGATGCCGGGTGACGAGTGGCAGCAGTTCGCGAATCTCAGGGCGCTGTACGGCTACCAATATTCGCTCCCCGGGAAGAAGTGCCTGTTCATGGGCGGCGAGTTCGGACAGCGATCGGAGTGGGCGGTTGATCGAGAACTCGAATGGTTCGTCCTCGAACACGACAACCATGCCGGGATGCAGCGGTGGGTCGCCGACCTCAACGCTCGATATCGCCGTGAATCCTCGCTGTTCGTCGAGGACTACAGCCCCGGCGGGTTCGAGTGGATCGATGCGGGCGATGCCGGAGCGAGCGTCTTCAGCCTCCTCCGCAAGGGCGGCCACCGGCCGGTACTGGTCGTGTTGAACCTCACTCCTGTCACTCGTCCCGGATATCGCATCGGAGTCCCGGTGCGTGGGCCGTGGGAGACACTCCTCAACAGTGACGATGAGCGCTACTGGGGTTCGGGGGCGGGGACGAGTGGTTCGATCGAGACCGTCGATACCCCCATGCACGGGCGCAGCCACTCTCTGTCAGTGGATCTTCCACCCCTCGGCATCCTTTTCCTCGCACCCGTCGGCTGACCCCAGTGGTGGGCGCGGCGAGCTCCACGCCGGGTCACCTCGCCGCCGTTGTCATCCGGTGGTCACGCACGCGATCAGCGAGGTGGGTGAAGTCCTCCGCGGCCCGACATGACGCCTCTTCGGATCTCAGGGCGTCACCCGGCGGGTTCCTTCGCCGGAATCGAGTGCTCCCAATCGGCGAGAAGCGTCCTGAGGGCTGCCACGAACGCCAGCGGTTGGTCGAGGATCAGGTGGTGGTGTGCCTCGGGAATCGAGACGAAGGGGGCGTTCCTGCCCATCAGGTCGTACATGTATGCAGCCGTGTCCTCCTGGACGACGGTGCTGAATTCGCCGCGAAAGAGAGCAAGGCGGCACTGCACCGACGCGAGTTGATCACGGAGCGCGACGAGCGTGTGATCGAACAGGTGAGGGTCGAACTTCCACGTCCATCCCGCGTCGGTTTGCCTCAGAGAACCCCGAGCGACGTGGTCAACGATGTAGTCGTTGTCGCACGGTTGCGGTGGGATGAGGCGGAAGTGCTTCAACGCGGTTGCTTCATCCGGATACGTGCCGGGTGATCGGAACGCCCGGCCACGTGCCCCTTCGCGCGACTCCGGATCCGGTTCTCGAACCGGGGAGTCCACAATCACAGCGGCGGCAAGACGGTCACCGTACGTGGCCGCTAGTTCGATGGTGACGAGACCTCCGAGAGAGTGGCCGACGACCACGGGCGGGCCGGGGAATCCGGCTGCATCCGCGACGGCGAGCACTTCCCGCGCCCAGACCTGATGGTCGTAGCGGTCCCTCCGTCCGCTGTCACCGTGGCCGGAGAGATCGAGGGCGACGGCGTGCCACTCGCGGGTGAACATCGGTGCGAGAAACGACCACCAGTGCGCGTGGGCAGCCCCACCGTGGACGAACACGAGGCCCGGACGACCGCGTTCACCCCATTCGAGGTAGTGGATGTCGGCCCCTTCGACGTCAATCCAGGACTCGACGTACGGAGTCGAGACGGACCGTCGGAACCATTCGGGAGCGGCGGACTCAGTCACCGGTGACCTCATGCGGGAGCGTGAACCAGCGAAGATGCTCGAAGTCGCTGTTGAACGCTTCCCGAGCGAGTTCCTCGTCGAGCGGCGGCGCATTCTCGAGAATTGAATGCGCCTCGGTCAGATAGTCGTTGAGCACCGGGTCGGCGTCACGTTGTGGTCGGTGGTCGAACCGCATCTCACCGGTCGAGTAGTCGATCTCGGCCAGACTCAATGGAGCCTCGCCCCGCCCGTCACGATGCTCCCACAGTCCGGTTGTCGCATCGAATCGGTAGGAGGGGAGGAGCCGCCAGCCCTCGTTGGCGACCAGATGTACGGCGTCGAGAATGAAGTCGAACACCTGCTCCGAGATGAAGTAGTTGAGATTGACCCGGACCCAGCCGGGCTTGATACCCTCACACCCCCTGGTGATCTCCCGCTCGAACTCGATCGAGGTGTCGAGGTCGATGCCGAGCAGGCGATGACCGTATGGGCCGGCACAAGAGCACCCGCCTCGCGATTGGATACCGAAGAGGTCGTTCAGCAGAGCGACGACGAAGTTGTGGTGCAGGTAGCGCTCGCCGTGCCGCACGACGAACGACACGATCGAGAGTCGCTCCGCCTCGGGATTGCCGAGAATCTTGATGTTCGGGTTATCGCTCCACGAACCGATCGCCCGCTCGATGAACGATTGCTCCAGGGCACGGATGCGGTCGGCGCCGACAGCCCGTTTCAGTTGGAAGACGAGGCCGGCTCGGATCGACTCGATGATCGCTGGTGTCCCGCCCTCCTCGCGACGTTCGATGTCGTCGAGGTATCGGTGCTCGTTCGGGTTGACGAACGCGACGGTGCCACCCCCGGGGACCGCCGGCACACGGTTCCTGAAGAGTTCTTTGCGGGCGATGAGAACGCCGGGCGTTCCCGGGCCGCCGATCATCTTGTGGGGAGAGAAGAAGATGGCGTCTTTGTAGGCGAGAGGTTCGTCTTCGGGGGCCATGTCGATCGACACGTAGGGAGCGGCGGCGGCGAAGTCCCAGAACGACAGAGCGTCGTGTTCGTGCAGGAGTCGGGCAATGGCTCTCGTGTCGGTGATGATTCCGGTGACGTTGGATGCCGCTGAGAAGCTCCCGATCTTCAACGGGCGAGCCGCATGTTTCTTCAGCTCTTGTTCGAGTTGCGCAAGGTCGACGTGTCCATCGCCGTCCTCGTCGATACGGATCACGTCGGCGACGGTCTCGCGCCACGGCAGTTCGTTGGAGTGGTGTTCGAAGGGTCCCGTGAACACGACGGGTCGTTCGGTGGCCGGAATCTGGTCGGACAGGCGGTATTGCTCTTCGAGGGTGCAGGGGATGCGGAGACCGAGCACGGCAATGAGACGGTCGATTGCTCCGGTGGCCCCGGAGCCGGCGAATATGACGGCGTGTTCGTCGCTTGCGTTCACGCAACTTCGGATCATCTCTCGGGCCTCTTCACGGAAGCGGGTGGTCTGGAGGCCGGTTCCGGAAGATTCCGTGTGGGTGTTGGCGTAGAGAGGGAGAACGACCTCTCGCAAGTAGTCCTCGATGAACGACAACGAGCGACCCGAAGCCGTGTAATCGGCATACGTCACACGGCGGTGTCCGAACGGTCCCGGCACGGCGTAGTCCGACCCGATGACTGAATCCCGAATCGTCTCAACAAGATCCATGGGAGAGAGGGTAGACATGAGACATCAGGCGCCGGCGCTGAGATGAAGGCCACCAGGTTCCAGCTTTCAGCTACCAGCTACCAGCAAGAAGATCGACACTCCACGGACTGTGGGTTGCGGGCTGCCCCCTCGCTCACGCTGCCGGGCGGCAGACTTTGCAGGCTCGGTAGCCCTCCGCTACCGCAGCCGCCTCCGAGCGGAACTCGATGAGGTGGGCATCGTTGATCCTCTTCGCGTGCCGGCAGGTCGGATAGCAGTAGATGCCGGTGGTGTCGCTGCCGACGAGGCGGACGCCCAGCCGGGCTTGTGTCTCGAGCGCCTCTGTGTCAAGGCCCTCATGCTCAAGGAGCGAGCGTTTCATCGTTGAACCGTATGCGTAGTTGCCGATGCGTCCGTCCGTGCGTACGACGCGGTGGCAGGGAATCAGAACGGGGACCGGGTTTCCTCCAAGGGCAGTGCCGACGGCCCGGACCGCCCCCGGACTGCCGATCTCCCGCGCGATCCACCCGTAGGGGCGGATCTCACCCGGCGGGATCTCGATGCACTTTTCGAGCACTCTTCGCTGGAACTCGCCGATGGTGGAGAGATCGACGGGAAGGCGGCCGAGTCGCCCCGTCTCGATCGCGTGATCAAGGTCGTTCGCAAGTCGGTCCGGGGGTGTTTCTACGAACGTTGCACCACGCGGATGGCGGATCTCGAAGTCACGTGGGGAACCGACAGCCTCGACCGGTACGAATGCCGTGACCCCGCGCCCGTTCCATGCGATGTAGGCCGGACCGGAAGGACCCTCGATGAGGGTGTATTCATCGGCGAGGTCCGCCCGTCGCATTACGGCGTCGAGGGTGCTCTCCGGTGCGGATCTGCGAAGTGCCGCGAGTTGTGTGGTGATCGTCTCTGTGTGTGTCATCGCATCTCCTCTTCGAGCAAGGTTCGCAATCGAGCGAGCCCACGGCGAACGTCAGAACGGATCGTGCTCTCGGTCCGACCGGTCGACTCGGCGATCTCCCCATAGGGGAGACCGACCACGTGGTGCAGGACGACCGCGGTTCGCTGCGGACCGGTCAGGGATGCGAGGCGCAGTCGCCACGCCCCGAGGTCGATGTTCGCTGCCGCCTCTCCTGCAGTGTCGGCGGTGCGATCGACGCGGTCGTCAACGAGCGCCGTCTCCGGGTGCCGGCTCGCGGTTCGGGCCCGGTTGCGACAAACGTTGAGTGCGATCGTCCACACCCACGGCCGCAATTGAAGATCACGGATGCGGTCCCCGTCATAGGAATCGAGGGCTCGATATACACGGACGAAGGTCTCCTGTGTCACGTCCTCGGCGTCCTGCCGGTTGCGAGTGAACTGCAGGGCACCCGAGTAGACGCCGTCTTGCAGCGTTCTCACAAGATCAGGGAACGCGCCGTCTCGATCGACGGAGAGTCGGTTCGGGAGTTGGTCGAGGGCTGTGGTCATGTCACAAGGGAGAACCCCGGCGGGACCTGACGCGTTGCATCTACTCGTCCGCGAGGAGTTCGGCGAGGAGAGTGAGGACCCGGCGGTCGATCTCGTCGCGGATCGGGCGCACCCGTTCGGGTGGGAGTCCAGCCGGGTCGGTGACGTCCCAATCGAGGTATCGCTTGCCGGCGTAGAGCGGGCATTCGTCACCGCATCCCATCGTGATGACGACATCCGAGGCCCTGACCGCGTCGTCGGTGAGCGGCTTCGGATGCTGCCCGCTGATGTCGATCCCGAGATCCGCCATTACCTCGACGGCAGAAGGATTGATCTCGGTTCCGGGGGCGGACCCGGCGCTGCGAACGACGACCCGACCCGCACCGTGATAGTCCAGGAGTCCCGCCGCCATTTGGGACCGCCCAGCATTGTGAACGCAAACGAAGAGGACTTCAGGGCGCGGCATGGGTTCTCCCGGATCGTTCGGCCTGGGAATGAGCGTAGCCAAGAGAGGTGAGCTGCCAGCTGCCAGCGTCCAGCAAGAGAACCCCCACTTCACCGACCGCTGACTACCGACTGCCGACTACCTTCTTCTCCCATGGACCGTTCGACACGGAATGGGATCGCGTTCGCGCTCCTTGCTGCTCTCTTCTGGGGGGTCAGTGGGGCTATCGCCGCCGACGCCTTCACCCATGTGTCCCCGACCAGAGTCGCCGAGGTGCGGGCCATCGTCACGGCGCTCGTCTTCATCCCGTTTGCGTACGTTCGCGGCGCACTCTCTCCTCGCGGAGGTCTCCTGGGGTTCGCGCTTCTCGGGGTGAACCTGGCGATCGTGAACGTGACGTTCTATTGGGCGATCGATCGACTCGGCGTTGGTCCCGGAGCGACGATCCAGTTCCTTGCCCCGATCATCGTGCTCCTGTGGATGGTTGTGGCACAACACCGGCATGTCTCTCCAACGGTGTGGCTGGCGGCAGGAGCGGCAGTGGCCGGTGTCTTCCTCATCACGGAAGCCTGGAATCTCGAGGGAGGAGACTGGATCGGTGTGGCGTGGGGTCTCATCTCGGCAGTTGCCTTCGCCTCGTATCTCGTCTTCGGTGAATACCTCGGGCGTTCGCATCGAGCCATCACGATCGTCACCTGGGGATTCGTGTTCGCATCGATCATCTGGATGTTCACCCAACCGCTCTGGACCTTTCCCGCGGACCTGTCGGCCAAGGTGTGGATCGAACTGTTGTGGGTTGGGATCGTTGGAACCGCACTTCCGTTCCTGTTCGGGTTCTCGGCTCTGAGGCGCGCGGCGTCCGGGATCGTCGGGGTCATCTCAACTGCAGAGCCGGTGTTCGCTGCAACCGCTGCATGGGCGTTGCTCGGCCAGTACCTCAGCGTGTTTCAGATGATCGGTGGTGCGATGGTGCTCGGGGCCGCAGCAGCCATCCAGCGTTGGGGGGCGGCGGATGTGGAGGGTTCAGTCGGGTCGACGAAGTAGCCGGTCATCGGCTGGTAGCGTCGGGGTCATGAGACATTTCAAGCGCGTCCTTCTTGGCGTCTTCCTCTTGAACGTTCTGCTCGTCGTCGCGGCCCAGGTCGCCAAACGGATGCTTCCTGCCTATGGAGACGAGAGCTCCGACGTATTCGCCGCTGTGGCGGCAATGGACGGCGCCGAGGTCGTGAATCGATCCGACTCATTCCGCGCAGGATCGGGGACCGCAGTGATGGGCGGTATGACGGTCGACCTCACTGAAGCCAAGATCTCCACGTCGGCGACGCTCGAACTCACAGCCATCGCAGGAGGCATCGACGTGACCGTGCCGGCGAGTTGGCGCGTGGAAATGGCATCGACGGTGTTCGCCGGCGGCACGGAGAATCTGACGGATCCGGATGCGGCCACCGACGAAGCGCCGCTCCTGTTGGTTGATGCCAGGGCGTACTTCGGCGGTATCGCCATCCGCTCCGCCTCCTGACGGTTCCTCAGACGATCTTCACCTCTGCGGTGTCAACATCTGATGTTCCGTGGCGTCCGCGGCACCTCATCGTTCGGGCGAGATGTGGTACCGAATGACCAGGACACGTCGATGCGCTTTCGCCGGGGAGGAGTCACGGTACCTATCGCATCGTATGGCGGTAGCCTCGCCTCATGGCCGTTGACCTGGCAGGCACCGTTACCTACCTGAAGGACCATGCTGTCGAGCATGGATTTCACGTTCACGACGAGCGTCACTTCGTCGAGACCTACACGCTCCGTCAGGCCTGGGAGGTCGATCTGCATCCGGCCGAGTCCTGCGAAGGTCCACTCGATCTTCACCTCGCGATCGATCTTGACCCTCGGATCGTGTTGGAACTCGAGGACACCCTCATGGACGGGCCGGAGACACCCGAGGATCCGGGAGGGCAGTTCATGGTGCCGTTCCTGTTCAACTGGGGGCTGCCGACGTTGAAGGATCCCCCGGATCTGATCGTCTTGTCGGCCGAACTCGCCGGCATCGGTGGACTCGGCTTGCCGATCGAAGTGTCGGCGGTCGACAGCTTCGGGGCACTCTCCGATGGGCAGGAGCGTCGACTCTCGATCGTCGCCGCCGTCGAGATCTCGCTTGTTGACCTCATGTTTCGTCAGGACAGTCTCTGCGAGACGCTCGATCGGGTCCACGCAGTGAGCAGGTACGTCGCCGAGCACGCTCCAGACTGGATTGGGTAGGCCGTTCGGGGCGTCCTGGGTACTTGTCGAAGCCCCGCTTCAAGCCGCCCCCGTGTGGCGGTCGATCCACTGAGTGAATGGAGCGGGCATCTCGGCAGGCCGGTCGCCCCAGTCGCAGAC
>FLOH01000823.1_pt1 | contig 55825 bp, 55 predicted proteins | sample 756751 | NCBI WGS metagenome assembly FLOH01 (sample SAMEA4026879, study PRJEB14308) | marine metagenome | biome: coastal water; material: water | depth 74 m
CCACGTTAAACCATCCAACCCTTTATATGTTTTAAACTCTCCGTAATAGGAGTTAAACGCCTTTATCGGGAACAACATAAGTCCACTCCACAAAATCAATATCGGTACCAACAATATTCTCACAGCTAACTTCATTCCCGCCAGTTGTCCAACTACCCACCCAAACAACAAACTCATCATGATGAACGCCTGATAAGTTAATTTAAACATGGTATTGGCCCGCTGATGAGAGCTATAAATATCCTTAACATATATAACTTCGGGAATCGTAAGTAACAACAGCGCCGTCACCCCCATCGCCAGCGCAAGGCAGTTCGTAACCTTTAGGTTACGAACTTTCAGCAGTCTGCCCGCCTTTGGCTGGGGCCTGCAGCGGGTTAAACGAAAAGCAAAAATTATCGCAATAATCGTTACAAAAACATGTCCTCCCCACAAAACACTCATCTGCCACAGCGGTGATCGACTATCAGTCAAAGAAACTCCATCGGAAAAAAACTTAAAATTAACAAGCCAAGGTAACGCAGTTATTCCCATCACTCCATAAATCAAAAAACCCAACTTAAACAACTCTTTTGTGTCTATTTTTTTATAAATCAACAAAAATAGACCAAACACTAATATTAATAAACTATATGTTGCCACGTCCCAAGTATTAGTCATCATCATTACCCCCAAAAGAACTCCTAAAATTATCCCTTTAATATTTGATCTTTTTCCTAATAGCACCAGAAAAAATGCCAGTACAATCGGTAGTCCCAAAACATGACCATGTAGGTCACTTACCACGAAACTGTACCCGGGGTATCCGTGGATCGTGTTTTTTATAAACCTGGTGGCATCTGCATACCAGTAACCGGCAAAGGTTTTGTTTTTAAGTAAATACCACAATACATGACTATTGCCCCCCAAGCTGGTTAATAAGGTTCCTAATAGCCCCCCAACCATACCACCCCCCAAACTTACTATTAACGAATATGACAAAGCCAGGGAACTACCCAAAATCCACGCTAAAACTAAATTATATCCAACTCCCAATCCTTCTCCCCAAATCCTAGTCAAAATACTAGCTAAAAAATGGCCAAAAGAGTAGTAGTTAATAGATTCTCCTGCGAGCCACATATCATTTACGGGCAACTTACTTGAGACCAAGTACTGTTTAATAAATCCAAAATCCATAAACTTTTCTAATCCCAAAATATTCGGCTGGAATCCTCTAACCAACGAAAGACCAAATAGTCCGAACAAAAACAATCCTTCCTCTACCAAAATTACAGAGAAGGGTCCAACTCTTAATTTATTATTTTTTATTATTCGTAACCCCATCAACACTAACAATAAAATTATTATTGCTACGCCCAGGTCCGTATTCACCGGCAATAAGTGACTCACAAACCAAATAGGTAATCCTATTGCCAATAAACCTAACACTCTTCCTAGGGCCCAACCTCCATCAGACAACCCTTTAAACCATTTATTTACCCAAGGCCACACCAAAAACTGTAGTCCCAAAGAAATTAAATAAACTTTAAAAATTATCCCCAAATCACTTATCATCAACTATCATTTTACCTGCTTTTCGTCCTAACTCCACCGCATAATTAACCCCCCTATCCCACGGATAAACCATGCTCATATTAGCCACATAAACACCAGGTATCTCTGTTTTAATGCTTGGTAACATCCTTGAATAATTTATAGGGAAGACCGGTTGGGCATAATGGTCTTGAAACTTCCATTTTCTCTTAATCCAATTTTTATCAAACCTTTTATTAATTTTTTTTAAAAAGGGTAAATAAATCTTCAATAACTCGTCCTCACTCATTTTTAATCTCTCGTCTTTATCTTCTAAATAATTTCCAAAATACACCACACAATTATTACCATAATACTTCTTATCAACAAAATTTGTCTGTTCCACCACCACCAGAAACGGCCAGTTTTTCTCCAATATATTTAACCAATATCCTTTCATCAACGACCTATCAAGCTCTAAGACCAGTGTCTGCGCCCACAAATAATCTATACCTAGTTTTTTACCCGGAGTGGTCATTAGAATTTTGTCAAAATTTTCACCCCCCGTCTTATACTCAGTTTTTAATCTTATCTCTCCTCCGCCCTTTTCTATTTTCTTTGCAATTTTTTCAGCTAGTTTTCCAAATCCACCTTTAAAATATCCAAGGCTTGCCGTTCTTTTATTCACTCTTGCCCAAAACCACGCCATGTTAACTTTAGGTAAGTATGACCCAAACTTGGCAATCAGAAGTGGTTTCCACACCTTTTCATACCCCTTCTTACCCACCAATTTGGGTAACACTTCTTTTACCTTATATTTCTCTAATCCCCTTCCGTTCTTAAGGATTTTAAGAGCAAAAAGCCCTGCCCCCATATGCATCCTAGATAATATATTTAAATTATTAAACTTAAGAAGTGACAGGGGAGAATCCAACTGTTTTTCTTCCATCTCAATAAAGCTGTTTGTTACTGGTTTTTCAAAAAAAGCTGGCCAGCCTACTTTATTAGCCATTCTTATTACCTCGTTGTCTCCAGAAAATATATGGTGGTAATATCTCTCTAACCCCCACTTCCAGCCTGCTGGTTTAAAGTCAGAAGCCAGTCCACCCACTCTGTTTTCTTTTTCAAAAATTACTATTTTGTGACCTGCTTTTACAAGATCTAATCCTGCCGCTAATCCCGTAAACCCACCACCCACAATTGCTATTCTCATATCTATATATAATAACTGTTTTCAACTTAATTTTGGGGCTTAAAACTCCACACATCCAATAACATTCTCTGATTAAGTTGATTTTCTGTTAAGGGTTGGTAATAGGTCAGTGGAGAATAAAACCAATAACTAATCGATGCCAATAGTAGCACAAAGGCCAAAATAATTGTTTTTGATCTTTTTGTTAATTTAAATCCAAACAAATATCTAGTTTTTTCCCAGATCAGGGTGAATAATAAAAGTCCAATAAACAATAGTGGTAGATAATGGTAAAGGTACATTACTCGCCCAATCATCGACATTATAAATAGATAAAACCAATACGTTGTTAGCAATAGGCTAATAACAACATCGCTATCGGTTTTTTTCTTAAGGCTTTTTTGTCTCCACAAATTCGTCACCAACCAACTGCTTCCAACCACCACGCCGGTCAGTGAAAGTCCCCACACTACCGGGTTGGCAACCAGATAAATATATCTATAATTTCCGTCGCCCATTGTTTCCCAGCGATAATTTATTGCCCTTCCTCCAAACGGCCAGTAATACCATGGACTACCAATTTCATCTTCTTTGCATAAATCCAACTTGGGAACACCCTTGTTATATCTCCCACTATATTTCCAAGCCTCTTCAATTTGAAGTTTGGTTAACCTGAACCAACCGGGGTTAGAGACACCGTCAAGAACGTCTCTCATTTCTTGTCCAACTTCATAATAATTATCCTCCAGCACCCTATTTGCCAATGAATAATGAACTTTCCAAATGCCCACATAAAAGGCCATAAACACCACTAACCACACAGCCATTGCTTTAGCCAGCTGAGCTACACTAACTCTCCTACATATTATTAGCACTACTACCACCAAGAACGATACAAATATGGCTATAAAACCAGTATGTTTAATTAGTGAAGATCCAGAGTTTGCCACAGCCAGTAAGGAAACCAAAACATAAAACCTAAAACCACCCCCCTTATTTCGAACTAACTTGGCCAAAAATAAACCCGACAAAAGCAAGAAAATTATCAAGAAACTATCCAACATTGCTGATCTAGACTGCACCACAAAAGCATTATCCAAAGCCATAATAAATGCTAAAAACAGCGCCCACATTTTATTGATTCCCATTTCTTTTACTAATAAATAAAACAAAATAATACTTCCCACTCCTGCTAGAGCCGAAAAAAATCGATATCCAAAAAAACTAATTTCCGGAATACTACCATACACTTTATTAACATCAATAAATTCATTACTGGATCCATCTGTTTGAAATATTTTTTCACCTGCTGCAATCAGTAATTTACCCAATGGTGGATGATTCTCTTCAAAAAATACTCCATTTAGATATTTCTGGGCTGATGGGATATGATACGTCTCGTCAAATATCAACTGACTTGGATACCCAAGTTGATAAAAAAACATTACTCCAGCAAACACTGTCAACGTAAACAATCCGCCCCATTCACTTATTTTTCTCAGCCATTTTTTTAATTGAAGCATCTACTACAAAGCCAGTAATATTCCAATTATTGCCAATAGTAGTCCACCACCAAAGGCTATTATTCCGGGCAAACTAAATATTCCCGCCTCTGGTAGACTCTCTGCTCCGGCTACAACAGTAGGTGTAGCGGTTGGCACGACGGTGCCTCCACCACCAGCGGAACTAGAACTGCTACTTGAGGAACTAGAACTAGAAGAAGATGTACTACCACCAGAAGAACTTGAGGAACTTGAACTATCTTCAGAAGAACTTGAGGAACTAGAACTATCTTCAGAAGAACTTGAGGAACTCGAGGAACTAGAACTAGATCCATCAGATGAATCAGATATCCAAACCACACAAGCTGCTCGGGGGAACGACCATTCCGTTCCTGGCTCATCGGAGAAATAAGCATTTATTTGTATGTTCTTAACTTGATTTTCTTCCCAATTTGTGTCATTTTTAAACACATCCCCATAAGAAAATTCTTTACTAGAAGTAACGGCAGCTGTTTCAAGTGAGTTGGAAAGAATTAAATGGTGTGATCCACTAGGGCAATCACCTTGATAACTATTTATACCCGCAACATCGATTACACAAACAGGTTTTGGGTTATTTGGACCATATAGGTTATCCAAATTATAAAAAGAGTAGGCAAAATACTTCACCGGAGTATTTGAAACAGAAGTCACCGTAGCCTTTCCATCTGAACTAATCTTATCCTTGTTAATACTGGCACTCTTACAGTAGTCTGGTCTTCCAACATCAACAATCTCAAAACTAGTATTACAAGCTCCGCCCCCCACCCAGTCCGCCGCCGCCGGTTGACTTTCTGGTGCAGTAGGCGCCACCTTTTCTGATTGTAAACGTATGGCAATAAAGACAGACGTTCCAGCCAAGAGCAATATTAGTAAGGCTAAAATTATTGCTAGTATTTTTTTCTTTTTATTTTCCATGTCTTTACTGTACCTGCCCTTCTATATTATATGTTCCGGCTGTTGGTATGGTGTACTCTATGTAATACTCTCCAGCGGAATTCTTAGTCGTTGTTGTTGTCCAAGTTGTTCCACCATTTACTTTAAATCTTCCTTTTGAAAACTGGCTACTGTCTCCTCTTACTGCCAGTCTCACCTTCTCACCCACTCCAACAAACTGACCCACCTGATTTGCAGGTGTTATTGTCCAATCTCCATCTTGTAAAGTGTATATTCTTGTCTCCACACACGCCCCACCGCCACCGGAACTTGAGGAGCTAGAACTACTCGATGAACTCGAGCTGCTTGAGGAACTTGAACCAGACGAACTTGTACCCCCAGATGATGACGAACTGCTTCCGCCGGTACATCTGTAGCAAAATACCCTTTCATCAACTCTCTTTATTTCTCCCCAGGGACTACACGTAGTTTGTACGGGGGGTGATCCCTGCCCGGTATAGCAGTCAGATAAACAATAACCTGGATTACTTATTGTGCCGGGTATTTCCTTCCAACCAGCACCACAAGAAACTTGCCCCCCCGTACCCCCAGACGAACTAGAACTCGAAGAAGATACAGGGCATTTATTTGGAGCATAGCAAATACAATCTTTAGTAAGAGTTCCACACTTATCACCCACCTTACACGCCGACCCCACACTACAATTAGGTGTCGGAGTCGGTGTCGGTGTATTTAATAAACATGAATTATCAATTGTACACTCATAGAAACTACCTTTAAGTAAACATCTCCTGCCCGCAGGACATCCCCCGACAGATCCACACTCATTCTTATGATAAACATTACATCCAGCGGGTGTCGGTGTTGCCGTTGGAGCCGTATAACCACACTGGCCAGTAATATTTCCACATAGATAGGTGCCGCCATACTTATAGCACACCTGTTTTTCGGCACATCCAACGTTAGCTCCACACTGGCCTAAGGTAGTTTCACTACAGTTTTTCGGAGCCGTATAACCACACATACCATCAACTGCTCTACATTGAGTTCCGCCTCCATATCTGACACACTGTTCCTTTGCAGCACATCCACCGTTAGCTCCACACTGATTTATATGACCAGCATCACAAGTTATCGGTGTCGGTGGTGGTGGTGTGGGACAGCATTGTCGTACACCCAAATTGTTTGCAACACAACTTGTATTACAATTGTTAAAACACACAAGAGACGATCCGTAGTTTGAAGTATTACTCGGACAAGTATCAGCAGCACTTGATCTGGTATCCCCCCTAAACTTATCAATATTCAAAGCCACTACCGGCACAGCAACCAACAATACCAAGGCAATCACCGCACCCACAATTTTTCCTATTGGTTTTTTCCCTCGCCCTTCCGTAGCTTCATGCGAAGGTTCACCCGCCGTGGCGGGAGGGTCTAGCTCTTCAACAGGTTCGCCAGGTAACGGAGGTAATGGCAAGTCGTTCTCAGGTTTTTCCTCAGTTAGTGGTGGTGAAACTGGTGGTGTAATAGGGGGTGGGGGGGGAGGAGTTGAAAAAGTATCATCTTCAGCCTCAGGTAGGGGCGGTAAATCATCCAAACCGTTACTGGCAGGACTTGGTGGAGGAGTGGTATTTTTCGTGTTTAGTTCGTCTGGATCCATTTTCTAGATAACTGGCCTGTTAAAAACAGTCCTAACCCAACTATAAGTAACCAGTAAGTGGAAGTCAATACCCCAGCGGCCGGAACTCCGGACTCTGTCGATGGCATGCTACTTCCACTGGCTTCAACTTGTGTTGGGGTAGCACTAGGCGTTGCCGTAGATGTTATTTTTGGTGTTGCTGATGGCGTTGCAGTAAATGCGGGCAGACCACCAACGTCTTCTGCCGCCAACACCACAAAAGAGCGAATAATTGTTTGCAGTATTCCCCCTTCATCTTCATACTCAATAGCAACCGTGTGTTCGCCTGGCTCCAGGCCAATTGGCGGCGTCCATGTCCAGTAACCGTTCTCGTCTACCGTTATATTTGCCGTTTGTTCAGTCTCGGAATTTACAGTAATTTTTACACTGGTCCCCGTAGGCAACTTACCCCTAAACTCCGGGCTAGAAGTAGCAATTTTTTCTCCGTCAGTAACGGGGTTTAACAACTCCTCAGTTTCTAACGTAACCTTATCACCGTCCAGACTCCCAAAACCAGTTCCTTCCGGCAAGTCACTCGAAACACCAGTTTGTCCGGTATCCGTCCCTTCTACTAAATTTACATTCGTTCCCATCACAATATCCTTAACCGGGCTATCACTAGCTGTATTGGTCAGGGCCGTTGCTGTCCCCAACGCTCCTCCCTGAACAAATAATGACAACTGTTGATTCTGTTTATCATATGCAAATATCTCACCTTTTTCGTTTCTCACCTGCCCTAGATCCAGCTGCCACGCGCCACCACTTTTTGTTAGGGTAGACATGGTCTCACCTCCGTCAATCTCTACATAAACCACAGCCCCTTCTACTCCCTGGCCCCCACCAGAAATAATCTTTCCAGTAATAATATCCTCCGTCCCCGAACCGGTCTTTGCCCCTGTTCTTATCTGGTAGGGCTTACCATTATCGTTATAACTTGTCGAACCCCCCACAATCTCAAAATAATAAGTCTTGTCCGGATTAAGATTAGTCAGTACCACATAATGGGTTGTAAACACTCCAGCCGTTCCCGATATTTGATCTCTAGTATCCGCCCCAGGCAAACTTAAACTACTTGGGTTATCAGAGTACTTTAATAATCCCGTTACTGGTACGTCCGTTGTCCAGCTAACCGTTAGGCTCTCAGGTCCCTTATTACTAATTTTTACATTCTTTGGAACAGAAGTAGGGCCAGCCTTCGTCAAAAGACTTTGGGGCTTTCCCACCAACATTATTCCAGCTATCAATCCACCAATTAAAACAACCACTCCTATAATAGTGGGGATTCTTTTATTAAATATACCTGTTCCCATTTTCATTCTTCTTCAACTTTACCAGTTTCACTAGCAGTAGGTGAGTTCACCACAAGCGGTCTATCAAGATCTACGCGGTTAAATTTTCTTCTTCCTATCAAGTTTTCAATCACCGCTTCCTTTATATTTCCGTCTAAAGGTTTAATGGCTTTCTGTTGAATCTCAGAAATTTGGGTCTTATTTAACGCAGAATATATTTGAAAAATAACCAAGGACCCTACTATTAAAAGGGTCATTATTGCCACCGTCAATATGTGCGCACTGATGGTCTTTTTTGGTTTCATTCTTGTTCTATTTTATTTACTAAGTAATATCCATCAATTTTTCCACTCGCTCTTAACTTATCCCCAACAATTTCTCTGTCCTTCACCTTGGAAATCTCAACAGTTGAAATACTTAACACCCTATCTAGATTCTCTATTTTGCTCAACAAATTAACAAGAGACTGCTCACTGGCCACCACACCAAAATTAATACTAAACCCTCTTACCTTACTATCTCCGTCAACCCACTCCGCCACGGGGTTTTTTAAAGAATCATTTTTAGAGTTTTTACCTAAGTCCTTTTCATCAGTGCCGGTAGAAACAACCACCGACGAAAAGACAAGCGACTCTATCTTTACATTTTCCTCTATTGCCAAAATCTCTATTTTTTTCGCCAAATTTGCATAAGTATAGTTAACCGGTACCGCTTCTTCAAAAAGAGGTAGATTAACCTCATTTTCATCTAACTCTTGTCTAGCCTGGATCAAACTCTTTATCTTCGAATCCAATTTCTTTTCCACCAACGTTTGGTCTTCTATTTTTTTTCTTAATTCTGCCACCGTGACCAAAGTTGGTCTAACTGCCGTCATGATAAGAAATAGAGAGGCAAATACCGACAAAATTATCTCAAGCGGTACCCTAATTTCTGGTTTCTGGTAAACCAGCTTTAATTTTTGATAAATTCCGTTATTCATTTCTTTATATTTTTAAACTGGCTAATTATCTCGAACTCAATTCCACCCTTTTTTTGGTCAAACTCAATCTTTTTAATTTCCACACTAGATACATCCGGGTATAACTTCATGGCGCCAACCGTTTGAGCCAAGGTCCTTTCGGATCCAGACAAACCAGCTATACCCACTCCGGTCGGCACAAAATTAACTTGGCTTAATACCGTGCCGCTTGGTAGCAACAGTTTCAATGTGCCTAATCCCTTACTAATCTCCAACCCTTCGTCCAAAAAATTCTCAACCGCCCTCTGTCTAACCAACACCTCTCTCATTTGGTTTTCAGTTTCCACATAACTTAAAATAGTAGTTTGTTTGAAATCATTATTCTCTCTTAAATCGTTTAACTCTTTATCAAACCAAAACCTAGACGCAAACGCCAAGATCACCACAAACTCTGTTAACACCACCATCACTCTTCCCGCGGTTAAAGACCATCTCAAAAACTTCCCCAGGAAACTTGTTTCAAAAGCATCCTTAGGCAACAAATTTACCTTAATAAACTTCCTGGCAGGCATGAACTAAAGTATAGCTTATTTCTTCTCCACCAGTTTACTTAAACGTGATTTAAGTCTATCCGCCTTTTTTTTATGAAAAATCTTTTTCTTTGCGGCCTTATCAATGGCAGAAAATAATAAAGGTAAATCACCTTTCTTGGGGGTTTTCCTAAAAGCCTTGATTACCTTTAAGGTTCTGGTTTTAACCGCTTTATTAAACCCACGCTTTCGTTCATCAACTCTGGTTTTTTTGATTGCAGATTTTGTTATTGGCATGCAGCGATTCTAACATATAAAATCACCACATGGTAAAAAAGATTCTCCATCAGTCCAAGAACTTGCTTAACAGGCAAAACAACACCATTCTTTCGGCAGCAGCCATTATTGCTTTTTCCTACCTAATCTCAGCCCTCCTTGGCCTTGTTCGCAACCGTTTATTGGTTTCTAGATTCTTCGGTGGTTTAGAGGCAGAACTTGATGTTTACTTTGCCGCCTTTATAATCCCCGACACTCTATTCCAACTGCTTGTAATGGGTGCTCTATCTGCTTCTTTCATTCCCGTTTACCAAGAATACATTCAAAAAAAATCCCTTAAAAGAGCTAATAGAATGGCCAACAGTACCTTGACTAGCTTAAGTTTAATTCAACTTTTGTTTACCGCCGTTTTAATAGTTTTTGCCAAACCAATAGCCGGTTTAATCACCCATTACCCAGAAGCCCAGTTAATTCTAATGGTCAACCTTATCCGCATCATGTCCCTAGCCCAACTTTTATTTACCGTCTCCGCCTTCTTAACCAGCATCTTACAAGCTCACAGGCGTTTTTTAGTTCCCGCTTTAGCCCCAATATTTTATAACCTTGGAACAATTGCTGGTATTTTCTTTCTCTCATCAACCTTTGGAATTTACTCCGCCGCAATTGGTGTTGTTTTTGGTGCGTTGCTCCACTTACTGGTTCAACTACCTTGGGCAAAATCACTGGGCTTCTCACCCAGAGTAGTTCTTACTCCAAAAAACCCTGGTACAAAAACAATATTTAGGTTAATGCCCCCAAGAGCAGCCGCTCTGGGTCTGTCTCAAATAGAACGTTGGGTTGCCGTCAATCTAACCTCTCTTCTAAGTGCTGGGTCACTAGCTATTTTTAGTTTTGCCCGCCAATTATACGTTTTACCCATTACTCTTTTTGGAGTATCTCTAGGTCAAGCATCCTTTCCTATTCTATCCGCCAACGCCAGTGAAAAAGACAAACCCCAATTTATCAATATCCTTGGCCAGTCAACCTTACAAATATTTTTCTTTGCTCTGCCCGCTAGCGTCTTAATTCTTGTACTCCGCATACCTTTAGTTCGTTTGGTTTTTGGTGCCAGTTCCTTCCCCTGGCAGGCAACTCTTTTAACAGCCAAGGCGCTTGCCCTTTTATCCCTTTCCATTGCTCCGCAGGCCGCCACCCACCTTTTAACCAGAGCCTTTCACGCCAAAAAGAACACTCGTACTCCATTGGTAATTAGCCTAATAACCATTGCTTTCTTTACTATTACCGCCTATGTAAGTACCAGGCAACTAAATCTTGGAGTACTGGGAATCACCTCTTCTCTTGGTTTAAGTAATCTTTTAAATTTTCTAATTCTACTTGTATTAATAAATAAGAAAATTGGTCCACTAAATATAACCGTCCCGATTTTAAAGATGACTTTTGTAAGTTTCTTAACCGCCCTTTCCCTTTGGTTCCCCATGCGTTTACTTGACCAGTTCGTTTTTGACACCACTCGTACAGCCCCCTTAATTTTACTAACCATAATTGTCAGCTTTATTGGTTTTGCTGTTTATCTGTTCTTCTCTTGGATACTTAAGGTTGACCAACTAAAATCCGTCTTAAGTTTAACTAAGAAAATTGGTAACTGGCGACGACTATTAACCCAAACAGATGAGGTCATAGAGACATCTGTCTCCGACCAGGTATAATTCTTTCACTATGAACATTCGTAATTTTTCTATCATTGCCCATATCGATGCTGGTAAGTCTACCTTAGCCGATCGCCTGCTTGAAATCACCGGCACCGTATCTTCTCGTCTCATGAAGGAGCAATTATTAGACAGTAACCCAATTGAAAGAGAACGGGGTATTACCATTAAACTTGCCCCAGTTACCATGCAGTATCAGAATCCTTCAGGTTCTTATACTCTAAATCTAATCGACACTCCTGGCCACGTAGACTTCAATTATGAAGTAGAAAGAGCCTTGCAGGCTTGTGAGGCAGCCATTCTCTTAGTAGACGCCACCAAAGGTGTTCAAGCTCAAACCATCGCCAACCTAAGATTAGCTAAAAAACAAAACCTAACCATAATATCTGCAATAAATAAAATTGACTCACCCTTAGCAGACGTTTCTGCCAGTATCAAACAACTTAAAGTTTTACTGGGCGAAAACTTTAATGAACCCACACTAATATCCGCCAAAACCGGTGAGAATGTAGAGGAGTTATTAAAAAAAGTCATCAAGTTGTGTCCGCCCCCTTCCACCAAAAACGACCAGCTCAAGGCTTTGGTCTTCAACTCTATTTACCACCCACATCTTGGAGCCATTGCCTTTGTTAGACTTTTCCAAGGGTCTATTGTCAAAAACACTCCTCTTAAATTTCTTTCTTCAAATATAAAATTCACTCCAGTAGAGATTGGCACCTTTACTCCGGGCAGAACACCTAAAAGTACCCTTACCTCTGGTGGGGTGGGCTACATAGTTACCGGTTTCAAAGACATACGGTTAATTAAAGTTGGTGACACCATTATTCAAAACACAATAGGCTCAACTAAACCTCTACCTGGATATAGAGAAATAAAACCCAACGTTTACCAAGACATATTTCCAACAGACAACAGTAAATACCACGATTTACTTGACGCCTTAGAAAGACTTAAACTTAACGACTCTTCGTTAACCACCGAATCCACATCCTCACTTGTGCTCGGTCAAGGTGTTAAGGTAGGTTTTTTAGGGTTACTCCACGCCGAGGTAGTCACCGAAAGACTAGAACGTGAGTTTGCAGTATCAGTAATTGGCATCTCACCAACGGTAGAGTATAGGGCTGTATTAAGATCGGGTGAAACAATAACTTTCAACTCTGCCTCCGATTTTCCTGACCCTAGTCGAATCAAAGAAACTTATGAACCTTTTGCAATCGTTCAGATAATTACTCCAGAAGAATATCTTGGTGCTGTTATGCATCTTTGTCAAAATCTTCGTGGACAACTACTAGAAATGACCTATCTAGATAAACTGGTGCAACTTAATTACTCACTTCCTTTAATAGAAGTAATTTCTTCACTTCATGACCAACTAAAATCCGTTTCATCTGGCTTTGCCTCGTTAGACTATCAGCTTTCAAACTGGCAACCAGCTAAATTAGTCAAACTTTCTGTTTTGTTAAACCACGATGAGTTTGAACCATTCTCCCTTATCTGTATAGAAAATCAAGCTCAAGAAAGAGCCAAAAAATTAGTCAATAAGCTAAAAGAGGCAATTCCCAGACAACAGTTTGAAATACCAATTCAAGTAGCCTGGGGTGGCAAAATAATTGCCAGAGAAACAGTTAAAGCTTTTAGAAAAGACGTTACCGCCAAACTCTATGGAGGTGACGCCACCAGAAGAAAAAAACTCTTGGAAAAACAAAAAAAGGGCAAGAAACGCATGAAGCAGTTCGGCTCAGTTCAGCTTCCTCAAGAAGCCTTCCTGGCCACCATCAAATAATTGACAAACCCGTACCAGTTCTTGTACAATAAAACCATGCTCCAACCAATTGTAGCTAGTCAAGCCAGAAAAGATTTTTTTCACTATCTAAACCTTGCCAATCAAGGACAACCAGTTTCTATAAAGGGAAGAAACATAAACCCTGTTATTATGTTGTCTCAAGAAGAATACGAAGGTTGGCTGGAAACCTTAGAAATTTTTTCCAATAAAAATTTAAGTAACAGTCTTCAGGCGGGTTTAAAAGATGTAAAGAAAAAAAATATTGTTTCCCAAAAACAGGCAGAAGAATTTTTAGGATGGGCAAAGTAAAACTTAACTACACCAGAGAAGCCCTCAAGAGACTCAAAAACATTCCTCAGTCAGATCAAAACAAAATTAAACGCAAGATTAATATCCTATTAACGGAACCTTTGGCAGGAAAACCACTTAAGGGTATGTTTTCTGGTAATCGTAGTTTCAGGGCTTGGCCTTTACGGATAATTTACCAATTTAACTCGAAAACAAAAACCATTCTCATCATCACCATAGAATATCGCGGGCAAGCCTATAAATAATAATCATATTATCACTTCATGGTCGCGATCGCGATTGTCAATTGATGATTTGACAAATCATCAATTAAACTCTAAATTTAAACCATTAGTAAATAGATATAAAAATAATGGAAGATCAACAAAAGAGTGAACAACCAGAAAAGAAATGGTCAAAAGAAGATATATCAACTGCTTCAGATTTAAAAGGAGTCATGGAAGCTTACCATGGTGTTAAAAAAGATAGGACAAATTATACCCCACTATCTGAACTCCAAACTACTGTAGCTGAAAAGTTAAACAATATTGGTGAAGAAGACAAAGGCTTTCAATTTACAATTTTGGCCGAACAAACCAAAAACACTGAAGCCTTAGGTAGTTCAAAGGAGATGATGGGTGGTTTGATCGATGAAATTAACAGGTTACCGGGTCGATTAAGCGATACGCTACATGAAGGTCTAAAAGATGTAACAAAGCTCCCAGACTATCTACAAAGTGCATCTGATGGTATTTCTCAAGCCTCGCGAACAATTGAGGGGGCCGCCACCACAATTGAAAACGCCTCTCATAGAATGACGAACAATAGGTAAAAACCATTGACAAGTATTATCACTCGTGGTAATATACTGCTAATGGATCTAACAGATAGACAAATTGCCATAATCAAGGCCGCGGTAGAAGAATTTACCGAAACCGCCAAGCCAGTAGGTAGCGTTACCTTAGAGAAAAAATACAAACTGGGTGTTTCCCCAGCTACTCTAAGAAACGAAATGGCCACTTTAGAAGAAAAAGGTTTTTTAAGTCAAGGCCATACATCCGCCGGCCGTACGCCCACGTCTACAGCCATTAAGTTCTATATAAAACAATTAATGAAAGAACAAGATCTCTCCGTTGCAGAAGAGGTTTCTGTTAAAGAAAAAGTTTGGGATCACAGATTTGACGCCGACTCTTTGTTAAGAGAAGCCTGTCAAATTTTGGCTAATAGATCAAATTCTCTTTCTGTGGCCACTACTTCTTCTGGTAAAACCTATCACGCTGGCTACTCTAATCTTTTAAGTTTCCCAGAATTTTTTAACATCGACGTTACTAGGAAAGTGCTAGAATTACTTGACGAGACAAACCTTCTTTCTGAAGTCTTTGGCAGGGCAGTCGGCAACCAACCAGTTCATGTCTTAATTGGCCACGAACTTGGTCCAGACTTTTTTGAGCCGGTAAGTTTAATTTTTGCCGACCTTCAAATTGGAGACAAAAAAGGAAGTCTAGGGGTTATTTCTTCCTACCGTCAGCAATATCAAAAAAACATACCCTTAGTTAGATATATAGCCAACTTAGTCAATCAAATCAGTCAAGATTGGTAAAAATATGAGCAAAAAAATAAAAAACACCAAACTAGAACAAGAAGTAATAGATTTAGAAAATAAGTTTAAACGTGCTCTGGCCGATTACCAAAATCAGACTAAGCGTCACCAGTCACACCAAGTTGAGATAATTAAGTTTGCCAACGAAAGTCTTTTAGACAAGCTGTTACCCGTACTCGACTCTTTAGAGTTGGCTCAACACCATCTAAAAGATACTGGGCTTAAAATGATTGTTGATCAGTTCCTTAAAGTAATTAATTTAGAAGGTGTCGAGCAGATTCGCTCGACCAATCAAAAGTTTAACCCTGAAAGTATGGATTGCGCTGGTCTAGTATCTGGCCCCAAAGATTTTGTGGTTAGAACTTTGACCAAAGGCTATACCTATCATGACAAAGTTTTACGCCCAGCTAAGGTCGAGGTTGGTATTGGAAGTAACAAAAAATTATAAATTAATAAAAAATAAAATGAGCAAAATAATCGGCATTGATCTAGGTACCACCAACAGCGCTGTAGCTGTAATGGAGGGTGGAAAAGCAGTCATCATTCCTTCAGCAGAAGGTAAAAATACCTTCCCATCGGTAGTGGAACCAGAAAAAAATCTGGTCGGTGAAGTAGCCAAGCGCCAAATGATCTTAAATCCAGAAAGAACAATCTCATCAGTTAAAAGACTCATGGGTCAGAAATTTTCTGCCGCTGGTGTTACCAAAGCTAAAAAGCACGCTGCATATAAAATAGTAGAGGGTAAACAGGGTATGTCTGCCGTAGAAGCCAATGGTAAAACATATACCCCCCAAGAAATCTCCGCTAAAATCTTAGCTAAAGCCAAAACTGACGCCGAAAGCTATCTCGGTGACAAGGTTACGGAAGCCGTCATTACTGTTCCTGCCTACTTTGACGACTCTCAGCGCCAAGCTACCAAACAAGCCGGAGAAATTGCTGGACTAAAGGTAAAAAGAATCATAAACGAACCCACTGCCGCTTCACTTGCCTACGGACTAGACAAGAAAAAAAGTGAAACAGTCGTCGTGTATGACCTTGGTGGTGGTACATTTGACGTCTCTATTCTAGAACTAGGTGATGGAGTTTTTGAGGTCAAATCAACCGCCGGTGACACCTTCTTAGGTGGTGATGACTTTGACCAAAAAATCATAGAATACGTTTTGTCAGAGTTTAAAAAAGAAAACGGTATCGACCTAGAAAAAGACAAACAGGCACTTCAGCGCATTAAAGACTCTGCCGAAAAAGCCAAAATTGAACTTTCAAGTTCAACTGAAACAGAGATTAATCAACCCTTCATCACCCAAGGGACAGATGGTCAACCCGTCCACTTAAATCTAAAACTAACCCGCGCCAAGTTAGAAGAATTAGTTGATGAGTTGGTTAAAAAAACCATACCTCCTTGTGAGCAAGCCTTAAAAGATGCCAAGTTAGAGAAAAAAGACATTAACGAAGTTATCTTGGTTGGTGGTATGACCAGAATGCCTAAAATTCAAAAAGCGGTCAAAGACTTCTTTGGCAAGGAACCCAACAAAAGCGTTAACCCAGACGAGGCAGTGGCTTTAGGTGCTGCTATTCAAGGTGGAGTTCTAGCAGGTGACGTTAAAGACGTCTTGCTTCTTGATGTAACTCCTTTAACTTTAGGCTTAGAGACCATGGGTAGTGTAAGAACCGCTCTAATAGAGCGAAACACCACGGTTCCTACCAGCAAATCTCAAGTCTTTTCTACTGCCTCAGACAATCAACCTCAAGTAGAAATCAATATTCTTCAAGGTGAACGCCCTATGGCTCAAGACAATAAGTCATTAGGTCGCTTTGTGTTAGACGGTATTCCTCCAGCCCCCAGAGGTATTCCTCAAATAGAGGTAACCTTCGACATAGATGCCAACGGTATTTTAAACGTCTCTGCCAAAGACAAGGCTACCGGTAAGGAGCAAAATATCTCTATTAAGAATGCTACTAATCTTACCGAGGATGAAGTTGAAAAAATGAAGCAGGATGCCGAAAAATATGCCGACGAGGATAAAAAGAAAAAGGAGTTGGTTGACAAGAAAAATGAAGCCGAAACCTTTATCTTTGCCACTAGAAAAGCTCTAGAATCGGCAGGTGATAAGTTCGATGATAAAGTCAAGGAGGAAATAGAGGCAGAACTAAAGATTCTTGAAGAAGAGAAAAATAAAGACGACGCCACCTTTGATTCAATTTCTTCAAGTCTAGAAAAAGCTACCAAAGTTGCCCAAACTCATGGCGAAGCTCTTTACAAAGCCGCCCAAGAAGCAGAAAGTAAAGACAAAGGATCATCGCCAGAAGGGGAAAAGCCAGAAGAAAAAGATCAAAAAGACGAGTCTGACAAACCCAAAGAAGCCAGTGCCGAAGAGGGTGAAGTAGTAGAAGAGTAAGATAAATATTTATGACGTCCAAACGTGACTACTACGATATTCTTGGCGTCAATAAACAAGCCACCGCCCCAGAAATAAAATCTGCCTATAGAAAGTTGGCTATCAAGTGGCACCCGGACAAAAACGAAGATAAACAAGAGGCTGAAAAGAAATTCAAGGAAATAAACGAAGCCTACGAAATCCTTTCAAACGCGGAAAAGAAAAAAACCTACGATCAATTCGGTCACGCCGCTTTTGATCCATCCATGGGGGGAAACCCATACAGTCAGTCGGCTCGCCAATCCGGTCCTTTTTCCTACTCCTACACTTCTGGCGGTCAAGGCATTAACTTTGAGGATCTATTTGGTGGTTCCGGTTACTCAGATCCTTTTCAAGTATTCCAGGATTTTTTTGGTGGCCGGCAACAAGCCAAACCTCACTACTCTTTAAAAATAGAGTTCATGGAAGCCGTCAATGGCGTAGAGAAGACCTTTGTTCACCAAGGAAAACAGCACACCATTAAAGTACCACCTGGCGCCGACGATGGCACCAGAATTAGGTTCAAAGAGTTTGATATTTCCATAAATGTAAAAACTCATAAAGACTTTAAACGTAATAACTACGACATTTATCTAGAAAAAGAAATTCCCTTTACCACCGCTATTCTTGGTGGAAACATTACTGTTCCCACTCTAGATAAAGACCTAAAACTTAAAATTAGACCTGGTACTCAGCCTAACACCTCAATTAGACTTTCAGGTAAAGGAATCAAACACTTACACTCCACCCGCCACGGCGATTTCTACATCCGTCTTATTATTACCATGCCCACAAAGCTCACTAGACAACAAAAACAAGCCCTCCAACAATTTTAATGTTATAATACCCTTTAGAGTAAGAGAAATAAGGGTGGCAAGAGCCACCTTTTTAACTACTTACCGCAAAATTAAATAATATAAAAAAATGGATAACAATCAACTAACTGCCAGAACAGAGTTCGCCGCCGCTATAAATCAAATTGCTTCTGAAAGAGGTATATCTCCTAAAATAATATTAGACGCCATCAAGCAAGCTTTAGTAGCTTCTTTTAAAAAAGACTTCCCCGATTTAGCTCTAGAAGTAGAAGAAGACGAAACAAAAGTCATCGTAGCAGACATAGACGAAGAAGAGGGTGAATTTAAAATATATAAAGGTAAAGAAGGTCAAAAGACTAAGGAAATGAAAGATATCACCCCTCCGGGTTTTGGCAGAATTGCTGCTCAAACAGCCAAGCAAGTTATCTTGCAACAAATAAGAGAAGCAGAAAAAACCTCCATTTTAGGTGAGTACCTAGAAAAAGTTGGCGAGGTCGTAAATGGCATGGTTCAAAGAATGGACGGCAGAGATGTTGTGGTAGACATCGGTCGTGGTCAGGGAGTAATGCCACCAGAGGAACAAGTTGGCAACGAGTACTACAAACTAAACTCAAGAGTTAGTGTCCTAATAAAAGAAATTGGTGAAACTATGAGGGGAGAATCGGTAATTGTTTCCCGAAAAGATCCAAAACTCGTCGAAGGTCTATTTAAAAGAGAAGTTCCAGAAGTAGGCGCTGGTAGTGTTGTCATAAAAGCCATTGCCCGTGAAGCCGGTTCAAGAACTAAAGTGGCAGTAGAATCAACTCAAGACGGAGTAGATCCAGTGGGATCCTGTGTTGGCCAAAAAGGAGTTCGTGTCCAAGCAGTAATCAACGAGTTAAATGGAGAGAAAATTGATATCATTCAGTATTCAGAAGATCAAAATAAATTCATTACCGCTGCTTTAGCTCCAGCCGATGGTCTCTCCATTAAAAAAGACAAAGATACAGACGAGTTCATTGTTACGGTACCCGACGATCAACTGTCTCTTGCCATTGGTAGGGGTGGTCAAAACGTCAAGTTGGCCGCAAAACTTGCTGGAATTAGAATAAAAATTATATCAGACAAAACCGATCCCGGTATTACCGTTACTGGTGATGAAGAATTTGAGATAGATCAACTGGGCTTACCTCAAAAAATAAGAAATCTGTTAGTAGAAGCCAAGATGATTAAGATAGAAGACATCTTATTTAATCCAGACAAGTTAGATGAAATAAAAGGTATTGGTCCGAAATCACTAAAGAAGATAAAAGAGCAGGTTTTAGCCTACAAACCTCCAGCCAGAGACGAAGAACCAGTTTTGGAAGGGGAATCAGATGAAAAAACAAAATAATGAAAACACCAGACCGCCCATTGTTACTATCCTAGGTCACGTTGATCACGGGAAGACTTCCATTCTAGACAAAATTCGCTCATCCAACCTCCAAGCCAAGGAAAGTGGTGGTATCACCCAAAACATAGGTGCTTACCAAGTAGTTCATCAAGGTAAAAAAATCACCTTTATTGACACCCCTGGACACGAAGCCTTTGAGTCTATGCGTAGTCGTGGTGGTCAAATAGCCGATATCGCCATACTAGTCGTTGCTGCCGATGACAGCGTCAAGCCACAAACCATAGAGTCAATCAAACATATTAATAAATCCAAGGTTCCTTATTTAGTAGCCATTAATAAAATAGATGTTCCAGGTGCAAATGCAAATAAAGTCAAGAAAGATCTGGGAGAAATAGGTGAGTATCTAGAAGGCTTTGGGGGAAACGTCCCTTTTGTTGAAGTCTCCGCCAAAACCGGGGAAGGTTTAGATAAACTTCTTGAACTAATTATACTTCTCTCAGAACTAGAAGAGTTAAAAGACACCTCCAAGGTGTCTCCCAGTAAAGCCGTAGTACTAGAGTCTCAACATCATCCACACATGGGCCCCATAGCTACTCTGCTTGTAAAACAAGGAATATTAAGCTTAAAAGATCCTTTATTTTTAGACACTACTCCCATAGGAAAGATCAGAGCCATGAACCTTTGTACCGGAGAATCTATAAAAAGCGCCCTACCTTCTACCCCGGTACAGATTATTGGTTTTAAGAGATCCCCACTTACGGGGGATATTATTACCACCAAGCCATCAGATCTCGCCCAAATAAAGCAAAAAAGTAAAACTAAAATGAAACTAGACCTAGAAAAACCTAACATCATTATCAAGGCCGCTGTTCAAGGTGGTCTAGAAGCAGTATTAGATAGGGTCAAAAACAAAATAAATCTTGTGTCCAGTAGTGTCGGTTCCGTCTCTGGTTCAGATATTGAGGCAGCCAGTATTAATAACGCTGTTATTTTAGGATTCAATTCTAAGATATCAGCTAGCGTCAAAAAACTCGCCAATACTGAAGGCATTTCATTTAAAAACTTTTCCATCATATATCATCTTTTTGAATATATTGACGAGCTTTCAAAACAAAAGAAATCCCCACCTGCACCAATAGAAACTGCCCAGATAAAAATATTAAAAGTATTTAACATCGGCGACAAAATTATATTAGGTGGCGTAGTTCTAAAAGGAAAAGTTAGCCTAGGAGATAAAGTAAACGGCTCAAGTATTGTTTCTCTTCAGTCTGCAAAAGAAGACCTAAAAACTGTAAAAAAAGATCAAGAGTTTGGTCTCGTACTAAAGCCAAGTCTTGACATCAAAGAAGAAGAGGTTATAATAACCCATAGCTGTATTACAAAAGACCAAGATTAATGTTTAACCGAGAAATCATAGACTCAATAAAACAAGAAATTGAAAAAGCCAATTCTTTTCTCATACTCTTACCACCAGAACCTGATGAGTCACTAATTAGCTCGGGTCTTAGTTTATTTTTAAGTTTAGAAAACCTAAAGAAAAAAGTCCAAATAGGTTGCTCAAGTTTGGGTCAACCAAACTCACCAAGAATTTCCGGAATAGACAATATTAAGTCAAGTATCGGTAGTCACAACTTAATCATAAATTTTAAGTTTAAAGAGAAAAATCTAGATAAAGTAGATTACGATGTAGATGAACAAGGAAACTTTCAGTTAATGATTAAGCCTAAAGACGGCTCACCTCCCCCAGACTCCAAAAACATCACTTATACTTACTCGGGTGCCAACGCCGATCTGGTTATAGTTCTTGGAATAAACTCATTAGAAGAACTGGGTAAGCTGTATTCGGATGAAAAAAAGTTTCTAGACCAAGCCACCGTCATTAGCCTGAACAAAGACTCAAGACCGGCCAGCTTTACCACTCACAACTTACACACCAACTCCGCAACCTCCATAGCGGAAATCACCTCTTTTTTACTACTTAAAACCAAGATCAAGCCAACCAGTGAAGCCGCTAATCTTCTTATAAAAGAAATCTACTCTACCACCAACAATCTAAACACTCCCAGAGTTACCGCCGACACCTTTGAAATAATTTCCTTCTTGTTAAGAAATGGCGCTCGTCAGCCAATCTCCTCTACCTTTACCCCAACCCCAGATAGACTAAACGCACCTCCACCAGTTTTTGATCAATCATTATCTCTTAAACAAATTCCACCGGCACAGGTACCATCCGACTGGAAAAGACCAAAAATCTACCGTTCTTCACCCAACAACCAATAAAAAGATTGATTTAAGATCCATTACAATGTAGAATACATATTTCGTATGGCACTAGACACTAAATCTAAACAAAAAATCATCGTCAAATTCGCCGCCGGCAAAAAAGACACAGGTTCCCCTAGGGTCCAAATTGCTTTATTAAGCACTCAAATTAGTCAGTTAACCAGTCACCTAAAGGAACACAAAAAAGATAACCACTCCAGAAGAGGTCTTTTAAAGATTATTAGTAAGCGCAGAAGATTACTAAACTATCTAAGTTCAAAGAACTCAAAGGATTTCAAAAGTCTTATTAAAGAATTAAAAATTAACGCTTAATTAAAGCAATTATAAATATAGGAAATAGTAAAAACTTGAGGAGCAAATAGAGGTCAACAAAGCTGATTTCTCTTTTCTTCTTAAGCAACACTTTTCCAAAAAAGAAAAGAAAAATATGAAAATTCATTCCACCACCATTGATCTAGATGGTAAAAAAATTACATTAGAAACCGGTCTATTGGCACCTCAAGCATCCGGAGCAGTTACCGCTCGTTGTGGCGATACCTTGGTTTTAGCTACCGTTGTTGGTGGTGGCCAAGTAGAGGGCTTAGATTACTTCCCTTTGCAAGTAGAGTACAGAGACAAACACTACGCCGGCGGGATCATCTCTTCTTCAAGGTTTGTAAAAAGAGAAACTAGGCCTTCAGACAACGAAACATTAACAGCTCGCTTAATTGATCGTTCCATTAGACCTCTCTTTCCAGAAGGATACAAAGAAGAAGTTCAGGTATTAGTTAACCCCCTAGCTATAGACGGCGTAAATGAACCAGAAATACTAGGAGCCATTGCCACTTCTGCGGCCATAGCTATTTCTAATATCCCTTGGAACGGCCCATTAGGAGCAGTCCGCTTGGGAACAGATGAAACTGGAAAATTTATTATTAACCCCACTAATGAAGAGATAAAAATTTCAAAACTAGACTTACTAGTCTCGGGTACTGGTGATTCTATTGCCATGGTAGAAGCAGGTGCTCAAGAAGCCACAGAAAACACGGTTCTAGAAGCCTTGAAAGCTAGTCAACCATATCTTGACACCATCGTCTCCGCCATTAACGACTTGGTTGCCAAGGTCTCTCCTACCAAAACCAAAGTAGTCATAGAAGATTTAGACAAAGATAAGGTTGCTCTAGTAACCAAAGAAATAGATAGCATGGAGGACTTGGTAAAAGGACTAGCCAATAAAACCCTTAAACTATCTCCAATAATTAATACTATTATTGAAAAAAATATAGACAAGATAGAGGCTAAAGAGGTTAATGAAATTATCGATGGTTTAACCAAGGACTTTGTTAGGGAACAGACTCTAAGTAAGAACATTCGCCCAGACGGTCGTTCTCCAGAGGACATTAGAGAAATAAGTTCACAAGTTGGTTTAATCCCCATGGTCCATGGATCAGGCCTTTTCCAAAGAGGTTTAACTCACGTACTGAGCATTGTTACCCTAGCTAGCCCAGACAAAGAACAACTAATCGACGGTATGAAAGGTGAAGAAACCAAAAGATATCTTCATCACTACAATATGCCGGGTTACGCTGTGGGTGAACCAGGCAGAATGGGTTTCACCAATAGACGTGAAGTAGGCCACGGTGCCTTAGCCAGCAAAGCTCTAGAGCCCATGCTTCCATCTCATGACGAATTCCCCTACACCATAAGAGTTGTCTCTGAAGTAATGTCTGGTAACGGTAGTACTTCTCAAGCATCCATTTGTGGATCTACTTTATCTCTAATGGACGCCGGTGTTCCAATTAAAAAACCAGTTGCTGGCATCGCCATGGGTCTAGTTACCGACGGTAAAAAATACATAACTCTAAGTGATATCAGTGGTCTAGAGGATCACACTGGTGACATGGACTTCAAGGTTGCTGGTACCAAAGATGGTATTACAGCCATTCAGATGGACGTAAAAGTTCCAGGTGTTAAAGCCGATGTTTTAGGTGAAGCTTTAGAACAAGCAAAAAAGGGCAGGCTTCATATCTTAGAACAAATGTTAAAAACCATAGACAAACCAAGGGAAAAAATCAGCCCTAACGCACCACACATCGAAACCATAACCATTGATCCAGAAAAGATCGGTGAAATCATTGGGCCAGGAGGCAAGATTATCCGCCAAATTCAAAAAGACTTTGAGGTAGAGATAGGTGTAGAAGACACCGGAATTGTTAGTATTACAGGCAAAAAGGCCGATAAAACTTTAGAAGCCAAAGAATATATTAAGAATCTAACCGCAGAAGCCGAGGTGGGCAAAATCTATCAAGGTAAAGTTACCAGAGTTGAGTCCTACGGTGCTTTTGTAGAGGTGATTCCAGGCAAACAAGGTCTTGTTCACGTTTCCAAGTTAAGTAATGATTTTATTAATAGCGCCTCAGACGTGGTAAAAGAAGGTGACACCTTAGAGGTCAAGGTTTATGAAATAGACGACCAGGGAAGAATAAATCTAATTCCAACCAACGTCACTCCTAAGTCAAATAATCAATCCGAGTCAAACGACCGTCCTCGCCCATCCGGTCAGTCAAATAGGGGAAAATCATTCTCTCCTCAGGGGAACAGAAACTTCACGGTCGGCGATAGGCCAAAAGATAGAAGACCAACAAAGAAGTTTCAAGACCACCGATAATTCATAAAATCTCGTATACTTAAGCCATCATGTCCAACGATAAAACCCAAGATTTGGTTAAAAAGGATCTAGAAGATCTCCAACAAAAACTTACCACTGCCTCATTACCTGAAGAATTGCTTAGTAAAGCGAGCTCTATGGTAGAAAGGCTAGAAAGAATGTTTTTTCAAGGTTTTTATTCACAAGAGTTTGAAAAAACTAGACACTACATAAACTGGATAACCAAGATTCCCTGGACCGAAAAAGCAGAAAGGGCTATAGATCTTGCCCTTATAAAAGACACTCTAGATAAACACCATCATGGTATGGAAGAAGTAAAAGAAAGAATTTTAGAGTACATGTCTGTTTTAAAGCTCAGAACTGAAAAAGGTTTAGGAACCGCTAGGGCTCCCATTATCTTTCTTGTCGGTCTAGTAGGTACTGGTAAAACCACCTTTGCTTACGCCTTATCCGAGGCCCTTGGTCGTCCAGTCGCCAGAATTCCCTTTGGTGGTATGGGAAGTGCTAGAGACTTAAGGGGTCAATCCAGCCTTCATTTAGAGTCAGAACCTGGTCAAGTAATTAAGTCTCTAACCAGAGTCAAGGTAAAAAATCCAATTATATTGCTTGACGAAATAGACAGGGTTACCGAAGAAGCTAGAGCAGATGTCATGGGGGTTTTAGTAGAGCTCCTGGACCCCTCTCAGAACAACCGATTTCTAGATCACTATATTGACTACCCAGTAGACCTGTCAGAAGTACTCTTTATAGCTACCGGTAACAACACCAGTAACGTTGCCACCGCCGTACTAGATAGGCTAGAACCAATTAGAATGCCAAGTTACACAGACCAAGAAAAAATCACCATTGGTAAAGATTACCTCTTACCAAAAGCACTTGAACTGTCCGGTCTTGATAGTAATACCATTACTATTGCCGAAGATCTTTGGCCCAGTATCGTTAGGCCCTTAGGTTACGACGCCGGTATTAGAACTTTAAATAGAACAATAGAAGGCATTACCAGAAAAGTTACCAAATTAATAGTTGAAAATAAAGGCCAGACAGTGAACATTACCTCGGCTAATATCAAAAACTATCTACCTAAATAAATGAAAGCAGATAACACCCCAGAATTAAGAATAATACCCCTTGGTGGTGTAGGTGAGGTAACCAAGAATATGTATGTCTACGAATATGGCAACGATCAACTTATTGTAGACTGTGGCATAGGTTTTCCAGACGAATCCTCTCCGGGTGTCGACTTTTTAATCCCAGACATCAGCTATCTTGAAAAATCTAAGAAAAGAATACTTGGAATTATTATCTCTCATGGGCACATGGATCATTACGGAGGCCTTCCCTTTATCCTTCCCAGACTACCAAACGTTCCTATTTTTGGTTCCACCATGGCCATGGCCGTAACGGAGGCAAGAATTAGAGAATACGGTCTAAATACCAAGCTTCAGGTTGTAGAAAAGGATCTAAAGCTTGGTCCATTTTCCATTGAGTTTATTCACATGACTCACTCAACCCCCAACGCCAAGCACTTGTTTATAAAGACACCCACAGCCAGCGTTTATCACGGGGCAGACTTTAAAATAGATCTTGACCCGCCAGATAACAAGCCGCCAGATTTAGCCACCATATCAAGAATAGGTAAGCAGGGCGTAGATCTGTTATTAACAGACTGTTTGGGTATAGAAAAAGAAGGTTCAACCCCGTCGGAGAAATTAATTCAAGAAACCCTTGATGAACAGGTTAGAATAACCAAGGGAAAATTTATTTTAACCACCATTTCTTCGTCAATCTCTAGAATCGAAATGGCCATACAAGCAGCCACTAAATATAATAGAAAAGTTGCCTTGGTAGGTTTTTCTGTTGTAAAAAATGTAGAAATAGCCGAAAAGCACGGTTTCATAAATATCCCCAAAGGGGCAATGATAAAACCAGAACAAGTAAAACGTCTTCCACCTCACCAAGTAGCTATTATTATTGCTGGTGCACAGGGTCAAGTTGGGTCGGGGCTTTATAAGCTTGCAGCTGGGGAACATCGTCATATTAAACTTAAAAGTCAAGACAGGGTTGTATTAAGTTCAAGCGTTATTCCGGGCAGTGAGTCAGAGGTCTACAACTTAATAGACACTCTTTACCAACAAGACGTATCAGTTGCCTATTTTGGGAATACCAAAAATCTTCACGTTTCAGGTCACGGTTATCAAGAGGATCTAAAACTACTTCTTAAATTAGTTAACCCTAAAAACGTTATCCCAATAGGTGGAGACATAAGACACACATATCTCTATCAAGAAATGGCTCTAAAATTAGGTTATAACAAAACTCAGGCACTAATCTTAAAAGACACCCAAACCATTATTGTTCATAAGGGTCAAGTTCGCCAAGGCCAATCAGTTGAAACAAGAAATATATATGTTGACGGTTTAGGGGTAGGTGACGTTGGTACTACCATCCTGCGTGACAGACAAGCCATGGCCTCAGACGGGATCTTATTGGCAGTTATACCAATCAACCCACAAACAAGCCAGGTGGCGGGCAAAATTGAAATAATTTCCAAAGGCTTTGTCTATATGAAGGAATCAGCCACTTTAATAGGAAAAACCAAAGATGTTATTTCAAAATCTCTCGACAAACTCCAGAAAACCAATATCAGGGACGAATATTTTATTAGAAAAAGAGTAGAAGAAGAACTGGAAAAATATCTCTACCAACAAACTGAAAGAAGACCTTTGATAATTGCCGTTCTCCTTAAGGTTTAAGCTATACTAAATATACCTATGGCCAGAAAACGCGGCAGAAGATCCAAACCATTTAAACTAAATTTAAAAAAAGATACTACCAACTCCATACTGGCAGTAATAATAGCCGGTATCGGCTGTCTGTTAGCTATCTCATTTTCTAGGCAAGGACCAGTATTAAGTTCCGTCTATGATATCGGTGGTCGTTTACTTGGTTGGACCTACATACTAACACCATTTATTTTTATTTCCGGTGGACTGCTACTTACCAAGGTTAAGTGGCCTATTGCCACCCCCCAGGTGTTCATTGGTTCCTTGGTTACCCTAATATCTCTTTCCGGACTAACCAAATCCGGGCAAATTGGTCAACAATTATTTCTTTCAATTAGTTCTTTAATCACCTCTCCTGGGGCTTATATCTTTTATCTTGCCGGCGTTTTCATAGGTATCATAGTTCTTTTCGAAACATCCCTAGAAGACATCTCTGTAGGTATTGGTGTGCTTAACAAGAAAATCAGAAAAATCCTTTCTAAAAGCAAGTTATTAGACCCCAAGCGACCAATTTTTGCAAACAAAACGGGTAAGTTTAAAATAAGCGGTCTTTCTTCAGAAAACAAAGAAGAAGTGGTTGAACAACTACCAAAGGACACCACTCAGGTAGAACCCAAAATGGAGGTACAATCAACCACAAAATCAGAAAATGTTATCTGGACTCCTCCACCACTCAGTTTGTTATCTAGTGAAAAATCTGCCAAAGCAGATAGGGGAGACATCAATGCCAACGCCGCTATCATAGAAAAAACCCTAGACTCATTTGGTATTGCCGCCAAGGTGATAGAAGTAAACCAAGGTCCGGCCGTCACTCAGTACGCCATAGAAATTGCCTTGGGTACAAAGTTAAGCAAAATAACCGCCAGACAGTCCGATCTAGCTCTAGCCTTGGCCGCTCCCCAAGGCCACATCAGAATAGAGGCCCCAATTCCTGGTAGATCATTAGTTGGAGTAGAGATCCCCAACAAATCCTTGGAGTTCGTTTCAATAAAAGAAATGCTCACTTCAAGCCAAATGAAGGAAAAATCATCTCGTACCATGGTCTCCCTAGGCCTAGATGTTGCCGGCAATCCCGTGGTGGTAGACATCGCCAAAATGCCCCACACCCTTATCGCCGGAGCTACCGGCTCTGGTAAGTCAGTCTGTATCAACGCCTTTATCGCCTCCATTCTCTTCAGGGCTTCACCAGATGAAGTTAAGTTCATTATGGTTGACCCCAAAAGAGTAGAACTAACAGGCTACAACGGTATTCCTCACTTACTAACTCCTGTTATTGTAGATCCGAAGAAAGTTGTTAATGCCTTGGGTTGGGCCACCGCAGAAATGGAAAGACGTTACAAGTTGTTCCAAGAGGTGGGGGTTAGAAACATTGCTGCCTACAACGAGCTTTCCGGTTTCCAGGCCATGCCTTACATCATCATTATTATTGATGAATTAGCAGATATCATTTTAATTGCTCCAAACGAAGTAGAAGAAAATATCACCAGAATTTCTCAAATGGCAAGAGCTGTTGGCATCCACTTAGTACTCGCCACCCAAAGACCATCGGTAAATGTTATTACCGGTCTAATCAAAGCTAATATCCCTTGCAGAATCGCTTTTCAGGTTACTTCAATGATCGACTCAAGGGTAATTATTGATTCTCCTGGTGCAGAAAAACTACTGGGTATGGGAGACATGTTGTACGTCCCTCCAGACCAAGCCAGGCCAAAACGAATTCAAGGTGCTTTTATCTCAGACAAAGAGATAAAAGACTTAATCACCCATTTAAAAAAGGTAAACGTTGAGCCGGAGTATGAAGAATCCGTGATCAAAGAGGTTGTCGTTCCCTCTGCCATTGGGGCAGATGGTCAAGATATGGGGGATACAGACGATCTATTAAGAGATGCTATTGGAATTTGTGTAAACAACAACAAAGCCTCAGCTTCCTTACTACAACGTCGACTTTCAATTGGTTATGCCCGCGCCGCCAGAATAATAGACCAACTAGAAAGAGCCGGTTTAGTATCCGCACCTGAAGGCAACAAACCCAGAGAGGTGTTAATAGAAAATGCCAAGGCCTTTCTAGCCCAAATCCAAAATGAAGACAGTCGGTGAACTTATCTCAAAAGCCAGAAAATCTCAAGGCATTACCATAGGTAGGCTCTCGCGTGTTACCAAAATAGATCCAGAACACATAAAAAATCTGGAAAAAAACAAATACCACAAGCTTCCCCCACCCACATTCGTCAAGGGTTTCATAAGAAACATAGCTAGCGTACTTAATCAAAACCCAGACGACTTAGTTGCTATTTTTAGAAGAGACTACCTTTCTCCTAAATCAAAAACTCCATCAGAGTCTATTAGCAAGGTTACTTCTAGAAGAAAACTCCAGATAAACTCTCAACTCTCTCTAATCATTTTAGGTACTTTGGTTTTTACTCTTTATCTTGGTTTTCAGCTTCGCGCCTATCTTGTTCCACCTAAATTAAACATTAGTCAACCACTGCCAAAAGCGGTAGTTATCTCCCCACTGGTAATAGAAGGTATCACCAGCTCAGGGTCAATAATTCAAATCAACCAAAACACTCCGCTTGAACCGGATTCTTCAGGTTACTTCATCACCAACATCTCTCTACCTCCCATGGAGACTAATTTAGAAATAACAAGCACCAATCGTTTTAGCAGAACCAGCAAAAAGGTAATCCCCATCACCATCATCAGTCAATAAATATTCAGGTTGCATTTTTGCAACTAAAATTGCATACTTAAGTCATGTCTCTGCCCCAGACCATTTCCATTATCTCTACATCTGTTCTTACAGTCACCGCCGTCATCATTGGCGTTCAACTAATCCTTATCTTAAAAGAGTTAAGACACTCCTTACTAAAATTCAACAAAGTTTTAGACACAGCTGAAAGCAGTCTTCAAAGACTATCCCAACCAGCCACCGCTATTGCCGGTATTCTTGAAGGCTTCAAACAATCCAGTACCCTGGTTCAAACAATTACTGGTTTTTTAAATCGCAATCGTTCCAAAACACCACCTGTAGACATTCCAGACTATGACACAATTTGACCACTCCAAGCCAGTTCTAGATAACTCTTTTTCAGCTTTCATTGCTGGTTTAACCGTAGGCATAGCCGGGGCCTTACTATTAGGTACAGAAGAAGGCAAAAAAATAAGCCAAAAAATCCTAAAATCTATCCCAGAAGATTTAACCAAGCTTTTTTCAGAACCAGACTCTATTCCCACTCCACCACCGCCTCAAGTAATACCTACCCCAGAAGGTTACACAAACTCTGAACCACCACCCCCACCACCACCTCAGCCAGCTAAACCTTTCCATAAACCTTCCCCCACCTTCTTCTCAAGCTAGGCTATAATTGGTCCCACTATGACAGCCGATCAGCTACGCCAAAAATACCTAGACTTCTTTGTTTCCAAAGGTCACAAGGTCATTCCTCCAGCTTCTTTAATTCCAGAGAACGACCCCACCACCCTTTTTACTTCTTCAGGTATGCAACCCTTGGTTCCATATCTTAAGGGCAAGTCTCACCCAATGGGTAATCGTTTGGTTGATTCCCAACCTTGTTTTAGAGCCGAAGACATTGAAGAAGTAGGTGATAACCGTCACACAACCTTTTTTGACATGCTCGGTAATTGGTCACTAGGTGATTATTTCAAAAAGGAACAGTTAACCTGGATTTGGGAGTTTTTTACCAAAGAACTAAATCTTCCCAAAGAAAAACTTCACGTTACCCTTTTTGAAGGCAATAAAGATGTTCCCAAAGATAATGAGTCTCTCAAGATCTGGCAAGATATCGGTGTTCCCAAAGATCACCTTCATTTTTACGACGCCACCAAAAACTGGTGGTCAAGATCTGGTACCCCAGAGAACATGCCACCTGGGGAGATAGGTGGTCCTGACTCAGAAATATTTTTTGAATTTACTAAAGTCAAACACAACTCTAAGTTTGGTAAAAACTGTCACGTTAACTGCGACTGTGGTCGTTTTATAGAAATTGGTAATTCCGTTTTTATGCAGTACGAGAAACAAGAAGACGGCACCTTTAAGCCCTTACCCAAAAAGAACGTTGATTTTGGTGGTGGTCTAGAGCGCTTAGCTCAAGCCGTTCAAAACTCACCCGATATCTTTCAAATCGATATCTTTAAACCGCAAATTCAATTAATTGAACAGGTCACGGGTAAGAAGTATCAAGCTGAAAACTTAGCTCCAATGCAAATCATCGCCGATCATCTAAGAGCGTCAAAGGCCATGATTAAAGGCGGTCTTATGCCTTCAAATAAACAACAGGGTTACGTTCTTCGCCGACTTATACGCCGATCCGCCGTTAAGTTTAGGCAACTAACGGGGCAGCTAGATTCAAACTCTTTTAAAAAACTCGTTAACGATCCAGTAGTCATAGAAGAAATAAATAAGTTTCAAAAATCATTAGCCAAAGGGCTTAATTTAATTGAAAAAACGGACCCAAAAAAAATCAACGCTCAATTTGCTTTTGATCTTTTCCAGACCCACGGCTTTCCCTTTGAGATCACTCAAGAAATACTATTAGAGAAAGGTCTAAAACTTAATTTAAAAGCTTTTAACAAGGTTAAGAAAGATCATCAAGAAAAATCCCGCACCGCTTCTGCCGGTATGTTCAAGGGTGGGTTGTCCGACCACTCTGAAACCACCACCAAATACCACACCGCCACCCACCTTCTTCATCAAGCCATGCGTGATGTTTTAGGCAACCACATAGAACAAGCCGGCTCCAACATTACCGTAGACAGGTTAAGATTTGACTTCACCCATCCTGAAGCTTTAACAGAAAAAGAAATATTAGAAATCGAAAAAATAATTAACCAGAAAATAGCAGAAGACCTACCTGTTACCCGCAAAGAAATGCCATATAAAGAAGCTATCAATTCTGGAGTACTGGCTTTTTTTAAGCAAAAATATCCTGACCAGGTCACGGTTTACTCAATTGGACAATACTCAAAAGAACTTTGTGGCGGACCACACGTAACAAACACCGGCAAAATTGGTAAGATTAAGATAGACAAACAAAAGGCCCTAGGTCAAGGTCTTAGACGGCTATACTTAAAATGAATCTAAAAGAAATTCTAACAAACCAAAAAAAAGCTCCTGAGCAAGAACATTTTTTAGCACTTGAAATACACGAATCTCTTATCAAAACAGCCTGCTGGAAGATAGAAGAAAATGAACCCGTAATCGTCTCCATGGGTTCGTTTGAGTTGTGGGACTCAGAAGAATCGTTAATAAATGGGGTCGACGCCTCATTGTCCACGGCCACCAAAGACTTAGACAAAAAACCCACCAAGGTCATTCTTGGTCTTCCAGAACCCTGGTTGGATGGAGACAAAATCCACCCAACCAAAACGGTTTTAATTAAACGCGTTTTGACAGAGTTAGGTCTAAAACCAATTGGTCTAGTAACCAGCGTTCAGGCAATTATTCATCATTTAAAAAAGAAAGAGGGCGTTCCTCCCTCTGCCGTCCTCCTAGAGGTCTACCCCGACAAAGTTACTGTAGTCGTGGTTAAGCTGGGTAAGATCAAAGCATTGGAAGAGGTTGGTAGGTCTGGAGAGCTAAACAAAGATGTTCAAGAGGGTCTAACTAGACTAAATTTAGACCAACTTCCACCTCGCTTTGTTCTAACCAACGGATCTAATCTTGAAAACGAGCAACAACAACTACTCTCTTTTCCATGGCAAGATAAGTTACCCTTTCTTCATTTGCCAAAGGTAGAGGTTTTACCGGCAGAGTTCAGCATAGAGGCCATTGCCTTAGCTGGGGGTTCAGAAGCAGTTTCAACTAGCCAACCATCATTTAATTCAGACACCCATGACAACCTATCTAATTTTGGTTTCGAGGTTGAACAACCCCAGTCCAAACCACTACCTTTGGTTGAGAAGAAGATTGAAGAACCAGAAGTTAAGGAGGAATCAAAAGAGTTAAAACAGCCTGACATACTACCCACACAATTACCTAAAGAAACAATATCAAGTAGATTCAGAAACGTCACTAGCTCCTTAAGAAACAAACTATTCAGTACAAAGAAAAAATCATTATTGTTAATAATTTCAGGCTTACTACTCATCCCCACCTTATTAGTAATTAGCTACCTTGTTTTTGCTACAGCCAAAATAACCATTGCCGTTAAAGAAACGAGCCTAGAAGAAACAATAGATGTTTATTTTGGTGGGGAAATAGTTTCGGGTAGTATCAATCTACCGGTAAATACTCAAACACTTTCTGCCTCAGTCTCTGAATCAGTCTCCACTACCGGTGAGGCATTAGTAGGAGACAAGGCCACAGGAACGGTGGTTCTTTTTAATAGAACCAACGACCCAATTACGGTTAAAGCAGGAACAGAAATAGAGTCAGACAACTTAGTCTTTTTATTAAACTCCTCCGCCACCATTGCCTCAAAAAGCGCTGATCTTTCGGACCCTTTTAATCCGGTAGAAAAACCTGGTAAGTTAGATAACGTTTCGGTAACTGCTTCCGCAATAGGAACTAGATACAATCTTTCAAAACAAACACAATTAAGTGTAGGTAATCATTCCAGAACAGTTATATACGCCGTTGCCGAAAATGACTTCACCGGCGGCTCATCAAGAACTGTTAAGGCCGTCTCCAAAGACGATCAAAAAAAACTACTTGAAGTTGCCTCTCAAAAAGTAATTTCTGAAGTTGATTCCAAGGTAAAAACTCAAGACTCTAACCTGTCCAGCGTGGTAATAGGTGAACTATCATACTCCAAAGAAAGTTACTCAAAAGAGATAGGGGACGAAGCCAACACCGTAGAACTTGATCTTACGGGTGAGGTTAAGGTGTTACTTTATTCTTCTTTAGAAATTATCAACCAACTGGGTACTCAACTAATTCCAAAGACCTATCCAGGAATGGACCTACTCCCAGATCAAACCAGCATTGAAATGCTTGCCCCACAAGAAGTCAAGGATGAAGAAAATTACAAGACTCAAGCAAGTATAAAAGGTTTACTTATTCCAGTAATAGACCAAGATCGTTACATATTCCAACTAAAAGGTAAATCCGTTAACAAGCTCAAGAACGTATTATAAACAATCCCAGGCTACGAAAGTACCAAAGTTGTTATTAAGCCAAACATTCCCTTTTTATCTAACTACATCCCCTTAAACAGTAACAAGGTTATTTTAGAAATCACTACTTTAAGATAACTCCCCCATGCTCTATCAATATCAAAAATCAACCAATGAAAACCCTTCACCTGGCCACACTATTCCACACCAGATTCGCTTTTTACCAACCTTAATATCCGCCATCGGTCTGGGTTTAGTAGCTACTGTAGTCTGGCCATTAGTGAATTATCAATTTTCTAAAAATATCTTTTCTGTTGCTTCTAGTAACCTTCTTTCTCCATTAAATTATCAATCATTAGCATCTGACGTCTCTCAAAATTCACCAGTTCCCGTACTGGGTCAGGTAAATTATGTCAAGGCAAGTAGCTGGTTTGTTGGCTCATCTCCTTCTGCTTTTTCTCCAATCGCCGACTCGACCATAAATAGTTATACAATCTCAATCCCTTCTCTAGGTATCGAAGAAGCAACAGTTAAATTGGATAGTGAAGACTTAAGTCAAAGCTTAGTACATTACCCTCAGACTGCTCTTCCGGGGCAAAATGGTTCCCCCGTCATCTTTGGCCACTCCACTCTTCCTCAATTCTTTGACCCCAAAGATTACACAAGTATCTTCTCAACTCTCCCCACAATCCAACCTGGATCAAGTATTTTTATAACATCCAATGGAATTAAATATACCTACAAGGTTAGTAACATCTTTCAGGTTAAGCCAGACCAAATAGAAGTCCTTCGTCAGGAATTTAACCAGAAAACTCTTAAACTAATTACCTGTGTACCACCAGGAACAAAACTAAAACGTCTGGTGGTAGAAGCAATATTACAAAAAGTTTAAATTTATGCCTCAATATCTATGCATCGATCCGGGCTTATCACACACTGGAATTTCCATATCCGACTCAACTCACCTTGTTGAACCTTTAACCACCATTCACAATACGGATCAGAAAAAAGTACTTGAAAAAATCAGTCTAATAATTAAACAGCAAAAACCAGACCATATTATTATTGGTCAACCTTCTTTTGGCCCCATACACTCTCTTGCCCAAAACATTTTTATCACCTTAAAACTAAAGTTTAAAGGAGAATTACATCTCTTCTCAGAAGACCTAAGCTCAAAGATTGCTTTAAAAAAATTAGTTCAATCCGGTGGTTCACAACAAGCTCGTCGCCACAAACAACACGCCGCCGCCGCCGCCACAATCCTACAAGACTTCCTCGAATCTTAATTTATCTGGTAGAATAAACTTTAGTTAATAATTATTAAAGACAACAGTGTTCAAAAATATAATATCTCCAGTCCAAGCATGGTTGCTCTCCAAAGGGCAATGTGTGGGATGTGGAACATCGTTAAAAAACGGAACAAAAGTCAAAGCCAAGATAGCCGGCCATGACAAGGTTACCTGTAAGTGTGGACGTATTTTTATGTATAACCCCAAGTCCAAAATCTACAGAAGAGCACTTTTCGAAGAAGTATAAGGTTAAAAAATGCATCGCCTAACACGCCTAATCCTTATTATCACCAGCTTGATTGGTGTGGTTTTGTTTTTCTCATATCTTACCTCTCCCGTTAGTTCAAGACCAATCCAACAACTTGAATTTGAAATAGAAAAGGGTCAGGATTTGGACCAAATAACACAGAATTTAAAAGCACAAAACTTTGTCCGTTCCGGTTCAGTGGCAAAACTAGTAATTCTTGTTAAAGGAATAAGTAAAAATATCCAAGCAGGATATTTCTACCTATCACCTTCTAGCAACCTAATAGACATAGTACAAAGCCTAACCAAAGCTAGCAGTAAACAAGTTTGGGTCACCATTCCAGAAGGACTTCGTCGTCAAGAGATAGCTTTAATTATTGAACAAGCGTTTAATCAATATAAACACAATCCAAATTTCTCCACCCAAGACTTTATTCTGGCCACATCTCAACTTGAAGGATACATATTTCCGGAAACCTACGCCCTTTACCCAAACAGCTCAACCGAAACGGTAATAGATATGTTCACCAATCAGTTCAATAAGGCAGTAAATAGTCTTTCAATTCCCGCCGACAAGCTTTCGTCAACCATAATCTTAGCTTCATTGGTAGAAAGAGAAGCTGGTAATTCAGAAGAAATGTTGGAAATAGCTGGTGTAATGAAAAAACGCTTACAAACCGACTGGCCTCTTCAAATTGACGCCTCCATCCAGTTTATCAAGGCAAACCAATCTTGTTCAAAATTAGACTGCAATTACTGGACAAACGACCTTACTAAAAACGACCTTGCAATTTCTTCCCTCTACAATACTTATAAGAACCTAGGTTTACCACCGGGTCCGATTGCCAATCCGGGTTTCGAAGCGATTAAAGCATCTTACTTGGCCACTCCTTCGGATTATTGGTTTTATCTCCACGATCTAAACGGCCAAGTTCATTACGCAAAAACACTCGAAGAACACAATCAAAACATTTGTGTTTATCTAAAAAAAGATTGTAATTGACAAACCTGAATAAGAATGCTAATATCCATCATAGTCAGAAATCTGGCCTGGGTTGTTACGGCCAGGTTTTTTCTGTCCATTTCTAATTAAAGCTGAAGGCTAAATAATCTAAAACTTTCAATGTATAGAAAAAAACGAGAAAATTGGGGAAATACAACTCATAAACTACCCACCCTTGATTTGGTAAAAATACAGCTTGATTCCTACTCAGATTTCCTTAATAATCGCATCGGCGAATCACTTCTCAGGCTTAATCCCATAAAAGATTTTAGTGGCAAGGCTTTTCAGTTCGAGTTTTTAAGTCATCAAATAGGTGACCCAAAAGTCACACCCAAAGAATCACTTGAAAAAGGAATTTCTTTCGATGCTCCACTATGGGCCGTCGCCAAGCTAACCAATCTTAAGACAAATAAATCACAAGAGAAAAAAGTTTTCTTAGGCGATATTCCCTTAATGACATCTATCGGTACCTTTATCATCAACGGTGTTGAAAGGGTTGTAATAAATCAGTTGGTAAGAAGCCCAGGTGTTTACTTTACAAAAGAAATAGATCCTCAATCTGGCCGCTATCTTTATAAAGCCGAAATAAGACCCATTCACGGTTCATGGATTGAAATAATGGTAAGTAAAAACGACCACATATCGGTTCGTATCGATCGTCGTAGAAAAATCTCCGTCACCACGCTACTTAGAGCCATTGGTTTCTCTTCCAATGAAGAAATTGAAAACCTGTTTAGAGATATAGACACCGACGTTGACCATCCATATATAGCCACTACGCTACTTAAAGATTCAAGCTCAAACACTGATGAGGCTCTACTGGAGTTCTACGAGAAAATTCGTCCCGGGGAACCAGCTGTACTAGAAAATGCAAAAAATCTGCTTAGACAAATGTTTTTCGACAATCGTCGTTATAATCTTGGCGCGGTTGGTAGGTACAAAATGAATAAAAAATTAACCCTCTTCCATTCAACCAACTCCGACACTACTACCCTAACCAAAGATGACATGGTAGCCACCATTAAGTATCTGTTATCTCTCCAAAACGGAAAAGGAAAAACCGACGACATTGATCATTTAGCCAACCGTAGACTTCGTCAGGTAGGTGAGTTAGTCGATCAAACATCTCTAAGAAGGGGTCTTTTAAGCTTAGAGAGATCTATTCGAGAAAAGATGAGCCTTGCTAAACCAGAAGAACTGCACACACCCGCTAGTTTTGTCAACCCTCGTCCAGTTGTTGCCGCTATAGCAGAGTTTTTTAGAAGAAATCGCTTGAGCGCCATACTTGATCAAGTTAACCCATTATCTGAAATAGATACAATTCGTAGAGCCACCGTCATGGGACCAGGTGGAGTAACTAGGGAAAGGGCAAGTTTCTCCATGAGAGATATTCACAACAGCCAGTACTCTAAAATTGGTCCAATTAGGTCTCCAGAAGGTCCAAACATTGGACTGGTTACTTACCTTGCCCTGTATACCAAAGTGAATAAGTTTGGTTTCTTACAGGCTCCTTACCTAAAAGTAGAACAAGTAACAAAAAATAACAAGCAGTTAATGGAGATAGGTAAGGAAATTATTTATCTTACCGCTGACGACGAGGAAGACTTCTATATCACCCACGCTGAGGTTAAACAAGAAAACGGCCACATTACAGACAAGTGGGTTGCTTGTCGTTACCAGGGTGAGTTTATAGAAGCAGATGTCAACAGGGTTCAATACATCGACGTGGTACCTCGTCAAGTTGTTGGCACCTCCGCCTCACTCATTCCTTTTGTCCATCACGATGATGGTATTAGGGCCCTAATGGGTTCTCACATGCAAACTCAAGCTGTTCCACTTGTGAAACCAGAATCTCCTGTTGTTGGAACAGGAATGGAAGAAATAGTAGCTTGCTCCATGGGCTGGGTAGTCAAAGCTCGTTACGCCGGAACAATAATCTCTTCCGATGCTCAACATATCAGCATAAAAATCTCGAAGAAAGACGCAGAAGAAGCCAAGAAGAATAAAGTACTAACAGACTACGGTTATATACAAATCAAAGATGGCGTCGAAACGCATGAAATCAGAAAATTCTATAGAACTTCTCAAAACACTTGTTATTCTCAAAGCCCTCTGGTGACCGTCGGAGACAAAGTCAATGTTGGTGACATAATTATCAACGGACCGGCTTCAGATAACGGGGAACTGTCCCTAGGTCAAAATCTACTAATAGCTTACATGTCGTTCGAGGGTTTGGGTTACGAAGACGCCATTGTGGTTTCAAGTAGACTTCTAGAGAAAGACGCCCTCTCCTCTATTCACATAAGTGAGCACGTAGCTGAGGTTATGGACACCAAACTTGGACCAGAGGAGTTGACTAACGACATTCCTAATGTGTCAGAACAGGACTTAAGATACCTGAGCACAGATGGAATTATTGTCCCGGGTTCGGTTGTAGGTCCAAGAGATATCTTAGTGGGTAAGATTGCCCCCAAAGGAGAAACGGAATTAACAGCAGAAGAGAGACTATTAAGAGCCATATTTGGCGAGAAGGCCAGAGAAGTAAGAGACACCTCTCTTAGACTCCCTCACGGAGACCAGGGGGTGGTTGTTAATATTCAAATCCTTGATAGAGATAGCGGAGACGAACTAAGTCCCGGGGTAATCAAACAAGTAAAGGTTAGAGTGGCTCAACTTAGAAAAATAACTGTAGGTGACAAAGTTGCCGGTAGGCACGGTAATAAAGGTGTTATCAGTAAAATAGTCCCCAAATCAGATATGCCTTATCTTGCAAATGGACGTCCAATAGACATAATTATTTCTCCCTTATCGGTCTTAGCCAGAATGAATCTAGGCCAACTACTTGAAGCACAATTAGGCATAGCCGCTGAGGCTCAAGGTAAAAAGATTGCCGTACCTGTTTTTGAGCAAGTTTCAGAAGATAAAATTACAGATCTTTTAATTAAGTCTGGTTTACCAGCCTCCGGAAAGATGCAACTTTTTGACGGAAGAACTGGTGAAAAGTTCATTGAAAAAACTGCTACAGGTGTAGCTTATATCTTAAAGCTAATCCACATGGTTGAAGACAAAACTCATGCTCGTTCTACTGGTCCATACTCTTTAGTTACCCAACAACCTCTAGGTGGTAAGGCTCAAAGAGGTGGTCAGAGATTAGGAGAAATGGAAGTCTGGGCTCTAGAAGCCCATAAGGCCGCACATACTCTACAAGAAATGTTAACTATTAAATCAGATGACGTAGTGGGTCGATCCAAGGCATTTGAGGCAATTGTTAAAGGTCTCCCAATTCCAGAGTCGACTCTTCCAGAGTCATTCAAGGTTCTAGTAAAAGAACTAAACGCATTAGGAATGTCCGTACTTCCAATGGGTAATACAAACACAAAATTCCAAAAGGAAGAGATAAAAGAAGAAAAGGAAAAACCAGAACATGCATCAAGCAATATTACCGAAGAAAAAGAAATAGAGGAAGTAGATGATAAAGAAGTTAATAATAAAGTTGAAGACAAATAATATGAACAACCCAGTTGCCTTTTCCGGACTAAAAATACGCCTAGCCTCACCAGAAGAAATTCGTGGTTGGTCAAACGGTGAAGTCACCAAGCCCGAAACCATTAATTACAGAACCCAAAAACCAGAAAAAGACGGCCTGTTCTGTGAAAGAATTTTTGGTCCCACCAAGGACTGGGAGTGTTACTGTGGTAAGTACAAACGAGTTAGATTTAGAGGTATTGTCTGTGACAAATGTGGCGTAGAGGTTACCCAAAGTAGAGTTAGAAGAGAAAGGGTGGGGCATATTGAATTGGCCGCTCCGGTTTGTCATGTTTGGTTCTTTAAAGGAGCACCTTCAAAAATATCCCTTCTCCTAGATATACCTCCAAAGAGTCTTACCTCGGTTATATATTTTTCAAAATACTTAACGCTTTCTGTAGACGAGGATAAGCAAAAACAAGCTATAAAAACAATTGAAACTGAAATAAAAGATAAAACAGATAAGGTCCGTGAAACCTTCAATAAGCAAATAGAAAAAATAAAGGAAGATGCCAAAAAAGACTTGGCTAAACTAAAGAAAGACATTAAAGCAAAAGACGAATTAGCTCTAAAAATTGACAGCTTAAAGACAGAAACAAAACGCCTTGTGGCTTCTCAAAGGGAACAAATGGTATCAGAAATCACCATGACCGAAGAGATATACAACAGACTAATAACCTTAATTAATCAAATTAAGGCTAACGACCTTATTTCCGACACAGAGTATCAAAAACTTTTAGATTATAACGCAGTCGATTGGCTTACGGTTGGTATGGGTGCAGAAGCCATTCTAGAGGCCATAAAAAAGGTTAACCTAGAATCCCTTGTTGCCAGTTTAAAAGAGGAGTTAAACAGTAACTCAGAGGCAAAGAGACTAAAAGCCACCAAGAGACTTCAAGTTGCTCAAGGGTTATTGGGTGCAGAGATAAATCCAGAGTGGATGGTTCTTCGTGTACTACCTGTAATGCCTCCGGACCTAAGACCAATGGTTCAGTTGTCTGGTGGTAGATTTGCAGCTTCTGACTCCAACGATCTATATAGAAGAGTAATAAACAGAAACAACAGACTTAAACACTTATTAGATCTAGGGGCACCAAACATAATTGTAAGAAACGAAAAAAGAATGCTTCAAGAATCTGTTGACTCTTTAATTGATGCCTCTCAAGCAAAAACCAGCCGAAGAACCAGGGCAGGCAGAACCCTAAAAAGTTTATCTGACACCCTAAAAGGCAAGCAGGGTCGTTTTCGCCAAAACTTACTTGGAAAAAGAGTGGACTATTCAGGTCGTTCAGTTATCGTTGTTGGTCCAGAACTAAAACTTAACCAATGCGGAATTCCCAAAGAAATGGCTTTAGAAATGTTTAAACCATTCGTTCTTCATGAAGTCATTAAGCAAGACCTGGCTCCAAATGTAAGAGCCGCCAAAGACCTAATTGAAAAACATCAACCAGAAGTTTTTGACATACTTGAAAAAGTTACCAAAAAACATCCAGTTCTCTTAAACCGTGCCCCCACATTACACAAACTATCCATTCAAGCCTTCTGGCCAGTACTAGTAGAAGGATCGGCCATTAGGTTACATCCTGTTGTTTGTGCCGGTTTCAACGCAGACTTTGATGGAGATCAAATGGCCGTTCACGTACCCTTAACTTTAAAAGCCAGAAAAGAAGCTATTAAATACATGCTTCCTGAGCACAACCTTCTTAAGCCATCAGATGGACATCCAGAAAGCATTCCAGATAAAAAAGAAATGGCCATTGGTATCTACTATCTCACCTCTCACGACCCCAAGCTTCCTCAAATACCCAACGTCTTTTCGTCTCAAAAAGAAGCCAAAAGGGCCTATCAAACAGGCACAATCAGTTTCCGTCAGTTAATAAATGTTCGTCTAATACCCGAATCAAAAGTAATTACAGAAACCACTGCCGGTAGAATTATTTTTAACGAAATCCTACCCAAAGAATGGGACTTCATTAACCATGGTTTAACCAGAAAAGAAATAAGTAATTTGTTTGAAGAAGCTATAGATCAGCTTGACAGTAAAGAAGTTGTGGTATTAATTGACGCTGTAAAAGATCTAGGGTTTGAAACCGGTACTATATCTGGTTTGTCATTTGCCATATCAGACAATGAGATATATAAAGATAAAGACAAGGTCATTGAAGAGGCTAATCAAAGAGCCAAAGAAATTGAAGACAACTACAAGCTTGGGTTGATCACCAATGATGAAAGAAAAAAACTAGTAATTGAAATGTGGATGCACACCACAGAAGATCTAACAGAAAAAACCTGGCAGTCATTCTCACAAGATAATCCCGTCAGGTTGATAATCGATACCGGTATGGGTCGTATTACCAAAAATACCATTAAACAGCTTTCGGCAATGAGAGGAATCAACGTAGATCCATTGGGTAATTTTGTAGAGCTTCCCACAAAAGGTAATTTTCGCCAGGGATTATCGATTTTCGAGTACGTAAATGCCATCAGGGGTTCAAGAAAAGGTTTGACAGATACTGCTCTTAGAACGGCAGACGCAGGCTATCTAACTAGGCGTCTAGTAGATGTAAGTCATGATGCCATTATTCGTTCGGAAGAATGTGGCACAAAAGAATTTTTAGAAGTAAACATGGAAGAACTTGGCGCCAGCAAGTTTTTAAGGCAAATAATAGGTAGATTCACCGTGAAGAAAGTCGTTGACCAAAAGACAAAGAAGGTTTTGGCTAAAAAAGGTCAATTAATTGACGAGGACTTGGCTGAAAAAATTATTAAAGCCAAGGTAAAAATAGTTAATGTTCGTACCCCATTAGCCTGTAAACTAAAATCAGGAATTTGTATTAATTGTTACGGCTTCAACTATGCCACCAATAAACAAGCGGTTATTGGTGATCCAGTTGGAATCATCGCTGCCCAATCAATTGGAGAACCAGGTACTCAACTAACCATGAGAACCAAGCACTCTGGTGGTGTTGCCGGACTTGACGTGACCCAAGGTCTACCTAGAGTAACCGAACTATTTGAGGTCAGGACACCCAAGATTCTCTCACCAGTAGCTGAGGTTTCAGGAAAGGTTAGTATTAAAGAAACAGACACTGGAAACAGGGTAACCATTACCCCCACAAATTCAAAGGAAGAAAGTAAAGACTATCTAATTCCTCTGGTTCAAAACTTAAATGTTTCTAATGGAGATCTAGTTGGAGTTGGTACTCAATTAGCCTCTGGTGGGATAGATGTCAAGAAACTTTTAAATATCAGAGGTTTAAGAGCTTCTCAAGACTATCTTATTAACGAAATACAATCAATCTATGCCTCTCAGGGAATCAACATTCACAACAAACATTTTGAGGTCATAGTTAAACAAATGTGTGACAGGGTTATGGTTGATACCGTCGGAGATACCTCACTAATTCCTGGAGAGATAATTACCAAAGGAGCCTTGGAAAGAGCCAGTGAGGCTGCAGTAGCTCAAGGTGGGGAACCTGCCTCGGCCACCACCTTAATTTTAGGTACCATTAGGGCCTCTCTTTACACCGATTCATGGTTGTCAGCCGCTTCTTTCCAAGATACCACCCAAGTATTAACCAACGCCTCACTTCAAGGTAAGGTCGATAACTTAATTGGTCTAAAGGAAAACGTTATTATCGGCAGATTAATTCCCTCAAATAAAGCCAGGGCAAGTTTTGATACAGTCTGATAAAATACCCTTCACAACTATGCCTACAATAAATCAACTAGTTAAAAGAAAAAGAAAAAGCTTGAAGAAAAAGGTCAGGGCTTCCGCTATGCGTAAAAGCTTCAATTCGGTTAAGCGCCGCATGACCAACACCATGAATCCTCATAAAAGCGGTGTTTGTCTTCAGGTAAAAACCATGACTCCTAAGAAACCTAACTCAGCTCTTAGAAAAGTTGCCAGAGTCCGGCTAAGTAATCGCCAAGAAGTTACTGCTTACATCATGGGTGAAGGGCACAACCTAGCTGAGCACTCTGTGGTTTTAATTCGAGGCGGTCGTGTCAGAGATCTTCCTGGTGTTAAGTACCATATTGTTCGCGGAAAATTAGACACCGCCGGGGTAGAAGGCAGAAAATCAAGTCGTTCAAAGTATGGTGTTAGAAAATCAGGGGCATCTCCAGCTGCTACCTCAACCGCCTCCGAAACCCCAGTTACTGAGTCAGCATAAATAAATTTTAAAAAATGAGAACAAAAAAAGCCCCCAAAAGAAAAATAACCAAAGACTTTATCTACAACTCTGACTTGGTGGCAAAAATAATCAACTCTTGTATGTACAGTGGCAAAAAAACTCTTGCTCAAAAACACGTTTACAGTGCTCTTCAAATAATTAAAGAGAAAACAAAAAAAGAAGAATTACAGGTTCTAACAGAGGCCATAGAAAACATCTCTCCTCAAATGGAAGTAAGATCAAGAAGAGTTGGTGGTGCTAGTTATCAGGTACCTATGTCCATTGGTGCAGAAAGAAAACAAACATTAGCTATTAGATGGTTGGTCCAAGCAGCCAGACAAAAATCAAACAGTGAGTTTCACACCTTTGCAGAAAAACTAGCCGCCGAAATTTTAGATGCCCATCAAAACCAAGGTGTCACCGTTAAGAAGAAACTAGACACTCAAAAAATGGCCGAAGCCAACAAGGCCTTCGCTCACTTCCGTTGGTAAACTATCCTATTCAAAAAACATGGCTACGCAACAAAAAGACAACCAGAAAAATGAAATTCCCTTAGATAGGGTCAGAAACATTGGTATCATCGCCCATATCGACGCTGGTAAAACCACCACCACCGAAAGAATCCTTTTCTACACCGGTAAAACCTACAAAATTGGCAACATTGATGAAGGTGATACCCAAATGGACTGGATGGATCAAGAAAAAGAGCGTGGTATCACCATTGTCTCTGCCGCTACCACCGCTTTTTGGACACCAGCTCTAGAGGGTGCCGTTCTAAAAGGTGAGCACCGTTTCAACATCATAGATACTCCCGGTCACGTTGACTTTACCGCAGAGGTAGAAAGATCTTTAAGAGTTCTTGACGGAGCCGTTTCTGTGTTAGACGCAAGTTCCGGAGTTCAGTCTCAAACAGAAACAGTTTGGCGTCAGGCAAACAAGTACAAGGTTCCCAGAATTGCCTTCATAAACAAAATGGACGTTCTTGGCGCAGACTTCTTTGGAACAATCAAAGACATGAACGAAAAACTAGGGGCAAAAACCGCTATTCTGGCTCTACCAATAGGAGTAGAAAACACCTTCAAAGGTATGTATCTCTTACTAGAACAAAAGTCCATTATCTGGCAGGGTGACGAAACCGGAGCCGCCTACGAAGTCACCGACGACATTCCAGCTGAGCATGCAGACAAAATTGAAAAAGAAAGAAATAAACTAATAGAAACCATTGCCGAAACAGACGATCAACTACTAGAGAAATATCTAAACGGAGAAGAACTAGAAGTTTCAGAAATCAAAATGGCTCTAAGAAAAGCCACTACTCACAACATTCTAATTCCAGTATTCCCAGGCTCATCTCTAAGAAACAAAGGCGTTCAGCCTTTACTAGACGCCATCGTTGATCTTCTTCCTAGCCCTACAGACGTTGGCGCTATAACCGGCACCAACCCTGTTACCAATGAAAAAGAAGAAAGAAAGCCTAGTACCGACGAACCAACGGTAGCCCTTTCTTTTAAAATCCAAACAGACCCTCACGTCGGTCGACTAACCTACGTTAGAGTCTATTCCGGAGTTCTAAAATCAGGCTCATACATCACCAACTTCACCAAGGGTGAAAAAGAACGCTTGGGTAGGTTACTTCTAATGCACGCCAATAGCCGTGAAGAAATTACAGAAGGCCGTGCTGGCGAAATCGTAGCCATTGTGGGTTTAAAAAATACCTCTACTGGTGACACCTTGGGTGACGAAAGCCACCCCCTAGTTTTAGAATCAATCTCCTTTCCAGAACCCGTCATTTCACTAGCTATTGAACCTAAAACCAAGGCAGACCAAGAAAAGCTTGGACTAGCCTTAAAAAAACTCTCAGAAGAAGACCCAACTTTTAAAATCAAGTCCGATCCGGAAACTGGCCAAACAATTATCTCTGGTATGGGCGAGCTTCATCTAGAAATCCTAGTAGAAAGACTAAGGCGAGAGTTTAAAGTATTTACCAACACTGGCCAACCTCAGGTTGCTTACAGAGAAACCATTACCAAAGAAGTAGACAAGGTAGAAGGTAAGCACATTAAACAGTCGGGCGGTCGTGGACAGTACGGACACTGTGTCATCAACGTCAGACCAAAAGAAAGGGGTACGGGCTTAGTTTTCAACAACAAGATTGTTGGAGGCTCGATTCCCAAAGAATTCATTCCATCCGTGGGCAAAGGTGTTAAAGAGGCTTGTGAAAATGGAATAATTGCCGGTTTTCCTGTGGTAGACATAGAGGTAGATCTAGTAGACGGTACCTTCCATGATGTTGACTCATCAGACATCGCTTTCAAAATTGCCGGAATCCTAGCAATTCAGCAGGCAGTCAAGTTGGCCGGCCCGGTAATTTTAGAACCAATCATGAAAGTAGAAGTTACTACTCCAGAAGAATACATGGGAGAGGTAATCGGCGACCTTTCAAGTAAAAGGGGTCAAATATCAGGTTCGACTCAAAGAGGTAACTCTCGCGTAATTACAGCAGAGGTCCCTCTGTCTGAACTAGGCTCGTATACCACCATATTACGTTCCCTAACCGCAGGGCGTGCTGATCCTTATGTTGAGCCTAGCCACTATGAGCAATTACCCACAAATTTGGCAGAAAAGTTGATCTCTCAACCTGGGACTACACAAAAATAACCAAATCTGATAGAATACCGTAAGGCTAGTGTCGCTACGTCTAAAATTATTAAAAATTAATTTAAAAAAATAATATCATGGCATCATATCAAAGAACAAAACCACATGTTAACATAGGCACAATTGGTCACGTTGATCACGGTAAAACAACTCTTACAGCAGCTATAACCAAAACTCTAGCAGACAAAGGTCTGGCTACAGCTATGGATTTCGATCAAATTGATTCAGCTCCAGAAGAGAAAGAGCGTGGTGTTACTATCAACATTAGTCACGTACCTTACGAGACCACAAAACGTCACTACGCCCACATTGACGCCCCAGGCCATAGGGACTACATCAAGAATATGATAACCGGTGCAGCTCAAATGGACGGAGCTATTCTGGTTATTTCTGCTGAAGACGGTGTTATGCCTCAAACCAAGGAACACGTTTTGTTAGCCCGTCAGGTTAATGTTCCTAAGTTAGTTATTGCTTTAAATAAGGTAGACAAAGTAGACGACGCCGAACTTTTGGATATCGTCGAAATGGAAATTAAAGAACTTCTAGAAAAATACGAGTACTCAAAGGATACCCCCGTTGTCAGAGTATCGGCACTTAAAGCCTTAGAGGGTGACAAGGAAGCCCAAGAAGGTATTATGAAATTAATGGACGCCGTCGACGAATGGATAGAAACTCCAGTTAGAGACTTAGACAAACCGTTCCTTATGCCCGTAGAAGACGTCTTTTCCATTAAAGGTCGTGGCACTGTCGTTACCGGTAGAATAGATAGGGGAGTGGTCAAAGTCGGTGAAGAAATCGAGATCATCGGTCTTAAAGACACCAAAAAATCAGTTGTAACTGGTATAGAAATGTTTCACCAGACCCTAGATCAAGGTCAAGCTGGAGACAACGCCGGAATTCTTTTAAGGGGTATAGAGAAAAAAGACATCGAGCGCGGTCAGGTTTTAGCCAAAGCTGGGTCGATTACTCCTCACAAGAAGTTCGAGGCGGAGTGCTACATCTTGTCTAAAGACGAAGGTGGACGTCATACACCAATCTTCTCAGGCTACAAACCTCAGTTCTTCATTAGGACCACAGACGTCACTGGTGATCTGAAGCTTGCCGAAGGGGTTGAAATGATAATGCCCGGAGACAACGCCAATGTAACTATCCAGTTAATTAATCCAGTGGCTATAGAAGTAGGCTCAAAGTTTGCTATCCGTGAGGGTGGTATGACAGTTGGAGCTGGTGTAGTTACCAAAATATCAGACTAAGATATTAGTAATGAGTTTGTTTTATGGCAGCTACCAACCAACCAAGAATCAGAGTCAGGCTTAAATCCTTCGATCACAGAGTAATAGACGAAGCTGCAAATAAAATAATCCAAACCACCTTGGTTTCCGGAGCTCAAGTCGTCGGACCAGTACCTCTGCCCACCAGAAAGAAAAGTATCGTTGTCACTACCAGTCCTCACACAGACAAAGACGCCCGTGAACATTTTGAGGTGTTAACCCACAAAAGGTTGATAGATATTGTTTCGCCCACCAATAAAACAATTGATTCACTTCAACATCTCGATCTTCCTGCCGGTGTTGGCATAGAAATTAAGATGTAGGGCATTTTAGCTCCATCAATAAAAAAATGATAAAACAGATATACGCCACCAAACTTTCAATGTCTCAAGTCTTTTTAGAAGGCAAGAGAGTTCCAATAACTCTTCTTAATGTTCCCACACATACAGTAGTCGGTCAGTGTATTCCAGAAACCAATGGTTACAAATCAACGATTTTTGCCATAGGTAAAAAGAAAAAATCGGCCAACAAGCCCCTACTAGGATTACTCAAAAAAGGCAGTATTAAATTTAGCCCAAAATATCTAAAAGAAATCAAAATGAACGAGAAAATTGATCTGCCCTTGGCGGGTCAAATTAATTTAGAAGAGATTTTAGTTCCAGGCTCAACCATAAGTGTTACCGGTATCTCTAAAGGTAAGGGCTTCACCGGTACTGTCAAACGTTGGGGCTTCGCAACTGGTCCAAGAACCCATGGTCAGTCAGACAGAAGAAGAGCTCCTGGGTCAATTGGTAGGGGTACAACTCCGGGTAGGGTCCTTCCTGGTAAAAAAATGGCCGGAAGGCATGGAGGTCAAGCCATTAATCTAACCAACTTAAAAATAGTATCTTTCAACAAAGAGTCTGGAGACCTGTCCATTTCTGGCTTAATTCCAGGCGCAAGAAATAGTCAGGTTAGAATTTCCGTGACCAAAACAAATAAAAAATAAAAATGGCTACTAAAAAAATAAAAATTATTACAACCGACTCAAATTTCTCAGTCTTTAAGGTTAAAGTGTCAAACGACCTTTTGACTCAGGCAATTTATATTTATCAGAGCAACTCCCACCAAGACACCTCAAGGGTAAAAACCAGGGGAGAAATAGTAGCCTCAAAAAGAAAAATTTACAAACAAAAAGGGACCGGTAGAGCCAGACACGGCGCCATTTCTGCTCCATTATTTGTTGGGGGTGGTATTACTCATGGCCCTACGGGACTAAGGCCAAAAAGAAAGAAACTAAACTCAAAAATGAAGAATCTTGCTCTAGTCGGTGCCCTTTCTATACTCCAAGAAAACAAGGCCTTGGGCATGTTTAAGCCTCCAATCGGTGACTCAATAAAAACCAAACAAGTAATAAAACTAATCCCGGAAAACTCATTAAAAAGTTCTATTATGCTGGTCCAACATGGCTCTTCTGCCTCTCTTTTAAAAGCCTTCTCAAATCTAGAAACAATCAAAATTGTCCCAGCAAATCAGTTAAATGCCTTCCACGTCTTGCAATCAAAAAAACTACTTTTTACCCCTAAAGCCTTAGAGTTTATTAAAACTAAACTAAGTTCATACTTATGAATGATCAATCAATAATTATTTCCCCAGTCGTCTCAGAAAAAAGTTTGCAAGAAACTGCTTATAACCGTTATACCTTTAAAGTAAACCCTAAAGCAAACAAGCACCAAATTAAAAGGGCCGTAGAAGAAACATTTTCTGTAGACGTTATTAAGGTTCGAACCGTCAAGTCAAAAGCCATGGTTAAAAAATCACGAAAAACCAAGAAAACAATCAAGGTCAAAGTCGTCAAAAAAGCCATGGTCCAATTGAAACCAAAGCAAAAAATAGATTTATTCAACGTATCAACCAAGTAATCTTATGAAAACTAAAAAATTAAAAAATCTATACAAATTAAATCCTAAGCGGTCAGGTAGGAATAATTCTGGTAAAATAACCGTCCGCCATCAAGGTGGTCGTCAAAAACGCTTTTTAAGAGCCATCGACTGGAAAAGAAATCAACTAAATATTCCAGCCACGGTAGCTTCTATTGAATACGATCCAAACCGCACCGCCAACATTGCACTTTTATTCTATGCCAATGGTCTAAAAAACTATATTCTTGCACCTAAAAATCTTAAGGTAGGTGACGTTATTGTCTCTTCCGAAACCACAGAAATAAAACCTGGTAACAGCTGCCACTTAATCAACATCCCTGTGGGCACACCGATTCATAATCTTGAAATTATGCCTGGAAAAGGTGCCCAAATGGTTCGTTCTGCCGGAAATCACGCCCAGGTTCAGTCTAAAGATGTAGACCAAATTTTAGTTAAGCTTCCCTCTGGGGAAATAAGAGCTTTTAAACCAAACTGCAAAGTTACCATTGGTAGTCTTAGTAACCCAGAACATAAACACAGAAAATTGGGTAAAGCCGGCACAAAGAGACTAATGGGTATAAGACCAACCGTCAGAGGTGTGGCTCAACATCCTGGATCTCACCCCCACGGTGGTGGAGAAGGCCGATCAGGTATTGGTATGTCATCACCAAAGAGTCCATGGGGTAAAAGAACATTAGGTAAAAAAACCAGAAAAAGAAAAAAATACTCGAATAAATTAATAATCAAATCAAGACACCAAAAACGTCGCTAAAGACTATGTCAAGAAGTAGCAAAAAAGGACCATACGTAGATGAAAAATTAGCTAAAAAAGTAGCTAAAATGATTTCTTCTGGCAATAAAGAGCCTATCAAGACCTGGGCAAGACAAAGCCAAATTCCTCCAGAATTTGTAGGTTTTACCTTCTTGGTTCACAATGGAAAAATATTTCCAGAAGTTTTTGTCAGTGAAAACATGGTAGGCCACCGATTGGGTGAATTTTCCGCAACCAGAACATTTAGAGGTCACGGCCGTATGACCAAGAGAGTTATGACCAAGACATAAAAATGACAACAAATAAAATACCTAACACCATTACCGCCAGAGCCAGTCACGCCCCCGCCACACCCAGGAAGGCCAATCTAATTTTAGAAAGCCTTATTGGGAAAAATCCTCAAGATGCCATTAACGAACTCCAGTTACTTACAAAAAGAGCCTCACAACCAATCATTAAACTACTAAAGCAGGTTTTAGGCAACGCAGCAGACCAGCACAAACTAGCCCCAGATCAGCTAGTAATAGACAAGGCCTTTGCCACTAAAGGCAGAACCCTTAAGTTTGTTCGTTTCGCCGGTAGGGGTAAAGTTAAACCATACCAAAAAATAGCCTCACATTTAACCATAATATTAAAAGTAAATAAAAAATAACCATGGGACAAAAAGTACACCCCACCGCTTTTCGATTAGGAAAAATTTTCAAAACCAAGTCAACTTGGTATGCTGACGCAAAGTCTTATCCAAAACAGCTGTTGGAAGATAATAAGATCAGAAGATTCCTAGAAAATAGGTTAAATTTGGCCGGCCTAACCCACACCGAAATAAAACGCTCAATAAACACTGTAGACATTCATGTATTTGTTTCTCGCCCTGGTGTAGTTATCGGTAGGGGTGGTTCTGGTTTAGATATCTTAAAAAAAGAATTAAACAAACTAGTACTAGGCACAGAGACTCCACCCAAGAATCATCCAATAAAAATAAACATTCATCCGGAAGAAGTTCAGAATCCAGACGTATCCTCCGCTCTAATATTAGATAGGCTAATTAGCCAAATAGAACGTCGTTACCCACACAGAAGGGCCGTCAGTCAGTCTATAGAAAAAGCCATGAGCGCCGGAGCTAAGGGGATTAAGGTCACCTTTTCAGGCAGAATCAACGGTGCTGATATAGGAAGAACAGAGACATATAAACAAGGCAGAGTTCCTACGCAAACCATTAGAGCCAACATCGATTATTCAGAAAAACCAGCCCTAACCCGCTCAGGTTATGTAGGAATAAAGGTCTGGGTATATACAGGAGATATCTTAAAATAAAATGTTACAACCAAAAAGAAGCAAATATCGAAAAGAATTCAGAGGCTCCATGAAAGGAATGTCTGGTCGTGGAAATACCCTCTCCTTTGGTGAATACGGTCTCAAGGCCATTTCGGGCGGTTGGCTTACTTCTGAAGAAATAGAGTCCGGAAGAAGAACCATTACTCACCACACCAAACGTCTTGGAAAACTATATTTTAGAGTTTTTCCTCATAAACCTTACACCTGTAAAAGCGCTGGTTCCAGAATGGGTTCGGGTAAAGCAGACATCAAGGGTTACGTAGCTGTAGTCAGACCTGGTAGAATACTCTTCGAGCTTTCTGGAGTGCCAGAATCTGTTGCTAAAGAAGCCTTTAGAATAGCCGGTCACAAAATATCATTAAAAACCAAATTTATCACTAAATAACATGGCCACAAAAATTAAAAAGACTAGTAAAAAAGCCCCAAACTCATTAGCCGAGTTAAGAAAAAAATATACAACCATCAAGATAAATATCAAGGCTGGCAAAGAAAAAAACACCAACGCTCATAAATCATTAAAAAAACAAATAGCTCAAGAATTAACCAAAACTTCAATTAACAAACTAACCTCAAAATGAAAAAAAGACTAACAGGGACCGTTAAAAAAGCTTCAATGGAAAAAAGTGCTGTAGTCACAGTTGACCGTATTGTAGTCCACCCTAAGTACAAGAAGCGTACAAAAAAGACTCGCTCCTACATTGTCCATAACGAACTAGAAGCCAAAGTTGGAGACAAGGTACAAATGGAAGAGATAAAACCCATGAGCCGACACAAACATTTTTCAATTATTAAGATTATTAAATAAATGATCCAGATTCGCTCAAACCTAATAGTCGCAGACAACTCAGGGGCCAAAAAAGTCAAGGTCATCTTGGTCCATGGTGGTTCCAGAAGAAGATTCGGGTACATAGGTGATATTATCACCGCTGCGGTTGAGGGGGCAGATCCAAACGGCCAGGTTAAAGACAAAACAGTAGTCAAAGCAGTTATTGTACGTACCAAAAAAGAAACAAGAAGGCCAGATGGTACCTACATCAGGTTTGACGACAACGCCGTCGTAATCTTAGAATCAATTGACTCAAAAACTCCAATCGGTACACGCATATTTGGACCAGTTGCCAGAGAGATAAAAGACTTCGGATTTACAAAAATAGCCTCATTAGCACCAGAGGTTCTCTAATAATATAAAAAAATGTATAAATTTAAAATTAACGATCAAATAAAAATTACCTCCGGTAAAGACAAGGGTCAAACCGGTAAAATAATTCAGCTCCTTCCCAAAATGGACAAGGTGGTTATAGAAGGAAAGAATCTTTATACCAGACACATTAAAGCAGCCTCTGGCAAACCAGGTAGCAAAACCAAGCTCCCCCGCCCAATTCCTACTGCCAATATAGCCATTGTCTGTTCCAGTTGTCAAAAAACAACCAGAATAGGTTTTGACATTACCAAGAAGCCCAAACTAAGAATATGTCGTCGCTGCGGCCAAGTCATTAAAACTATTGAAGCAACTAAAAAATGAGCCAAAATCTAAAAGACAAATACCATAAAGTAATAAGGCCAGAGTTAAAAAAGAAACTTCAGGTGTCCAGCGTAGAAGCCGTTCCTAAGATAGAAAAGATAACCATAAATACAAGTTCTAGAGACTTCAAAAACGACAAAGACCTACTTAAAAAAACCAAGGAATGGATGTCTGCTATTTCTGGACAGGCTCCAGTGGAAACCAAGGCTCGACTATCAGTTGCCGGATTCGATCTACGTGAAGGAGATATCGTGGGCTTAAAAGTTACCCTTAGAGGAATCTTAATGTACGACTTCTTTCAGAAGCTTGTCGACGTGGTTATGCCTAGACTTAAAGACTTTCAGGGAATAAGCCGTAAAAAAATTGATTCACAAGGAAACTATACCCTAGGACTAACCGAGCAAATTATCTTTCCAGAGGTCGACTATGATAAAATTAGTAAGGTACAGGGGCTAGAAATTAGTATTACCACTTCTACCAAAGATTCTACTAAAGCGCTCGCGCTACTTGAAGCTCTTGGTATGCCTTTTGAAAAAAGGGTGGATAAAGAAAATAAATAACAAATGGCTAAAAAAAGTAAAATCGCTAAATCAAAAAGGTTGATAAATCACTCAACCAGGAACAGAAACCGCTGTCAACTATGTGGTCGACCCAGAGGTTTCATCCGTCTTTTTGGAGTATGTCGTCTTTGTTTTAGAAAATTAGCTCAAAAAGGAGAACTTCCTGGAGTATTTAAATCAAGTAAATAATATGGACCCAATTTCAGACCTATTAACCATAATAAGAAATGGCTACAGCGCCAAAAAAGAAGTAGTATCAACCAACTACTCTAAAGTAAAACATGCCTTGGTAAACACCCTTCGTGAAAACGAATATCTGGGCGATGTAAAAGTCGAATCAGAAAAAGAAGTCGCCAAGAAAAGACTATTTATTACACTTAAATATATAAACAACACTCCAGCTATCACCAATATTAAAAGAGTAAGTAAACCAAGTGTTAGAATCTATTCTTCAACCCGCAAAATCCCAAGTTCACTTTCTGGTACCGGTATAACTATAGTCTCCACCTCAAAAGGAATAATGACAGACAAAAAAGCCAGGAAAGAAAAATTAGGCGGAGAAATTATTTGTAAAGTATATTAAATGAGTCGAATAGGCAGAAAACCCATCCATATTCTTGAAGGCGTCACTGTTTCTCTAGACAGAGACTCAATAGCCGTCAAGGGCCCCAAGGGTAGCCTAACTTGTGTCATACCAAAAAAAATCACCTTGAAACAAGAAGAGGATCTCATATTAGTAGAAAGAAAAGACGATCTCCCCGAAACCAGAGCTCTGCACGGTTTAATAAGAAGTCTGATTCAAAACATCATCATTGGTGTTACATCGGGGTATGAAAAAGAACTCCAACTACTTGGTACTGGTTACCGTGCCATTCCACACCCAGAGGGTATTTCACTTACTCTGGGCTTTTCTCACCCAATTATCTTCAA
>FLOH01000824.1_pt1 | contig 55809 bp, 45 predicted proteins | sample 756751 | NCBI WGS metagenome assembly FLOH01 (sample SAMEA4026879, study PRJEB14308) | marine metagenome | biome: coastal water; material: water | depth 74 m
TACGCTTGCATCACCTCCTGTAAAGTTTTCGATGCCGATTCTCGCGCCTTTTCAGCACCCATTCTGGCAACTTTTGCTAAATAGGTATCGTCCTCTAATATTTCAATAATCCGGTCGCGGATTGGAGATGTGTATGCGATAATATCTTCTGCCAATTGTTTTTTCAAATCACCATAACGAATTTCACAATTGTTGTATAATCCATCGAAATGTGAAACTGTGTCGGGTGTTGACACAATCTTCATTAATGTAAACAAATTCTGAATCGCTTCGGATTTTTGCTGATTCATTTCTGTTGGTCCTGAATCGGTTACCGCGCGCATAACTTTTTTACGAATTGATTTTGGTTCTTCGTACAGATTAATTGCATTCCCTTCCGATTTTCCCATTTTTCCACTACCATCCAAACCGGGTATTTTTATCATGTCGCCGCCCCCAAAAGTAAACGGAGATGGATTTGGAAATACTTCGGTATTATACATGTGGTTAAAACGTTTGGCAAATTTACGTGCCATTTCCAGGTTTTGCTCCTGGTCTTTTCCAACGGGTACAAAATTGGCTTTATGAATAATAATATCGGCTGCCATTAAAACCGGGTAAGTTAGCAATCCCGCATTTACATTATCCGGGTTTTGCCGCGCTTTGTCTTTAAACGATGTTGTTCTTTCCAATTCCCCCAAATAGGCATTCATATTCAAAAGGGTGTACAACTCCGATATTTCAGGTACATCGCTCTGAATAAAAATAGTAGCTTTTTCAGGGTCGATTCCGCAGGCCAAATATTCAGCTAAAACCTGGCGCACTCCCGACTGTAAATTCTCCGGGGTTGGATGCGTGGTTAACGAATGAATATCAGCAATAAAAAAGTAGCAGTTATAATCATCCTGCATTCTTAAAAAGTTCTGCACCGCTCCGAAATAATTCCCGAGGTGCAAATATCCTGTTGGTCTAATTCCGCTAACAACTGTTGGCTTGTTCATTTACTAAAAATTTAGTTAGAAGACCGAAGACCGAAGTCGGAAGAAAAAACCAACAACAGCCTAAACCCATATTTACAGGGTAATTCATTCTCCTTTGTGATTATTATTAAATTATGCTTGTTTAAATCGCTGCAAAAATAGGGATTCAAGTTGAAAGGTAAAAGTAAAAAAGTGGTCATGGTTATTATTGTTAGAATAGTTGTCATGATTTTAACTTTAAAACAATGAAACGTTAAACGATCTGCCAGTTATTAACCTAGATATTAGGAAACTTGCTAATAAATTTAATTCTGATTGCTGGAAATATTATTTGTCTGAAAAAAAAATATAATTAGCTTTACGTACTGAATAAAAGATAGATATGTACAAAAGTCCTTTATACGGAAAAGAATGGAACTGGCGCAACATTAAAATGGAAACGCAGGAACTAAATAGTATTTTACGAACTTAAAAATCGGAAAAGGGATTTATTGTATGCGCAATAAATCCCTTTTTTTGTTTTTATACAAAAAAATTTAGTTCCGGATGCAAAGACAAAAAAAGAGTAAAAACCATATTTAAAAACAAATCATGACTAGACAAAAGAAAATTTTTCTTGAAGAATCAGAAATGCCTAAACAGTGGTATAATCTTGCTCCGGACCTTCCAACACCAATGAATCCACCTTTAGGACCTGATGGAAACCCTGTTGGACCTGAAATGTTAGCACCGGTTTTTCCTATGAACCTTATTGAACAAGAAGTAAGTCAGGAACGCTGGATTGATATTCCGGAACCGATTAGACAAATACTGTTTCAATGGAGGCCAAGTCCGTTAATTCGCGCATACGAATTGGAAGAAGCATTGGGAACTCCGGCAAAAATTTATTACAAAAACGAAAGCGTTTCGCCGGCCGGAAGTCACAAACCGAATACAGCTGTTCCCCAGGCCTGGTATAACAAACAATTTGGAATTAAAAAACTGACTACCGAAACCGGGGCCGGTCAGTGGGGTTCTGCTTTATCGTATGCATGTGCGCAAATTGGAGGTATCGAATGCAAAGTATTTATGGTAAAGGTAAGTTTCGAACAGAAACCTTTCCGAAAAATGATGATGGAAACCTGGGGTGGACAATGTATTTCCAGCCCAAGTATGGAAACACAAGCAGGCCGTAATATTTTGGCTGAATTCCCTGATACCCCCGGAAGTTTGGGAATTGCCATTTCGGAAGCTGTTGAAGCCGCTGTTACCGATCCAACCGGACAAACTCGTTATTCTTTGGGTTCAGTATTAAACCATGTAATGTTGCACCAAACAATTATTGGTTTGGAGGCAAAAAAACAATTGGCAAAAGTAGGTATTAAAAAACCTGATGTGGTAATTGCATGTTGTGGTGGTGGAAGTAATTTTGCCGGTTTATCGTTCCCGTTTATGTACGACAAAATTAATGGTGCCGATATTCAGATTATTGGAGCAGAACCATTTAGCTGCCCAACTTTAACAAAAGCACCATTTATTTATGATAATGGCGATGTTGCTCAAATGACTCCGCTTTTAGCCATGAATAGTTTGGGACACAACTTTGTGCCTGCACCAATTCATGCCGGAGGATTGCGTTACCACGGAATGTCTCCACTGGTAAGTGCTGCGCTCAGAGATGGATTGATGGAAGCCGTCGCAATCCATCAAAGCGAATGTTTCGAGGCTGGTTTATTGTTTGCAAAAACCGAAGGAATCATTCCTGCACCTGAAACAACACATGCAATTGCTGCAGTTATTCGTGAAGCAAAAAAAGCCAAAGCTGAGGGAAAAGAAAAAACCATCCTTTTCAACTTTAGTGGACATGGTTTGATGGACTTGGTAGGTTACAGCAAATATATGGCTGGCGAATTGCATGATTATGAATACCCGGAATCGGAAATTGCCAGGAACCTGAAGAAATTAGAGGGTTATCCGATGCCAAGATAATTATACAACAGCTTTTAAGAATCGCCGGGACAATTTTGTTCCGGCGATTTTGTTAAAAAAACGCATAAACCAATTCATCTGAAACTTCATCAATAAATTCTTTCAGTGTATTCTGAATATCCTCAAAAAAATGCCTTTTGTTTTGAAGCTGAACACTTAATTCTGCTGCAACTTCAATGGAAAAATATTCACCTGAAATTACACAATTCTCAATAATTCCCTTTTTTACATTCATTTGAATTGAAAGCCTTTTCCCATCGATTTCAAGCTCACTTTTAAAAGAATATTTTGGAGAGTAGCCATAATTCCAGTTCCAGTTTTTAAACTTTTCTGAAACAAGGATTTCTATTTCCTGAATGTCAGTTTCATTTAATTCATAAAACGTATTCTCGCTATTTTCAAGTTGAACGTCAATTAAAAATTGTATAAATTCTTGAATTGGGATTTCTTTTTTTAGGAACGAAGAGATATTAGCAACCGAACTTCGGTTCGATTTAACCGCTTTACTTTCATATTTCCCGGGAACCACTTTTATAGCCTGTCCAAGATTTTTCAAATCAGAATTAAAAAGCAGCGTGCCATGATGCAAAACACGATTTTTAAAAATATGTTCGGCATTTCCCGATATCTTTTTCCCTTCAATTAGTAAATCATTTCGCCCGGAAGTTGTTGCGATAATATCCAGTTTCGAAAGCGCATTTACAACAGGTTCTGTAAACTGTTTAAAACTTATCTCTGCCGGACTATTTACATTTTTTATAAAAGAAAAATTTACGTTCCCGGCATCGTGAAAAACAGTTCCCCCACCCGAAATTCTGCGGGCAAGAGTAATATTATTTTCGCGCACAAACGGATAATTAATTTCGCCCAGTGCATTTTGGTGTTTACCAACTACAACTGTATCCTCACTTTGCCAAAGCATAAAAATATCCTCATCGAAATTTTTCAACAAATACTCTTCTGCTGCGAGGCAAAAAAACGGGTTGGTATTTTTAAGGTTGATACAGAGCATAAACTACGAATTCTTTTGAAAGGCTAAATTTACAATTTGTAAATTACAAAATATAAAACTTATAATATCCCATAAATTAAGCGAAAAAGTTACAAAATCAACTAATTTTAAACCTCCAATTATAAATCTATAACAATGAGACGGTTTTTAAATTCGTTAGGATTTTTACTTACTCTAACCCTGTTTTTTCCTCTTTCAATTCAAGCCGCAGAAAAGCCCAACATCGTATTTATCCTCATCGACGATATGGGATGGACAGATGTTGGTTTTATGGGGGCTGAATATTACGAAACTCCAAACATCGACAGGCTGGCAAAAGGAGGAATGATTTTCACACAAGCGTATGCAAATGCGGCAAACTGTGCACCAACCCGGGCTTGTTTGTTAAGCGGGCAGTACACGCCACGCCATGGATTGTTTACCGTTGGAAATTCTGACCGGGGAAAATCTGAAGACCGCCGATTAATTCCTATTGAAAACATAACCGGGATCTCGCTGGATAAAATTACCATTGCTGAAGCGCTAAAACCTGTCGGTTATGTAAGTGCAGCAATAGGAAAATGGCACGTTGGAAATACCCCTCAAAAACAAGGTTTTGAAGTTGGAATGGAAAGGGTGGACGTTGGAATAAAAAATGGACATTTTAATAAAAAAAATGGTGAATATTTAACCGACCGTTTAACCGACGAAGCCGTAAATTTTATAAAGGAAAACAGGGAAAAACCATTCTTCCTTTATCTCGCACACCACGCGGTTCATACTCCCATTCAAGCCAAAGATGAGATCACCGAAAAGTTTACTGAAAAAGAAGGGGTTGGTTGTCATAGCCAAGCAGAATATGCGGCTATGATTGCAAGTGTAGACGAAAGTGTGGCAAAAATAAACCACACTTTAGATGAACTTGAATTAAGCGAAAACACCATTCTTATTTTCTTTTCAGACAATGGCGGGCATGGAACTTACACTTGCCAGAAACCACTGCGAGGCGGCAAAGGGATGTATTACGAAGGAGGTATCCGCGAACCCATGTTTGCCTACTGGCCAGAAACAATTAAGGCTGGAACTATCTGTAATGAACCGATTATTAGCTCCGACTTTTATCCCACTTTTATGGATTTGGCAGGTGCTGAAAAACCCGAAAATTACATTCTCGATGGAGAAAGCATATTCCCGCTTCTAAAAGGGAAAAAAGCGATAAAAAGAGAAGCTATTTTCTGGCATTTCCCTGGTTATCTGGAAGCTTACAAAGGATTAACAGATGAATCGAGAGACCCAATTTTCAGAACTCGTCCGGTAAGTGTTATCCGAAAAGGCGATTGGAAATTGTTGATGTTTCACGAAGAGTGGATGCTGGATGGCGGTCGTGAAAAAATTACTTCAAATAATTCGGTTGAATTGTACAACTTGCAAACCGATGTTGGAGAATCGAATAACCTTTGTAACATTGAAGTAAAAAAACGGAACGAGTTGTTGGATGATCTTTTAAAGTGGCAAAAAGAAATCGCAGCGCCAATTCCTTTCATTGCCAATTCAGAATATAATAAAAACTAAAACAGAATACTAAACTCAAAAAGATGAACAGAATTTATTTTTCCATACTCATTTTTTCTGTCTTATTTTCATGTAATCCGCGGCCCAAATTCCAACAAGAAACAATCAATCAAGCCATGGTAAATGGCAAACAAGCCAACGAAGGTTACGTTCGCAGTTTAAAATTTGTAGAAGGCTGGTTAACAAAAGTTGACAGTGTCAGCGGATTAATTCCAACCAATTTAAACAAAGGAATAGATATTTGGTCGCCCGAAAATTCGGCTGCCGATAATTATCCGTTTATGGTTTTAACTGCGTATTTGCTCGACAAAGATTTGTACAATGGTGAATTATTGGAAATGCTAAAAACAGAAACAAAGTTAACTTCCAGGGTAAAATCGTTGCCAGATACTTATTCTTTTTCAAAAAGAGCTTTCGAATCGGAGGAATTGGAAATTGGGAAAGTAATTTTTGGAACGTCGGAATACATTAAAGACGGACTAATACCTTTAAATGAATACATTGGAAAATCGCCGTGGCAAGACCGAATGATGGAAATGCTGGATGATCTTTCTGAACACCTGGTTTACCTGGAAAACATGGAAGAATTTAATTATTACCATGCGCCTGCAGAAGAGGTCAACGGCGAAATGCTTCAAACGCTGGCACGTGTTTACTGGATGACAGGAGATAAAAAATACCTGGACTGGGCCATTCAAATTGGCGATTATTATATGCTTGCCGAACGCGATCTTTCTGAAATTGAATACCTGAGAATCCGCGACCACGGTTGCGAAATAATTGGTGGATTAAGCGAATTGTATGTAACACTTCATTTTGCTAATCCCACAAAAAAGAAACAATACCAACCTGCTTTATACAAACTTTTAGATCGGGTTTTAGAAATTGGCCGAAACGAAGATGGTATTTTTTATAATGCTGTAAATGCTAAAACCGGTGAAATTATTGATAATAAAATTGTGGATAACTGGGGTTATGTTTTCGATGCTTATTATTCGGTTTGGTTAGTCGATAAAAAAGAGGAGTACCGCGAAGCAGTGTTAAATGGCTTCACAAATTTAAACGAAAAATACCGTAATTATAAATGGGAAGGTGACAGCCACGATGGTTACGCCGATGCATTGGAAAGTGGAATTAATCTGTATAATCGCGAACCGGTTCCAGAACTTAAAAGCTGGATTGACAGCGAAATGCAGGTGATGTACGCCATGCAACAGGACGACGGAATTATTGGTGGCTGGCACGGAGATGGAAATTTTGCCCGAACCGCAATTATGTACAGCTTGTGGAAAACTCAGGGTACTCACGTTTATCCCTGGCGCGAAGATGTTATAATTGGCGCAGAAAAAACCAATGACGAAACTTACATTGTAATAAATGCAGATAACGAATGGAGTGGCAAATTAGTTTTTGATACACAGCGCCATAAAACCATTTTAAATTTGCCCATCGATTATCCACGCATAAATCAATTCCCGGAATGGTTTACAGCCAATAAAGGAGAAGAATATTCAATTGTTTCATCGCAAAAAGAACTTTCCGGGAAATATTTAGGGGAACAACTTTTGAGCGGTATTCCAATACAATTAAAAGCTGGAGAAAAATTAATTGTAGCTATTCAATAAAGAGGAAAATCAGTTTTATTAAAACAATAGTCAATTAAATTACAAATATTGAGTCTGCTCCGAAAAGTGATTTATCGTCATTGCTTCGTGCCTACCAATGACAGATTTTAAGCTGCTTGTCATTTCGACGAAGAATGAGGAGAAATCTCTCTCTTAATGAACGGATTTCTCACCCTCGTACCTCGGCTTTCGAAATGACAACACAGAACAATCTGTCATTTACTCATTATGCCTAATAAAATTAGGTGAACTCTCGCAATGACGTACTTTTTGACTTTTCGAAGTGGACTCAATCATTTTTTTTGAAAAACCTAAATAATTCATTAAATTTACGTTCAATTGAATAATAATCAAATGGCTACAATTCAGCAAATATCAAATCTTCTTGCATCGTACCGGTGTCTTTTTGAATGCTGGATTTTGTATGCTTAGAACCACCCCACAACCACTATCACCACTTTTTTTTATTCTGAATTCCATCGATTACACATCAAATAATTATTACTGAAATGAGTTTCGCTGAAACACAAACTATAAAGTCCCCAGAAAGGCCAGCCGGTGCTGAAGGTAATTTTTATACTTCCGAGAAATCTTCTCCCGGAATGAACAAGCGGATTCAACGTTTGCGCAAACAAAGTGTGGAAACCAAAGAGTCGCTCTCCATTGAAAGGGCATTAATTACCACACGCTTTTACAAGGAAAACGACGGGAAACATTCCATTCCTATGATGCGCGCCTTGAATTTTATGGAGATTTGCAAGCAGAAAACCATTTATATTGGTGACGGTGAAATGATTGTTGCCGAGCGTGGCCCCGTTCCAAAATCGGTTCCCACTTTCCCCGAACTAACTTGCCACAGCGTGGAAGATTTTAATGTGCTGAATACACGCGAACAGCAACAATACATTATTCCACAAAAAGATATTGATACTTATAGAAAAGAGGTAATTCCATATTGGAGCGGCCGAACCATGCGCGAACGGATTTTCAACCACGTTCCCAAAGAGTGGAAAGCAGCGTACGAAGCCGGGCTTTTTACCGAATTTATGGAACAACGCGCACCCGGGCACACCGCGCTGGATGGAAAGATTTACGAGAAAGGAATGCTCGATTTCAAAAAGGAAATAAACGACCACATCCAAAGGCTCGATTTTTTAAACGACCCGGAAGCCACCGATAAACTGGAACAGCTAAAAGCAATGGATATTTCTTGCGATGCTGCCATTGTTTTTGCTGAACGCCATGCTGTTTTAGCCGAAAAAATGGCTGCAAAAGAGACCAATCCACAACGAATTAGTGAATTAAAACGAATTGCTGAAGTGTGTCGCCGGGTTCCGGCAAATGCTCCCAGAAATCTTTGGGAAGCCATTCAAATGTATTGGTTTGTGCACCTCGGAACCATTACTGAATTAAACGGTTGGGATGCCATGAACCCTGGTCATTTCGACCAACATTTAACTCCATTTTATGAAAAAGAAATTGCTGACCAAACACTCACCCGCGATGAAGCAAAGGAATTAATTAGCTGTTTTTGGATAAAAGTAAACAACCACCCTGCCCCACCAAAAGTGGGAATTACTGCGCGCGAAAGTGGTACTTTTAACGATTTCACTAACATAAATATTGGAGGCGTAAAATCTGATGGATCCGATGGTGTTAGCGAAGTTTCGTACATTATGCTCGAAATTATTGACGAGCTGCATGTTTTGCAACCCGGAAATTCGGTTCACATCAGCACAAAAACACCCGACAACTTTTTAAACGCTGCAAGCAAAGTTATTCGCCAGGGACACGGCTATCCGTCAGTTTTTAATCCTGATATTTATATTAAAGAGATGATTCGTCAGGGAAAATCGTTACAAGATGCACGCGAAGGTGGCTGCAGCGGTTGTATCGAGGTGGGTGCTTTTGGAAAAGAGGCGTACCTGTTAACCGGTTATCTGAATGTTCCGAAAGTTTTAGAAGTTACCCTAAACAATGGAATAGACCCGCTTACCGGAAAAGTTGCAGGGATAGAAACTGGTAGTCCACTAGATTTTAAAAGTTACGATGAATTGTACGCAGCATTTGTCAAACAGCTAAATTTTGTGGTCGACCGAAAAGTGAGGGTAAGCAATTACATCGATAAAATGTTTGCCAAATATGCTCCGGCACCTTTCCTTTCGGTAGTTATCGAAGATTGCATTTCGAAAGGAAAAGATTACTACAACGGCGGGCCCCGATACAACACCAATTACATTCAATGTACCGGCTTGGGAACAGTTACCGATAGTCTTTCTGTAATAAAAAAACATGTTTTTGAAGATGGCAAATTTGGCATGAACACACTGTTAAATGCGGTTTCAAAAAACTTTGAAGGTGAAGAAAAACTGCGTCAGCGCATAATAAACCGCACACCATTTTGGGGTAACGACAATGAATATGCCGATGAAATTGCAGTAACCGTTTATAACGATTTGTTGGCTGCCATCGACGGAAAACCCAATACAAAAGGAGAATCATTTCATTTAAATATGCTTTCTACAACTTGCCACGTATATTTTGGGAAAGTGCTGGGAGCTACACCAAACGGACGTTTTGCAGGAAAATCTATCTCCGACGGAACTTCACCTTCGCACGGTTGCGATACGCAAGGACCAACTTCTGTAATTCAGTCTCTCGGTAAACTCGACCAGATAAAATCGGGTGGTACTTTATTAAATTTGCGTTTTGTACCGAGCCTTGTAAAACGCGAAAAAGACATTGAAAAATTGGGACATCTCATTCGCAGTTACTTTACATTGGGCGGTCACCACATTCAATTTAATATTGTTGATACAGCAACACTTTTAGCTGCACAAGCCTGTCCCGAAGATTATAAAGATTTGCTGGTTCGAATGGCAGGTTACAGCGACTATTTTAACGATATGAATGCCGATTTACAACAAGAAGTAATTGATAGAACGGAGAATGAAGTTTTTTAGATTAATAACACTGAGTAATGAGTACAGAGACGCTGTAATTTGCTGTCATTTCGAAGGAGGAACGACTGAGAAATCTGTTTTAATTTTGAGAGATTTCTCCTCCTTCGTCGTCGAAATGACAAGTTAAATCAACCGTCTCACTACCCATTACCAACAATCTCAACACTAACATGCCATTAATTTTCGACATAAAACGATACGCCATAAACGATGGACCAGGCATTAGAATAACTATTTTTCTGAAGGGTTGCCCGTTGTCGTGCAAATGGTGTCACAATCCTGAAAGTCAATCGCCGGCAATTCAAAAATTTTATACCGCATCGAAATGTATTGGTGCAAAAGATTGTATTGAAATTTGCCCAAACGATGCATTAACTTTAACTCCCGAAGGAATTACAACTGATTTTGAAGCGTGCAATTTATGTGGGAAATGTGCCGAAGCCTGCCCCACAAAAGCCATTGAAATGTCGGGAGCAAATTACGATGTTAAAGAGCTTTTAAAAATAATTGAACGAGAACGTGTTCTCTTCGACCAATCGGGTGGTGGCGTAACTATTTCGGGCGGCGAACCATTAATGTTCCCTGAATTCTTAATTGAATTGTTAGATGCCTGCGGTGAAAAAAATATTCATAGAACAGTTGACACAAGTGGATTTGCTGATACAAGAGTGTTGCTGGAAGTAGCAAAACGTACCGACCTTTTTTTGTATGACCTGAAATTGATGGATTCGGAGAAACACAAAAAATGGATCGGCGTTAGTAATCAGCTAATTCTTGAAAACTTAAAGGTTTTAGCTGAAACCGGTGCGAACATAAATATTCGGATTCCGCTTATTAAGAATTTAAATGCTGATGAAAAGGAACTTATTGAAATGGCTAGATTTATTGCTGAATTACCTTCGAATAGACGCGGTTTAGAAACCGCGTCACCCGGTGAGAAACCGGCGGTAAACCTTCTTCCCTATCACAATATTGCAGCTAATAAGTACAATAAACTGGGATCGGAATACCAAGAGTTTGATATGGCTGAGCCTTCGCAGGAAGAACAAAACATGGCTATTTCAATTTTTAAAGAGTTTGGAATTGAGGTTGAAATTGGAGGGTAAAAGCTAAATTACTATCGATTCCTTTCAACCACACCTTAAACTGAATTTTCAACTCATGTCCATTTTCAGAATTTATGAACGCCAGGTTTATTTTATGAACAGGACCCTCTTCCAAATTCATCAAAAACAAAGAATCTTCCGGAGCAAACTCTTGTTACGAATCGCGAGATTTCCGAACACTTTCCAGTCACAATTTACGTCTACCAATCTATCGCAAAGTATTTACCAGAAAAAATCAGATGGCTTTATCCTTTCCCCATGTTAATACGATTATCAAACCTACAATTGCTAAAATGAAAGCCCAAACAACGACATCCACAATTAATGCCGTTAAGTTGTTGAACATTGTTGACATGGAGTAATTAGACAAATCAGTACTTAATCCAAACAAAATTCCAAACAAGGCTCCGGTTTTTATACCATCAACTATTCCTTTTGTTCCCGACCATTTCAACACCAAAGTTAAAAATAAGGCCAAAATAAAACTTGCAAGAATCATTGCCCACCAAATCATTAAACCATCAGGCCTGGCAGCACATTGATTAAAACTGGTTGCTGTAAAATCTATCAATAAAATTCCATAAATCAGCCAACCCAACAAAAAATAAGCAATTCCACCAAAAGCAGTTCCTTTCAAAATTTTCATGTTCATTTTATTAAGTTTTAAAATTATATAGACTCCAATTTACATGATTTTTTTTTATTTGTAAAACATTATAAGTTAACGATTTCTGCTAATTATCTTATTACAAGTTTTACTTCCGGCTTTTTTCCAGCCACTCTTCAAACTGCATTTGCAACTCCTTTACCTTTTCAGGATTGGTAGCTGCCAGGTTAGTTGTCTCTCCAATATCCTCTTTTAAATTAACCAGAAACAGCGAATCTTCCGGTGCAAACTCTTCATAACGAATGGCAGGATTTCCCAACAATTTCCAATCGCCATTTCGTGCAGCCCACTGTTTACCATGTTGCCAGCTAAAAATATCATTATGAACCGATTTACTTTTCTCATTCATTATAACAGAAACCAAACTTTTACCATCTAAATCTTTGGTATCCAAATCTATTCCACACAATTCTGCCAGTGTTGGCATCCAATCTGCATTCACTGCCATTTGATTACGCACTTGGTTAGCTTTAATTTTTGCCGGCCATTTTATAGCTGCCGGCACCCGAATTCCACCTTCAAACAAACACGATTTTGAACCTCGCAAAAACCCCGCATTTCCACCGCCAAAATGAGCGCGCTCCTCGGTGGAATATCCATTATCCGACTGAAATATTACGATGGTATTTTCACTCAATCCCAAATCTTCAACTTTTTGTAAAAGTTCACCTATTTTATCGTCCTGCGTGGAAAGAAAAGCTGCGTACAAATCGCGTGGATATTTCAAACCTTTATCCTGATAATACTTCAGCCACTCTGGAGTTCCCTGGTACGGGTAGTGTGGTGTGTTCATCGCGAAATAGATAAAAAACGGATTCTCCTTGTTTTTATCCATAAACTCCGAAGCTTCCTTTACAAGTAAATCGGGAAAATATTCACCCGGATAAAAAACCTCCTCACCATTTCGGTACAGATCATGACGATTAGGACCATTCCAGTAAAAGAAGTGCGAAAAATTATCGATACACCCCACCAAATGACCAAAGGAATAATCGAAACCTTGTGCATTTGGTTGCTTTTCTGTGGGATGTCCCAAATGCCATTTACCAATATGCCCCGTTTTATAACCTGCATCTTTAAACATTTCTGCCATTGTATATTGACTTCCCGGCATTCCACTTCTTGGGTTAGTAGGACTAACATTTCCGGGAACCCCTGCTCTTTGCGGTGTTTTTCCGGTAAGCAATCCGGCACGTGATGGCGAACAAACCGGTGCCCCGTAAAACTGGGTAAATTTCACGCCACTGTTTACTATTTTATCCATGTTTGGAGTAACTAAATCTGTGGCTCCATAACTGTTCAAATCAATTGCTCCCTGATCGTCGGTATAAATTATTATTACGTTGGGTTTATCCGATTTTTCATTTTCTATTGTACAAGAAAATCCACTTGCCAACACTAAAAAAGCGAATATAATTTTACTGAAATCGTTCATATTTTTGTTATTTGATATTTGTCTTTTTGAATTGTTATTTCAATCGCTACATTCCAACATTTTCAACCGTTCCGTCAAATGTAGCAATTCCAGATTTACAATGTATTTTCGTATACGATTATATTCTGTATCATTTCTAATAATTCAATCATGAAACCCCGATTGCCAAATTTTGGCTCGTTTGAATTATTCAATACACTATCAATTTTTAATATCCTTTTTGCAATCGTTAAAACTTTTGTATTTTCCCGATGTTTAAAATTTCAAAAAAAAATTATGCAATACGAAGGCAACATCTATAAAATGCGGACAGAACTTGCAAGTCCGGTTTACTATTTTTTACCAATTGGCGAAAATCAAATAGCCATGAATGCTTTGATTGGGAAGGAAATTAAAATGAATTTCACAGGACAAATCAACTGCATTTCGTGTGGAAAACGAACCAAAACTTCCTTTCATCAAGGGTTTTGCTACAACTGTCTTCAAACTGCTCCCGAAGCATCCGAGTCGGTTATTAGACCGGAATTATCGAAATCGCATTTTGGAATTGCCCGCAATTTAGAGTGGGCACAAAAACACGACCTTGTTGACCACTTTGTTTATCTGGCAGTTTCGAGCGAAATAAAAGTGGGAGTTACACGCAATCATCAAATTCCAACCCGCTGGATTGATCAGGGAGCCAGTTACGCAATTAAATTAGCTACAACTCCAAACCGACACATTGCCGGGGTAATGGAAGTTTTTTTAAAAACCCATTTTACAGACAAAACCAACTGGCGGGCAATGTTAAAAAACGAAGTAGCTGAAAATATTAATTTGGATGAAGAAAAAGAAAAGGTAATTCAACTTCTACCTGCTGAGCTAAAAAAATACATTGAGCCTGATAATTCAACAACTGCAATAGAATATCCTGTTCAGCAATATCCGCAAAAAATTAAAAGTATTGGATTCGATAAAATACCAACAATAGAAGGTGTTTTAAAAGGGATAAAAGGACAATATCTAATTTTTGAAAATGATACAGTTTTGAACATCAGAAAACATAACGGGTATTTTTTACAGATTGAATATTAAAACAATTCTCTTCAATATTCAAAATTTCCAATTTCTATTTTAACCAGTTGTAAAACATTTGATCTTTCAACCTTTACCTGACTTTTCTCGTACTTCGAATCCATAAAAATTTCTTAATTTGCCCTCGCAATTCAAAAAAATAGGTTGAATTCAATAAAAGCCAATACGAAAGAGTAAGAACAAATGGAAAATATCGACTGGAAAAGCCTGGGATTTGGGTATCAAGATACAGATTACAATGTTCGTTGTTATTACAAAAATGGGGAATGGGGCGAGCTGGAAACTAGTTCGTCGAATACCATTAATATCCACATGGCGGCAACTGCACTTCATTATGGACAGGAAGCGTTTGAAGGATTAAAAGCCTTTAAAGGCAAAGATGGAAAAATTCGTGTTTTTAGAATGGATGAAAATGCCAAACGAATGCAAGACTCTGCTGATGGTATTTTAATGGAAAAACTTCCCGTAAATATATTTATGGAAGCAGTTCGCAAAGCTGTGAAATTAAACGAACGATTTGTCCCTCCATACGACTCTGGTGCTGCTTTATATATTCGTCCGTTACTTATTGGTAGTGGTCCGCAAATTGGTGTTTGTCCGGCACAGGAATATCTTTTTATGATTTTTGTAATGCCGGTGGGACCTTATTTTCCCGAAGGTTTTAAACCAACCGATTTAGTAATAATGCGCCAATTCGACCGCGCCGCACCACAAGGAACCGGAAAATACAAAGTTGGTGGAAACTACGCAGCCAGCATGTACGAAGGCAAAAAAGCAAAAGCCGGTGGCTTTTCAGCGGTTCTTTATCTGGATAGTAAAGAAAAAAAATACATCGACGAATGTGGTCCAGCCAATTTCTTCGGAATTAAAAATAATACCTACATCACTCCTGAATCCGATTCAATTTTACCATCGATTACCAACAAAAGTCTGATGGTTTTAGCTGAAGAGATGGGATTAAAAGTAGAACGTCGTAAAGTTCCTTACGAAGAACTTGCAGATTTGGAAGAGGTAGGTGCATGTGGAACTGCTGCCGTAATTTCACCCATTAAAGGTATTTACGATAACGACAACGATAAGTGGTTTAAATATGGTGACGAGCCCGGCGAGTGGTCGACAAAACTCTACAATAAATTAAGAGCCATTCAATATGGCGATGAGCCGGATAAGTATGGTTGGGTGGAAGTTATTGACTAGAAAATTTTACATTAATATATTAAAAGCTTCGGAAATTCCGAAGCTTTTTTTTGCGCCAATCTCTCCTATTATAATAGCCTTAGCTCCAATTTTTAAACCTTTGCAGAATTACAATTTCAAACCCAAATACGACCCTAATAACCTAATTTTACTTGTTCTGAAATTATACTCCCACTTTCCCATTATTAAAAAAATTATCTCCTGCCTGTAACATACCACCTACTTGTTCGTCTTATGAAGTGAAAAGCGCTCGGAAAACAAATGACAACTAACGACTACAATACATCTGTGAATCTTTATTCGGACCGGTTATACCGGTTTATTTTAAAGAGTATTAAAGACATTCATAAGGCAGAAGATATTGTACAGGAAAGTTTTGAAAAGCTTTGGAAAAACGTAGAAAACGTAAATTCTGAAAAGGTAAAATCGTACTTGTTTACAACGGGATATCACACAATGATTGACCTTATCAGAAAAGAAAAACGTTCTGCCTATTCCGAAGATTTAAAGTTAGTTGAAGCGAGCCATGAAAACAATTATTCCGATTTAGGCGAACTTTTAAAAGATGCCGTAAACCGTCTGCCTGAACTTCAGCGGATGGTTTTATTGCTGCGCGATTACGAAGGATATTCGTATAAAGAAATTGGAGAAATGACAAATTTAAGCGAATCGCAGGTGAAAGTTTATATTTACCGGGCGAGGGTATTTCTGAAAAAATATATTGGAAACATGGAAGTTGTAATTTAAGACCCCCTCCAAACCTCTCCAAAAAAGTGGGAGGAGAAAGAAAAAAACAAGGGCGAATTTTTACAGCATTAGAAATTTTAAGAATGAAAATTAACAACGATAATTACGAAGCTTATTTTATCGACTATCTGGAGGGTAATTTAGATGAACTCCTTGTAAACGATTTTATTGAGTTTCTTCAAAATAACCCCGACTTAAAAGAAGAACTTTCATTGTTTAAAACGGTTTCTGTAGAACCTGAAAATATCTCATTCAACCAAAAAGAAAAACTTTACAAAGAAAAATACGATGCTGAAAAGGAATTTAACAATGCTGTAATTGCAAGTTTGGAAGGCGATATTACAACAACCGATAAATCTGAATTAGAATACTACATCGTTAAACATCCTGAAAAAAAGAGGGATGTTGTTTTGTTTAGCAAAACCAAACTTCAACCCGACGAAACCATTCTATTCAACAAAAAGAAAAAACTTTACCATTATTCTTTAGGAAAAACATTTTTGTTGTGGTCGGGTCGGGTGGCAGCTATTTTAATATTGGCATTTGCATTTTTCACGTTGTTTAATAAATCCACAAACAATGGAATTCCTAAAAATCAGGTTGCTGTTGTTGAAGATAAAAAAGTGGTAAATCCGGAAGAAAAAATAACTTCCGTTGAAATAAATAAAAAAGAACCGATAAAAGACAAAACGGTGTCACCAAAACCAGTAATTAAGGAAACTAAACCTCAGGAAAAACCCAACAAAAGTCTGCGCGAATCTACCAAAGGAAGATTAACTCATGAAGATGTAGTGTTGCTTCGAATCCCTGTTGAGGTTCCCACCGAATTAAGTGGAATAACCGCGTCGATGGATGTTCAACAGGCAAAAACAACTTTGGCAACCATACATATTGTTACTCCAGACAAACGAGCCGATTATTACGAAGAGCGTTTACTTGCTGACGTAGTGAAAGAGAAAACCGGACTCGATAATTTCCAATTCAACAAAATAACCAAAGCTGGACTAAATTTGGTTTCCGCCATTTCAAAAGACAAATTTAAATACGAAACCAACGAAGAGGGTAAAATAACTGAATACAAATACGATTCGCGTTTGTTGGCATTTTCTATTCCATCTAAAAATACAGATTCGGAATAATCTTTCCCCATTCACTCAATTACGCATTCATTCTTGCATATACTCAAACCAAATAGCTTTTCGGTTTCTATACTTGTTCTTTTTATCCACACCTTTATTAAAAAACTTTGTAGTAACCTGTTACAACGCAGTTTTTTGCTTTGTTGTGAATAAAAATAACTACGCCTAAATTACTCATTAATTTAATTTTTGTAATTGGTATTCGTGATTTCGCTTTGCTCAATTCCCAAAAAGCGATTTGGATTGAGTATTTTTCCTTCCCCCCTGTAACTTTTCCAAACACCTCTCCGTCCTAGCATCAGAACATCTAAAAACAACAAAATGAAACAATTAATTACCTTACTATTATGCAGCGTTTTGGTGCTAAATTTATCGGCACAAACCGATACAACCGAGATTAAAGTGATGAAAAAGAATGTAGTTACCGTTGTTGAAGACCACGACAAAGTTCACGTTAAAGTAGGCAACGACCGCGGAGTAGAAGTAATTACGGACGACTGGGGTGACACTACTCACGTACGTGTTGGACGACGAACATTTAAGGTTATTGAAGGCGATAACGGAACCTATGTAAAAGTAGAAAAAGAAGTAAAAAATAAAAACTGGACCGGCAGTTTTAACGCACACTGGGCAGGTTTGGAAGTTGGAATGAACATGTTCTACAAATCCGATTATTCAATGTATAACGGAACAGAGTATGAAGAGTTTGGTGAATATTTTGACTTAAATCCGGGAAAATCACTTACCTGGAATCTGAATTTTGCTGAATGGGCATTTAAAAACGAACGTAAAACATTTGCAGTTGTAACCGGTTTGGGAATTAGTTTTTCAGATTATACTTTCGATCAGAACATTACAATTAAAAAAGACAACGATATGATTTATCCGGATAATTTAAATTCAGATGGCTTGCAGAAATCAAAATTACACGTCACCTATTTAACTGCACCTTTACTTCTGGAAATTAAAACTCCACTTCGCATGGGCAGCTCGAAGTTATATATCGCCGGTGGTGTTATTGGAGGACTTCACATAGGCTCGCACACCAAAGTTAAATACAAAAAAGACAAGGATAAAACTAAAGGTAACTACCACTTAAACTCTTTTAAATACGATGTTACCGGTCGAATTGGATTTGGCGACTTCTGTGTTTTTGCCAACTACAGCATGACTTCACTTTTCAAAAATGGAAAAGGCCCTGAATTATTTCCTTTAATGGTTGGAATTTCGTTTCCAAATATCTAGACAAATAGATTACTCGATTCAAGTATTAAAACAGAAAGCAGTTCAATTATTTTTTCGAATTCCCCGGTTTATGCCGGGGATTTTTTTTTGAATCAAATATTTCCTAGTGTCTAGTCAAACCTGTAACTTCAGAATGTCATACTGGATTTATTTCAGCATCTCACTACACAACGTAAGATTCCGAAACGAGTTCGGAATGACGTAGCCGAAACTTGAGGCTTGACTTAATACTGGTGGTTTCCAAAGTTTCCATACATTCTCCCCTGAAATTCTGGGGAGCTGCTCTGAGTATTCTGGAGTGGGGTAAAATCGCAAAAATCATTTACTTTTATAAAACAAAAATAGCAGATGAGATTTTTTGATATTTTCCCGACGGTAAGCTTTTTTATTTTGGCTTTGATGATAACCGGACAAAGCATTTTTTTGAAAAAAAAAGGTGTGCCAATTCGTTCTAAAGCAAAAAAAAGTGCTTTTTCAAAATATATCCTCTACCCTACTTTTGTCCTAATTCTTATTTTATTAATTTCTGAATTGTTAAAACCGGCATTTCAAATTCCACTCTTCATTTTACCTGGTTGGCTATCAAATAATCTGGTTGAATCTAAATTCTTTCAAATGTCGGGAGTACTACTAATTACCGTTTCCTTGTTATTTATGGGATTTACACTTCGCAATTTCAAAACTTCACTGCGTTTTGGAATGGATTCCTACAACCTTGGAAAACTAATAACAACCGGAGTATTTTCCATTTCGCGCAATCCATTCTTTGTTTCTATTGAACTCTATTTTTTAGGAATTGTCTTATTTTTTTCCAATGCATTTTTTATTTCAATCGCACTTTTAACAATAGTTAGCATTCATTTTTTTATTCTGAAAGAGGAAAAATTTCTATTAAAAAATTACGGAGAGGAGTATAAAAGATACATGAAAAAAGTAAGAAAGTATTTTTGATTAATCATTTTTAAACAAATATTTAAACCCCACCGAAAGAGTATTTACAAGTTCAAAATCTTCGGTTACAATAGCCATCGCGTTATATTCTCCAATAAAATATAAATTCGGCAACGTATTAAAGGGATTGATTTGAATTCCAACCGGGACATTAATACTTCCCCAACCAACTTCTGATGAAAGCAACGGGAGTCCAACGCCCAACCCGGTGTATAAATCAGCTTTTTCTTCATCAATCAGTTTAAAACAATAGTAAGCCTGAGTTATCCCCCGCTCGGCATAACTCCATGGAGAATGAATATACGAAGTTGTATTAATCCTAAATTCCCACCAGTGTTTTTGTGCAGGACTGGTTGAAATCCCCACCGTATTCCCATCGTAATAATAATTAACCGAAAGTTGGGCTTTTAACGAAAATGAAAAAGCAACTAATAATAGAAACAGAACTAATTTTTTCATTATTTATTGATTTAAAATGAATATTCCTTCCTCTGTACAAAACCAAATGTTGTTTTGATTGTCAACTTTTACACTTTTAATATAAATTTCTGGTATTTGCCCTTTTGCGGATCGCTGCCATTCATCTCCATCAAAAACAAAAAGACTATAATGGTCTCTATCAACTTCGCCCATTGTCCAAATAAAATCCCGTTTATCAATAAATATTTGATTATAAAAATTAAAATTGGTTTCTATTTTCTCCCAATTCCCTAAATTAAACAATAAAATTTCATCTTCAAAACAACCATAGCAGGATGATAAGGAATGATCGGTTTCTATATATACTTGCTTATTAGAAGTAACGGCCAATGATGATATCCAATAAAAACTTGCATCTATTCCTAACTGTTCGATATTATTATTTCCGTCTATTTTAAAAACAGTAGCCTTTCCAACTTTTCCAGAAGTATTGAGATATACATTGTCATGAGTATCAACTTCTAAATTTTGAATTACATGTTGATTGATTATCGAATTCTCTGGTGAAAATAGTTCAAATTTCCTTCCATCAAAACACATCAGTCCACCAAGATCATGACCTGCACTACAAAACCATACTTTCCCATCGGATGTAACTTCAACATTATGCGTATAGTTTCTTGGTAGTCCTGCATTTTTTTCCGTGTAATATTCAAAATTCCCGTTTGAAAATCGGGCTAATCCCATTTCTCTTGTTCCCAACCAAACATCACCGTTTGGTGCAACTGCCAAATCCAATATTGCAGAACCTACTTCATGAGTTTTTAATTTGTTTCCGTCGTAAAAAATCAATTCACTGCCCGATGCAATCCAGGCATTTCCATCCTTGTCAAAATCCACACACGTAATATTCCTGCCCTCTAAAATCCATTCTGAAACATCAAAATTTATTTCAGTAGAAAACTTTTTTTCAGAAGGAAATTCATCTTTTTCACAAGCAAAAAGAATCAAAAAAAATATCAGTATTGAAATTGATTTTTTCATTTGTTATTGGTTTAAAACATAAATACCATTGTTAGTTCCAATCCAGACATTATTTTCATCATCAACTTCAATACAATTAATAAAATCATCGGGGAATTTTTTTGGTGCTTCGTGCCAGTTTTCTCCATCGAAAACAGTAAGTATTTCGTATAAATCGGAAGAAAACTTGGCAACCCAAACATAATCCCGCTTATCTGTGGATAAAATATACGGTAAGTCGTTAAAAGCCTCATGTTCTCTATGAATGGTTTTTTGTCCGTTTACAAATTCAAAAAGCACCTCATCAGGGAATAAGCCACCGCCACAATATTCCCTGCTATCCTCTATATAAAATATACTTCCTGTTGAACCAAGAGCCATGTCGGTTGGAAAACATCCCCCACTCACAAACAGTTCTTTCCAATGGTTTCCATTAATTTCAATTCCAACCCGAGCTGTTTCAATTCCTTTTGATAGAATGTATATTTTACCATTTAAAATCTGCATGCAATATATCAGATTGTCCGGTAGTTGTGAATTGCTTGGCAAATAATGAGTGAATCTTTCGCCATCGTATTTTGACAGCCCACCAATTTTGCTGGCCGAAGAATTAAACCAAATATTTCCAGACTCATCACATTCTACTTGCCTTATTAAATTACGCGGCAAACCTGAGTTTTCAATCGTATAATATCTTGTTTTACTTCCGTCATATTTACCAAGTCCTGATGAATACGTACCAAAATAAAGTGACTTGTCTTTTTCATTAAATGCCATGGATAAAACATCGGAATCCACTTCAAAGGAAGATGTTTGCCCACTTCGTTTGGTATAAAAAATTTCTTTCCCAACGGAATAATAATATTCTCCATCTATAAATTCAATCAGTTTTACAGATGTTCCAGGGAGTAAACTTTCAGAAATTTCGAAATTTATTTGAGGAGAATAAATACCGGGATAGGAAATTTCTCCCTTTTCACAAGAAAAAAAAAATAACAAAACAATCAAAAATAAGATTCGTAAATTCATGTTAGCTTTTTTGTAAAGATGGAAATTTGAGTTTTATGGTTGCGTACGAACAATAAAAAATAATTAAATTTATGTTCTGTAAAATCAATTCATAATTTACAACTCAAAAACCTTCTTCCCGGCACTCCAGGTACTTAATGTTTTAGTTTCCAAAACTTCTTTGGGTGAGACGGTCATTAAGTCGGTATCCAGTATAATAAAGTCGGCCCACATTCCAGATTCGAGGCTGCCTTTTTCGTTTTCTTCGAATGATGCTTTTGCAGCCCAGATTGTCATGGATCGCAACGCCTGTTCACGGGAAAGTCCTTCTTCCATTCTCCAGCCACGTTTGGGCCAACCTTGGTGATCAATGCGAAATACAGAGGAATAAAAAGTGTACAGCGGCTCAATACTTTCCACCGGGAAGTCGGTTCCGTTGGGAATCCAATCCAATTGACTTAGCAATGTCTGATAGGAATAGGCTCCCTTAATCCGCTCCGCTCCCACCCGATCTTCCGCCCATGGCATATCCGAAGTAGCGTGCGTTGCTTGAATAGATGGTACAATCGTGAACTTCACAAATTTGCCAAAATCATCAGGATGTATAATTTGTGCATGCTCTATTCTCCAGCGACGGTCATTTTTGCCTTTTAGGAACTTTCCATACGTATTTAGCATCAAACGGTTGGCACTGTCGCCAATAGCGTGGGTTGCTATTGCAAAATTATTATCGTATGCCAGTTGACAAATTTCATCGTAATATTCCTGTCCGGCAATTTGTAAACCGCTGTTTCCCTGATCATCAGAATAATCGTCCAGTAGGAGTGCACCTCTCGATCCCAAAGCGCCATCGGCAAATAATTTAATTGTATTTACCACAAGTCGATTGGTTTTATATTTCCCGTCTTTCACAAAATATTCAATATTATCTTTTGAAGGATCCAACATCGCATTAATCCGCATTTTTAACGAGCCTGTATTTTGCATTTCGTCTATTAATAAAACGGTATTTTTGCTCACTCCACAATCGGTAACCGAAGTCAATCCAACCGCAAAACAATTTTTCTGTGCTGCCAACAATCCTTTTTCCTGCTGATCGCGCGAAATATCAGGAATAAAACCGGTTACCAAACTCATGGCGTTATCAATTAAAACCCCCGTCGGTTGACCGTTTTTCAGCAAAACATTACCTCCTTGAATTTTTGATTTAGCAGTAACACCGGCAATTTCCAATGCTTTTGAATTGCACCATCCTGCGTGTCCGTCAACACGAATTAAATAAACCGGAACATCCGGGAAAATCTCATCCAATCTCTTTTTATCAGGAAACTCTTTTTCAAGCCAATCGTTTTGGTCCCAACTGCGACCTAAAACCCATTCGCCGCCAAATTTTTTGTAATGTTTTTTTAGAATATCGTAAATCTCTTCCGGACTTTCTGTTCCACGCAAATTTGCATATTGCATTAAATTCACACCATAACCGTTAAAATGACAATGTGCATCGTTAAAACCAGGATAGACAAATTTTCCCGCAGCATCCACTACATTTTCGCTTATATATTTATTCTGAATCTTTTCTGCCGAACCGGTTTCAACAACTTTACCATTAATAACAGCAAAACTTTCAGCCTTCGAAAAAGCTTGATCAATAGTATAAATGGTAGCGTTTGTAACAATTAAATCGGCTGCTTCTTTTTGGTTACACGAGTTCATAACAAATAACGTTAGCAGAGAAATTAATACAGTAGAAATACGTTTCATTTGAAATATTTTTTGACACTAACAAATGTAGTTTTTCTACACTTTCTTAAAAATGATAATTTTTATGCATTTGGGTTTAATATTGAATCAATTCTATTTTACAACCACAGTTTTTACATTCATAAATTCTTTAATCCCTTGCGCGGAAAGTTCGCGTCCGTAGCCACTCCCTTTAACTCCTCCAAAAGGTAACCGAGGATCAGATTTTACAAAGTCGTTTACAAAGCAACACCCGGCTTCCAATTGCATTTCAGCTATGTTTTCTCCCCTTTTTAAATCGCTGGTAAATATGGCAGCACCCAATCCAAATTCAGTGTCATTTGCCACTTTAATTGCTTCGTTCTCATTATTAACCCGAAGTACCGAAGCAACAGGTCCAAACAACTCTTCATCGTAAGCTGGCATTCCCGGGTGGATATTTTCTAAAATTGTGGGTGGATAAAATGCACCTTTGCGGTGTGGAATTTCGCCGCCTAAAATTACTTCAGCACCTTTTTCAATTGAAGAGACAACTTGCTGGTGCAATTCATCGCGCAAATCAAATCTTGCCATTGGTCCCATTGTGGTTTCCGCATCAAAAGGATCACCAAAATACGCGCTGTTCATTTCGTGTAAAAAATATTCTACAAATTCAGGATAAACCTCATTCTCAACAATAAACCGTTTTGCTCCAATACAACTTTGTCCGGCATTTAAAAGTCGCCCGGCAGCACATTTTTTAGCGGCATCTTCCAGATTAGCATCTTTCAGAATAATATACGGGTCGCTACCTCCAAGCTCCAACACACACTTTTTTAGCACACTCCCGGAAATTGAAGCCACACTTTTCCCGGCCGGGGTACTTCCGGTTAAACTCACAGCTTTTATCGCATGATGTTTAATTACATTTTCAACCTGATTACTTCCTATTAATAAAGTACGAAATGCATTTTCAGGAAAACCGGCTTCGCGAAACAGCTCTTCTATTGCAATTGCGCATCCCGGAACGTTGCTGGCGTGTTTAAGCACCGCTGTATTTCCTGCCATTAAAGTTGGTGCGGCAAAACGAAAAACCTGCCAAAATGGAAAATTCCAAGGCATTACTGCCAAAACAGTTCCGATGGGTTGATAAGAAACAAAAGAGCGGAAAGCTTCTGTTGAAATGATCTCATTCTCCAGAAAAATTTCAGCATTTTGCGCATAATAATCGCAAACCAAGGCACATTTTTCAATTTCACCAACTCCCTCCTTTATTACTTTGCCCATTTCCAAAGCCATTAAATGAGCCAATTCCTCTTTTTTACTTTTTAACAGACCGGATAGATTTTGCATCAACCGGCTGCGATGTGCAAAAGATATACTTCGCCAATGGTACCAAGTTTTATCGACGGAATTGATAATTTTATCTACCCCTTTTTCTGAATAAGTTTCGTAAGATTTAACGCTTTCTCCGGTGGTAGGATTTATAGATTTTATCATAATTTCATTCTAATTATTTCAAAATCTAAGATACAAAAAAACTGGTTTGATTGTCGGGAAATTATCTCATTGGAACTTCGATGGCAAGTAATTTTGAGTTTGTATTAAATCTAATTTCAAGAGGTTCATAAAAACTCCAAACTCCCACTGCATCGCGATTCTGCAATTTCTGGTTATTGATTCCTGCTTCACCTTCAATCAACAAAAAATAAACACCATTTCCCTGCTTATTTAACTGGTAGTTAGCAACTTGAATTTCATTGGTATTTATAATAGAAATAAAAGCATTTTGGTGAATCCAAAGCAAATCGTTTTTCCCTTTTGGAGAAACCAGCATTTGCCACTTGTTTATTCTCTCTGTTTCTGAAAATGCTTTTTGCTCGTATCGTGGTTGGTATCCCTTTTTATCGGTAAAAATCCAAATTTGAAATAACTTAAGTTTTTCCGAATCGGAGGCATTAAACTCTGAATGCCAAATTCCTGAACCGGCAGACATCACCTGAACTTCGTTACTGGAAATTATCTCCTCGTTTCCCATACTATCAATGTGCCGAACAGAACCGGAAAGTGGAATTGTGATGATTTCCATGTTTTGATGCGGATGCAAATCGAATCCCCTTGATGGTGCAATTTCATCGTCGTTTAAAACCCACAGTTTACCAAAATGCATTTTTTCGCTGTCGTAATAGTTGGCAAAACTAAACGAATGTGTTGCTTTTAACCAACCATGATTGGCATTTCCGCGTTGCGAAGCTTTATGAAATACAGTTTCCATTATTAACCGGAGTTAGATATAAAATATTAACACAGTTTTAGTCAGTTTTTAGCAGAAATTTATACAAATTATCGAATGACTATCTGGATAATTTGGAGGAATTTATGCAAACAATGACAAAATCCGTAGGAAAAGCCAGAATTGCACAATCTTTGCACCAAAAATTCCTCAAAATAACCCGTTATTCTTTCTGAATTTTCATCACAAATCTTGCACAATTCTGACTTTCTGTGCAAAATATTCTATATCGAACTCAGATTATTAAATAAACAGACAATAAAATTCTTGTTTTGTTCAACATAAAAAGCAGCTTATCAATAGATAAACTGCTTTTCAATATAATTTGAATTCCTTTTACTCTACAATGCGAATCTCAGTTTCCATTTGCATGGCTTGTTTATAAACTGCAGTTACACCACAATATTTCGTTTCCGAAAGTTTAACTGCTTTTTCCAATTTATCTATTGGTAAATTTTTGCCTTTAAACTGGTAAACAATTTTCATTTTATTGTAATGCATCGGATGCTCCTCGGTAACATCAGCCTCAACAATTACATTAAATGCTTCCGGAACCACTTTCATTTTTTTTAAAATCATCACCACGTCAATACCCGTGCAACCTGCCAAAGCAGCTAACATTAACTTTTTGGGTCTTGGCCCTAAATCACTTCCGCCAGCTTCTTCAGGAGCATCTACAATTACTTTGTGTCCATCTATGTCTGCTTCAAAAGCAACATTATCTGTCCACGACATATCAATTACATGTTTCATATTACCTAGATTCTAAAATGTTTTTACTTAATTTGAGCGGTAAATATACAACATCTAAATATCTATATAAATAATATTACATATATTCAGCGAAATTGTATATTTAAACGATTTTTTTACGAGAATTCATTTTAGTTTTACACATTTTTACAACAACGAAATGAGAATTGCGATTAAAAGGCCCACTGAAGAGGAAACACAATTATCTGGTTTCCAACTATTTAAAAAGCTGAATGATGACGAATTTAGCAAACTTAATTTTGAAAAAACCTGTTCGTTATATAAAAAGGGTACGGTAATTTATCGCGAAGGAAGCAGGCTCACCGGATTTTTCTGTGTTACAAAGGGAATTGTAAAGATTTTTAAAACCGGAATTGATGGGAAAGAACAAATTATTCGCTTTGCCAAAAAGGGCGAAATAATTGCTTACCGTTCGCTGCTAAGTCAGGAATTAGCGTGTACAACAGCTAAAGTTATTGACGAAGCTGTTTTGTGTCACATTCCTTACAATACCTTACTGTTTTTGATAGAGAGTAACTGGCAATTCTCGCACCACATGTTACAAATTGTGTGTGGCGAATTGCGCGAAGCCAACGATTACATTACTGACATTGCACAAAAAACAGTTCGCGAAAGGTTGGCCGAAGTATTACTTCTTTTGAAGGAAAATTTTGATTTAGACAACCAGAATACACTTCAAATTTCGCTTACCCGCGAAGAGTTGGCAAATATGGTTGGAACAGCGACTGAGTCGGTTATTCGTTTACTTTCTGAATTTAAGCAGGATAAAATGATTGAGTTGCAGGGACGAAAAATTAAATTCCTCGATATTCCCAATTTACGAAGGGTCGCAAATATTTAAAATTACTTTATACATTGAAACCGGCACAACGCCGGTTTTTTTTATGCCAAAATAATTAGTCAAACCTTAAAAAGCCATATTTTTTGAGAGTTTAATTTTTGAAAAAATAATAGTTTGCAAAAATTTATAATTTGAAATAGGTCAAAAAGAATTTGCTCTTTAATTCTATTGAGCATTTTCTTTAAATTGAACCCAGTTCCCGCTAAAATTGTATTTAATTGATCACCAATGACACCTTTTAAATAATTTCTTAACATTCTGTGGTCGTGTTTAATATGACCAATAACCGGCTCAATTCCCGCTCTGGCCCTAAAACGTTTCCTTGCTTTTTGTTTTTCGTATTGAGTTGTTTCTTTCTTAGGAACTGATGGTGAGATTATTTCAGTACCGTTAATTTTCTTTTTCCCTTTATACCCTCTGTCCACAATTCCTGTTTTTGGTCGGCTTTCGGTTAAATATTCGGTTTGATTTAAATGTTCTTCCAGTGTATGTCCATCGTAAGGATTATTCTCAAAAGCTATGGCGCCAACTACAATTTTTGAGGTTTTGGTCAATACGATTCCGGACTTGTTTCCAAACTCAAATTTCTTTGCTTCTTTACCTTTTGCAATACAGCTAACCTCTGGTTCGTGGATGCTGTAAATCTTGTTCTTATCTCCTTTTTGTTGTGTTAAAATCTTATTGATTATGATGAATAATTCCTGATAGCTTTTTTGTTGAGCAGGGGTGAATTGCCTTTCAATATCTCTGACCTGACGACCTGCAATAGTCTTGATTTTTCTTAATGCCGCCCTGGCTTTCTTTCTTCTTTTGGGGTGACTATGAAAACGTTGGTCTATCATCAGCTGCTTTAAAGTCCGGGTATAAGTTTGACGCAAGGTGATTTCTTCTTGTTTGGCTATTTTGTTTACTTTCTCAATTATACGTTTGTGTAGTTTTGCATCGGTTGGGTAAGTGATGTTTTTTTCTTGTACGGTACTGTCAATCAATACTTCTTTTTCTTGCGCCTCTTTCCCAAATAGCTGAATCGATACTTTCAATAATTTTTCTGCACCTTCTTTTCCAATACGGTTCCTAAAATGTATAAACTCTGTTGGGTCAAAGGGCTTTTGGGTTTGAAAAACTTTCTCTCCGCTAAAATACTGCCAATAGGGGTTTTCAATCCATCTGTCAACAACTGCTTCATCACTTAAATTATAAATGTGTTTTAGCAATAGTAAACCTACCATTCTTCGAATAGGAACTGATGGGCGCCCTATTTCTGAAAAATAAACCGAGAATTCCTTCTCTATCGAATCCCAATCTATTTGCACGGATAAAATACACAATTCATGCTCCAAATTGATGAATCTTTCCAACGGGGTGTCAAAAATACTTAGTTGAGGTGTCTTGTCCTGTTTTCCAACCATATCTGCAAGCTTTTTCACTAAGATAAGTATTTGCTTGCAAATTCAGACATATAATAAAAGAGTTTACTAATTGGTTATCAACACTATGGTGTGTTTTTAAGGTTTAACTAATTAAATTTGTTTCACAAAATCAAAGTCTCACTAATTTAAAATATCAAAATGCAAAAATTAAATTATATAAAAACATGTTAGTATTTTATTCGTAAAGAATAATTTTAGGAGATACAAGTTATTAAGATAGTATGTATTTTTACCCGCAGATGAGTAGACTATTGAAAAATTTAATTTACCAAAATATATTTAGAACGTTTATCGCAGGCGTTTTAATGGTGTCATTTTTGCCGGCAATTGCAAAGGCTCCTTATTTATCTAACAAAGAGCTTTCTGTTCCGCCACCTCGCATTATTCGAACCTGTTGTGCATTTGGTGCCAGCATGGGAATTGCAGGAGTTCCGTTTATAAAAAAAACAGATATTACTTCCGTTGGCGAGATGGGAGCACACCATTATCTGGGAAACAAAGACGAGAACAATGGCAATATTTACACAAAACGAGGTGGTTTTCTAGACCTCGGTCATTTACGAGATTGTGCCGATTGGACAGCATATTTGTATCAACTAATAATAGCCAGCAAAGAAAACAAGGAATTGGAAATAACACATTTGGGAAATGAAGGTGGTGCAAAAACCTTAGAATTGCTAATTCCTTTGGAATTTGACGATTTGGATGCTTGTGAACTTGCAGGAAAAATAGCCTACGATTTATCGTTATGGCACGAAATTGCAACCTGGTTTGGAGCTTCATATGTTCCGTTGGTTCCTGAGCGTTTTTCCAGTTTTTCACCTGAAGACCTGTTTTCAAATCTGTTAGGTGTTCATTTAGGTATGCGAGCCATACAAAGCGATTTGGATTACAATGAGGCGATGACGGTGTTACTTTCGGAAATGCTGAATAATCTGGAAGCCGTTTCTACCCAGAAAGAAACTTATGACGCAATGGTAAAAGTGGATCATATTTGGTACACTAGCGAAAAACGATTACCCAACAAAAAATTACTTTTAAAAAGATATCTCGATACAGATTCCCATCTCACTCCCTGGTTGGTGCCAAACGAAGAAAGTATTCTGCCGCTCTATATTTTAAATAAACCAGATGCACATCTTTCCAATTTGTACAAACTAACTATTAAATTGAATTTTAGGTTTCCCGTAAAAACAATGTTTTCTAAGGATAGTGACCGGGTAATAACTCAAAATGATTTTGATTTGTTTACCCAACATATTCAAAATGAATTGAAAGAAGTAAAGATGAACAAAGAACTTCAAACTAACCGGATTGTAAAAAGGGAAGAAAAGAGGGAGAAAAAACTTCAGAACGGCACCGTATCCAAAAAGCAGAAACAAATATTATTACAACGAATTGCAGATTAAATGTTGCGTTTGAACATCACAACTCCAGATGCATTTCATCGTATTTAAGCACTTTAATTAGTGTCTGTCTATAAAGTCCGACTTCTTCGTTACGCTTGTCAGAAAAACAGTCATTTACAAGAGTAAACTCCTTTAATTTTCTGACTTCGCAAGCCCCGAATTCGAACTTTCTATTCCAAACACTTTACTTTATGTACAGACTCTAATTAGTTTTACCCAAAAGTAAATAAAATTAGAGAATTATGAATGTAAAGGAATTTCACAGCTACCACAGCTTTTTAGCAATCTTTTTTCTTTGATTCTAATATTTCTTGCAATTAAACAATATCCTTATTAGTTTTAGAGCAGCCATTAGGCTGATAATTTATGTATAATTCAAAAAAAATAATCTATAGTTTTACATAACATTAATCGGGGTACACAAATAAATAGTAGTTGAATAGTTTCTGAAAGGGGAATTCAGAATTTGGGAAAGATAAAGTTCTAACAATTAAAAACAAAAAGTAGTTGTTCGACAAATCTATAATTCTATCTTTCAGTTTTTAACCTATGCATTGATAAACGATTCTTTATTTTTGAGCATGAATATATTTGCTTTTTTAAGCCTGTTGTCCACAATATTTATAACTACAATTGGTATAGTTGTATTTTTAAATTCAAGCCGCAATAGCAATACCTTTCTATTTCTTTTACTTACAATTGCAGTAGCACTTTTAAATCTAAGTCAATTCCAAATGCGCTTAGCTTCAGACTCTTTCGAAGCACTAATTTGGTCGAAGCTATATTCTGTTTGGCCATTTGCATTGGCTATTTCTGTTCATTTTGTAACCGAATTAAATAGAAATATTCGCCGACCAAAACAATTCCGTTTATTAGTGTATCTCCCAGCATGCATTTTAACATATATTCAATTTTCTACCCAATTAATTGCTTTGCCTCCAATAGAGAAATACTGGGGTTGGTCTATTCAATATAAAATGGGACCGATTAACAACATTGCAATGGTAGCCGCAGTAACTTATTGGCTGACCATTTTAACAACTCTGCTGTTATACAATAAAAAACTTACTGGTAAGCCAAAAAAACAATCTAAAATTATTTTTATTGGATTCTTGTTCTTTTTTATAACAACTCTGTTAACTGATATTATTTTCCCTCAATTCCATTTAAATATCCCTGAATTTGGAAATATATTTGGAATTATCACCTTTTTATTAATTGGTTATGGAATTTGGCGATATGATATATTTATAATCAGCCACGATTCTATTTCAAGTAAATTATTCTCTTCCATTTCAAACTATCTGATTTTGGTTGATGAGAATAAAAGAATTCTTGAGATTAACCATAAGTTACTTGACCTTCTCCAATATACTCATGAACAGGTAGTGGGGCAAAAATTAAATTATTTGCTTGAAAATAGCCTACAAGAAAAAAATCCATTAAACCAGGATACCACAACATCTGCCGAATTTACTAACGAAAAGATTTTATTTAAAAATAAACACGGCATTGCGGTTAAGCTAACGTTTTCAGCTTCTCTAATAAAGATTGATAATAGTACTAAAACAGGGTTAGTTTACATCGGAACCGACGAAAGACTAAATATACTACATCAACAATCGTTTGAAGAGAACAAAAGACATACCCGTTTTTTAGCTGAAGCAGCATTGGATATGTTTCTATTTAAAAGGAAAGAAGATGTCTACCATTATGTTACCGAACACATTTACAACCTGTTAAACAAAGAAGCAATTGTTACGTGTGCTGAATTTAACAACAAAGGTAAGGAGAACCAATGGGAGATAAAATCGATAACTGGCATCAATACAAAATTTAGGGATTTAATTAAGTTACTAGGTTTTGATCCGCTTAATTTGAAATCGACTTCATTAAAAGATTATGATGGAAAAATTGAAGAAGGAAAATTAACAAGACTGGAACTTGACTTTGAGAAATTAACCAATGGATTAATTTCGAATAAAACAGGTAACAAACTAAAAAAACTTTTAAGTATAAAAGATGTGAATTTTATTAGTAAGCATCACGGAAAATATATTTTCGGTACAATTTTGATACTAACAAAACCCACAGCACCAAAGGTAAACCACGAACTTATCGAGTCTTTTATGGCTATTGCATCTTTAGTTTTAAACAGACAAAATACTGAAATTGAGTTAAGTAAAAGCGAAAAACTTTTTCGGTCTATTGTAGAAAATTCTCAGGCATCAATATTTATTATCGACACAAACGGAGAAATAATTTTAGCCGAAGGAGAAGAAATGAATAAATTGGGTATGTCTCCCCAGGAGATAAAAGGGAATTCGATATATAAACTTGCAAAAAATAATACATTTATACTAGAAGCGGTAAAGAGTGCATTAAATGGAGAAATTTTCACAACATTACTTAGCTACAAAAAATACCATTTCAATATAACTTTCACTCCTTTTTATAATGACAAAAAGGAATTTATTGGAACACTTGGTATGGTGAATGACATTACAAATCGTGTAAATTCAGAGATTAAACTGAAAGAACTAAGCGAGATGCAAACCAAACTTATCTCAATTATAGGTCACGATTTAAGAAGTTCCATATCTAATGTAATAAGCTTTTCCGATATAATCCTTACCGACCTTAACACTTTTCCCAAAAATAAAATTCAGGAATTTATAAACTTAATTAAGCGGTCAGCCAATAACGGAAATGTAATTTTAGGTGGATTAATTGAATGGCATAAAACTGTTCAAAACAAATCATCTGTTCAATTCGAGCATTTTCGCCTAAAAGAAACTGCGGCTGAAGCCATTGAACAAGTTATTCTATTAGCAGACAAAAAAAATATAAGTATTACAAATAATGTTAAGGAATCAATTTCAATTTTTGCAGATAAAAACATGATATTAACCGTGCTAAGGAATTTACTGTCGAACTCGGTAAAGTTTACAAATCAGCAGGGTGAAATAACAATTCAAACAACTTCAAACACTGATATAGTGAAAATTTTTGTGACCGATAATGGAATTGGCATGACTGAAAAACAATTGAATTCCTTGTTTGATTTTATGAATATTTTTGTGGGACAGGGAACTGCAGGCGAAGCAGGAAGTGGTTTGGGGCTTCAAATTTGTAAAGATTTAGTTGAGAGAAATAATGGTACAATCTCCGTAGAAAGTACAATCTATAAAGGAAGTACTTTTACGATCACTATTCCCATTCGTAAAAATCCAGAGCTTAAAGAAACCAATAAGGATTTAAGTGACAAGGAGATTTTTATGAATTAGTATACAAAATTATATTCTTGAAAATTCTCTCTTCCATTTCAAAAAAAAGCTCCTCCAAATAGGAAGAAGCTTTTGAACATAAGTGGTAATATTATTTATACTTCTTGAACTAATTCCACAATTTCCTGCCCCTTTTTAATGGCCTCTAAATTTATTGGAATCAGTTTATGGTAACGTTCCGGCAATGATTTTTCCAATCCTTTTTCAACATTATCTAACGATAAAATGGGGCGTACTTTTAGGTAGCTTCCAAAAACAATCATATTGAATACTTTTGGATTTCCCATTTCAATAGCCGCTTTTGTACCTTCAACCTTAAAAATATTGATGTCGTCGCGTGTGGGTGGAGTTAATACGCCAGTCGGGTCGTACAACAATATGCCTCCAGGTTTTACTGCACTTTCAAACTTATCCATACTCTGTTGATTCAGAATAATAGCTGTGTCAAATTCATGTAATATGGGTGAACTTATACGTGTGTCGCTTATAATCACAGTTACATTTGCTGTTCCCCCGCGCATTTCAGGGCCGTAAGAAGGAAACCAAGTTACTTCTTTGTCTTCCATAATTCCGGAATATGCCAGAATTTTGCCCATGGAAAGAACACCTTGTCCTCCAAAACCGGAAATTATCATCTCTTCAGTCATAATGTTCGCTTTTAGTTTTCTGAAATGTGTTCACCTTTTACACTGTCTTTCAAATCGCCAAGTGGATAATAGGGAAACATATTCTCCACCATCCATTTATTTGAAGCCACAGGAGTCATTTTCCAACCAGAACTGCAGGTTGAGACAACTTCGACAAAAGACGTTCCTTTTTTATCCAGTACATTCTGAATCGCTTTTTTTAGTGTCTTTTTACACTTTCGTACTGCTCCGGCGGTGTGAACAGCCTGACGAGTAACATATGATGTTCCTGGCAATTGAGCAATAAGATTTGTGATTTTTAATGGATAACCATTTCGTTCCACATCTCGTCCGGTTGGTGTGGTAGAGGTTACCATTCCTTCCAAAGAAGTTGGCGCCATTTGTCCACCGGTCATTCCATAAATTCCGTTATTTATGAATATCACCAAAATGTTTTCACCACGGTTACAAGCGTGTATAATTTCGGCTGCTCCAATAGATGCCAAATCGCCATCGCCCTGATAGGTAAATACAAAACTATCAGGTTTTAAACGAGCCACTCCGGTTGCAACAGCGGGTGCTCTTCCATGTGCTGCTTCCTGCCAGTCGATATCTAAATATTTGTACATAAAAACAGCACAACCCACAGGAGCAATTCCAATGGTTTTTTCCTGAATACCTAACTCGTCAATTAATTCAGCTAATATTTTATGAACCACCCCGTGCGAACAGCCCGGACAGTAATGCATAATATCATCCTCAAGAATTCGCGACTTGTCGTAAATCAGGTTTTCCGGTTTAATAAGATCTTTTAACTCCATAACTTAATTCCCATGAAAATTTATCTTCCAAAGCTTCTACAACCTCACCTGGCGAAGGAATAATTCCTCCCATTCTTCCAAAATAGTTCACTCTTGCATTGCTTCCGGCTTCGTAAACAGCAAGTTTTATATCTTCTACCATTTGGCCTGCACTCATCTCAACAGACAAAAAACCTTTTGCCTTGCGTGTCAACTCTTTAATAATTGCATTCGGGAAAGGGAAAAGCGTAATTGGCCGAAGTAAACCAACTTTTAATCCCCTGGCTCGAGCTATTTCCACCGATTTCTGGCAAACCCTCGCCGAAGTTCCAAATGCCACAATAATATACTCGGCATCATCACATTCAATTAATTCGTAACGGGTCTCCTTCTCTTCTATCAATTTATACTTCTCCTGATAACGAATATTGTTGGCTTCCATAACATTGGAATCCATCTCCAACGAGGTTATTACATTTTTCTTTCGTGAAGCTGGTTTTCCGGTAGTTGCCCAATCGCCTGATATTTTATGAATCTCCTCGTCAGTCCAGCGTGGTTTAAAATCGGATAATTCAACTTTCTCCATCATTTGCCCCATAGCACCGTCGGTTAAAATCATTGCCGGGTTTCTGTATTTAAAAGCCAGTTCAAATCCTAAATCAACAAAATCATTCATCTCCTGAACCGAAGCAGGTGCCAAAACAATTAATTTATAATCGCCATGACCGCCTCCTTTTATCGCCTGAAAATAATCGGCTTGGGAAGGCTGAATAGTTCCCAACCCGGGACCACCACGTTGAACGTTTACAATTAAGCATGGAAGTTCGGAACCAGCGATGTATGAAATTCCTTCGGACATTAAACTAATTCCCGGACTGGAAGATGAAGTCATCGCTTTTTTACCGGCACCGGCTGCACCATAAACCATATTAATGGAAGCTACTTCACTTTCGGCTTGAAGAACAACCATTCCTGTTTCGTTCCAGGGCTGACGCAGCATTAAGGTTTCCATTACTTCGGATTGAGGTGTAATGGGATAGCCAAAATAACCGTCGCATCCGCAGCGAATAGCTGCTTCAGCCAGCACCTCATTTCCTTTCATTAATCTTAATTCTCCCATAAATTAATTTATTATTGTCTATTGATAATTTATTATTGACGAATTGTAATCCAATAATCAATAATCATTCATAATTAATAAATCGACTATACTTTCACTCTGTAAATGGTTAAACAAGTATCCGGACAAACAACGCCACAGTTGGAGCATCCATTGCATGCTTCCGGGTTTTTCATATATGAATAATGATACCCTCTGCTATTAACTTCGTTGTGTAAGCTTAAAACATCTTGCGGACAAGCTTCAACACACAGGCTACAACCTTTACATCCTTCTTTATCAACGACTACCGCTCCTTGTACTTTTGCCATTTTCCAGTAATTTTCTGCTAAATTAGTAACCCTAATACACTAAAAACAAAATAAATATCAGGTTCTGAAACAATATTCAATAACACTTAAAATCTATAACGTAAATAGCGTATTTACTTTCAGATTCTAATTTTACAACAGTTATTAAATTGAATTTTACGCGTATAACAAAACTATTTTTTCCGTTATAAAATGTATGCAACTATTGTTGCGTTCTTACAATTTATAGAGAATACGAGTAAGGATATTTCGGTGAATACCGAGATAAGATGCAATGTGTTGTCGTTGAAGTTTTTGCGTTAGTTCGGGGTACTCTCGCAGAAACTTTCGAATGCGCTGTTCTGCATTTAACGATTGAAAAGAGTGGATACGTTCCATTGCCTGAATGTAACTTTCTTCGGCCAAAATACGAACTGTGCGCTCAAATTTAGGTTGATTGTCTAATAAAGTTTTAAACTCTTCCTTTTCGATATAAATGAGTTTCGAATCTTCGTAAGCCCGAATAGATTCGGTTGAATTTTTACCGTGATAAAAACCCTGATGGTTGCTAACAATAAAATTATTTGGCGGAAAAAAGAAACGTGAAATCCATTCTGTTCCACCAGTCGAAAGATAATTGGCATATAAAAAACCTTCAATCAGAATTCCAATTTTTTTTGTCTTTTCGCCATAATCAATAAAATAATCTCCTTTTTTTAACTCAACCACACTATTTTTTAAATCGAGCGATTCAATTAAATCGAGGGTGAGTTGGTAACGGGAAATTATCTTTTTCTTATCCATTCAACTTTATTAAATTTTATATATTAGACAAAGAGTTATTCTGAAAAATTAGCATGAAATAGTCGCAGTCGCTCTTCCAATTCGCCAAACTGCTCACGTTTTACAAACGAAACACATGCTCTAATTCCCTCTTCATCGCTTCCGGTATTGTCCAGGGCAATGGCACTAATTCCATAATAAAGCAGGTTTTCAACTAATTGATTTCCCGTCATTTTTGGGTACGAAATGGTAAAATAAAATCCATCAGCAATTGGTACTTCCATGTCGTTTTTATAAACCAGGTCAAAGCCATTTTCAAGGAAAAGTGACTTCATTATTTTAGCTTTTTCGCCATACTCTTTTATGTCTTCCACAAAATTAAAAGTGCCTTCGTTAGCAGCTTTAAACATTGCCGTCAGCGCCCATTGCGCCGAATGGCTTGTTCCCGAAGAGATTGAATATAATAAACGTAAAGTTACAGTATCTCCAAAAGAAGTTCCTTTAAACCGTTCCTGAAGGTCTGGATAATCGCGGTTAAATAATTGGTCTGAAATGGCCATTAAACCACAACGCTGGCCAGCATACGAAAATATTTTTGAACTGGAAATAAACAGAATATAATTGTCGGTGTATTTGGCAACCGATGGTTGAAATGGTGCTTCGCCGGGCTTAGATAAATCGTTACGGAAATCCATACCAAAATATGCCAGATCTTCCATTACAATTACATCGTATTTGTTAGCCAGTTCTCCAATTATTTTTAATTCTTCGTCGTTAAAACAAATCCACGCGGGGTTATTTGGATTAGAGTAGATAATCGAATTGATATTCCCTTTTGATAGAATACCTTCCAATTTTGCACGTAATTTCTCACCTCTAAAATTAAATACATCAAAGGTTTCGTGTTTCATTCCAAGCACCATCATTTGTTGCTTTTGAACCGGAAAACCAGGATCGATAAAAAGCGTAGTATCCTTTTTCTTATTAACGTTTCCGGCAGCCATAAATGCAGCAAATGTTCCTTGCATGGATCCCACTGTGGCAATACACCCCTGGGCTTTCAAGTCAATATCCAAAAAGTTTTTTATGAATTTTGAAGCCTCCTCCTTTAATGGTTTTATTCCGTCCATCATCGGATAAATTGCAGCCACTCCACGTTTCAAAGCTTCAATTTCGGCATTTACTCCAATTTGCGACGGTGGCAATCCGGGAACTCCCATTTCCATGCGAATGTATTTTACTCCGGTCTCTTCTTCAACTAAATTAACGAGAGCTACAATTTCGCGAATGGATGCTTTTCCAACGTTAGGGATTCTAAGTTGTTCTATTTTTGAATCGACAACTGCTTTATTTAAAGGAGAATTGTTCATTTTTGATGAGTTCAAAGTTTAAGATTCAATGTTTAAAGTACTCACCCCATTTGTCATTTCGAAAGAGGCACGACTGAGAAATCTGTTCATTATTATACAGATTCCTCCCTGCGTTCGAAATGACAGCAAGTAATTCTGTATTATTTAGAATCCAAAGTCAGGTTTGATAAGTTCAACCCAGGCAGTAACTCTTTCGTCTGTTAATTCAGGTTCAAAATCTTCGTCAATTGGCAAGCCGATAAACTCTCCGTCTATTACAGCTTCCGATTCATCGAATTCGTAACCTTCAACAGAAACTTTTCCGACTAAAACCGCACCGTTATTAATAAGCTCTCTACCAACCAATCCAATGTGGTCAACAAAACCATGAGCATAAGTTACATGATCGCCCAAACCAAAAACAGCGACTGTCTTTTTAGCAAACTTTATTTTTTTAATCTCAGGCAAAAACTTCGCCCAATCGTTGCTGGAAAATTCTGAGTCCCAGGTATCTTTTCCTACGGTTGAAACCCCAAATATAATTTTGTCGAATTTCTCTAAATCTGCTACGGAAGCATCTTTAACAGCTACCATTTCTACTTTATCTTTGCCAATGGCATCTTTAATTTTATCGGCTACACGGTTCACAGCACCTCCAATTGGACCATAAAAAATTGCTATTTTGCTCATACTATTTCGTTTAAATTCTAATTATTTTTATTCACTATCAATGTTCAACTCGCCACGAACATATTCACCCAAAATTGAAAGACTTGACGCACCTTTCAGAACTTCGTGGATTGCTCGGTCATAACATTCAGGTTTTTCCCACTCAATATCAACATGAATGGTGTATTCTTTCGGTTTTCCAATTATCGGAACAGATTGAATTTTCATTAAATTAATCTCGTTCTCGGCGAATATATTTAATACCCTTGCCAAAGCCCCATGAAAATGGCCCACTTCAAAACAGATCGATGCTTTGTTGGTTCCAGCAGTAGGATTACCCTGTTTAGAAAGAATTAAAAAACGAGTATAATTCTTCTTATTGGTCTCAATTCCGGTCTCCAAAATCTCAAGCCCGTATAATTCTGCAGAACGCAAATTTGCAATTGCAGCGGCTTCTTTCGGTTTATCTTCCGAAATCAATTTTGCAGAACTAGCCGTGTCCATTCCTTCGTGCAAGCGCGCTTTGGAATAGTACTTCTCGATAAACTCCATAGACTGTTGCAATGCAATGGGATGCGAGTAAATTTCTTTAATATCTTTTGACTTTACTCCCGGAGAAACCATCAGATTCATCTGAATATGAATGTAAATTTCGCCAATAATACGAAGATGATAATCCCTGATAAGCTGATAATTCTTTAACAAACTACCTGCAATTGAGTTTTCAATAGCCATAACAGCAATATCAACTTTATCCTTATCAATCATTTCACATACGCTGGTAAACGATTTGCATTCAACCACTTCAATTTCCTCATCAAAATATTTAAGAGCCGCATCTTCATGAAAAGAGCCGGCAATTCCCTGTACAGCAATTCGCTTCATTTAGTAATTTTTATTGAACACAAAGATAAAAATTCTATGGATAGTACGCAGTGTTGAGCCGTTTTACCAGCAATAAAAAAAATCTTTAGTTAATAGCTTTCGTCGGTAACTAAAAGTTCAGCTTTGTATTTTTGTAAAACATCTATACATTTTCGAACATCAACCTTTCGAATTACGACAACCGCACCGGTTTCATTCATTTTTTAGAATACCTGTTATTCGTTCAAAATGAGAAATCCTATTTTCCAGAAATACCTAGATTTCGAATGCCATAGTTTTTGCTTTTTTAAACGCAATAAAAGGCTGTCCATTTTATAATCTAATGGACAGCCTGGTAAAAGTTAATTCGTGTAAAATTAGCAGGAATTATTAAAAACTGTAAGCAATGGAAAGCATATTTCTAAAGTTTGTTGCACTTTCTGTATTTTTAACCTTTCCTAAATCGTTATAATCGATATCGCCGTAAGCTGCAGTTGTCCAGCTCATTTCCCATCCAAACATAAAATTTTTGAAGGTGTAAATTAATTGGGGCGATATTTTATACATCATATCAACATCGGTTGCAAATCCATAAAATTCACCAACAGGATTTTCCGAGGTTCCTAAATTTTTTAAATATCCCGCAAACAATCCAAATTTCCATGCTTCTCCATACGTAAAGTTCACCCAGTTGTATATGTGGTTTAATGGAGTATAAGTTTCGGCTCCGGTTGATGAATTTAAAGAAGCCACAGCATAACCACTGGGCAGCAAACTCTCACAAACATTTTGCCCATACATCGATTTTGCCTTGAATAAGAATTTATCTTTTGAATACTTCAGGTAAACAATCGCTGCTACTGTACTCAGTTTTTCTGTTGTTTTAAAAGTTCCACTGGTACCGCTAGTTGAAGTGCGTGGTTGAATCATTTTCCAATCGAATGCTGTTCCCAAAACCCAATTATCATTATAATATTGAATCTGAGCATGCAAATTTGGTGCTAAAGCATCGCGTTGATATTGATATGTTTTACCGTTTGGCCCCCGATTTGCATATTGAAACTGATAGACAGTTGCGGCTATAAAATCAATATTATTGCTTAATTGGTGAGTTAGACGTAATTGGGGACTTCGGTTGAATACCTGAAAAGGAAGACCTGTATTTTCATTTAAAGTACTCGGGTAAACCTTTTCAATAAATGTTGGATGCCAGGTACGTCCAAACAACAGTTTGGTTTTTGACCATACAAATTGTGTATATGCATGTCTAAAACGCAAACTGTTGGTCACTGTTCCACCTGTAAAATCGACTTCAACATAAGCTCCAATTTGTGCTTTGCCCATTTCCAGACCCGAAAATCGCGTTCCAAATCGTGTAAATGTATTTAAAAAATGGGCACTTGGTTGCGAATTAATATCCTCCCCGTTTGAATCGTAAGACGGTTTTAAGGGATATATTTCCAACAAATTGTCGCAGGCAACCATACTCCTGCGCGAGTCAAAAATAAAATCGTTACGAACAAACCCGGAAAGTTCTACTTTAATATTTTTTGACGTTAAAAAACCCTGAGAAAATGAATTTATGGATAAAACCATTAATAAAAATGAAAGTATCTTTTTCATAATTTTGAAGTTAAGAAGATCGGTTAATATGAATTGCCTGAAGTACTTCAAACAAATTGATTTTAATTTGAATGTTAAAATTAACACATTTAGAATATTCTTGCTCCAAATGCAAATTGTTAAAAAACATAAAATGCTTATTTATTTTGATTTTAAATAATTAAGAAGCAAGAATGTAAATTCCAAATTTTGTAACATCTGTTACAATTAGAAGGTATAAAATGGGTATATTTGTTCCATCAATTAACGCCGCATTAAATATGATTAAAAGACTTCTACCACCAATAAAATGGAGATTACCCGTTATGATAATTTCAAGTGTTTTTCTTGGACTTATTTTATTTCTTCTTTATGTCTCAAAAGCTTATTCATATCTTTCCGACAATCCAAACACATGCATGAATTGCCATATTATGGCTCCGCAATATGCAACATGGAATCACAGTTCGCACCGCGAAGTTGCGCATTGTAACGATTGTCATGTTCCACACAACAATGTATTTAACAAGTATTATTTCAAAGCAAAAGATGGAATGAGACATGCTACAATGTTTACCCTTCGAAAAGAGCCACAGGTAATTTTTATTCGGGAAGAGGGTGCTGAAGTTGTACATAAGAATTGCATCCGTTGCCATTCGAAATTATTGACCGATCCAAAACTTGCATCTACTGTCGTAGAACACAACGGACATCGCACAGATAGAAAATGTTGGGAGTGCCATCGCGAAGTTCCACACGGACGGGTAAATAGTTTGTCGAGCGTACCCAACGCAAAAGTTCCGCTGCCGGAAAGCCCGGTTCCGGATTGGATAAAAGAATATACAAATAACAACTAATACTACACAAATGAGTTCAAATTTAAAAATCACGGAAAAACGACCATGGTTAGCATGGTTTCTATTTTCAGCAACCGTTGTGGTTGTTTTCGTACTTGGATTGCTTGCATCTTCGATTGTTGAGCGACGCACAGAAGCAGCTTACGTAAATGTTCCTAAAACAGAAATTAGTGCTTTCGAACCAAGAAATGAGGTTTGGGGCCAAAATTATCCACGCGAGTTTCAATCGTACTATGGTACTGCAGATACAACGTTTAGAAGCAAGTACAACGGAAATTCAACGATTGACATGTTGGAAGTTGACCCACGACTAGTAGTTCTTTGGGCCGGGTACGGTTTTTCAAAAGATTACAATCAAGGGCGCGGTCATTATTATGCCATTTCCGATGTTCAAAACACATTACGTACCGGTGCACCAACATCGAAAACCGATGGCCCCATGCCGGCAACTTGTATGACTTGTAAAAGTCCTGACGTTCCGAGATTAATGAACAAAATAGGTGTAGCTCAATTTTATACCGGAAAATGGGCTGGATTAGGTGCAGAGATAGTAAATCCCATTGGTTGTGCCGATTGCCACGATGCAGAAACAATGAACCTAACGATAACACGTCCGGCTTTGGTTGAAGCTTTTGAAAGAATGGGAAAAGACATCAAAAAAGCAAGTCACCAGGAAATGCGTAGTTTGGTTTGTGCACAGTGCCATGTTGAATATTACTTCGACAAAAAAGTTGTAGAAGGAGCTAATTATTTAAAACTTCCCTGGGATAATGGATTTTCGGCGGAAAATATGGAAGAATATTACGACAATATTGAATTTAGTGACTGGACACACTCCATAAGTAAGGCTCCAATGCTAAAAGCACAGCACCCTGGTTACGAAATCCATTCAACCGGAATTCATGCACAACGTGGTGTTTCTTGCGCCGATTGCCACATGCCGTATAAAAGCGAAGGTGGACAAAAATTTACCGATCATAAAATGCAGTCGCCACTTAATAATATTGCCAGTTCGTGCCAGGTTTGTCACCGCGAAGAAGGCGCCACTTTAATGGCAAATGTTTACGACCGCCAAGATAAAATAATTGAAAACAGAGATAAACTGGAAGAGGTATTGGTTCGCGCGCATGTTGAAGCTAAAAAAGCATGGGATTTAGGAGCATCTGAAAAACAAATGCAGGATATATTAATGGGAATCAGACATGCTCAGTGGCGTTGGGATTATGCTGCTGCAAGTCATGGTGGTTCGTTTCATTCGCCAATAGAATTAGGAAGAGTTATTTCTACCGGAATTACAATTGGACAGGAAACGCGCATTCAACTTGCACGTTTACTTGCCAGTCTTAATTTTAATCAGGAAATTCCATATCCTGATATTTCAACAAAAGCAAAAGCACAGGAATTTATTGGCTTAGACATGGACAAATTAAATTCGGATAAAAAGAAATTTCTCAAAACCGTTCTTCCTGAATGGAAAAAAGAGGCTGCTGAGAGAGAAAAAACTTACAATGTTGTAGCAAGCGGCAAGGAATAAAGAAAGATTGAAGGGATTGAAAAGAAAGATTGATTTTGATTGAGAGAAGATTGATGAGAATAAAAAATGACTGTCTTTTCAATTCAATATTATCAATCTATTCAATCCCTTCAATCTATTATCAAACTCAAATCAATCTATTTTCAATCTTATCAATCAAAAAAATAACTATAAAAATCAAAAAATGAAACTATTAAAATACACATCACTTCTATTTGTTGGTATTCTAATTTCGCAATTTGCAAATGCACAATTTTCGCTAACGGGCGAATTTAGGCCACGTACCGAAGTTAGTCATGGATACAAAACACTTGCTGCCGAAAATCAAGATGCATCAACGGTTACCGCTCAACGCTCAAGGTTAAACTTTATTTTTAATACCGAGGACGTTAAAACAAAACTGGTTTTGCAAGATGTTCGTAGTTGGGGAAATCAAAAGCAGTTGGTTACCAACGAAGATTTTTCAACCTCAATTCACGAAGCCTGGGCAGAAGTTCTATTTACTCCTAAGTTTTCGTTAAAAGCAGGTCGTCAGGAATTGGTTTACGACGACCACCGTATTTTTGGAAACGTAGGTTGGACACACCAGGCACGCTCGCATGATGTTGCAGTTTTTAAATATGAAGGTGATGTGAAACTTCATTTTGGTATTGCACACCATGAAAATAGCAATTTAAAAAACAATATTTACGATGGCCCCGATGCATATAAAAACATGCAATATTTGTGGTTCAACAATAAATGGGAAAAAAGCGCATTAAGTTTATTACTGTTAAATAATGGTGTTCCTACTATGGAAGGCGCCGAGCAGGTATCTAAATACAGTCAGATTATTGGTGGTCGTTTTACAACTACTTTAGCTCCAGTAAAACTGGCTACTAATTTATATTACCAGGGTGGCAAACATGTTTCCGGTAAAGATATTAGCGCACTTAATTTTTTAGCTGAAGCAACAATTACAAAATATACAATTGGTTTCGAACACCTTTCCGGAACAGATTACAACGAAACAGGAGAAATAAAATCTTTTACTCCATTTTATGGAACAAACCATAAATTTAATGGTTTTATGGATTACTTTTTTGTAGGCAACCACATTGGTTCTGTTGGATTAAACGATGTTTATTTCAAATATAAATATGCAAAAGACAAATTCGGGTTTAATGCAGATCTGCATTATTTTGTTGCAGCTGCAGAAGTTGCTGCCGATGCAGATAAATATTTAGGTACAGAGTTAGATATGTCTGTTTCGTGGGCAGTAAAACCAATGGCTAAAATAACTGCTGGGTGGTCGATGTTATTTGCAGGTGAATCTATGGAAATATTAAGAGGTGGCGACAGTTCAGCCGCACAAAACTGGGCATATATTATGTTGTCAGTTACTCCAACGTTTATAAAATAGGCAGGTAATTCTAATAATGAAAACTTCGGCGTTACTTCATAAATTAAAATTCCTCGTTTACAGAAGTAAACCCAGGTATTTAAATTTGCTTGCGCCTTAAATTTTTCTATTTTTAGAAATTACCTTTTAATTAGAACTTACAAAGAGGTTGTCTAAAAAGTAAATTAAAACGTTATTCTGAATTTATTTCAGAATCCCTTTCATTTAGTTAGCTAAAAGGGAGAAGCTGAAATAAATTCAGTTTGACGAAAACAATGCTTTTTAAACAATCTTTTTTTTATTGTTGAAACATGAAGAAATCCAGAGTCATCCGAAGATTCAAAAAGTTGCATAAATGGCCTGCAATTGTAATTGCATTTTTTGCCATTTTATTTGCTGCATCGGGAATTGTAATGAACCACCGACAAATATTTTCATCAGTCGATGTTTCGCGAAAAATATTACCATCTGGTTATACTTATGAAAACTGGAATTTGGCTGCAGTCCGTGGTTCGGTTGATTTAGACGACGAAACTTCACTGATATTTGGCAACATTGGAATTTGGCAATCTAACGATGATTTTAAAAGCTTTGAAGATTTTAATCAGGGATTTCCAAAAGGAATCGACAACAAGAAAATTTATTCAGTTATAAAATTTCAGAACAACCTTTTTGCAGGAACACAATTGGGTTTATATAAAAGGGCAATAACAAATGGAGAGTGGGAAAAAGTTGACATTCCGGTTCATGAAGATAGAATTGCAGACCTGGGAATAAAAGGAGATGAGCTCTTAGTTCTTACCCGTCATTATTTACTTTCAAGTAAAAACGGACACGATTTCACACAAATTCAACTACCCGAACCCGTTGGTTACGAACGAAAAGTAGGAATGTTTAATACGCTTTGGGAATTACATAGCGGAGAACTGTTTGGTTTACCAGGGAAACTTGCTGTTGACTTATTAGGACTGGTTACAATTTTGCTTTCCGTTACCGGTTTATTGCATTTCTTTTTCCCCAAAATAATTCGTCGAAGAAAGAAAAAAGAAAAACCAGTTACTGGTTTAGTTTCTACAAAAAAGAGAAACCTGCGCTGGCACAATGTTGTGGGTTATGTTTTTGTTTTATTCCTGATCATCAATACATTTTCAGGAATGCATTTGCGCCCTCCCCTGTTAATTGCCATTGTAAATTCTAAAGTAGATATTATTCCCAATACTCACATGGACAGTCCAAATCCGTGGTTCGACAAATTACGAAGAGTTCATTGGGAGGATGATTCAAAAAAATACATTTTCTCTACTTCTGAAGGATTGTTTTTTGCTGAGGAAACATTAACTAAAAAACTTATCCCTGCTCCTTCGCAACCACCGGTTAGTATTATGGGCTGCAATGTTTTTAAATCGCTGGGTGAACAAAGATATCTGGTAGGTTCTTTTAGCGGAATATTTTTATGGAATACAAAAACAGGAAGCGTTGCCGACTTTTTCTCACGGCAACCTTACTTTGCTCCACAAGGAATGGCGCGTCCGATTGCTTCAAATATGGTAGCAGGTTGGGTTGAAGGAAAAGAGTCTGACTTTTGGTTCGATTTTAATGGTGGTGCAATTGGTTTAAACGGAAAAGAATTTCCTAAAATGTCAGAGGAAATACAATTGAAATCTCCAATGTCGTTATGGAACGTTTCTTTGGAACTACACACCGGACGTATATTCGAACACTTAGTAGGTATGTTTTATATTTTGTATGTTCCACTTGCCGGGATATGTATTTTGCTGGTGTTGATTAGTGGCTTTTTTGTTTGGATTTTGGTTTATAAGAAAGGAAAGAAAGCGAAGGAGTAAATGGGTGATGCGGTAATTGAGTTAATGAGGTTTGGGTGATGTGGTTTACAAACCGCATTTTTTTTAATGGCGAATCGGAATTCGCCGCACCCGAAAAAATAATCACCCGCTGACGTTGACCTAAATTGAGTGGATAATGTAAAATATTAAACGCGAACCTTGCACCCAGAAACCTGAAACAAAATTCAAAACGCCAACTTCAACTGCCACTAAAAACTGTCTACTTCTCTTTCTTCAATATCTCCTCAGAAACCAAAAACACCACAGGTTTTCCGGAAATAGGATTAGTACGCGTAATTACAACTGTATTATAAACCGCCTCAATATCCTCGTAATTCAGAACATCTTTTGGGAAACCCTTTTTTCGCATTCTACCCTTTTGCATCATTATTAGCGAGTCGCAATATTCGCCGGCTAAATTTAAATCGTGGATTATCATCATCACTGTTAATCCAAGTTCCTTACTTAATCGTCTGATTAAATTCAGAATTTGAACCTGATGTGTGATATCTAAATGTGAGGTAGGTTCGTCTAGCAAAAGTAATTCCGGTTCTTGCGTTAAAGCGCGGGCAATTCCTGCCAGTTGCTGTTCACCCCCACTCAATGCATTCATGTATTTATCTTTTAACGGAGTAACACCCGTTAATTCCATGTATTTCTCTGCAATGGCGTGGTCGTTTTTTGTTTCAAAAAACTGAAACTGTTTGCGGTACGGAATGCGCCCCATTAAAACATACTCTTCAACAGTCATGCTTCCCACTTCTATGTTTTGAGTAACCACTGCCAAATTTTTCGCCCGCTCTTTTAAACTCATTTTCTGAATAAATTCTCTATTAAGTTTCGAGCTTCCGGCCAATGCATTTAGTTCGCCTGAAATTCCTTTAAAAAGTGTTGTTTTACCAGAACCGTTTGGACCAATAATTCCTACAAAGTCGCCTTTTTTAATTTCGAAGCTAATTTCTTCCAGAATAAATTTCCCGGGATAGCCGCATGAAAAATCTTTTATTTCGAAAAAACTATTCATGCTAATTCAATTTAAAGTGAGATTTTGAACGGCTCAACACAACTATAAAAACCAGTCCACCTGCAAAACCTGTAATAACACCAATTGGTAATTCGTTGGGCGAAATTATTGTTCGTGCTACTGTATCGCAAAGAATTAAAAAGATAGCGCCACCTAAAAAAGAGCTGCCTATTATTATTCTATAATCGTTACCAATTATTAGTCGTATTAAATGGGGGATTACCAAACCAACAAAACCAATAACTCCGGCAACAGAAACCGCAATTCCTGTTAATAACGATGCTACAACAAAAAGTAATTTTACTGTCACTCTTGTATTAATACCCAAGTGTTTGGCCTTTACTTCACCCAAACGCAAGGCATTTAACGTTTGAGCAAAAAAGTAGGTTAAAAGCAACCCTGATATTGATGAATAAAATGCGATTCGAATTAATAACATATTCGATTCATCCAGCGAACCCATCACCCAAAAAACGATACTTTGCAAATTATCGGGTGTAGAAATCGACATTAAAAACATCATTGCCGACGAGGCTACAAAACTCACCATTACACCAATTAGCAACATACTATTGATGCTTAAACCACCTTTTTTTATACTCAGAAAATAAACTAAAAACAACGTAATTATCGCACCGACAAATCCGAATAACGGCAACATGGCATAACTTGCTGCATGAAATCCAAATACAATTGCGATTGCTACTCCCAAAGCTGCACCGCCCGAAATACCCAATGTATAAGGTTCAACCAAAGGATTTCTGTAAATGCCTTGTAAAATAGCACCCGATAAACTCAACGCTCCACCAACCGATATTGCCAAAAGCAATCTTGGAATTCGGATTTTGGTCAAAACAATATATTCAATACTCTCTTTATTGGAAAATATTTCGGGGAGTTGTGCCAGTGAAATTTTCACTTCGCCCGAAGAGAGTGAAATAACAATAGAAACCAGCAGCAACAGAAGTAATGCCACCAGAAACAGAATCCACTTTATGTATTTTTTTGGCATAGTTTAGTATTCAATTCCAACTCTACTATTGACACCAATGTCGTAGGGATGTTTTTCGTTCGAAAAATCAGTAACATAATCAGCAACCTCTTTTAACGATTCAGTGGCTCCCCGCCCGGTTAAAACAAGTTCCATACCAGTAGGTTTATTTTCAATAAATTCAAGCAATTCATTTTCCGAAATATAACCGTATTTAATGGCAATTAAAATCTCATCAAGAACCAACAGTTGTATTTTGTTGGAATGAACAAAATGTTGAAGTTCTGCCAATCCATTTTTTGTAGCCGATTGATACTCCTCTGAAGTAATTTGTGGGTTTGCCATTGGCATTCCTTCAGAGAAAGTAAAGATAGCAGCGCCCTGCTTTTCCAACATAGCTATTTCGTTGTACCCATAGCTATTGGGGCGTTTAAAAAAAGATGCAAACACAACTTTAAAACCGTGGCCCAAAGCTCTAACAGAAAGACCAATGGCTGCAGTGGTTTTCCCTTTTCCATCGCCGGTATTTATATGTACCAAACCGCGTTCTTTTTCCATTTTATTGATTTACAAAATTATAAACATCGCTTAAAGCTTTCACAAAATTCAAAGGAGTTGGGCTGCACGACGTTTCGGAATCGATTAAAAAAACCTTGTTGTTTTTAACCGCAGAAATTCCTTTGTAACTACGCCATATTTTTTGTTCTTCCTTACCAAAACCACCCATAGATGCAATGATTATTACATCCGGATTTTTCACCAATACACTTTCACGTGTCATAGTTCCTTTAGTAAGTCCGTTGGCTATATTTTCTCCGTTGTTCATCAAAATAAATTCATCCATAAACGTATTTTGCAGCACGGTAAAAATGGGGCTAGCACCTATTTGAAAAAACACCTTTGGTTTATTGGAGGGCTGCGCACTTTTCATTTTTATGTCGTTCACCCTTTGTTTTGTTTCTCTAATTACTTTTTGCGCGGCATCCTCACTTTCAATCAATTTTCCAATCTGAATGGTTTGTGCACAAATTTCTTCGAAGGATTTGGGAGTAGGAATCATCACTACTTTCAACCCTATTTTTTTCATGGCTTCCAAATCCTGCGACTTGGTTAACTGCATGGTTAACACCAGGTCGGGCTGCAAAGCAAAAATCTTCTCCACGTTTACGTCAATGGTTGTCCCCACAATTTCTTTTCCTTCGGCAACGGCCTGAGTACAATAGCTGGTACAGCCCACCAATTTATCGGCGGCATCCAGCAAATAGATATTTTCCGTAATAGATGGCGCCAACGAAATAACTTTTTTGACATTTTGTGAGAAACTGAGAAAAGTCAATAGTAAAAAGAAAACAACCATTAATAATCTGAATAGCAAAACATATCGTCTGTCATTTCGAATACTGAGACACGAAAAAGAGAAATCTGTTGCAAATAAAAGATTTCTCCCTCTGGTCGAAATGACAAGCTCCTTGTAACTGTCTTTTCGAAGGAGGCACGACTGAGAAATCTCCTGATTTAATGAAACAGTTTTCCCGTCCTGCATTGTAGAAATGACAGCGAGACCAAAAATTCTTTTTTGAATAATACTCATTCACAAAATGTATTGTCGAAAAAAATGTAGAAATCAAATGTATGATTCCCGAAACTTTTTTCCCGAAGTTCGTTCATCTTAAATTAGTATAATTGGCAGGTCTTCTGACTCATCCTCCGATTGCTGCCTTCCCGTCCCGATGCAATCGGGACAGTGGCGTGAGTAACAATCAATAAACGGACTTACAGCTGCGGGCACAGTCCCGGTCTTTCACCGGATTCCCTCTAAGCGAAATTTTTCGCAACCAACTTGGGCAAAGATATGGAAAAAGTTGACAGTGACAGTCGCAGTATTCAGTAAAAAGAGTAAAAATTGAAAAGTTAATAGTTGAAGATCAGTCGCAGTTGACAGTCGCAGTCACAGTATTCAGAAATTGGAAAGTTTTTAGTTTGTGAGTACAGTTTTCAGTTTTGCAAAAAATATAAGTACCCCCTGGCTCCGCTAACAACCACAAGTGTTTGTTAGTTCCGACTGTCCCCCTGAATTCAGGGGGACAGTGGAGGCCGCAAGCCCGATCTATCGGGCAAGGCTGAAACAGGGGGTATCAACAAAATATGATTTTAAGATTGTAACCCGTGATTGTGTGCGATCCAAATACAAGGCGTGCCTTGTATCTACTGTAACTGCGACTGAAAACTGTATACTTCTTCAGGATACTCAATCTCAACTAAAAACAAACCCTGTGCAGGAGCAGAAGCACCGGCAGCGCCGCGGTCTTTTAATTCAATACTGTTTTTGAATTCGTCGACAGATAATTTCCCACGTCCAACTTCCAGTAAAGTTCCAACAATGGCACGAACCATATTTCGTAAAAAGCGATCGGCTTTTATGGTAAATACAAGTTGATTGATTTCCTGCGTCCATTCCGCCTCATAAATTTTGCAGTTGTTGGTTTTTACATCGGTGTGTAAACGACTGAAACTTGTAAAATCTGTATAATTGAATAAAGTTTGAGCTGCCTCATTCATTTTTCCCAAATCCAGTGGCTTCAAATATCTGAAGCTTATTTCGCTATTAAATGGATTTTTTTCTGTTGAAATAAAATATTTGTAAGTGCGCGACAATGCGCTAAATCGAGCGTGTGCATCGTTGTCAACTTTCCATATTTTTTGAACCGCAATATCATGTGGCAGAAAACTATTTAGTTTATGAACCATTTTTGCGGAATCAATCTCAGCAACAGAAGTATCGAAATGAAGGATAAAAAATGAAGCATGAACACCGGTATCTGTTCGTCCGGCTCCCATAACCGCAATTTTTTCGCGTAGTATTTTAGACAAAGCATCTTCCAAAACCTCCTGCACCGAAATTGCGTTGGGCTGAATTTGCCAACCGTGGTAGTTGGTTCCTTTGTAACTGCATTGTAGAAAGTAGCGTTGAGTCATTTGTTCAAAAATATATTTCAAAAATAATGGAAAAAATTACAATCCTACTTCAAAACAAACGAAACAGGTTGATTAGCTCCAACCACACATTCAAAGGAATTACTGGAAATTTCAATTCCCTTTGCATCCGTAATTTCACCTCTTAAATTACATGGGTAAGCTTTTTTGAAACTATTTCCATTGGGTAAAACTACGTTGCAAACTCCGCTGTTGCCAGCTTGTTCCCACAATCGTAAAGTTGTTCCTTCGCCATAACTATTTTCGCCAAATGCGGTTACCAAAATTCCTTTTCTGCTCAAAGAAACTCCTGCCTGCCTAACTGGCAATTCTCCTTTTTTACCTTCATGAAAAACACCTTTTAATGGCACTCTTGTTTCTTCCGATGGTGTTATAAAACTTTTTTCTACGTTGTAATCTTTATAACTCCAAATGTAGAATTTCGAAGAAAAAGAACCTTCAACCCATTCAGTAAAATTAGTCCCCCACTGCGTATTAAATAAGTTAGCAAACACCTTTCCTGTGGTTATTTTTTTTGTTTTTGAGAACTTAAAAAGCCCTCGTTCATCAATGCTAATTCCTGGAGAATCAGGGCAATTTAGTGCAACACCATTTCCCGCATTGTCAAACATTGTCATTGAAGTATTCAGAAAATAAAAATCGTGATTGGTCCGGTCAACCAGTTCTCGTTGCGGATCAACAATTCCTCCGGTGCGATACAATCTGTACTCCGGATTATCTATTGCAAACGGAAACGAAAGCCATCCCGCTTCCGGCAGCGAGTTAGGCTTTTTGCCATCCACCCCCCAATTAATTTCAATGTAGGGCTGATTTTCGTACAAAGTATAAGTTACCAGATAACGCTGCTGGTCAGCATCATTCAATTTTCCAAAAACGGTTGCCTGCACCGCATTTCCCATGTTTAAATAAACCACCTTTTCAAGCAGCCCAGTATAAATATTATCCTTTTTATTCGGAACTGCCGAACGAATCATTTCATCATTTGCCCAGCCTTCCGCACCGGGTTTTATATAATTCTTATTGTAAGTATCAATGGTTTCCTGACCTGCCTGCTCGTAAATATATTCTCCAAAACCTTCACTACTATTCCGATCCACCATTCCGCGGTTATTTTGTTTATCGAAAACAGACGACAAAGCACCGGTAGTTTTATCAATCGTTATTTTAAAATATTTATTTTCCAGTTGAGATTTGGCTTCATCAAACTGAACAGTTGATTCAACTTTTATGGGTTCCAGAATAGGAATATACGTTTTATAGCCCATTGCAGGTATTGCTTCTGCATTAAACGACAACAAATTATAATCCTCAAAAACCGGTATTATTTCTCCTGTTTCAGCATCTTTTAATCCGTACACATTAAACTTTTTTTGATAAACGCCACCAAAAAACTGCACTCTTCCTCCTCGTTCCCAGGGCAGCGGATTATAAACTACAACCCTTTCACCATCAACGGCAACCGACGATGCAAGCGTTTTCATTTGGCGTTTCATTAAGGGAACAATTATTTTTTCGGCCTCCCAAATTCGATCACTTTTTTCGCGCCAACTTCCCTCAATATAATCGTAATTCCCCAAGGATTTTTGAATTTTAAAATCATCGTAAAACTTCCAGGTGTGCTGGTCGGCGTGTGTCATTGCCGAGCCAAAAGTATGCTCATCAAAAAGTATCATTCCTTCCACTGCCTTATCGATGTGTATTGCAACGGGATTCAAATCAACTCCCCACTGACTTAATTGTGTATTTAAAATTTCAGTATTATAGGTTTCACGTTGCAAATGTTTACTCATTTTTGTTTCGCGTGGCATCGACATGTATCCATGAATCCAGGTATCCGGCATGTCGCCGGCAATAACGGGCAGATCAGGATTCTCCTTTATCAGCAAGTCATAAAAATCGGAAAGCTGACCAATTTTCACGTTGGCATCCGGCATCTCTTTTTTTGCTGTCTCCAGTAATTCGGCTACCTCTTTTGCTGTTGGTGCACCCGAATTTTCGTGCGTATGAATCATTGCAAGCCATGTTTTATGCGGCCAGTTTTTGGGAGGCAAAATTCCTGAACCATAATATTCAGCCCAATAAAAAGTCAGTAATTTAGAACCGTCGGGGCCTTGCCACCAAAACAGCGTTGGCACATCGGGAGAAGCAGAACCGGGATTACAACCCAAATGCAAAATATCTACTCCCGCATTTTTAAGTACTGTTGGCAAAATCCGTGAATGACTGGGAACATCGGTAAGTTTTGCCCCACGCGGAGCTGGCAAATTGTATTTATCATTAATTTCAGCGGCATAGGATAATCCGCGAGCCAGGTTCTCCAAATCGCTGGCCTCGGTTTCGAAAGTTACCGGCAGTGCATGCGGAACAATTCGCTGCTCTTTCACAGCTTTTTCAAGGCGAACTTTGCGCTCGTCCAAACTATTTTCGAGCATGTATTTTAAGGGCCAGCCTGGAATGGTCCAAACAAACTGTTCCGGTTTTGGCAAGTCCGATGTTTCATCAACCGACTTTAAAGTTTCGTCGAGCATATTTTCGGTGTATTGCTGCAACACACCCTCTGCCCAATTGGTATAACCAATGTCGACGTGCATTTTAAATACCACCACAATATCGGTTACCGCACTTTTATTGTCGCCTTTATCTACTTCAACCGCTGCAATTTGAGCGTTGAGGTTTGTAACAAATAAGATCAGGATTAGAAATATATAGTACTTCATAATTTTTGAATTGATTTTTCGATAACAATATTAAGTTATTCACTGATAATAACAATATCAAAAACGGATTATCAATTTTTCACTTTGTTATCCTGAACGGAGTCGAATGATTCCGCTTTTCGCAAATAATAAAAGAAAATACCACCAATAACCACCACCGACATTATGGTACAAACCAGCGAACCTTCGAAACCAAAACCACCGCCATTTAGCATTTCGTTGCCAGAAAGTTTTATACTGAACAACGACTCTATTTGCTGACCACTGACATGATAACCCAAAACAGGGCCTTGAAAGAAATTCCAAAACAGGTGCAACGAAACAGGAAACCAAAGGTTTTTGGTAAAAATATACGCTGAGCCCAAAAGTATGCCTGCCAAAAAAAGGTTGGTAAGTGCAATCCACCCCAAACTGGAATTTAAACCGTGCATGGCAGTAAAAATAACGGCACTAATAACCAGCGCTAAATATTTGTTGGCGGAAGACATTAAGTTATTCAGAACGTACCCCCGAATCATAAT
>FLOH01000825.1_pt1 | contig 55632 bp, 50 predicted proteins | sample 756751 | NCBI WGS metagenome assembly FLOH01 (sample SAMEA4026879, study PRJEB14308) | marine metagenome | biome: coastal water; material: water | depth 74 m
GGACTTAATGAAGCAATTACATCTTCTTTAAGCTGCTCTTTGAGTTCACTCATGGTTTCTTCATCCATCAAAACAACCCCAATATCATTTCTTTCAATTAAGGATTGTATCTCTTCATTAGCGTTTGTAGGATTGATAACTGTTTTAATACCAGTTAGACGGAATCCTAAAGTGAACTCCTGACTTCCAATGATTGCTATCTTTTTTGTTTCCATTTTATATGATTAATATTTTTTCTAAATATGATTTTTCAATCCCAAATTTCATTCCCTTAATAAGTGCCTTAAGGTTTCTAACTTCAATTTCTTTAGCAAAGAAAAAACCTAGCAAATAATTGACATTAAGCAGATTTTTGTGCATTAAAGATGAAACTTTTCTTAAATGGGAAAGTTCTAAATCTAACTCTAAATCTTCCTTGTTTGAATTTTCAGATAGGTAATGTTTATTTTTTAACATTGTAATTATTTCGTCAACTGATTTGTCAAGTAGACTTTGAGTGAATTTTGAAGGTTGAATTAAATATTTTTTAATTTCAGTATGATTCTGATTCTTTAATTTTAAAATTGTTTTAAGGTTAATATTTTCTAGCTCTTGTTTAATAAAACTAGCAATTGTTTTTCCTTTACCATTTAGATTTTGGGAGAAGTTGTGGACCTTTTGATAGTAATATTGGTCCAATTGATTTTCTAGTTCAAATAATGAGTCAGTAGGCAGATTCATCTTTCTTAATGAAGAAAATGTGTTAATGATCTCAGCAACACGTTCCTTTTTGTTTAAGTTACTGAAAAAATCATCGGAATAATTTACAGATTTGTATAATAAAGGTTCAACTTCTTTCTCAGAGATTTTACTAAATTTACTCCTAAGAATCATTTTTACATTTTCAATGTCATACCTTAAAAGATAAACTGAAATTACCTGTTTCATTCCTTCATTTGAAATACGGTGTAATTTTTGTAAAGTTCTAATCAAGTTAGCATTTAATGCAGATTCAACAATAGCAATGTCTTTTGAAGAAACATCATATTCATCCATCTCTTTACGATAACTAGATTCGGCTATGAATCTTAAAATTTCGTTGTAACCCATTTTAAGTAGGCGGTGGTAATCATCATTGTTAAGTAGGTTAGATTTCATTACGGCTACTCTAGCAAACGTGTACGGTGAAAATTTAAGGTTGATCTTACTCATTTCCAATTAAAACCTCACTTATTTTTACAATCATTTCTTTACGTAAATCTTCCAATATTTCCTCAACACTAAAGTTAACACTAATTGTTTTGTCTTTATTCTCACCTATTAATCCACCAGAAATTTCAATAAATTTTACAGTAACTTTTTCTGAGATTAGTTTTGTATCTTTACTATTAACATAAATAGTTTTAACCGTTATTTCATCTTTAGCTTTCTTAGTTAAATTTTTAAGAAATTTTTTCTTTTCAGTAGATGATAACTTTGATAATTCTGTTTCAGCTTTAAGGAAAGCCTGACTAATCGCATTATTTTTACTGCTAAGTATCATTCTTTGAGCGTCAAAATTGGCGCCAGCTAGAATCTTTCGTTCGGTTTTTTCAGAAAACTCAGTTGTTTTTTCTTTAGCAGATTTTTTATAATTTTCCACTTCTTTCTTTGCTTTATTATGGATCTCTTTAGCTTTTTGTTCAGCTTCACTAATAATCTTAGTTACATCTACTTCAGCTTGTCCAATGATTTCCTGTTTAACGTTTTCAAGTGCCATTTTTTGTCTCCAATTTTGAAATTTAAATTAATAATTAAAAGATAACTGGTTTACCCAGCTAATCCTATAATTAAAATCGCTACTACTAATCCGAAGATAACGATTGTCTCTGGGATAACTGTTAAAATTAAAGCTTTCCCAAACAAGTTTTCTTTTTCTGCAATTGCGCCAACTGCTGCTGCACCGATAGTACTCTCTGCCCATGCTGCTGCAAGTGAAGATAAGCCAATAGCTAATCCTGCTCCAACTGCGATCATTCCTGCTTCTGCTGCCATTTTTTATTCCTCCGTATCTATTTGTTTTTTTGAAAATGGTTCGTATTCAACTCCCCCGCCTTGAAAAAACTTGCTGAAAAGTTCGACATAATGAAGCCTGATACCATGTAAAAATGGACCAATAACTCCCAGCAAAATGTTTATTCCATGACCAAGAAGCATGATTATAATACCAATAACTATGAAAATTCCACCTTTCTCAATGAAAGGAAGTGCTAAGTTCTCGTTTACTACAACGGCTAAACCAACACTAGCTAACCCAACTGCGCCTAAACGCATGTAACTTAATGTATTAGAGAATAAAGCTGGTAATTCAACAATCCCTTGAATTCCTTCTCCAACCCCTAAAAGGATTACACCTGCAATTGCAATGACAACTCCTGGCCAAAGTAAATATGGTGTGATAATGTTTAAGTTTGCTAAAATTGCTAGGATAATACCTAACTCTACAATCATCCAACTTAATTTAGCTTGTAAAGCATGTTTAAATCCATGTTGTTTAAATTCGTTAATAAATCCTAAAATAAAACCAAAGTTTAAGTGAAGGAAACCAACAAATGCTCCAATAACAAGGACACTGAGAATGTCAAATCCTAGAACATTAATTTGACTATGTACCCTATTAAGTAGTCTTGGAAAATCTGCAACAGTAGTTTCAACACCATGTGAGATAATATTGTGCTCAGGAAGACAAATGTTAACAGAATTACATAAGGATCTACCCGTCTCAATACTTAGATGTTCGAAACCAAAAAATTCACCAAATATAAATCCAAAAATTATTGACATGCTTGCTGCAAACATTAAAATTGATGCTAGTTGAGCAGCTGCAGGCATTTTCTTTTTTAATAAGTAGAACGCACCAAGTAAAACAAGTCCGTAACCAATGTCTCCTAACATAAACCCAAAGAATAATGGAAATGTTATGAAGAAAATTGAGGTTGGATCAATCTCGTTATATTTTGGTAAGTCATATAATTTTAATAGGAATTCGAAAGGAGTTACCAATTTTTTATTATTTAATTTAACTGGTGGGTTTTCTTTCTTTTCTGGAGTAGTAAAGGTAATGTGAATAGAGTTAGCGGTAGCGTTCTTTAATTGCTCTTCAATAAGGCTTTGTTTGTTTTTTGGAACCCATCCTTCAGCAACGAAAGAAGTTTCAGTAACGGCGAAATTAAGCGGCAATTCCTGTTTTCTAATTTCTTCCTCCAAACGTTCTTCAATTCCAGCTAAAGTAGAAAGTTCATTTTTTATTTTTAAAAGTTGTTTGAATAAGTCTTTTTCTTTTTCTTCTATTTTTTCTTCTTCAGAGATACTTGAAGTAATCTCTTGGCTGACGTCTTTTGAAACTTCTAATTTTACTTCGTTAAATCCTGATTCAGTTAGGATTGAACGAACTTGTTCTTCACGATTGTTTTTACAGACGATTAAGATGTATTTTTTATTTTTAAATAATTTTAAATCCCCATTTACCTGTTCTAATTTTTTTTGAATGTCTTCTTTAATAATTGTTCCAGCAAAACAAGAAAGAATTTGAGAATTTTTTAAGTCTTTAAGGTTAAGTTTGTTTTTGTTTGCAATATTAAGTATTTCAATTTTATTTTTAATTGATTTTTTTAAACTTTTAAATTTTTTAAGATCTTTCTCAACTTTAATGTAGTCATCATACATTTTGTTGATTCCTTTAGTCGCAGTAGGTAAACTTTTTTGAGTTAATAATGGGACTCTTTTCTTGCCATTACCTGGAAATCCAGAAAGAATACTTCTAACCTTAACAATCAATTCTGAAAGAGATTCTGCATCTGCTAAAGGTTCGCCAATATCAAGTTTATCTTTACCTTGTGAATGAGGTGTAATGTGATATAATTCTAAATCGTAAAGTGTGTTTATAACGCTTGGTAAATGATTCTTAGAAGCAAGTATCTTACACTTCACCATCGATTCTGGATAATTCATTTACTTTATTCCTCTAACACTGCTTTCAGAATAAGTTTAACTGCCTTAGCTTGATTTTTTTCAGCTGATGTAGTGATTTTGATAACTTTTCGGTTAGCTTGTTCTAAAATTTTTGTTTTTTCTTTTTCTACATTTTTAAGTTGTGTAGCAACTTCTTGATCTAATTCCTGATCAATTGCTTGCTTTTCTTTAGAAATACTATTTAGTGCTTCTTGTTTTGCCTTAGCAATAATTTTTTCTGCTTTTTTTATAGCGTCTTGAATACTTTTTTTGCCTTCTTTTTCAGCGGCTAAAATATGTTGAATGTCTTGCACGATAAATCCCTCACGATACTTATGTCTGATAGATAAAGGGTCCTTTTAAAAGAGTAACCTAAATAGACTAAGTAGTTTGTGTTTTTGTCTCCTTAATAACAGCCCAATCAATAAGAATCTCAGAGATGTTGTGGAGAGATCTTATTGCTCGATGTTGGTTGTAATCTTCTACATTTTTAAGTTTTATGTTAGGTAAATTGTCAACAATTTCAATAAAAAACATTGTGTTGTTGTAAGTCAAATTTTTCCCGTTGTCGTCTAGTAAATTTTGGATACTAGTTAGTGCCAAGTTGATTTGTTTCAAAAATTCCTGATTGTTTACTTTAAGATTGATTAAATGGTCTACAAAATGTTCTAATTCCTTAGACAGTTTACTCAAGAAATGAAGTTCAACAGCTTGATGTGTACTTTTTGTAGGGTTTACTAACGAGGCTATAACTGATTTTTCAATTAATAAATCAGAACGATCGATTTCTTCTTCATAACGGTCTAAAATTTCCCTTGGAGCGTTTTTTGACATGATTAAAACCAAATTTCGAGTCTTACGAATCATAGTTGCTATTAGAGATAGAGGATCGCTAACTTCAATAGAAGATTCACAAGTAATATGTTTTCCTTCCATCTCTACAAGTTCTAAAGATACTAAACTTTTTTGACTTAAAATTTTTGAAAAATCAACCTCATTGTCAAGAGTAATCCTGAAAGAATCTGCGTGAGAAATGAATGCAGCAATGATTAATTTTTGTAAATTGTCCAAATTATCGCCCTTAGCTCTCAATTTAAGATGGATTTTTTTAGGATTTGTAGCTTCAGGATATACTCCCAAAGAATTGTCATTGTTATACTTTATTCCAACCTTAGACTTGCCGTTAATATTGAACTTTTTACACCATCTAGTAGGGAGATAGAGATATAGCATATCACTTGTTTTTTGTACATTTCTTGTATCCATTTTGAATCTATTTAGCCTAAATAGTTTTTTTTTATAAAGTTTACTAAGAATTAATGGAGTTTGGTTAATTTATCAAATTCGTTTCTAACTAGTCCTTCAAATTCATCAAATGCAGTTCTTACTTGAGGATTTTCACCAATTTGAGACTTTCGATCCGCTAAATATGCATTAAAAACTGTAGTCCTATCAGTTGGAAACGCTACACCTACAACATTATAAAGGTCTTGAGCACATTGTTGAGGAGAATAAGGGGTTTCCGATAACAAATTTTCAGGTTTAAACTCAGTAATTCTTTGAATATCGGGTGATATAAGTTCATTAATTGTAGAGTCATAGGTCATACTTATTAAGAGACGTACAGATATATAAATGTTTCTTTTTTATCACTTTGCAGGGATTACAGTGTTGTGGAAAAGCTTAAAAACTAATAGTTATTGATATTTCCATAAATACAGAGGTGTATAAAATATGGTAGATTCAGTTCATGCAAGTCATATGATTCTTGCAAATGCAGCAGCAAATGCAATAACCACTGATAAGGCTGCAATGGAAGCAAAAAAAGTTCTAGTAGACAGTCTCATTGCAACTATTAGTAATTTAGAGGAATGGTTGGATGATCATCCCAAGGCAGATAAGGCTATAAAAGCTGATTGGAAAAGTAGGATTGCAAAATTAGGTCAATTATTGAAATCCGAAAAACGTGCTCTTGCGGACCTTAAAAAAGAAAGGTTAGCAGATTTCTTAGCGTTACAAATGTCACAAATGAGTTAATTATTATTAATTTTTTATTTATTCCTTAAAACCATAATTATACTTTTAAGTATGAATTATAATGTTTAATTCTAGATCTTTTAAGCAACTCTTGAGTTTTGTGAAAATGTAAGATTTAATTTAAAAGAATTGATTGAAACTTGATGGTTTAAAACCTGTGTGAGTTTGATTAAAAGTTTTATTCCAAAAATCGGAAGAATTATAAGTCACAAACTAGTTGTTTAACTATGAGCATATTCCACAAAACACTGGAAAATCTTGAAACAATTTCTTCAAGAGACTTGGAACATGAACTTAAGAAAATCGAGGAAGCATTTGAGGAAGTCGCAGCATTAGCGGCGGAATTAAAAGAATTTAAAGAAAGGACCAGGTCACTGGTAGATTATGCAAAATTCAAATCAGAAGTCACTAAACCCCGATCTGTGGTTTGGAACAAAATGATCAAGGGATGTAAGAGCAATATTGCCCAAATTTCAGCCCTGACACAAGATTTGTTCAAAAAAGAGCAAGAAATGAAGAAAATCCTGGAATGATTTAGTTAACGTGCGCATAATATACATTATACGAAGGTTATTTGGTGTTTTTTAGGGTAAAAATGAAGGAAATGAAGTGTTTGGATAAATTAGCCTACCTTTTTAGAAAAAATATACCATTGGTTCGCGCCGAATTTTTTAGTGTTTGATTGAAAGTTTTAGCAAGCAAAAGGATTTTTAAAAAACAAACAATTTTATTAAAAAATGACAGACTATTTGGTAATTGCGAAAAATGCAGAATTAGTTGAGTTCGAAATAAATAAATCCAAAAAGTATCAAATAGATCTAACTAACAATTACATAACTTACCACAGAGTATTTATTGCAAGAGCTGTAAATATGGCACTAACTCGCATTGCAGTAATGGAACAACTCCCTGGAAGGGGAGAATCTCAAGCCTTCAAAGAATGGTTACCTGGGCTCGAATCTCTGTTGACTAAGAAGTTTGAAGTTACTAGAGATGATTAAACAATTTAGTTATTCTTTTTTTAATATATTTTAATACTTTTTATTTGAACTAAATTGAACTTATTAAAAATACTTAAAAGTTAGTTTGTAAGAATTATTAAGCGTTGATTAAAAGTTTTATTTAAAAGATGTAGAAATTTATAAAAAAAAGATTTAAAATAAAAAATTACGCTTTCTTAAACTCAGCAGCAATGTCAATTAAATCAACATGTCCCAAGAATAATCCACGGCAACAGTACCGTTCTAAGTCTAATGAATCAAGAATTTTCTTTGCTTCCTCACCTTTCTCTAGACGTTCTTTGTATTCTTCATACAAATGTCCAACGGGTTTTCCGCAACTTAAGCATCTAATTGGTATAATCATTGTGAGCCTCCAGTAATATTAACACTTCTATATCCCCTTCCTCTAATGATTTCTTCACCAACTAACCTTGCAACAGCAAGATCAACATTAGAAGAATCAATATCTAATACATCACTTGGATTAGTTCCTGTAGGTATAAAACGTTGATAAAGAGCACCATTAATAACCCCAGCCAGATTAACAGGGGATCGAGAATCAAAAGTCATATTAGTATCTTGTTGTCGTGTAAATTCAGGATGAACCATGGAAGCATCTTTAAAACTACTTCCTTCGTAACCAGTCATTTGAACCTTTCTAGAGATAGTATAGTTCCCACTAACATTAAGACCTGTTCCAGTTAATGTTAACCTATCGTTTCTCATTCTATCTGTATGATTTTTGTCTTTTAGCACGAGCTTTACTGTCGTTTGGTTTACAAGTTTCCTTACGACGTACATCCGCTACTAATAATTGCCTGTCATAATTTTCAAAGACAGTTTTTAATTTGCTATCATGAACAATTAATGCACGAGCAATAGCTAAACGAGCTGCATCTGCTTGCCCATTTACACCGCCACCATTAACACTAATGGTGATATTAACTTTGTTTACAACATCATCAGCTAACCTAATAGGTTCCATAATTCTTAGACGAGACATTGAATCGCTATAGATCTCTAAAGCTTGTCCGTTAACAATAACTTTCCCTGTACCCTTACTTAAAATTGCACGAGCTACAGATCGCTTACGTTTACCTTGTGTTTGAATTACGTTTGATTTAGCCATATTATTTTCCACCTAATGATTTACAAATTTGTTTGATTGTAACATATTTTAATGTTGGTAATTTTTCAATTGATGCACCTTCAACTACAATTAATGCTTCCTTCTCTAACTCTTCAGGAATACCTACATGACACATAATTTGTTTGTAAGCTTCTCTACCCCGAGTTTTTCTCCATGGTAACATACCACGAATTGCTCGCCTAACAAATCTATCAGGAAGTCTGGAGTGATTTTGACTCTTATCAGGGTGACCTCTACGGTCAAATCTTGTTTTTTGATCTTCAAATGTTTTTAACCGGCTACCTGAAACCATAATTTTTTCGCAGTTAACAACTGCAACTTCTTCACCCAATAAAGCAGCTTTTGCTACATGAGTTGCTAAACGTCCAAGTAATAAGTTTTCTCCGTTGAATACTTTCATCCTAAAATCCTCACTCCCTTACCTTCAGGGTTTTGAGCAAATAACTCTTTAATTGTAACAGTTTTACCATTTGCAGCTTCGATTTTTCTTTTTGCTTCAGATGAAAAATTCATTGCAACAACAGTAACTTTTTTGCTGATTTCACCAACACTAAGAACTTTTCCAGGAACAATAACAGTTTCCCCTTCCTTAGCATACTTGTTGATTTTGTAAATGTTAACTGACCTTCTCTGACGAGTTGGTTTTTGTATATCTTTAGCAATACGTTTCCAGAATGGACTAGTTTGATAACCAATCGAACTGATTAACTCTTGTACTTGATAGTTAGTTGGGCCTGTTCGTCTCATAGCTGTGCCTCTAAAATTTCTGCTTTCTCTACAAGCATTTCTGCGCTTTTTGTAAGCATTTCTTTACACGATAATTGGCCCCAACTTTCAAGATTGAAAATTAATTCAGGTCCATATGTAATTGTGATACCATCATCTAATGATTCATAGAAATCCATTAGTTGGCTTTTGTTGACTTTTTCTTCATTAATGGTTAACTTACCAGCTTTCATTGTGAAAACTCCGTCTGAAGATGCTTTAGCGATCATTTCAGGATTTTTTACAGTTCCCAATTTAATTTTAGCTTCTTTTTTATAATAGCCCCATCCAGGACTCCATTTAATGTGTTCCTTTCCTTGACCCATAACAGCAGTTAAGGTAAGATCAACTTTTTGTTTAGATAATAATTTTACAATAGGCATATCTCCTTGTACAAAGGTGCATTTTGGATCTGCACTTTCAGCATCTGAAGCAAGAACTAAACCTTTCTTTGCAACTTTTAACTTGATTTGTAAGGTACATTGTACACTTTTTTCAGTTACTTCGTCTTCATTTTTAGGTAACCTGTAACTTGATAAATCAGTATGAATAGGGAGTAAACCAAGTCTTAAAGCAAGCATTTCATCATATAAAGCAGAATTGTTATCTTTAATTTCTACATCTTCGACAGCTAAGGTTGGAACTTCTTCCAAGATCATACGCCTAATAGTGTTAGCAAAAATTTCGGAACAGTCAGACATACGTAAAACTAACTTACCTTTCTTTTTCTCTTCCTTAATTTTTTCGATTTTCATGTTCTATACTCTCCTTCCACGACGTCCGCCTTTTGCACGACAACCATTGTGGGGTTCAGGAGTTACTTCTTCAATTTTACCAACCCGAATTCCTGCTCTGGAAAATGCTCTAATAGCTGCTTGAGCTCCAGGACCTGGGCTTTTTGGACCATTGTGGCCACCTTTAGCTCTAACCCGGATATACAAACCAGCAATTCCTTTCTCACGGCAAATTTCTGCAACTTTTTTAGCTACACCCATTGCTGCGGAAGGTGAACTTTCCAAACGGTCAGCTTTAACCATCTGTCCACCACTTGCACGAGCAATAGTTTCTGCCCCTGTGATGTCAGTTACTGTAACAATAGTATTATTGTAAGATGAATAAATATGAGCTACAGCCCAACGTAAATTACTTTGAGGTCTCATTGGAGGCCTGCTAGTTCTTGGAGGAGGTCTTGATGGTGATTCTGCTGGTTTCATTCGCTTACCTCTTTAACGTTTTCTGCTTCTTCAGCTTTAGGTGTTTCTACTTCTTTAGCAGGTGCTTCTTTCGCTGCTGCATCCTTAGGAGATTCAACAGCAGGTTTCATTTCAACATTCTCTGCTTTACTTAAGTCAACCCTTTCAGGGTGAGCATCATCAGCAAGAGCAGATTTAACTTTAAATACGATTTTATCTTCTTCTTTCAAAGTTACTAAATATGAAGGTACATTAATCTCTCGTTCACCAACCATAATATGCCTATGAACAATAAATTGACGAGCTTGTTTCATAGACCTAGCAAGTCCTTTTCTGAAAACAATACTTTGTAAACGTCTTTCAAGAATATCTTTAACATTCAAACCAAGAATGTGATCTAATTCAGCACCAGTACCCAAGAAACCTAACTCACTTAGTTTATGCATAACTTGTGCTTTCTCTTTTTCTCCCTGTGGAGTTTGACGTGCGATTAATCGCTTAGCAATATTCATGTATTTTTTTAAGAAGGAATTAGCAATCATGATTTCTTTCTTTTTTCCAAGACCAAATTCAAAAGTTAGTTTCTTTTCTTCATCAATTCTAGTTTTATTCCAAGGATGAACTGGTGTTGAGTACTGTTTCCTTAATTTTTTTGGATCTCCCATTTTTATTTCTTACCCGGTGTTCCCTTTCTCTTAACACCAACTACCTTACCTTTATGACGTCTGAAGTTGGACCTAGTTCTTTGACCTCGAACAGGTAACTTTTTCTGATGACGCATACCACGTAAAGTTTTTGTTTTCTTTAATCGTTTTAAATCGTTTTCTTTGACAAAGTGAAGGTTTCCACTCAATAAGTGCTGGTCTTCACCAGTCTCAAAATCTTTTCTCCGGTTTACCATCCATACAGGTAAGCCGTTTTCAATAGGTTTTGTAAGAACTTCTGTAATCTTTAAAATCTGAGCATCTGATAACTCTCCAGTTTTCATGGTTTTATTAATATCTGACAAAGTGCAGATAACTGAAGCAAAATTAGTTCCAACACCTTTAATTTTTAGAAGTGAAATAAATAATTGTTTCTCACCAGGGATATCTACATTAGCGATCCTTACAATATGTTTGAATTTTTGAGTTTCTGTCATTTTATATTTTTCTGAGAACACGCACTATGGTCCTATGCGCGTGAACTCGGACTGATTAGTTAATGGGAGAAGTAGGTTGTTTATAAAGGTTTCTGAAAACATTACTCTCAAGAAGCTTCTGGTAGGTCTTGAGTGTCCTTATCACCTTCCAAATCTTTAGCTTGATCACGCTCTTCCTTAGCCTTTTTTCTTGATTCCTTAGCTTTCTTAGCGAATTCTTTCTCTTTCTCCTTACTCTTCTCCTCATATAAAGAACGTTTCCACTTAAAAATAGCATAATTAGCAGGGTTTTTAATTTTTTTACAAAAACTGTCAGGATCACAGACGTTAATACCCTTACAATAAGCCTCATTATCGCAATTTGGAGGTAACTTGGCACCAGCAATAAAACTGTGCATCTGTCCTTTAATATAGACTTCCCGCAAAGCTTCAGGATTTTTTTTGTTCCAATCCCTTAAAAATACTTCAATTTCTTCCTTTTTCCAGCCAACTTTACCTAAAAAGTTCATCATAATAAATATGGCACGTTTCTTACCGTCTTCCAGTCCACCAGATATTTTTTTAATACAAGGGGGAAAGAAAATGTTAGTAATGGGAGAAGATAATCCCAATTCTTCAAATTTTGTCCCTTCAGACTCTTCCTCTAACTTCACTTCAAAATCCAAAGATTGTGAGAGTAATCTTCTAGCAGATTCTTCAACGTCACGCTTAAGAAATATAGTAGGATTAGTTACATGATCTGGATTAGCCATTGGTTTCTCAAACTCAAGGATTTTGGTTGGATCAACCAAGATGCTAGCTAAACCTGATTTTTCATGTAGGCTGTAAGGCATTCGGTACTAATGCCTTGAAGAGAGAAGAACGGTATCTATCTCTAAAAAAGCGTCAACATCAAGCTTTTTTACAGTTCCTAGTTCAGTTTTTTCTTCCCTTATGATTTCTTCCTGAGGAAGGGTTACTTTTTCTCTAACCTTACTAAAATCGTTGTCCTCAAAAGCTAAGATTCTCGAAGAAAGTTGTTCCTTAATATTCTCCTTAATGTAAAAAGCGATCTTTCTAGGTGCTTCAGGAAAGAGATCTTTAGTCAAAGTTTCACCAATTTTTTGAGGAAATGCTTCAAAAGGAATCCCAATGTGGAAACCTTTGTTACCACTAAATTTGATTGAAAAGTAAGTTGCACCACAATAATTGAGGAATTGAACAATTAAGTCAGCACAAATTTTACTGTATTCAAGGATTGCACAATCAATGTCAAGAATTAAGTCCCACCCATTTCTTATTTGGTCTAACTCTTTTCGTTTAAGGTCGCTACTAATGCTCAATGGGTTAGTCCAAGTTTCTTCAGAAATATGAAAAGAGGTACATCCACGCTTAGCTAGTTCCAACACATCCCTTGGATAAACAAGAATATCTGGTCGTTTGCCAAATCCGTCACCATACCTAGTACCAACCTCTTTATCTTTAGCATTAGCTAAAAGGGCTTCCTGAATTTCTGGACGTTTATAATACCGTAGAATGGTGCTTTTGTCTAGCATGAAAGTTGTTTGGTAGAAGACTTTAAATTATTTTTGTAATTCAGATAAGGGTTTCATAACAAAATCTCTTTCTTGCATTCGAGGATGAGGGATGATTAATTCTTTGGTATTAATTGTTTGATTATTGTATAGTAGAATGTCTATATCAATAGTCCTCGGGCCATTTGGAATGGTTCTAATTCTATCTAAATTATCTTCTATCTCTTGACAGAATGCTAGAAGTTGTCGAGGTGTTAATTGTGTTTCAATACTTATAACTTGGTTAAGAAATTTTGGTTGATCCTCAAGATACATAGGTTCTGTTTCATGAATTGAAGATTTCTTTAAAATAGCACATTTTTGACTTAATAAAGAGATAGATTTCTCTAAGTATTCTTTTCTGTTACCAAGATTTGAACCTAAACCTAGAACGATCATAACTTAGAAACTTCTTTCTTGAACTCTTCAGCATTCTTTTTTAATAACTTAAGAGCTTCCTTCAAACATTTTTTTGGGTCTTTACCTTCAACTAAGAATTCAGGTACACCAATTAATGGATGGTCAATTTTGTAAGTTGCTAAGGTAACATCTTTAACACCAAGTAAAGCTTCTTTCAATGCGTTACAAAAGGTGTGTGTTTCTCCTTTTAACTGGAAAACTAACCGATTTTTACTTTCTTCAAGAATTTTAAATTCCATTTTAATGCTAATTGTAATGGTTTGTTTATAAAAGTTACTATTTAGAATATCATTATTAACCTTCAACCAATATAAAAAGCTTCTTAAACACAAAAAATATTCTTAGTAATATGAGGTACTTGGTGATAGTAAGACATGGAGAGTCTAGATGGAATCTTTCTAACAGATTTACTGGATGGGTAGATGTGCCATTAAGCACAAAAGGGATACAGGAAGCTTTGAAAGCCGCCAAAGTTTTAGAAGGATTGACAATCCATAGAGCGTTTACATCCGAATTAGAAAGAGCACAAGAAACTTTAATGTTAATCCTATCAAAACAAAATTATACAGGCATATTTTTACATCAAAGTAAAAAAAGGCACCAGTGGTCTAAACACAAAAGCGATAAGAAAGAAATTCCAATCCATTCCTCAGATGCTTTAAATGAAAGGTATTATGGTAAACTGCAAGGGATGGATAAAGATGCGGTTCGTCGTAAATATGGTGAGGAAAAAGTGTTTTCTTGGCGTAGGTCTTGGACAGGTAAGCCACCAGGTGGAGAGTCGTTGAAGGAGTGTTACAAACGATCGGTAAAGTATTTTACCAAAAAAATTCATCCTTGTACAGGTAAGGAAAATATATTATTAGTAGCGCATGGGAATAGTTTAAGAGCAATTGTAAAATATATTGAAGGAATTTCCGATGAGGATATACCACACTTAAACTTACCAACAGGGATGCCGATTGTGTATAAATGTGTTAAGGGAAAATTGATTAGATTGAAAGGCAAGATTTCCTATGATAGACCATTATGTTGGAAAGATGTATGTAAAACTCCGGTAAAGAGAAATGCTTAAATAGGTTGATTTATTATTTAATTAAAAAAAGGTGATGCTCATATGAAATTAGTTCTTACAAAAAAACCGAAAAATGTTCAAATAATTGAAGGATTCCCAGGATTTGGGTTGATTGGTACGATAGCAACAGAATACTTAATGGAACATCTGGAAACGGAAAAGATTGGTTATGTCCATATGGATGAAATTCCAGCCATGATTGCAATACATCAAAATCAAGTCATTGAACCTGTAAGTATTCATTATAATAAAAAACGCAATTTAGTTTTAGTACATGCGATTAACATCGGTCAAAACTTAGGATGGAAGTTAGCAGAAATGATTGAAGATTTAGCTACACAGTTATCAGCTAAAGAAATAATTTCTCTTGAAGGAGTAGGTTCGCCAAACGCAGACGCAGGAAGAGTGTTTTATTATTCAAATAAAAAATTAACTAAGATGGATGGTGTTGCAAATCCTTTACAAGAAGGGATTATTGTAGGAGTTACAGGAGCTTTACTTGCTCGTAATGTTAAGACACCATTGTTAGCTTTGTTTGCTGAAGCGCGTAACGGATTGCCTGACAGTAAAGCTGCAGCGCACATCATTGAAGCTTTAGATTCTTACACTGGATTGAAAATTGATCCAAAACCGTTAATGAAACAAGCACAAGTGTTTGAGAAAAAGTTGAAAGGGTTAGTGCAGAAAGGTGAACAGGCGCAAAATATTCAACAACAAAAGCATTTGAGTTATGTAGGTTAATTCTTTATTTTTTTAATCATTTTTTTAAATATGAAGTGTTTTTAGTAGGGTATGAGTTCAACTGCAGGAAAAGTTTTAGATAGAGTAGTACTAAAAGATGCTTCTTTATATGAAAATAAAATGATAATAGATCCTGCTTATGCAAGTGGGTTTGAATTGGTTGGAATTTCCAAAGGACCAAGAGATCGATTTATTTTTGGAGTTAATGATTCTGATGCAAGTAAATTAGAAAGATTATTCGGGCGTTTTTTAGTTGATGATGGAAAAAAAGTATTTGAATACGAAAGTATATACATTGATCAGAGATTATTTGCTTTTGATATGCCAAATATGAACAGGGCACTTAGGAACTTACAAGAAAGATATGGTGGACTTCTGCAAAATGGACAAGACCAACTATTAGGAAAACAATTAGAGTTAGAAGCTAAAGTAAAGAGAGGAGAACTCAAAGATGGTACTTTAGATGGTGTATTCTCTGAAAGAGAAAGAACATTAACAACAAGAATACAAGAACAACGAGGAGTTTACATAGTTCATAGCTCACACCTTCGCTCAAATCTAAAAAATAATCTTTCTAATTACCTTATGTTTCAGCCAAGAATTTAGTCATTATCTGGAACACAGAAGTTAAAAAAGATTCATCTTCTTTTACTAACACAACAACATAATCTCCGTTTTCACTTATTTCAGAGGAGTATTTCCATCCTGCTTTTTCCCTTCCAGAGACCATAGATAATTGTTGCATTGCCTCATCTCGAGATAAGCCACTCTTCATTGCTCTTGTAACTTGAGTTTTTTGATTAGGACTTAGAATAATTTCCATTTTATTTGCATTTGGAGAAATACTTTCCGCACCATCCAATAATGTATCAACGTGTCCATCTTGACTAAAAACATGAATGTAATCCCCATCAAGTTCCCATTCCACAATTCCTAACGATTCTCGACTATAAGGCTCTATGACTTCAAAATTACCAACTCTAGAATCACCATACCTACTTAATGAGCCACTTAAATGCATATTGGTTTGTTTCCCATTTATGTTTAAAATGGCACCCCCTTCTACACGGGCAGTGTCACCATCAACTAAGCTAAGAGCTTTTTGTTCAAATGCAGGAAGAACATCATTAACTTTAGGTACTTTTTTTATTGGAGGGACATAGTCTTGTGATAACACACCAAATTCTTTTAATAACCGGATTTCTTCTGAATCTGGATGTGAAAGTTTAACAGGTTTCGAATATTCATTTACACCAAATGCGTATGCATGCATTCTCCTTGCAAAGACTTCATCAGCATGTTGACCAATTGGGTATGTCCCTTGAATTCCTTCTAAAGATTCAGCAATTGGATTACTTCTTTGTGAAGAAACAAATTCTGCCCACTTTACTTGTTGCTCTGGTGTTAAAACAGCATTATGGACATGATGAAATGTTTCATGCCCAGCTGAAACTTTTGCTGCTCCTTCTTGAACAAGTATCTTTGCTTCATCAACATTTGAACCACGATAACCAAACATACGAGATGTATCTAATAATTCTTTTTCAGAACTGTAAACACGATAATAAATAGAGGGGGTACCAAATTTATGACTTGCACCATATTCTCCAAATCCAGTTGAAATCTGATGTGTTGGAGTTGTAGAAAGAACATTTTGACCCGTAGGATGTATAACAGTTCGTTGTGGTAAAATATTACTCTCCCTCATTATTTTATTGAGTCTTTGAAGAACGGGATTATTTTGATTAACTTCTACTACTTTTTCTATAGAACGTGCATGAGTTCCAAAAGGATTTATAAAAATTTCATCAAATTGACCCGAAGCAACAAGTAAGCTTCGTGGACTATCTTTAACTATTTCCCTAACATTTAGAGCAGATTTGATATTTGATGGAAGATCTTCAGCAATAAGTCTCCCTTCATTAACATCATCTAAAATTGCCAAAAACTGTTTTTTTAATTGAGGGCTTTCTTCAATAAAAGGAATTAATTTAGCATCATGTTTCACCCTATAACTAAAAGATTTTATCCCTTCTTTATTCACAAAGTACATATTTTCGCCACTTTGAACAATAATTCCGTCTTTGTGTCTTATAACTTTTTGAACCACAATAGTAGTTTCCGGAGTATAAACCTCAATTATCCTATCTAACTGAATTGATGCTGGTGCATCATGAAATCCGAGATCTTTCCATGGTTCATTTGGATCAATATTGTGTTTCATAAAGAATCCTCTTGTCAAGTCAACAATTTCTTCGTCCGACACATCACCTCTTTTTGCAATAACTGTCTGTAAGTCCGCAATAGCTGAAGCCCGTCTTTCCCTAAATTGTGCACCATATCCAACAGATTCTAATGCAACACCTGGTGCAATTGGTTTAGAGATTGTAGGTATCTCTGGGTCAAGTAGGTTCCCATTTTGTTCTGCAATTTTAGCTAAAATATTTTCAGCTTTTTTTGTATCCTTACTATCAACAACAATCCGAACTGTATCTACGCGAGTTGAAAAATCTTTTTTAGTAGTAGGAATATTTAGCTCAAAAGGAATACCAGAGTTACGTAACTCGTCTGCAACTTTTGTAGTTAGTTGTATCCCTGCATCACTTGATTTTGCATTCAAGCTAAAGGTCGTTGGTACGAAATCTTGATTCCTTGAATTATAGACATATTCTTTCGATATATATCCAGTTGTACTTCCCTCACCATATAGAAGAAGCCCTTCTTTCTTTGGAAGATCTGTCAGCGTACCTGTTTCGATAGCTTTACCAGATTTAGTAGCAAAAGTTGCCAAATTATCATCAATGTTACTCTCCGCTTTGTATGCACGTTGTACTTCCTCATCCCTTGTAAGAAATTTCTTTACAGATGTAGCAGAATCTGGGCGTAGGCAACCACATGCAGCACAACCCACGATATTTCCTATTGGACAATTAGGAACCACTTCATCTAAACCTTTTAAATCACCTTGTTTCTTAATTGCAACAGTTTCACGGAGGGCTGATTTTCTTGCAGGAGGAGGGATAAAATCTATTGGCTTTTCAGCTACTTGAGTTTTTTGTTTTACTCTATTCGCAATAGTTCTTTCAATAAAATCTTCTTCCAATTTGTCGATTTCAGAACGGCTAACAACCCTATAGAATTCTTCAACAGTCTTAGGTTCCCCAAAAGGATTTGCAACTAAGAAATCAAAATCCGATAAGATATATTTTCGTAATAGTTTTTCTGGATTAGCAGTTCTCCGATTAGTTATAATATCATCAATCTGCCCTTCTGTAAACCCAATATTTTTCAAATTAGCTCTTAATTCGTTTTGTTTGGTAATAGAATTTACACCAGTTTCCCATTCTTCAATAAGTGGGCTAAAATCAGCTTTGAATCTCGGTTCATCTATGCCCCCATTTGTTCTATATACACTTTTATCAATAGTTCCATAGAGACGATCATTACTAGGGATTGCATTAACCTTCTGACTTTTTGTAAAAGTCTGACCATCTTCTAACATTTGTAATGGATTAAATGAGCCTACAAGTTCTCTTTGTTTTGCAGTCAAGCTAGCAGGATTATTCTTGGATTTGAGTTTAAGTTTATCAATGGCGTTCTTGGTTTCCTTCCATTCGTTACCAACTATAACACCATATAGCTTATTAAATGCTAATTCATCGTCAGCAACTGTTGTAGTAAGTTTCCCGTCAAGACGACCTAGTGCTAACTCACTATCTCCAAATTGATCAACAAAGTTAACGAAAGTGTTTCTATGAGCAGATTCCCAAAGGTTAGAAGCTTGATTTGGGTCAAATTTTTTGTCAGCAATGTATTGTTTTAGGATTATTGCAGAATCTAATTTTCCAAGCTCATGGTAATCAACAATAGGTTTTTGAGCCTGAAGATTTAAACCATCACCACTAGGTAATTGTTTAACTTTTTCAACTTTTATACTGAAAGATCCCCTTACGACTTCTGCTCCCCTTTGACGTTTTCCAGTATCAATAAAATTTACAAGTCCTTTTTCTCGTGCTTTTTCATCCCAAACAAGTTTAAGGAATACCCAAGACCCATCATTCTTTTCATATAATCCAGTCTGCCATAAATCAAGATCATGAATAATTGTATTAGACAATTTGTTTCTAGTTTCTGGAGTTGTAATCACTTTACCTTTAGCTCTTCTATACCTTCCAGTAAGATCATTAGTTCTAATAAAGTTTTCAGATTCTTCTAAAACTTCATTTTTGTTTATAACCCTAATTGTACTTTCTATACCATCTGTAGATTGAAAACCAACTCTATCTGGAACCCTTAAACCAAACTCAATCAAAGTTCTTTCTTCTAATGGTGTTTTTGTAGATAACGCGTCATCTAAACTTGGAGGTAATTCATCTGCTGCCTTAGCTGCAATTGCATCATCTAAGCTAGGCGGAATACCTGCTTCGAAATCAGTGATTCCTTTCTGTAACTTAGCATCATAACGAGCATAAATACCTCGAGCAACGTCTGGATCAACATCAGCAGCACTACCTGCACTACGTAACTTAATGTCTCCAGTCCTGCTAACAATAAATTTCCGTTCAATATCATCAATAACAATCCCTTGATCTGCTAGTTTATCTGTAACACCTTTAAGCTTATCTTTTAGAAACTTAACCCTCTTGATATGTTGAACCCTAGTTTCAGTTGGTTGAATTTTTAACATTCGACCCAACTCAACACCATCTACTTTTTCTTGGATCATGAAATCTAAACCTATTTTCTTATTTGAGGAAGCGTAAACTATAGGAGTTAGACCATCATCACTGAAATGATGAAGAACTGCAGCTTGGTCTACATTGCTGAATCCAGAAGTACCAGTAGTTTCAATTCGGATTACAGAAGGACCTGCTACGTCTAAGTTGGATTGTTTTAAAATAGTTTCAGGGATGTCTAAGTAAACTCCTTCAGCATCTCTCTTTGCATACGGTGAATTATGAAGTTTTTTAATATCGGCTGAAGTAGGATTATCTTTGTTTAAGATTGCTACAATATCATTCCATTCTACTTCTTGGATAGTTTTAGGATTAAGTATTGGTGAGATGAATGCATTGTCACCAGATTGAATAATTGCTGGAGGTAGTTCTGGAATTCTTTCTGGTAATGGAGGTGGAGTTCCTGCGTCAACTAGATGTGGGGCTTCAGCTCTAGACAATGGTTGAGTTAATCTAGGTCTTTCAAATGGAATAGGTGGAGGAATTTCTGCTAAAGCATCTTCTAATGAAGGTGGCGTTCCAACTCTTTCTGCTTCTGCTGCTCTTCTTACCAATGCTTCCTCTAAAGAAGGTGGTAAGTCGCCAACTGCTTTAGGGACTAAAAGAGGGTTAGAATCAAACTCACCAGTCACAAACTCGCCAATACTTAAGTCATGTGCATCTTCAAAGCTTTTGGCAAAGTCTCCTTTCTTTAAAGGAGCAACAATTTGTTCAATCTCATTAGCAGGTACACCTAACTCTCGTAATTTCCATTCCACAAAAAATTGGTTATTAGAATAATAAGAACCAACCTCACTAATTACAATACGACCGTCAGCCCATATTGTTTGTTCAATGTTACCCTTAAGATTCCCACGACTTAATTGGGCAATCATTTCAGAAGTTTCATCAGGACCATATCCTGCAGTTCTTAACATATTATTTAATTCATTTCTTCCTGAAGCAGTTTCAGTTAAACCATTTAATTTAGCAATGATTGGATTAAAATCACCATCAAACTTTTGAGTGTTAAGAACACCATTAGTTACATAATCAGATTTTTGTAAATTACCATAAACATAATCTAACTCTGTAAATTTGAATCCAGGACCTACAGATTTAGATTTATGTGGCACACCATATGTTTTATCAGCTAACTTAGCTCCAGCAAGAATCGCTTCATCGTCAACCCTTGTAATGTGCCATAGTCCATCAAATTTAGCAACTCCCAACTCAACATCACTTGCACTAGACCAAAGATTAAACGCGGCATGTTGACGAAGTTCATTAGTAAGTCTTGCAGCAACATCTGGAGGAATGTTCTGGCTTATTACAAATTCGTGTAACCTTACATTAGAAGCTCCTTTCCCTAATGAGTTATAATCTTTAAGGACAGGTGAGGCTATAATAGTTAAGCCATCATCAGTTTTAATGAGTTTTGTTTTAGGAAATTTAAACCCAAGTGTCTCCATAAGTGCTTCAGCAAATTTTTGTCTTCTTGCAGTATCTGAAAGAGCTAATTTTCTACCAAGCATTTGTTCATATTTTTCATCAATTGCAACCTTCAAAAAATGATAGTTTCCTTTTCCATCTTTAAACTTGGTTGCACGCCAAAGACCAATTTCTTCTAGAATTGTTCCTGCAAATTGACTATCATCTGCTTCAATAGATTTATAGGTTCCAACTTCAGGAATTGTAAATTCTATTTGACCAGATTCTGTAACAAGATCATTATCATGGAAGAATTTTTGTGCGGAAGGTGATAATTCTGAAACTTTTACTTTACCAATATTTCCAGTGTATTCAACATCCTTCCCAGAAAATAAATTTGGAATATCAGTAGGAGGGGTTGAGGGTGGAGGAATGGACGGAGGTGGTGGGATTGCATTTTGAGTTGGTGCAGGAATTTGAGCAGAAGCAATCTCTTCTTTAGTTGCACGCCTGAATGCATCCGTTCTTGGATCATAAATGCTAAGGTCTTCAGTAGCAATGTATAAACTATCTGAAATAACTTTATCTGTTTCTCCAACTCTAATTTCTGCAACAGTTGCAGGTCTGAAACTTCCAGTAGTTGCATCTTGAATTTGTAATCCTCTTGCTTCTAATGAAGTAGGTGCAGAAACGGAAGGCGGAGGTACAGAGGTAGGTGCTCTCACAGATTCTTCTATTGATCCAGGAGCAGTTATTCTTGCAGGAGGTTCAGGAACAGAGGTAGGAGCTGGGACTTTAACTCCAGCAGCTCCTTGACTTTCTACAACCTGATTCTTTCGAGCTTCAAACGCATCTTGGAGCCTACCAACCTCGTTGTTAGTTTCAATTTTATCTACCCCAGAAGGAAGTGGGGTGCGTGCTTTTGTTGCTTCATCAGCAACAATTAATCTTTTAGTAGTTTGTCCAGTATTTTTATTAACATGGTAACGGAATAAAGCACCATCTTCCCTCTCATAAAAAAATGCGCCTTCAATATCATGATAGAAAGGTTTAGAAGCGCTACCACTTCTAAAATCATCAATAAATGTTCCATAGAGTTTTCTTGCGTTAGTAGAACTTACTTCAAATGCTGCTCCAACATCAATAACCATTAATTTTCCTGAATCAGTAAGAATTATATTGCTTGCGTGTAGATCTCTAATGTAAATATTTTGACCAATAAGTGTTTCAACTAATTCTTCTATTTGAGGAGCAAGAGCATTATATTCTTCTATTGATAACTGTTTAAGAGTTCTCCCTACTACCTCGTCAACATATATAGTAGGAATAACACCATCAACATCATTAACATATCGAGCACGAGGAGCGATTTCTGCGTCTGCTAATCTATTAAGAATTGCTGCTTGTTGTTCAAATGGTTGTACACCATCAGCCCCTTTACTAATTTTTATAAGAGTAGGTCGTTCTAACCCTAACTTACTTCTTGTTTCATCTGCTAATCTTAATACTATTCCTTCTACTCCTTCACCAACAAAATTTGGACTGGCTCTTAATTGTGCTTGAATTTCTGGAGATAACCGTGGACCAACAGAAGTGGTTCCAGTTAAATCGCTAAGAACTCTTTCAGCAGCTTCTAGTTGTTGTGGTTGTAATCTTGTAGGTGCTGTTACTTTAACAACTTCAGAAGGTGTTGGATTATGGATAACCCTTATGTCATATCCATTCTCTAAATTACTATTTATTACTCTGATATCATAAAATCCATCAGCAGTTGAAGAAGTTGCTGGGGAAATGTATCCATGATAACCTTGCTTTATTAAATCGTCAACATCAGGCATAGGACCAATACGAGCATCATATAAATTAAAGTTTTCAACTTCAAGATAACCAGTTTTAATCCCTTGAGGATCTGGACTAAAGGTGACCTTACTTAAGTCAGTAGTACCAGCATCGAAATATAATCTTCCTTCTCCGCTAACTGCAATTTTGTTTGCGTTAGCAACTTCAAGACTATTTGGGAAACGATAATTTTCAATCCTGGCAATGTCATCAGTATATGCACCACTCTCAACTAGATTTAATTTTGGTTGGCGATTGAAAGTTCCCCTAAAAAAGTTAGCTAAATCATTACCAACGGTAGGTTTTTCTACAAAGATTCTACCTTCAGAATCCAAATAATATCTGAAATTATCTACCTGGAATACGGTGTAAGTATTCTCCCCTACTTTGAATTCAGGTATAACTTTTACACCATAATCAGAAATTCCTCTAGGGGTAAGAGTTGGATCAATAATAGTCTTAGCATCTTCAATTAAACCAACCCTTACACCTTCAATTGCATAAATATCATTTGTAGGGATTTCTGAATTAAAAACTCTTTTCACTTTTGGTTCCTTGCCAAAGAAAGCTCTAACACCATTTGCAAATCCAGAATCGTCTTCAACAAACCAGGCAGGGTTGCCAGCATCGTCTGAACCAAGGAAATATTTTTTTCCATCAGCGTTATATTCTGTTAAAGTTCTTCCGGAACGTTGAACATCTGGGGTTACTTTAACTGAAGGAAATTTCTTTGGAGCAGATGCGAAAAGATTTAGTTCAACTTCAGCTTTAGTTTTTCCTAGACGTTGCGCTTCAAGCTCAATAAACTTAGCACGATTACTTTCTTTAGTTAGAGTTGGACCAGCAACACCTTGCCTCCAAGTTCCAGTACCTGGATCGTAATGATGAGCAAGATTTAACCAAGGTGCATCTGGATCAATATTATTTTGCGTAAATATTCTTCGGGTAAGTTGTTTAACTTCATCAGGAGATAACCCCTTACTTTGTAATTTTATCTCAGCTAAAGTATTTGCTCTTGATCTACCAAAGCTAACCCTTCCATTTACTGGCGATTCAGCCCAAGAAATTCCGGGAGCTAATTGTTTAGTTAAAAATGGGCTTTGTGGATCTAAATGACTTGGATTAATTGTGTCCAAAATTATTCTTTCTACAGCTGCTTGGTTTTCTTTGGAAACGTAAAATAAAGTGTTAGCAGAATCTGTAGCAAAACGATCAGTTCGAGAAAAAGTTTTCATCTGGAATGGAATCCCTTGGCCATCAAGTTTTTCAGCGATACTTGTCATACTAGCTATTGCTGAATCTGAATCTTTGGCATTAAGGTAAAACCTAATCTTACCATCTCCTGGAGTATAGGTATCTGTCAAATAGAAAGCCCAATTTGGATTACTTACATCAAAAGTTGGTTTAATATTTGGATGTTTTTCTGTTAACTCAACTAATTTTTGAGGATTAATAATTGGAGATGCTCCTTCCGCTAAAGGAGTTCCAGTTTTTTTACCGTAAGCACTATAATAACCCCTTTGTAACAAACTTCTATCAGAATCATCAACAGTCCTAATCACAGATGAAGCAACATCTTCTGCAATTAAATCACTAACAGTTGGGTTAGGTTTCAAATCTAAAACTCGTGCAGGTTCTACAACTTCTGGGAAAGTTAATGCAGTTAGTGGTATAGAAATTTCTGGTTTTGGAAGGTTAAAATCAGCAGTTCTTGTTGAACCATAATTTCTCCAAAGATTATCTGGATCAACACCATGTTTAATAAACACAGTTCTAGCATAGTCATCAAGTTCCTTGCCAGTTATACCATTAGCGTTCAAGCGAATTTCTGCTAAGGCATCAGTTCGCATTTCACCAAAACTTCTGAAATCTGGTGAATCTTCTGCTAATGAGATTCCATCCCGTAATTTTTTTGAAAATTGTGGAACTTCTGGATCTAACTTTGATGTAAGTGATGAAGGTAAATTTTCCATGATTTCTGTTACTCTTGCTTGGTCTGCTCCATTAAAGTATAACACAGTGTTGTCAGTTCTTTCAAAAAATTGTGATTTAAGATTAGAGGTTTTCATCTGAAATGGGATCCCTTCAGCATCTAATTGTTTTGCAAGATAAATCATGAGTTCATCTGAAGATTCACTATTTTTTGAATTGATAAAAAATCTCAATTTTCCTTCTTTTACTGGTTTTCTAACACTTTCAATCCCATTCCACGATCCTTCAATACTAGACAGCTCAATCTTATCCCTACCTTTACTAAATTTATACAATGTTTCTGGTTGAGTCCAATCTTCTATTTCTGAAATAGGAATTTTTGCTGTGGAAATTTTCTTATCACTATACCTTATGTAATAAGCATTGGCCAATCTTTCAACCTCTGAATCCCCTTTTGCAGCTCTTATAAGTTGATCAACAGCTGGATTATAGACTAATTCATTTGCATTAAGAGTTGGTGCAATATCTAATATCTGTGCTGGTTCGACAGGTTCAGCGAAAGTAAATGCTCTTGAAGGTACAGGAGTTTCCACCTTAGTAGCTTTTACACTAGAAGGAAGAGGAGGGGGCATTTCAGAGAGTATTCTCAAAGCAACTAACTCTTTAGCAGCTTGATTATAAGTTTGACCAGTCCTAGCAGCTTCCAAGGCAGTAAATTCACGAACATTATCTTTGGCAACAAGTATTCTTCCATCAATATCTTTCCATTCATCAATCGCTGGATGGTAAGTATATCTTTTTCCACCCAACTCATAAGTATTTGAATCAAGAACACAATCTGGAGAAAATGGTGCACAACCAGCTAGATTACGAGAGGTTTTTGGAGATACACCAGCCTCTTGACGTAGTTTTACTAAATCTTCTTCAAGATCAAACAATTCGTACTCAATGTCTGCCTGCCTATTTCGACTAATAGTATAAGCTTCATCAGCAACACCAGCTCTTTGCTTTGCTTCAACTATGTTTTTATGTTTAGCCAATTCTGTCTCAAGAGAAACCTTCCTTGCTTGAGCAACATCTAAATTCTTAACAGCGATAGCTTTTCTTTCTTTAAGACCTACTGAAAGTGCAGCAACTTCTTCCTGAAGGTTTCTAACTTCATTTTGAATACTAGAATGTTTTCTTAATTCGTTTAGATAATTTGGATTATTATAGTCTACCTTAATAGCATCAAGTCTTTTATTTGCAAATTCTAATTTGGAAGAAGCTTGACGGTGAGCGGTTTCTAACTGGGAAACACTATCTTTAAAATGTCCCCGACTTACAGAACTTTTAAGATTTGTTATCTCTTCTTTAACAGTTTTTATTTCAGTAGATCCAACTGGCAAACTTTCAGCCCGTCTTTCTAAATCAATTAATCTTTGTTGAAAAATTCTTTCTTCAGAGGTACTTCCTGTTGCTAAACCTAATTCTCTCGCTTTCTCTTGAGCTTCTCTTAATTCTCTATTGGTACGGCTTAATCTAATACTTGCGTCAGCTTCCAGTTGTGAACTTCCTCTTTGATTAGCATAAGCAAAATCTCCCAAAGCAGTATCTCTTCTAGATTGAACTGTCGCTAACTGGTCATATAACCTTCTTTCTTCTGAATTCTTTGGAGCGAAACCAACAGTTTTTTTCTGAAGATCTGCAGCAGCATCTTGAGGACCAGTGAGTTTAGTTAAATCGCATGGATCGCCAGTTGCGCAACCAGCAGAGTTAGATCCTGTGGAAGTTGGTTCTGGAGTTACAGGTACTTTAACATCAGAACTTCCGCTGATGGCTAAATCAACTTCGCGAGCGGCAACAAGATCTGTTTCAGGTGGTGCTGGAAAATCTCTTGTAGCGAGACGCTGGGCGGATGCAACATCACTTTCACTAGCAAGTTCACGAGCGAATCTTTCTGCATCACCATGGGTATTAATAATTCCTTCTATACCATCTGCTTCTCTTCTTAAACTTGAAGGGACATCAGTGAACCTAAACAAACCGTCCTGGACTGAACCTTTAGCACCTTGTGCAACCAGACGAGCAGCACCTTCAGTTACTTCAACAGTAAGTTTAGCAGATTGTGTTTTTGGTAACTTACTACCACGAATTGCTCTAACAGATTTTCCAATAATTCCTTCAGTTTCATAAACTTCAATCGCAGCTCTGGAAACATCATCAAGACTTTTCCCAGCTCTGACAACTTCCTCAGCATCATCTGAAACTCTAACTAAAACTCTAGCAATATCATCACTTGTTTCAGCAGCTCTTAAGCTAGGAGCTAAGTTCTGTGTTGTAACTCTAAATTCGGATGATGCCTCTGCAAGAACAGTTCTTGCCCTAGCAGAACTTTCAGACCCACGAACTGATCTTAGGAATGAAGAACGAGTAGTGCCTCGGCTTGCTTTCTCAGCATCAGCAAGTAAACGTAATGTTTTTGCATTGTCCTGCAACTCTGCAGCGTTTTTTGTTAGCCTTGCAACATCATCACCAGATGCTGAACCTAATTGTCTAGCAACAGATTTAAGTTCTGCTTGTACAGTGTTACTTGCTTCCCTGATTGCTTTCCCATTACTTGAGACACGTGAACCAACAACCACACTTCTGGCAGCTACCTCCAAGGAGATAGCTGTCTCTGCTTGTTGAAGAACTTTCCTAGCAGCTTCAATTTCTGCAGGGTTAGTTGCAAAGTCAAAACCTTTCCGTGCAGCAGCTAACGCAGATTTTGTTTCTGCAGAAGCGAATAATCTTATTTGAGTATTAGTAATTACTTTTGCTCCAATTTCTGCTACTTTTCTGGCAGCACGTTCTGTTTTAATTACAGCTTTTGCAGTAGGGGCAGATAATAAAACCAGTTTTTCAGCGCCAAGCGCAACCTTGGCAGCTAATACACCTTTCGTTACTTTAACTCCAGCACTAGCTGCTTTGAAACCTTTCGCAAATAAAAATCCTGGGATAATACCATCAACACCAGTTACACTTACACCAATGTCACCAAAATTGTCCAAGGTTCTTTTAGTAACATCCAAACCAACTTTCTTGTATAGATCCTTATCACCAACAGCAGCACCGATACCTTCTAACAAAGGATTTTCAGCAGTACCTTCTAAATTCTGTAAAGTGCTATCTGCAGATTGGGCCGCAAGAGTTCCACCATAACGAAATTTAACAGCTCTATATTCTCGTTCTAAGTCTAAATCAACTTGATAATTATTAGAGGTTCTTTTAAGTTCTAATTGGGCAAGTTCAGCAGCGGCTAGTTGTTCTTGACTAGGTGTATTACCAGAAGCTTCAGCACTGATAACACCTAAGAAAGCATCATTCTTGGTGATAACCATGTTATTGCCTCCAAAAACTCGTTTAAACTTATGAGCAACCATTTTTGTTCTAAAAGGATGCCTTGGACTATCTTTGAGAGCACCTGCAACAAAATCTGCAGTAACTTGTCCAGAAGAAATTTGTTTCAAAGCTTCCCTTGGTGAAAATCCTTCATTTCTAAACCTAATAAGAGCTAACTGCATTAAGTGTGCTTCATCGGCTGATTTAATGAGGTCTTTCTGTGAACGGCTTTCCACTTCATCATAAACATCAAGAACAGTTTTTCCTTCAGCAGCAACAGTATAAAAATTTCCAAGATTGAAAGTTCTGGTAAATAATTCAAGTTTTCCAAATACCCCTTCATATTGTTCAACTCTATGCGCACCTTTCTCTAAAGCTAATTGGTTAACTTGAGTTTGATGGTCTCCAGCTTTGTCAAGGAGAGCTTCATAAACCATTTTCTCGGCTTGAGTCTTTAAAGTTGCAGCCCTAACTATACCTGCACCATCAATAAAAGGAATACCAGTTGCAATTTCTTTCAAAGTATCTTCACCACTGGTCTTAGGGATCAAATCAGCCTCCCTAGAAGCAGCAGCAATGTCTCCTGATTTCAGAAATTGTTGTACCCTTGCATGCCTTAGTTGAGCAACTTCATTTTGCGTAAGTCCTGCGGGGACAGTTGTAGATAATCTTTCTTCCACAGCTTTAGCTTTATCTGGAGCAATTTTAGCAACTCTTGCGTTAAGTTGAGCTGCAGTATTTTTATCACCCAATTCGAGAGCTAGATCACGAGCAGCATCTGGACGATCTGCCACATGTTTACTTATTAAAGCACTTGCTTGACCTACAAGACCTGTAGCTTGTTTTTGTCCAGCAGCAATTTGTTCTCTAAGTCTATTCTGCTTAAGTTCTAACTCTTGAATACGCGCAGTGGTAGTAGGATCCTTCTTACAAGCAGCACAACCAACAAGGTTTCTTTGCTGGACTCGTTGATTGTCAGCAAGGTCACGTTCAACTTGCGCCAACTTTTGAGCAGCCTTCTGTGTTTCAGAACCAACTTTAGCAAGTTTTGTTTTTATTGTAGTAATTTGAGATTTTGATTGGGCAAAGCCAGTTGGCATGATACCTTGCCGGATCTTACGCTCAGTAATTCTTTTTTCTGCTGCTGAGAAAACTTGCTTACGAGCTCTATTTGTTCCTGCAATTTCTTTTGTTGATTGTGCAATAATTCCTTTAAGATCTTTATCACTAACCATACAAGTTTGACCCTTACATGATTCCTGTAAAGCTCTAGCACTTTCCCTTCTTGCTCTAGCTAAATTAAGTTTAGCAGCAGTGTATTGGTAAAATCTTTTATCTTGAACCTTGTAAAGAGTTCCAATTACTTTAGCAGCTTCATCAGTGTTTGGTTGACCTTGATCATCAACATCTAATCCTTCATTCCTTAACTGTTGGAAAAATCCTACAGCTTGATCTCTGTATCCTAAAGATTTAGTCACTCTAGCTAGATAAGTTTGATCGTTAATTCTTGAAACGTCAATTGCAAATTTGCTAAATAAATAATTACGTAGGATTGGATCTTTCTTAACATCAAATTTAAGGTTAGCTTTTGCAATCTCTGCTAAGTTACCATCCTGCTCTAATTTTAACATTTTATCCATGTTCGCTAAATTTTCTGGAGAAGTTACTACGATAGCGTCACCAATTTTATCATGAAGGTCTGTTTGAAGACTTACTTGATGTATAACATTGTTGCCATCTATAGAATCAAATTGTCCTACAAATCTGCCACCCTGTGAGCCAAGGAAAAAGTTACATTTTTGTTTCCCGCAAGGAACTTGCATAACAAGGTTACGTCCAGGAGAAATTACATTCATCCCTTTGTTTGCTTTAGAGATTAAACCTAGCTGGGCCAGATTTGGTTCGTATTGTAACTCCCCGTTCTTAGTAGCTACCAAATCAATAGTGGCAGTAGTTGATTCGTAATAAACTCCATCACTATTAGATGATCTAAATGTTATTTTCTTTGCAAGACTGATTCCAGGTTCTCCAACAACACAACCTTTACAAGTTGGTAAAAAAACATCTTGCTCTGTTCCTAAGTTTCTAATTAGTTTAAAGTAAGCATTATCTTGATTGTTTCTAACTTCAGAATATTGACGGTCTGAATACACACCCTTACCTTGAGTATGAATCTCAGTATTAGGACCAATACGCATGTCTGAAACAGAGGTAGAAGTTTCTCCAATGTAAGATGGTTTAGTTTCATCAATTGCAGGAGTAGCAGGTCTTGGAGGAGTTGTGTAATGATCAACTTTTACCTTACCATGAGTTGTTACAAGAGTATGACCAGTAGCACCATCTCTTTGAATCCAAACTTCAGCATCTTCTCCTGTTGGTTGAGGTAAAGTGGAAGTCTTCTTTGCTGTTGCTCTAAGTTCTGCAACATTCTGTGGTGCAGGTGGAGTTTTTGTTGGATTGAAAACTGAGGTGGGAGCCGGAGTATCAAGATGGATTTTAGTTTTAGCTCCTTGGGTTGTTACGCCAACCTTAGTTGCTCTATCAACAATAACAGTTCTACCATTAGGATCAAGGTTACCCCTATTTTTATCACCATGATCAGTTGCGATAATTTCGTTGCCATTTTTTGTGAACGCACCATCTGCATAAATTTGAGAAGTAATAACTTCAGCGTTCTCTGCGTTAATATTTCCATTAACAGAAAGGGTTAACGTGCCAACATGATTGTTGAACTCAACAATCTCATTTCCAACAGAAATCGAACCTTGAACTTGTCCTGTAATTTTAACATCATCTTTACCAAAATCAAATGCAACTTGTTTAGAATCTCCAATTTGAAATTTGTGATCACCTATAGAATATATTCCATTTCGATAGTTAATAGTTTGAGGTGAATCTCCTTTCACATATAATTCTTGTTCTTTGTCATCTATTTTCCTAACAATCTTGAATCCGTCTTGAACCGCTTCAATTTTTTGAATTGTAGCATCGTCTTTGTATTGGTCTGGATCTAAAGTTTTTCCGTTGTTAGTAATAGTAGTTTTCTTTGTTTCTTTGTTAATAGAGTAAGAGAAATCTGCTGCTAGTGTGGTTAAAGTGTATGTTGTGCCATGTGCTTGTTTTAGATATTCAGTTCCAAATGATTTATATTTTTCAAAATTTTCTTTAGTATTAGCATTCTTGTAATCACCACTGAAAAATTTTTTATTTGCTTCAGGATTTTTATCAACATTTGCAATATCAGAGAAATATTTAGCATCAGCTTCAGGATTTAAACCAACATTCGCAGGGTTACGATAATATGCATCAGGATTCTCAAAAGGATCTGGTGCCGTAGGTGCAGTTGCATCCGGACTTGGCACAGGACTATCAGAAGGCTCAGGAGGAGTATCTCCATCAGGAGCCATAGCTAAAGGAGAAAGTACCATTAAGAGGATTATGAAAAGAGCTTGAAATCTATTCCACATTGTCTTCCTCCACTTCCGCAGGTCCACCTGGACGTTGTTCTAAAACCGTAATTTTGATATCTTGTGAATCTTTTTCTCCCCTTAAATCTTCGACCGTATAAGTTACCTGATAGAAACCTTGCTTAGGAGCAATAAGGCTAATGGTTCCGTCTTTTGCAATAGGAAAATTGTTGTTACTAGAGGTAAAAGTTAGAGGATCTTTATTTTTATCTTCAGCAGTCAAAGTTAATTCCCATTTGTCACCTACCCTTAAAGTTTGGTCAGGAACGTAGTCTAAGGAAGGTGGATAATTGAAGTAGTTATCGTCCCTTACCGCAAACATGAAACTTAAATCTTTGATTGAGTCTTGCTCATCCTTCAATGAATAAATTGTTACAGATTCATCGAAAGGTAAAATAGTTGGTTCGTAGACAAGGTTACTTAACTCAGTAATTCCAATGTCTCCTTGCTTGTTGTCAATTAGACTTTCAGCTGAAGAAAATAAGTTTCCAAACGAGGTTGGTAAAGAGGTTGTGAATGTATCTATCTTAACTAAATTGTTGCTGCCTGTTGAGACAATAGTAGGTAAATCAATAGTAAGAATTATATTTTTTTGTTGGAATGTAACTTTAGCATCAGCTTTAGTATAATCATGTTCAACATTGTAACTGTCTTCAGGGAAGTCTTCAAGGCAAGCGTTTACATTATTTTCTAAGTAAACTGCTAAATCTTCTTCAGCCTTACTCTTGGAGATTATTTTTTTTCCATTTAACCAAGAATACTGAATTGCGCCATAGTCTGTTAAAAGAATTGTTTGAGGATCATCATTATAAATCATTCCACCTTGAGCTCCAGTTAAATAAAGAGCAGGAGTGATAGTAGTCGTAAGACAGTTTTCAACAAAGGAAGTAACTTGATTTTTAATCTGGGAAACGTCAATTCCACTTTCAAAAAGGTCTTGCTCAACATCTTCTTTTACACTTTGGTTAACTATGAAAAATAAAGCTGCAGCTATGAATAAAACAACTATACCTATAACTACGAAAATAGTTACCTGTCCTCTTTTTGACATCTAAGTTTAGAAGGTGAATTTGGTTTATAAAGTTTAGTGTTTCTTAAAGGCGTGAAAAGCTTCAATTCTAGCCCAAGAAAGAAAAATAACTGTGATCACTACACTAGCTATATTGATAAGTGTAGTTTGTAAAGGGAACTGACCAGCAATTAGAGCTACTAAAACATTAACAATGATTGCAATTAACAATATTTTTCCAAGAGTTTTCTTACTTTTGTTTACTAAATTGAAAGCAGTACCCAAAGATTCCCAAGATTTCCTAGATTTACTGAAAGCGTGATGCGTTGCAAAAATGAAATAAGCAAAAATTATCAAAGCAAGTACTAAAAATAGTTGATCTGTTAAAGTTAGTAACATTTGGTTATATGATTTGGCAACAAGAAAGTTTACAAAATATTTTACAATTAATGAGATCAAAAGATAAGGTAAAAAGAGTAAAAAGAAAAGGAAAGGAAGACTTAACCACCTCCAAGAATTTTTGAAAATGAAAGATTTTTTGTTTAAATTAGACCAAAGATAGTTCCGGCTAACTGAATAACTGAAAAAGAGTAAAATTACTGTTAAAATAATACTTACACCAAGGAAAGAATAACTAGTAAGCATATGGGTAAGAGTTTCCTTAGCAAGTAAAGGATCAGTAGTTATTGTTGTTTGTAAATTGGTTAAAGCTAAAAAGTCAATCTTAGAACTTAAGTCGATGAAGATGTATTGAATTAATTTCAATAAAATTATGAAGAAACCTATCACTGCAGCATCTATTCCAAAACTTAACTTTAAATTTTTATCCATCATTGTTGTGATTTAATTTAACCTTTATATTTGTTATGGGAGTTGATTGTTATTTAACATCCATTTAACCCACAGTAACTGGTTGGTTGAGGTCTGCTTACCGAATTTATAGTGGAGATGGTTTTTGTTCTGGTTGTTTGAGATAATCCGGTGTAACAAATGTCAGGAACTGGTTCTAGGGAATCTAAATCTTTTTTATCAGCCCAAGGATTAAGGTTTGGAAATTTTAAATTAAAACCTTGTTTAACTGATAATGGGCGAACACCAAATTTAATACAAACTGTATCAATAATTTTTTCGGAGTAATCTAAAATGATCGGAGGAAATCTGCTAGCACTATTTTCTCCGGCAGAAAGTTTGATTGTGTGTTCATTAGAGTAGCCGTCTTCATCACTGAAAATGTAAGAGGATTTACCATTAGTAGTTACTTCAATGTTAAAGGTGACTTCTTCACCTTTCAAACCTTTCTCTTGTAAGAATTTTTCATCACTAGGAGCAACAACTCCCCAGGTGATTTTATGCAAGTAACCTTGCGCTGGTTTGTCTCCTTTATAACAGAAACCGTCTTCCTTACATTCTAAATCTTTCGGACATTCATTATCAGCTGAACAAAGAAGTTCCTCTTTAGGGAAATACTCCGCTTCAATGTGGCCAACAAATTGGTAAGTGTCAGAACCAGTTTTCATAATGCCTGTGTTTTCTTTAGTTTCAACGTTCCAAACATTTTCACATAACCAAGATTCGTAAAAATCTTGACTAAGGAATGTTTGAGAAAATTCTTGGTCAACTTGTCTTACCCAATCACGATAATCATCCCATTTGTTAGCTAAGGGCAAAGTGCTGAACGGACCGTTGATAATGGAGGACCAAGTAATAGGTTTACCTTGGACAGCGTAAAGTCCTTTGTATAATTTTTTTTCATTGAAACTTTTAGTGCCATCAGTATTGTGTACCCAAAACCCTGCCTGAGGTTCTTTAGGATCGTAAGAGATTACCTCTTTAGTAGATTTGTCATACAAATAAGCTATATCCTCTTCAATAACATGGTCACCATTAAGAAGATCTTTTTTCTTGCTTTCATCAAACTCTTTAGGTAGAGCAAAGAGTTTACCTAAATTTTTTACAGTAGCTGGAGGAATAAATGTTCTGGTATCTAATGTCCCAGGTTTACGTGGATCAAATTCTAATCCTTTAGCTGGAACGAATTTGTTTTTTTCCCAGACTATATCCTTTCTTTTATCACCATTAGCTTCGTAAGCTTTGTTGTCTAGTTCCCAAAAACTTCCGCGCCAAGTTGCATCTTTTAATGCTGAGGGTGCCGCTATGGTTTCAATAGTGAGTTTAGTTTCGTCTTTTAATCTAAATCCCACGTTAGGAACTATTTTTTTAGTTTTAGGATCATAGTGAACCTTGGGAACTTCTTGGTTACCATCTAAAAGTTTTCCATCTTTAATAGTATAAGTTTTGTCACCAATTTTAATTGTGTCTGGTTTTGGTGGTGGTGGAGGAGGTGCTGTTGCCTTAGGTGTTGGAGCGGGGGATGAACTTGTTGTTGCTTTTGGTACTGGAATTGCTGCTAATTGTACCGGCGTTATAGAAGTCCCACTATCACCATCAACCACCGTTAAAAGTTTATCATATGCAGCAGAATTTTTTGTTAATATATCAAGAATTCCTTGAACTTGATCTTTTTTTCTTTGATCTGCTTTTTCTTGAAAATCCCCCCAATTTTTACCAGGAGTAAATATTACCTTTCCATTTGATTTACTAAAAGTTCCCAAATCACCATTTACTAAAGTAGTAACAAGTACAATTTTAGTTTTATCACCAGTACTTCTAAGAAGAACTTGTTTTACATCTGTAATACTAGTACCTGTTGACATAGGTTTACCATTGTCAAGAACTTCAGCTTCACCTGTCTTTGTACTTTTTATAGAAACTTCTTTAGCTGCAGCAGAAAGTCCTACAACAGCTACACTTTGCAGTAGAATGGTTAAAACAAGAATAATAATTATTGTGCGAAAACATTTTTTCATTGTTATTGTTGTGCAGGTGCAGGAGTTGGGGTTGGAGTAGGTACAGGTTCGGGAGTAGCAGCAGGAGGAGTTGCCGCAGGTTCTTCCTTATCAACATCAATACGACTACAGTAATCGTTCTCAATACCTTCCTTAGCAGCTAATGCTCCCTGAATACCAAAGACTTGATTACCAATTAAGTTCACAATACTTAAAGTTGAACAGAATACAGAACCAGCACCATTAACTGGACATTCTTTAGTACAAACTACCCAAGCAAGATTAAGCAATACACCAATAGGATCTGTTAAAATTTTCTTAAGCATATTACCAACTAAATTTAAAGGTGTGATTAAAGGCAAATTACCTAGGAAAAGGTCACCAAAAACATACTTACAAGTCATCTGGGAACGTAACTGTTCACAAGTATCAACAGGGATACCAGTTGCCACATCGTTCTCTAAACAGTACACATAACGACATTGAATTTGCCCAGCTTTCTCCAAATTTTGAATTATACCTGGAACACAAAGACCAATCAGCGAGATAATTAAGTTGTCCTTCAGACCTTTAACTTGAGGAGGAGGTTGAATTTTGTTTGGATTTTTGTCAGGCGAATTTCCAGAAATTGTATTTAAGATATGAGTATCTCCAACAATAAAATCAGCAGTAACCCAATTGTTATATGTTTCAAGGACTCCACGTTGCCATTTAGCGTAAGGTCCTAAGAAACTGTCAAGACTACTGCCCTCTTGTATTTTTGCACAACTTAATATCTGGGAAGGAATTTGTAAATAATTAATAAAAGTGGTCACCCCTTTATTCGTTAATTGACCTGCACCACACACACCAGATGCAGCAAAATAGAAAGGAGTATTTTGCACGGCACTACTACTTACAATTACCCCATTTATAATATTTATCAAAGCGATAAGAGGATTGACAATTAAATTCATCCATGTTTGAATAGTTTCAAGAACGTTGTTAATGTCTTTCAAGACAATCGCAGTTTCAGTTACCCAAGAATCGCGAGCATCCTGAATTTTTTTGTCCAAATTGTCAGACACTGCTCCCAAAGCACTAAAACCAAACGGAACTTTAACAGTTAAATCTTGAGCTTCAACATTAGAGATAGACTTAGTGCCAACCTGTGACTGAATGTTTAACACGCATTTGTAAGGACGAGTTACAGTATCCTGATTATCAATCAAAGTCTTGAAAACTTCGCGGCCGTTAAACTGTTCAAATTCTAACACAAGACGCGGAGTAACAGCACCAGGCGCACCAGAAAAGTCACCGTAAATTAAAGTTCGCTGAACAAGAGGGTCGCCCTCATTTTCAGGAGCACAGGAAGCAGTGATTTTCCTGGAAACAGCGTTCTCAGATCTTAACTTAACATCAATAGAAATTCTAGCGTTGATAAGTTGTGTTGTATCTAAATCAATAAACCGAGATTTTGCAGAATGACTAACTTCTTTCCAGTAATTGGGGTTAAGTTCATCTTTAACTTCTAGAATTTCAACATTGAATTGGTTGTTATTAGAAGATTTAGAATTTTCCATAACCGGATAATTATCTGCTTCATTACCCGCAGTATCTATAATAGTAAGCGTAGCAGCAGCATTACTAACATAACCGCTTCTAATAGAAGGGATTTCAAACTTACAGTTCCATTTTCCTTCAACACGTGTACAAGATTTTTCAGTGAAAATTAACAGATTATCATCAGTAACTTTATCTTCATCAACAAGTTGCTTAGGATCGTTAACCAAATTTGAAACATCAATCAAAGCATACAAACCAGAAGGTTCGTTAACAGTAGCTTCCAAAATTAAAGTATCACCACTTTGAAAATAGTTTCGTTTAGTACTTCCATCAAAAGTGTAGAGTTCAAGAGATTCAATAGCAGGTGCAGTATTATCTACTTTAATGTCAACAACTGGGAGATCTGCAGGGTTACCAACATTATCATCAAGTTTGTTAAGATTAATTCTTACTGCCTGATCTCCTTTAGCACTATTATATTTCCAATAACAAGTGTATAAACTGCCTTCGCTAACACATTCATCAGGTATGACTTCAGAACCGCCATTTAAATCTTTTAAATTAGCCCTAATATTTTCAGGAACAAGACCGGAACCTTCCTCTTTAACAATTAAAATTATCTTTTTATCTTTAGTACTTTTGCTTGCATAACTGAAATCTTCAAAAGTTCTTTGCGTACCAAAAAATTGTACTTCAGGAGCAGTAACATCTTTAACCAGATTAAATTGTTTAGTAAAAGTTGCTGAGTTACCTTTACTATCTTTAGCGTTAATGGTTAAACTTACACTACCATCAGCTTTAATGTTTACAGGATCCCAACGGCAATTCCAAACATCGTCTTTCTTAGTACATGATTTTATAGCATCAACGTTATCTAAATTAGCTTGCTCAGAAGTTGCGGTTACCTCAGACAAGGTACCGGTTTCTTTTATTGAAACGTTAAAATAAGTGGTCAAAGCGATAGATCCAACGAATTTTCCAACACCAATTCCAGCACTAAGAATTTTTGGTGGTTCAAAGTCTGAATAAAAGCTAACCGGAGAACTGGTAGCAGAATGGCCAAAGTTGTCTTCAGCAGTAACTTTAAGATATTTAGGACCTTCACCAGTAAAAGCGTATTCAAGCTTCCCTTCAGTAGCACCATCAGTCTTGAAATCAAAGGTAGCCAACTTTTCGGCAGTGATTGGAATTGTTTTAAGTAAAGTTCCTTTCTCATCAGTAATCTTAATTTCTTTAATACCAATGAAAGGTTTGTCAGATTTTTGATCAGTAACAGTAAAGTCAAGGATAACTCCAGCAGAAGTTTGAGTAATACTTTTTATAATAACATCTGGAGCAGACCCATCAACATTAATTATAGCTGAACCTTGATCTTCACCACCTTCATAACTGTAAACAACATCGAATTTGTAACTAGCTTCAGGAACGCCATTAGGTAACGCACTTTTGTAACTGCAAACATAACTTGTATCTTGCACTACACATGAATCAAACACGTTAGAACTGGAAGGTAAAACTAACTTAACTTGCTCAGGATTTATGGAAGATTCCGTTATTCCAGAAATTGTTGCTTCAACAACCCAAGTATCAGAAGCTCCATCAATAAAACCAGGGATCCCTTTATCACCAGTATTTTTTGTAACAGTTACGCTGGCAGCCATCGCAGAAGAACTGTAAATAGGTAACATTAAAATTAGGAAAATCATCCATAGTCCTTTATATTTTGTTGAGTTCATTTGAATTTAGGTTTTAGTTGCTTGTAAACTTCAGGCATACGGGAAGTGTCACCCAATTTGGAAGCTGCTTGAAGATCCTCAGTAACACGAATATGAGTTACAGCAGGAACATTGTTTAAGTTTAACGTTGGAACAAATATATCTAACTCAGATGCACCATATAATTGTTCCGCTGTAATGGTGAGATAACTTTTCGGTTCATCCCAATTTAATAACCCAATCGGGAAACTGTCCAAAGTGATTTCTTTCTGGGTAAAACAGTCTTCACCAAGAAGAGTAGATTCAAAACATCTTTCCTCAGTAGGAATTGTATAGGGATCGTTCTGCATAACGAAAGCTGAAACTTCGTAAACACCAGGAACAAGTTCAACTTCTATAGGTTGCTGACCAGTAATGGAGACTGATGTTGAAAATTCATCACCAATAACAGATGGAATAATGTCTCTTATACGATTGAAAGTTACTATAGCAGAGTCTGTTTCTTTTAATGGATTGGAAAGAGTTGTTAATCTCCATTCATGCTTAGCTTCCAGCTGGGATGGAATTTCGCTAAAAATGGTAATCCCAGAAGTCCCAAAGGGACCAGAACCATAACAAACCGAGTCAACACATTTTTCTACCAATTTTTTGTTTACATTCAACTTAACTGGATGTTTTTTGTATAATTTAATTACTGGTTCAGAAACTTGTGGTGTCAAATCAGCGGTAGCATAACCAATAATTGCAGATTTTTCTTGCAGATTATAAGTATCGATTGGATAAAAGTTGCTTAAATAATCAGTTTTTACAAAGTTGACAACTCCACCATATACTGCAGGATATTTAGCTTGTAGCGTACCTTGATTGTTAGTAACACCTATTGGACATTCAGAAAATTCAGGGATGGAAAATCCAATACGAACACCTTCCAAAGGTTCACCAGTTGCACCATCAACAACAATTGTTTTTAGTAATTGAGTGTTCCTTTTATCTTCATCACAGGCTAAACTGGTTTCCTGAGCAAAGGTTGGAGGAATAATGGTGTCAGCAAAAGCAGGCTTGTTACTACGAATGTTAGACTCTAAAGCAATAATAAAAGTGTAACCTTCACCATTAAACGCATTAGGATCGTTAATAGTTGCCAAAATTGGGTAACTAACATCATAAACCGTGTAATATTGTTGCATGGAAAAATGTAAAATGCTATAATCAACAGTTTGATGGAAAGGTCTTAGTGAATCACCATCACTATTAAGATTAAAATATGAGGGCCAATCATTATACTCAAAACTAACTTCTAAACCATCAGCACCAGTAATTGGAAGAATCATGTTATCATAATTTTGTTGAAACACTCCTTGTAATTTTCCTTTCGGATATTCATAACGAACAAAGTTTGAACTTGTAGCTGCACGTAAAAAAGGAACGTTAGATTGTAACATGGATTCAAATTTTAACTTAACATCTGGAACAACCCAAGTTGCCCTTGGAACTAAATCATATTTTAACTGGTTAGTTGGTGGAAGTTTTTCAGGGTCTGCAGCTGAATAAATTTGTAAAAGGTCTAAAGCTTGCCGTTCAGCAAATTGAAAATCTTTAGCACCATTAGTAATGGTTTCCGCTAATTGATAATAACGTTGTAATGATAAAGGAAGTTTAACATAAAACTGATCCATTTTTGCAGAATCATCATCTTTGCTAGCAGTTAAGGGAAGGTTCACTAAAAAGTTTACAGTGTTAGTAGTAACTTTTACTGCAACTTGAGGATTACCAGCATCAATATTAAACCCTGCTTCATCAAATGGAGAGTAGTCTTGCAGGCAAGTATTAAGGTTTTCTTCAACATAACGGTTTAATTGGTTTTCAATACTCAACTCGGTATTGCCAGATAAAGGAGGTTTCAAAGAAGAGATACTAACAGTGGAAGCATCGTTTGCATTTTTGTTATAATGCCAATAAGGAATTTTAAGTGGTTCTGAAATAATACCATCAGAATCAGTGGGGTTATTTGCAGAAAATTTTCCAACAACATCCGGATAAATATAACCACCCTGTTGTCCTAAAAGAAGAAGACCACGTTTACCAATCTGTTGAACACAGTTTTCAGTATAAGTTTGAATCGATTGGAATTCTGCGGGAACATCAGCAATAGTTGGTTCACCAGCGGTGATGATATCTTCACTGATAGTAGCCTTAGTTACAAACAAAATTCCAGCAAAAGTGAATAAAATAACGATACCAATGATTATGAAAATAGTAACTTGACCCTTTGTGTTACTAGGATTAAATGTAGTACTACCACTAACCACCTTCTTTTCACTCATTTTATAGAGGTAGATAAAGAATTAGTGTTTATAAAAGTATCGTGATTTGAATAGTTGTATAAAATATAGTTTTTGACTAATGTTTCTTAGAATATTTGAGCACCATCAGGAACAGTTTCAGTTTTAACTGGCTGACCATTTACATTTAATGTTTTATCGTTCCAAATAACTTGAGAATTTTTTACTTTTAAGGTTAACTTTTTGAAATCATCATAAGTGATTTGGTCTTTATTGTTAGGAATTTTGTCAAACTGGGCTTCCAACCCAAGGTCAGAATTAATTTTTAGCAAGGATAGTAGTTCGCCTTCCTCAGCCACAAGAACCATAGCTTCAGATAGTTCCCCCCTTAATTTAGCAGGTTTTAGGTTTGTACAAAAAACAGCAACCTGATCCAATAATTGATTTTTTGTGAAATGTTTTTTTAACCCGGCAACAACTTGCTTAGTTTTATCTTTGAAATCTACTTTAAGTAAGTATAATGAATCAGCATTAGGATGGTCTTCAACTTCAACAATTTTTCCAACTTTTAAGTTAAGTGGGAAAATTTCTTTCTTTGGCAACTCTTTAATTTGATCAACTAACACATCAGGAGGTTGCACTTTACCTTTCCAACTAAAAGATAAATCGTTCCAATTTAAATTTGATTCGTTGAGAGATGTTTGTACTTTCTGGCTAAGCTCAGGAAGAATGGGTTGCAAGACTATGGAAAGGTTTCTAGCCAGGTTAACACAAAATCCCACCGCAGCGTGTTTGCTTTCTTTATCTTTCCAAGGCTCAGATGATTGAAAATACTGGTTACCTTTATCAGATATTTGTAAAATTGTTTTAACAGCAGATTTAAAGTTAAGATTTGTGTAATCCTTTTTTACCTGGTTAAGTAAAAGAATAATTTCATCTTTCAAAGACTCGTCAATCTGTTCAATTTTTCCATAATTTTTGTTAGCAAAAGTTAAAGTTCGATTACAAAAATTACCAATGTTACCCCATAACACATTATTAGTAACTGCCTGAAAATCTTCCAAGTTAAGATCTACATCACTTACTTTACGATCTAAGTGAGATGCATAGTAAAATCTAATAGCCTCTGGATGGAATAGAGCCCTAAATTCTTTTGCTGTGAAAAAAGTTCCACGAGATTTACTCATTTTCCTTCCATTGATAGTTATAAAACCGTGAGTGCTAAGTTTTGGTAAGGGAATTCCAACACCCATAAACATAGCGATCCAAAATAAGTAATGGAAATAAACAATATCTTTCCCAAGGAAATGGGTAACGTTACCTTTATACCAATAATCTTTCCAGTTTTCAGTGAAATTTTTTGTTGAGGAAATGTAACCAATAGGCGCATCTAACCAAACGTAAAAGAATTTTTTTGCACCAGCTTCCTTTTCAGAATTGGGGATTGGAAATCCAAAGTAAGGAGCGTCCCTAGAAATACACCAATCTTTCAAACCATCCTTAATCCAATTTCTAAGCCAGTTTTTAACTTCTTCCTGGATGTCAGAAGTTTCAACCCATTTACTTAGCTTATCAGAGAAAGAACTTAATTTGAAAAAGTAATGCTTAGTAGATTTTAAAATTGGAGCAGAGTTAGTGATTGTTGAATATGGATTCTTTAACTCAGTAGTATCATAATGAGCACCACATTTTTCACAACCATCTCCATACTGTTCCTCAGCATCACACTTAGGGCAAGTTCCTTTGATAAATCGGTCAGGGAGAAATCTTTTGGCTTCCTCATCATACATCTGCTCTATTTCTTTTAAATAAATTAAGTTTTGTTCTTTCAAAACTTTGAAAAAGTATTCAGAGAGCTCCCTATTTTCTTCAGAATGGGTTTTGTAGTAATTGTCAAAGTGGATTAAGAAAGACTTGAAATCTTCCTGATTCTCTTTAAAATACTTTTCTACAAATTCTTCTGGTAGGATTCCTGCTTTCTTAGCATTTATTTCAATAGGCGTACCATGCATATCAGAAGCACAGATATATAATGCGTCATGTCCAGTTAGTTTAAGGAATCTGGAGTAAATGTCTGCCTGAATGTATTCTAGCAAATGGCCTATATGAATTGATCCGTTTGCATAAGGCAAAGCTGCAGTTACAATATGTTTAGCCATGAGTCAAGTATAATTAATTAGTTTATAAAGATTGAGGGTGGAATGTTTAGTTTATATGCAGAGTATTTAAATAACTTGAAGGTTCTGTAGATATATGTTTAAATTCATTCAAAAGTTCTTTAAAAATGAAGAAAAGGTAGTAATGGAAGAGTTGAAACTAGAAGAATTAAGCCCATGGCTCAAAGATAAAGTCTCTGAATTAAAATTTGGAAATTACGTTTTAGAATACCTCAAACAAGTTAGAGAAATAAAATCTAAACTTGAAGAAGGTGTTAAAAATCTTGAAGAACAAGAAATTTCTGAAAAAGAAAAAAAACAAGTTGAAGGAAGAATCATAAACATTGTTAAAGGTCACAAAGATCATTATGTTTTAGAAATTGAAAATTTTATTAGATCGTTTGAAATCTTGGAAAGGGAAAAGTTTTCCACTATAGAGAATTATCAGGAAGCTATAAATTTTAATAAAAATCTAGACGAAGTACTTGAAAGGTTAGCTAAAAAGACAGATAAAAGTTATCAAGCATCCCAACATTTATTCTTTGACCATGTAGAAGCTTTATTTAAAATATTGAAAGAACTTAATACAACAGTAAAAAGATTTGAAAATAAAGTAAAAGAGAATAAGATTATAGTATTAAGTGATATTTTTAGGTTAATTATAGAACTTAACAGCGAACTTGAAAAGAAACAAAATTTAGTAACTGAGACTAACGTTAAAGAAGAAGAATTGGCAAGCGCGGTTAGTGATAAAGAAAAAGAAGAACAAAAACTTGAAAAATTAAAAGAAAGTGAAGATTATAAAGAATCTGAGCAATTAAAACATGCCCAGGAAGAATTGAACCAAAAAATTAAAAATGAAGAACATAAAGTTTTCTCTTTCTTTTCAAAAATTAGTAAGGCATTGAAAAAATATGAACGGATTGCGTTAGATAACAAACTAATCAAGGGATATTTAGAAGATAGTGTGGAATCTTTCAAAAACGATGATGAATTGCTAATTGGTTCCGTGTTAAGTGATCTTAAGAAAGGAATCGATAACTTAAACTTTGATGATAAGCAGAAAAATAGTATAATTGGATTAATTGAAAATGCAAATGAGGGTTATCTTCAAGAATTAAAGAGCAGTTGTAAAAAGTTATATGAAGAAAAAATCAAACTAAGAAAGAGGATGGATCAAAAAGTGGTTCTGGAGATTGATGATAAAAAACAAAATATTATTAAAATTGATTCAAGAATTAAAAGGGTTAAATCAGAGTTATCTAGTAAAAATTCAATTTTAGAAAAAATTAGCATAGATGATAAAAAAGAAAAAATTGTTGAAAAAATTAAGGAGGTTTTTAACAAAAAAATAAAACTTATTTCTTCATAATCACTTCCATGTAAGCTTCACGAGATTTTAATTCCGAGATTCCTTGAGAGGTTAAATGTTTAATTACTTTCCATTCACGGTTATAATTTTTACAAATGGTACATTTTTTTTTAAGATTGGTATAAATATAAAGCTCTTCCCACACAGCCCTACGATTAATGAATTTTTTATAAGAAGGTTTTCCCAATTTCCACAAATTTTGATTCAGGTTTAACTTAAACCATAACCATGTTTGAAACAAAACAATAACATCTGAAAATTCTTCCTTAACACCTTTTTTGTTGAATGGAATTAGTTCTTCTGCCAATTCAATAACCTCATCCCATACATTTTTAAAAGTAGTTTTACTGTGAGTATATTCATTAACAAAATGTTTGATTTTCATTTAACTTAAAAATGGAATAAATAACAAAAAAATAAAACTTATTTCTTCTTTTTCTTCTTAATTTCTTTGAGTTTCTTAGTTAAAGGGATCTTAGCTTGACAATGTTGACACTCAACAAGGAAAGCTTTGACTCCAAGATAGCTTTTCCGTTTATAGGGTCCAGTAGCTTCACCTTTCTTACCACATTCAGGACAAGTGTACACACATTCCAATGTAAGGGATTCTTCATGTGCAACCTTTTCTTCTTCATAACCACACTCAGGACAAACATATTCAGTAGACCTAGTTTTCGCTCTACCAGTTTTAGGATCTTTTGGTTTACCCATCTTAGCTTTCTTACATTCAGGACATTCCTTTCTCTTAGCCCAAGCAAGGATATCTCCCCGATTAGTAAAATATAAACATTCATCCATAGATTCTGGTATTTTTATTGTCATTTGTATCACCTAGTTTAATTGTATCTTTTTGATAGTTGGGATTCATTTGAGGCTCTGATCCCAATTATACTATATGAACCAAGCCCATCATTAAATTGATATGCTAATTCTGGAAGAGGTTCATTGTTATCAACATGTACCCCAACTAATTGAACTTCATGCAATGTTATAAACTTTGCTACCTCTGGGACATGCTCAGTAAATCTATCTGTTAGTTCCATCCTTTCCACACCAAATCTATTTTTAGACATTAATAGTTCATCTCCGTTTTACTTCTATTGAAATGGCTGGCTGATTCACACGTATATAACGAGGGCATTCAGTCCATTCAAAAGCGTTTTCTTCACAGTATTTAAGAATCTTTTCTTTTTCTAATTCATCTTGGTAAGTTACGATCACTACAAAGCCTAAATCAGTTGGACGAAGGATGTTAAAATCTTTCAAATCTTCTGTTATCTTTTGTTTTATTTTTGTAAGGTAGTTAATTCGTTCAGGTAGAAGGTGGAGGTTTTTTTCTATACTTTCTAAAGATTTAGGTTCCGTTAGTTCTGTAATTGCTAATTTTTCTAATAACTCTTTGTTTTTTGCGGATACAAAACCACCCACCTTAGCTTCAACCAATTTCCACTTACCAAAACTCCCAACCATAATGTCTGCATAGTCACCGTTTGCTAATTCTGTTCCAATAGAACCAGCGACATCCATGATAACAAGGCAATCGTGTTGTTTGCATAAGGCGTATATTTCTTCTATAGGTTGCTCAGCAAAGTAACCTCCAGGGTTGTGGTAAATGATTGCTTTAGGTTTCTTTTGTAGTTGTTCTTTTAAGTCTTCTAGGTTCAGTTTAGCGTCATCGCATTTGACCGTTTGGTGCGTTGGTATCTTTTGATAGGTTAGCCAACCACCTTCCTCTGGAATTAAAATTAAGTCTTCTTTTTGGAACAAAGAAAGAGCTGCAGTGATAGCAGTGTTACCTCTAGTTGTTATCTTGTAGTATTGATGTTTGATTAAAGGAGTTAGATCCATAAAGGTAGAAATGAAGGGGTTCTTTAAATGGTTAACGCCTAATTCTTTTAGCTAGACGATGATGGCCATCCTTAAACTTTAAGTCTATCATCAAACGATTTAGTAAAGCGTCACGATAAACTACTCCAACAATAGACTTGCCTTTCATTACAGGAAGCAAATCAATATTTTGCTCACTAAACTTTTTGAAAGCTTCGTAAGCTGAATCTTTCTCAGAAATTAATTTTACCTCATTCAAAGGTATAGCAACTTGTTTAAGTTTAGTAATTTCTTGTAACTTTTGAGGTAACTTGTTTAAACGTCTTAAATCTAAAATTCCTAAATAACCTTTACCTTGTAATAGGAAAGTGGTTTCCTTACTATTCTTAAACTGTTTAATGAATTCTGAAAATTTACTTGAAGGGTTCAATGAGATGAATTTCTTTTGCATGATTTGAGTGATAGGAACCTTACTAAAAGTTTCCTTAACAATAACTTGCTCATAACTTGCACCAGCTAACATGTAAAGAAACCCACCCAAGAAAATGAAAAATATGCCATTAACAACCAACCCACTAAAAATACCAAAGATTCCTAGAACAACTAAAATTCCCCCAACAAGCTTTCCACCATTAGAAGCAATCCTAGTAGCTTTCTTTAAATCTTTATAATAAGCATACAAGATCGCACGGAAAGCTCGACCACCATCTAAAGGGTAACCTGGAACAAGATTGAAAAGAGCAAGGATTAAGTTTAACTGAGCAAGGTAACGGAAAATCGTGATAGCAACTTCATGTAAAGGAAGTTTTGTTATCGAGAAAAAAATTCCAGCTAAAAATATTGAAAGGACAGGGCCAGCTATAGCCATAAAAAATTCAGCGGAAGGTTTCATGTCTTCCTTATCAATAGCGGCAACGCCACCAAAGAAAAATAAAGTAATAGATTTAACATTAATTTTCTTAGCTTTAGCAACCAATGAATGTGAAAGTTCGTGTAAAATAACTGAAGCGAAAAGTAAAATAGTTGCAGTGATCCCCATCAACCAATAGTTTATAGTAGTGTAACCAGGAATTTGAAAAGGAAAATACGCAGAAGCTAAGCTCCAACTAAGTAGAATTGCAAGAAACCACCAAGATGAATGAAGCTGAATGTCAATGTCAAAAATACGAAATAGTTTTAGATGTTTTCCATTCATAACTAGTAAGAAAGAAAAATTAGTTTATATAGGTTGTGGCAAGAAGAAAAAAAGAAAAAATAAAGTTATTCTACAATTACCGTACTTACAGTAGTTGTTGTAAATCCATCAACAATGGTACAACGCATAGCACGGTCAAATTTATAGGAATAAGTTTCTTCAGGGAAAAGAAGTCCACTTTTTGCACTAATACATCCACCAGTACCAATAATCATAGCTTTATTTAAAGACCCAGAGCGAACGTTTTTCCAAGTTACAGTTTCTCCAACCTTAACAGTGATTTCTTTCGGATCAAAACCTTTCTTAGTGATTTCCACAGTAGGGTTTGCTAAATCTTCATCAGATTCCAATATTTCAACTTCAACCTCTTTTTCTGGTTTTTCATCTTCTTTGATTTCTTCTTTATCTTCTGTTTCTACAGAACCTTTCAAGTCTTCTTTTTTATCTTCATCTGCAGTATCTTCAAGAACAGTAGATTCTTTGTTAGATGAGAATAAACTTGCAATTTTCACAAAAAATGAAGACATACCAAATTTAACCTTGTTAACAAATCCCACAGCAGTGTAAGAAATGGAACCGTCTTTCAAAGAAGCTTGCAAAGTTGCAAGCTGGTTATCACTATCTTGAATTTTTGTAACGGTTGCTTCAGTTGTCTTAACAATTAAAGTTGGGCTGTCTAACGCCCCAACTTGCGCAGTTTGAACTTTACTACTTTTTGTTACAATTCCGTAAGTGGTAACAGAACCATCAACTAAAGTAAGTTCAATGTTAATATTTTGGTTGTTGAATAAAGCGGAAACAGGTCCAGGTAACTTCTGGCCTTCTATTTCGTTAAGAATGTCATCAAATCCAGCCGCACTAACTAAATTAGCAGCAAGAATTAACATGGTAAGTAAAATTATTATTTTTTTCATCATTATAACCTCAAATTATTTTTTAAAGAATGTTAAGTAAGAGATATAAAAAGTTTGTGGAAAGTGAGAGCTATAGAGTGAAGGAAGTTATCTTCCAAATCCCTCAACAGTTTTAATGCTAGTTCTTCCAATCGAACCCACCTTAGGACCACCACACACCGCACGATAGTTTGTAGTTGTTAAATCAGGGAAAGATTCGAGTGAAGATGAACAACCAACAAGTTCAGTTTTTTTCCAGGTACCCTTACCATACACTTCAATGAGTTCACAATTCTTGCTTAACGTTCGTTTACAAGCATCAGAACCATCTTGATAAACTTCTCCCTGGATTGATTTTCTTAAATCAGAATGAATGTTTCCTAAAAAGTATCCGTTAAGAAGAACTTTACTAGATTCACCAGAACAAACATTGTTTGGAGCAGTATTTGGAGCATAACATTTTGAAACATCATTACAATCAATTAAACCATCAGAATTGTCATCAAGATCGTTGTTACAAATTTCCATGATAAAACCATAATTACGCCGCTCATATAATTCTTCCAAAGCCTGATAACGAAACAAAGTGTAAGAGTCTATTTTGTAACTTCTTGAAAATTTGTAACCAAAAGCATTCCCAACAATTCCTTTCTTTTCATTATTAGTGTCATCAATAACATGTTGTAATTCTGCATCGGTTAAAGAACTAGGATCTTCTGCGGGTTCCGCAGTAAAATATTCGCAACCAACTAAGAAAATAAGTAGTATTAATATTACACCGATCTTTTTCATAATTAAAAGAATTGTTTTTAGTATTTAAATTTATTCCAATTCCGAGAGATTATTTTTGGAGTTTAAATTGGAACTATTAGTGATATTTTTGATTAGTTTTGGTGAAGAATCATTATCTAAGATTGGTTTATCTGAATCAATCTGTTCTTTAATGTTTTCTGAATCAAAGATGCCAAAGTTATTAGAGACATATAATACAACCACAATTATCAAAACTATCTTAATCCAAGTTCTAATTTTGAATATTTTTTGAAAGATTGGGGAAATAAGAAATGCGGCTATGATAATAAGAACCATAGTTAAAGTTGAAAAGTTAAAAAATACCAAAGATACAAGTAATACAATTGAAACTAAACTCCACCAAACAGCTTTTGAAATTAAACCCATAGTTAAAGTATACCAATAGAGATATTTAAAGGCTTTGCTCATAAGCAATAACTTCATCCAATGGTTTATGATGAAATTTAACTGAGAGGTTAGGAAATTGGAGTTTTATATCAGGGTTAATTTTTTTATCCATAGACCCTGTTTGGAAGTTTGCGTGAGGATATTTAGCCATGAATTCTTCAAAGTTATCGATAACAAATTCCGCATGCTCCCAGCCAGTAGGGTAAGGAGATCCTGGTTTAGGTGAAGGTAATTCAATCAAATGGATTCTTCTTCCGTGAGTGTTGATAGGTTCGTGAAGCTTGTAAGTTGAAATTGGACGGCCATTAATGTTAGCCTCAGTAAGAAGTTTTCCTAATTCTGACAATATTCTTTGGTGTTGATCGTATTCTTCCGCTGTTGCAACACGGTAACAAATATGGTCTAATTGATTATCAGAAACGTCAATTCCAATCTCAGTTAAAGTTTTAATAACTCCATCTATAAAACTAGGAGCACTATCTAAAAAACTCATCCTTTAACGTTACCAATAGGTTTCAAAGCAACGATTGCTTTACAAATGCCAGCTTTAGTTAAAGTATCAACAACAACGTTAATGTCTTTATACGCCTTACCTGCTTCCTCAGCCAAACCTTTCATAGAGACAGCATGAACATAAATACCATTAGTTTCCATGTCTTTTTGTAAAGTTTCACCATTAATTTCTCGCTTAGCAGCTGAACGACTCATTGTCCTACCAGCACCGTGAGCAGTGGAACCAAAAGTTTTGTCAGATGCATCAGTACCTACAAGAAGGTAAGATCCAGTTTCCATAGAACCGCCAAGAATTACAGGTTGACCAAATTTGTGGTAAGCCTTAGGTAAATCTTCAATCCGTTTAGGACCAAAAGCTCTAGTAGCACCTTTACGGTGAACTAACAAAGTTTTGTCACCATACTTTTCCAACTTAGCAATATTGTGAGCAACGTCATAAGTTAATTTGATTTCCATCTCTTCAGCAGTTTTGTCAAAAATTCTTTCAAAAACTTGTCTAATTCTGTGAGTAATAACCTGCCGATTAGCAAAAGCCATGTTAGCTGCGCAAGCCATTGCCTTATAGTAATCCTGTCCTTCAGGAGAATTGAAAGGAGCACAAGCTAACTCTTTGTCCCTGATTTGAATATTGTATTTTGGCATGACATCTAAGAAAGTTCTCAGATAATCAGTTCCAATCTGGTGACCAAAACCTCTTGACCCACAATGAACCATGATTACAATTTGGTTAGGTTTAGTGATACCCATAGCAGCTGCAGCTTCCTTATCGAAAATGTTTTCTTCCTTAGCTACTTGAATTTCTAAGTAATGGTTTCCACTACCTAACGTTCCGATTTGATCAAAACCTCTTTTTATTGCTTTCTCTGATACTTTAGAAGCGTCAGCCCAAGCAATCTTACCATTGTCTTCAATGTGTTCAATGTCGTGTTCGGTTGCATAACCTTTCTTTAAACACCATTGTGCACCATCCACAATAACTTCTTTGAATTCTTCTTTAGAAATTTTAATGAAACCTTTACAGCCAACTCCTGCTGGTACTTTTAGGTAAAGAGCGTCAACCAATTCTTTGATTTTTGGTTGGACTTCGTCTAGAGTAAGATTAGTTGTGATAAGTCTCATACCGCAGTTGATATCGAAACCGATACCTCCTGGTGAGATAACTCCCCCTTTCTCAATATCGAAAGCAGCAACACCACCAATTGGAAAACCGTAAAGGGCTAAAGAAGGGGTTTCCTTCCCTAGTATCCCCAATGCCCATCTGGCATACAGTAGGCATAGTCAGTTATCCCAGGTAGAGTTGCAACGTTAGTAATCTGTTCGAAAACACCACCATCCATCATATTCATTAGTTCCCCAGAGGCAATTATTCTTGCCGGAACTAACATTCCTTCCTTGTAGGATGTGGGTAATTCCCAGGTTACTTCATCGATTCTTTTGATTTCTGGAGGAGGTCCTTGAGTTGTTTGTTTCATTTAAGGCCTCCTTGATTGTTAATTGATACCATTCGGAACCAGTGTTGTTTTTCCAAGGTCCGAACAATTTAGATTTTATCTGGAATCTATTTAAAGCTTTCTCTAAAAGGATTAAATTAGACTTTTTGATTGAAGTGAACCTTATTTCTTTTCTTTTAAGATTTGCTTTTCCTTTTGTTTCGATGAATTGGAATAAATCTAATTTAGTTTTTGGGATTTCCCAAATGTAGCTATTGTATGAGTTAATTGCTTTTTGTAATTTAGCTTTCTTTTTTGGGTGAAGAAAGTTTATATATTTTTGAAATGAGATTATACTTTCTTTACTACAAATGTTTAATCTCCAAATGGTTCTATTAGGAATTTTTCTAATAGTTGAGGAAATGTTATATTTTTTTAGTGCTTCTTGAATTTGAAAGATTCCTGCTTCGTTACAGCTATCTAAGCGAACCATTCTGGATTTTTTAGGATAATTTTCTACCCAACCCTCAGCATCAAAGAAAGCCCTTAACCAAAGTTTGAGATTGTTTTTGTTTAGTTTTGGTAAAGTCCATTCATAAGAATAGTAAGAATAATCTTTGATTAGGTTTTGATAGATTGCTTTGTTTTGTATTTTGCACCTACCTTCATTTGTGATAATTGGTTTTAATTTGAAATAGTTGTAAAACCTTTTTTGAAAATCTTTTAGAAGCGTTTCATTTGTATTCCTAAACCCAATGTAATAATATTTATGTTTTTGAGTTTCTGGATTTTTGATAACATATCCATCACTGCAAAGGTAACCATGAATTGCTGCTAGGTCTTGGTTAAATTTCATGAAAAATTATTTGTTTTACTTCTTTAAATAGCTTATCCGTGGTTGACCAGTGGGTAGTGGGGGAGGATTGTTTAGGAGAGAAAAAGGGAGAGTATTGTTCATTTTAGAGTAGAAATGTTTTTATATAAGACTCTATATTTAAATCTCATGGCAACTATTGATTGTTACATTTCACCTTCGGGCGAAATTGGACATGGAGGAACAACTGGTAAGAGTTTATATGTGGCTCTTATTAATGGGCAAGAACTCTCGAATTTTTCAAGGCGAGAATTGGCTGAATCAGCTGTCCCCCTAATTCCCGTAGGAGAAATTGTTAATTTATACCCAGCACGTAGTGAACAATCTTCTTACAGTTTTTTTCGAGAACTGAACGGAGAAGAATTTCGTCATTTCAGTAAAGATCTTAGAGATTGTGGTTTGGATACAAGACTTCATTGGAATCCTAGAGAAAGTTGAGCTGACTTTATTTTAAATTATTCTCCCTTTTTCTCCTATAAACAATACACCTGTTTTGTGAATAAACTACCCACTAAAATAAAGGGATAATCATTTTTCTTCATAACTCTTTTAAAGTCGCTTTCAAAATAAGCAAATGTGTTAACACAAAAGGAATTTAACAGACAATTAATGCATATGTTAGTAGGATTAGTTACAATTCTACTAATACACCTAGATGTCTTCAGAGCATTTACAGTATTCTTATTATTAATAGTAGGGATCTTAGTAAGTTTCCTATGTAAAAGAGTTAGATTACCAATATTTAGCTATTTCCTAGATATATTTGAAAGGGAAGATCAAAGGTATGAGTTCCCAGGGAGAGGAGTAATATTCTTCTTTGTTGGAGTTCTGCTATGCCTACAACTATTCCCAAAAAATATAGCAATGGCTGCATTAATGGTTCTAACATTAGGAGATTCAGTTTCACACATAATAGGTGCGAAATATGGAGAAATTCAAAACGTCTTCAACCGTAAAAGTCGTAAGTTGCTAGAAGGAACATTCTTTGGAGCACTTGCTGGATTCTTAGGAGCATGGGTCTTTGTTGCGTTTCCTGAAGCTTTGCTAGGTGCAATTATAGCAATGATTGCAGAAGTTGTGCAAATAGATTTCAACAAAAGAGAAGTTGATGACAACGTAGTAGTTCCACTTGTAGCTGGTACAGTTATGTTGCTAGTTAGTTATTTTTTATGAGAACACTTTTAAAGAATGTCTCTTTTAAGTAGTAAATGGAAGGATTAGTCTCAAGTTTAGGATATGTTGGAGCAGTACTAAGTGGTATAGGTTTAGCTGTATATGGTACCCAAAGAGTTATCGCAAGAGCAGAAAGGATCGATGATTTAGAAAAAAGGTCAGCACTAAGATGGGAAAATAAAGGAATTCACAATGAATATGGGGTAGTCGCAATACAAAAAAGTAACCATGGCAACCCAGCATTAGTGTGGGTATTCACAAAAGATCCAAAAAGTGATGAAATTTCAAGAGCAATTATTGAATTTTCAAAAGAGATTAATATCAAAGGATATGAGGGACCAAGAATATCTTCAAATAGAGATTCTGTGGAAGTTAATATGCTTAGTGGAAATAGAAGAGATTATAACCTTGATTTTCTTCGTGATTCTTCCGCTGAAAGAGTTATGTCAAAAGGAAAACAAACAATAATTTACCAAGGACACACAGTAATAAATCAAAATCTGGTTAAAACTGAAAATAACGGGTGGATAGGATACATTAAAGTAACTTCATCAAGGGATGATGTCGTAGGAGCAGTAGCAAGATTAATTGAAAAGACAGGAACAAATCCCTCACCAGCACCTTTATTAGAAGAAGTTTTACAAAAACATGTGTATAATAAATTATAATTTTAACAAGTCACTAATCAATCCATAGCATTTAGGACCAATTAAACCAAGATGTCCAACATTGTCAACAAAATGCACATGCACGTTGGCTCTTCTTCTTTGAGTAAAATGGGTTGGAGGTGGTGATACAATTTGGTCATACCGACTGAACACAAAATGAAATTCTACTTCTTCGGGTAATCCTCGATCCCATAATTCTTGAAGATATTGGCTTCCAACACGCATCTGACGACAGCTTGGTACCCAAGGTAAAAAATGTGCAAGAGGTGAACCATAGACAGGTGTACCAACTGCAATAACTTTATTGACAAGATGAGGGTTATTTTGTGCCTTCTCACATCCAACTAATCCTCCCTCACTATGACCCACGATAGATACCTTCCGAGTTAGGGGCTCCCTTTCCCAATATTTAATTAGACCCCCTTCATTAGATTTTAAAGGTGATACTTTTTGATATGAATTTTGACAAAATCTTGTCAGAGAATCTGATTTTCTTTGTGCAACAGCTCTTAGATCATCACCAGAAGAATATTTTCTAAGGAATGACTCAAATCCTTGTTTACGTAAACTATATCCAAGTCCAGCCATACTATGCTCTTTCAGCCCAAACCCATGAAGAAGAAGAACTCGTTGTGGATTAGAGACTTCCGCATCAATGATAGTATCAAGATCTATCACTTTTTCAAGACCCATCCTTGCTTCGATTCTGCTTAGAAGACTTGCTGCGAGGATAGGAGTAAGTGATTGTAGATCACCTTTCATTGCATCTAGAAAGCCCATGCTAGGTTGAGATTAAAGGGACATATAATATTATCCCTACTGAAAACTATCTATAGGTAACCACAATCCATTTAAACTCATTAGATATTTCTGTTAGAGGTGATAATTATGACTGAAGAAAAATATTATGCTGCTGAAGAACAAGGTATCGAAAAAGACGAAACATCTGAAGAAAAAAAGAAAAAGATGGAACATGGCGATGAGGATGAAGATGTTTATTCTAAAGAAGGCCGTGAGAAATTGCTTGAAGATGATGAAATTGATCCAATGGAAGCTGGGATCATGGAAGGAGCTGCACAAGCTGGTCAGCTAGGTAAAGATGCGTTAACGGGAGAACCACTAATGGATGTGATGCAAGCGTA
>FLOH01000826.1_pt1 | contig 55620 bp, 47 predicted proteins | sample 756751 | NCBI WGS metagenome assembly FLOH01 (sample SAMEA4026879, study PRJEB14308) | marine metagenome | biome: coastal water; material: water | depth 74 m
CTTAGCAAAGGCGCGGGCTGCAAACCATGAGACACGCGTGACGGGTGCATCCCTAATAGCCTCGTCAAAACTGAGGTCCGAGTTCCAGTGTCCCAGGTAACCGGCATCCGCAAACAATCCGGGCACCAGGGAGCGTCGCCACTTCGACTCAGCGTGTACGAAAGCCAAAAACTGCCCGTTCGTGACGGGGTGCGCCTCCATTTGAAACGCCGTGACTTCAAGGCTCTCGGGCTCGTCCTTGCCGGGGTACAGCGGCCTGTAGGTGCCGGCGGGGATCGCGACCCAGAGAGGCGCTTCGAACGGGGGCGGGGCCTGACTCGGCCCCGCCTCGCTCTTGGAATAAGAGACGCCCTCGCCCTGCGCAACTTGCGTCTGTCCCCGGTCGCACGAAACGGCGACCAGGAGCAGACCCGCGCTAACGAGCAATAGGGTGAGGCGTCTCTTCATCAGGCTATTTGGCCGCGCGGACGGCACGGACCTCTTCAAGGTTGACCATCTCGCCCTCGTTGCCCCAAGTGTTGCGGACATAGGTGAGGATGTTGGCCACGTCGTCGTCCGCCAAGTTCAGCATCGGCATGATGCTGTCGAATTTCGTGCCGTTGACCGTAACGGCACCGGTCAGGCCATTCAGTACGACACCAATCGAGCGCGCCTTGTCGGCCATGAGGAAGTCCGATCCTGCAAGCGGCGGGAATGCGGCGGGTATACCAAGGCCTGTGCTCTGGTGACAGGCTAGGCAGTTCGCGACATAGCCGCGCTCGCCAAGCGCCATGCGCTCGTCATGGGTGCGTGTTGCCGGCACACTTACGGCGCCACTTCCCGGCATGCTTTGCACGGCGCCACCTTCGGCTAGGTAGATCCGATCGTCCTGCTTGCCCGAGTACACCACAAGGTCTTCGTCTCCCGTTACCGTCAGCATTCCAAGTGCACCTTTGTTGAAGGCACGGAAGATGCTGTGGTCGACCAAGATAAAGGTGCCTGGAACTTCCACTTTGAACTCCGCAATGGCGGCCCCTCCGGATGGGATCAAAGTCGTCTGCACGTTATGGTTAGGCAGGTTGCCACCCTCGGGATAGAGCGAGTCGAAAATTTCGCCGATCACGTGGAAAGAGCTGACCAAGTTTGGACCGCCATTGCCGACAAACATGCGCACCGTCTCACCAACTTCTGCCGTGAGGGCATTGTCGCCAACCAGGGAGCCAACCCTACCGTTGAAGACAACGTAGTCAGGGATTTCGGTGAGAGCCTTGGCCATACTGAAGGGCTGCAGACCAGCTTCGCCGTAGCCGCCTTCGGTGTAGAAGTCACCCTGCATTACGTAGTACTCCTTGTCCACGGGTGGCAGGCCACCGGCGGGCTCGACTAGGATTAGTCCGTACATGCCGTTGGCGATGTGCATACCGACAGGTGCCGTCGCGCAGTGATATGCGTAGAGCCCAGGGTTTAGAACTTTGAAGGAGAACTGCGACGTGTGTCCCGGCGCGGTGAACGAAGAGGCAGCGCCGCCACCTGGCCCCGTCACCGCGTGCAGGTCGATGTTGTGAGGCATCTTGTTGTCGGCAGCATTGCTGAGGTTGAACTCCACTACGTCGCCAACCCGAGTGCGGATGAAGCTACCGGGTACGGAACCTCCAAAAGTCCAAAAGGTATATTCGACACCGTCGGCGATCTCACCGATGAACTCGCGCACCTCAAGGTTCACGATCAACTTGGTTGCGTGGTCGCGAGTGATCGGAGGCGGGACCATCGGGGGCGAGGTCAACACGGCCAGCTCTGCGCCAACAACAGGTCCCGGATCGACCTGAGTTTGGGCACCGTTGGTTGCGGCTATCGCGGAGGGAGCGGGCTCGCTGCAAGATCCAAGGAAGGTCGCGGCGGTAAGGAGCGCGACTGTGGATAAGCGCGCTGTCGTTTTTCTAGGGGAGTTCATCGAGGTAGGGGGAGAGAGTATTTCGTTTTTGGAGAGACGGGCCTTCGCTCCACATGAAGCGAAGGCCCTAGAGGAGCTAATCCTTGCTAGCTTTTTTTGCTGGATGCGAACGCTCCGGCTGCGCTACCTGCTGCCCCTGAGCTCCCACCGGTCTCGGTAGGATCCACGGGTAGCCCATAGGCGATGAAGTTACGGATGAAGAGGATCACCCCAGCCGTCATCAGGCACGCGGCGAGAACAAGGCCGACGGCGTGTACTTCGAGGCTCTCTTGAACCTCAAGGAAGTCCATGCCCGCTTTGCGCTCCATATAAACTTGGGCGATCCCCATGACTCCGAAAGCGCCGGTCATGCCAATCATGCCGATGTTCGTCGTCCAGAAAGCCCACTCAGCCATCCAGCTCTTGTAGAGCGAGCGGCCGGTCATCTCGGGTAGCACGTAGCTAATCATCGCCAGAATGATCATTGCATACGCGCCCCAGAACGCTAGGTGGCCGTGCATGGCCGTTACCAAAGTTCCATGTGTCCAAATGTTGACCCCCGGCAGTGTGTGCGCAAAGCCAAGGAAACCCGCACCAACAAAGCTCATCACCGCACAACCCAAGGTCCACATCAACGCGATGCGATTGGGATGCTTGCGGCCACCTTTTTTCGCCATGCTAAGAGCGTACATCGCCATACCTAAGAAGGCGAGCGGCTCCAGTGCGGAGAATACGCCACCGACCATCAGCCAGTAGCCTGGCGCGCCGGTGTAGTAGTAGTGATGCCCCGTTCCGAGGATTCCAGAGAGGAAGGTGAAGCCGACAATAACGTACAGCCACTTCTCGATGACCTCGCGGTCGATCCCGGTCAGCTTGATGAGAAGGAATGACAACATCGCGCCCATGATGAGCTCCCACACGCCCTCTACCCAAAGGTGGACAACCCACCAGCGAAAGAACGAGTCGAATACAATGTTCTTAAAGGTGATCATTCCCGGCAGATAGAGCAGCGCGGCTGCGAGCAATCCGAAGAACAGGACCATGGCCGTTGTTGTCTTGCGTTTGCCTTTCCAGATGGTCATGAAAATGACAAGCAAGAAGGTCAGCACATTGATGACAACGAGGTAGTCCAGCTCGCGCGGGATCTCAAGGAACTTGCGACCCTCCCAATAGTTGAAGTGGTAACCAATCACGGCAGTGACACCAACTAACAAGAGCGACACTAGCTGGATCACAGCCAGCTTCGGCATCCAGAGCTCGCGCTCCGACTCCTCCGGAATGATGTAGTAAGCAGCGCCCATGAAACCGGACAACATCCACACAACGAGCAAGTTCGTGTGAACGGCGCGCGCGGTGTTGAAGGGGATGATCTCGTGCAGGCCGTCATACCCCATACGGGCAAAGCCCATGATGAAGCCGTAGATGATCTGCAGAGTGAAAAGCAGCATGCATGCCGCGAAGAACCAGTAGGCAATCTTTTGTGTTTTGTAGCGCATTACAGGCTCCCGAGGTATTCGACGATTTCGTCAAGGTTTTCACCTTTTAGGCCGAGCGTTGGCATCGTAGTTCCAGGCTTGACGGCCTGAGGATCTGAGACCCACTTGCGGAGGTAGTCGGCATCAAATCGAGCGGATACTCCGTCGAGCGAGGGCCCCACATTTCCGCCTTTTCCACCGACGCTATGACACCCCGCACAGACCGTCTGAAAGTACACGGGCGCGCGCGCCATAATCCGGGGGTCCACGTTGGAAGCAACGCCAACGGGAACCAGGTCCGGCTTGGCGGGGAATCCGTTCGTGTCAATGTTGCCGACCCACTTAAAGAAGGCGATGACGTCTGCGCGGTTGCCCGCTGCGACTTCCGCGCCTACGGCCTCGTTGTCAAAGATGTCGTACTTGATCATCTTGCGACGGCCGGGGTAGAAAGCCTCGGGATCTTGCAGGAAGGTATCCATCCACGGCTCACCGCGGCGTTCGACGACCTTCGTGAGTTCGGGGGCGTAATAGGCACCTTCACCCATAAGAGTGTGGCAGCCCATGCAGTTGTTCTTATTCCAGATCACGTGGCCGCGGACAACCTGGTCGGTCATGTCCTCGACGTGCGAGCGCTTCGGGAGCTCCGCCAGCGTATCTAGAGTTAGTAGGAGAAAGGCCACTGCGCACAGGGCCGTCCCACCGAGGAAGAAGGCCTTTGCAGCCGACTTGGTAAGCATCACTTAATTAGGGTTAGGGGAAAGAGGGGGGCTAAATCAGGACTAACTTTGCCAGATATCTGTTTAGTGGCTTCCAAGAGCAACTCGCGTGCCATTGATGATCCTATAATGAGTCTATCACCCCGTCCAGGAATAGGACATGTAAGTCTGCTTATGATCAATCGGAATCAAATTGACTACAACGGACGTTATCACCACAATAACTTGTTATGCAACCGACTACGCCCCGAGAGCTCGAGCTCCTCATCAGCATTGCCATGGATCTCTCGGCGTCCTTGAGCACCCAGGATCGCCACCAACGGTTTGTGAATGCCGTTCAGAGTGCTCTTCCCGTTGATGCGGTGATGTTGATGCGGCACAAGGACGGCGTACTGCACCCGCTGGCCCAACACGGGCTCTCCCGTGACGCTCTGGGCCGCAGCTTTCCCCTTGGCTCCAACCCGCGCCTAAAGAGAATCGCCGAGGCCGACCAGCCGATCATCTTCCCCCACAACTCGGACCTACCCGATCCTTTCGACGGACTCATCCACGGCGTCCCGATCCTCACTGGCCAGATCCATGCCTGCGCGGGTTTCTCGCTTCGCGCCGGTGGAAAGCTCGAAGGCGTCCTAACTCTCGACGCGCTCGAACCTCACGCTTTGGACGAGATTGGTCCCGCCTTCCTCTCCGCGCTCTCGGCGCTAGCCGGCGCCTCGCTAAGAACATCTCTCTTGCTAGAAGCCCTCGAGCAAACCAGCCGGCACCAGGACCAAGTTGCCTCCGACCAAGTACGCGCAAGCCGCGAGCGCTACGGGGCTAGCTTGATCGGGGACAGCCCGGAGCTCGCTAGGTTGCGCGAAGACATCGGCCCCATCGGCCGGTCCGAGTTGCCCGTCCTGATCACGGGCGAAACGGGTGCCGGAAAGGAGCCGACCGTGCGCCGGCTGCATGCGATCTCTCTACGCGCAGACAAACCGCTCATCTATATCAACTGCGCGGCCCTGCCGGAGGCGCTTGCGGAGTCTGAGCTGTTCGGACACGCGCGCGGCGCATTCACCGACGCGCGCGATGCGCGTCCTGGTAAGTTCCAGCTGGCCGACGGGGCCAGCCTGTTCTTGGACGAAATCGGAGAGCTTCCACTTTCGGTACAGCCCAAGTTGTTGCGTGTGTTGCAGTCCGGCGAACTGCAGCGGGTTGGCGCCGACGAAACCAGCCACGTCGACGTCCGCATCTTCGCCGCAACCAACCGCGACCTGTTCGCCGAGGTGAAGGCGGGTCGTTTTCGCGCGGACCTCCTGCATCGGCTCGACGTCTGTCGCGTAACCGTCCCCGCATTACGCGAGCACCCCACGGACATCTCACTTCTAGCGGGTCACTTCTGCGAGCGCGCAAAACGAAGCTTGGGTACCGGTCCGATCAGGCTCACGCCCGGGGCCCAGCGCGCCCTCGAAAGTTACCCCTGGCCCGGCAACGTGCGAGAGTTGGAAAACGTGATTTCGCGTGCGGTGCTACGAGCCATGGTCGTAGGCGAAGCAGGAGAAACCATCGCACTCGAGACCGTCCACCTCGGAGAGGAATTCTCCACCACGCCCTCAAAGGCGGAGCTCCAAGGTACACCAAACCCAAACGCCGACTCCCCACTCAGGGGGACACTAAGGGAGTCCGTCGAGGGCTTCCAGCGCGAGTGCGTGCTGCATGCCCTCGGAGCCAATAACGGCGTATGGTCGAGAGCGGCAAGCGACCTCGGAATGCACCGCGCCAACTTTCACCGACTTGCGCAGCGCCTAGGGATTGAGCGCCCGCGCTTTACGCTATAGCGGCGGCCAGCGCGCGCTTCACATAGATTGGCACCATCTCTTGGCGCCACTCGTGGTCGCCAGGAATGTTAGGCAGAGGGTGGCACTGCTCATAGGCGGCGACCATCACGGCCGCGAGGGCGTCGTCGTAAGACGCCGCGCCGAGCTTCGCGCCGACAAGAAGCGCAGAAGCTTTGCGAACACGCAGCGGTCGGGCCTGCAGAGCGATCACCACGATGTCCGCGTGTTCGATGACCCCTTCGCCGTCCACATCCAAGCGCGCGGCGACGCCGAGCAAAGGGAAATCGATCGAGCCGCGCATCCGCAGCTTTGCATAGCCGCCTTTGTGCCCAACGGGAGTTGCCGGAATGTGGATGCGCGTTAGCAGTTCGTCAGCAGACACCTTTTTATTCCAAGCGCCGTCGGCCTTGAACAGCTCGTCAAAAGCTAACGTGCGCTTACCATTGCCGTATTCCGTAGGCGCCTTTTGGAAATCGAGCGTCGCCGCCAGGGTCGCCAGCGCAGGTGCGGAGTCGTTACTCGCGGCTGCAACGCAGCGCTTGCCGCCCTCAACAACGTGACATGCCGAGCCATCCTTCTTGAGGCAGAAACCCAAGCTACTACGCCAAAAGTGACTCTGATTAATCCACTGGCAGCGCGTGTCCAACATCACGTTTCCGCCAATGGTGCCCATCTGGCGATGTTGCGGCCCCGCAATCGTCCCTACGGCTTGGGCCAGCGCAGGGGCGATGCGCTGTACATCGGCACTCTCCGCGATGTCGACGAGGGAGGTCAAGGGGCCGATGGAGAGTCCACCCTCGGCGGTCACCTCAATACCTCGCAGCGCTTCGATCCCACCGAGCGCAACAACCACGTCCGCTTCAATAAATTCGTGCTTGAGGTTCGGGATCAAGTCGGTACCACCAGCAAGGAACCGGCCGCGCCCATTGGCGTCTGCCACGAGCTGAATCGCTTCCTCGATTGTTGTCGGGCGCTCGAGTGTGAATTGGGGGAGTCTTAGCATGACGCGCCTTTCGTTTCTTTGTCTAGTGCGGCCTTTGCGCGCAGTGCGGTGAGCACGCGACCAGGCGTAAAGGGAAGCTCGCGCAGGCGAATGCCGACGGCGTCATAGATCGCGTTCGAGAGCGCGGGCAGCGCGGGATGCAGCGGGCCTTCACCAGCCTCCTTAGCGCCGTACGGACCCTCCGGGTCAATACTCTCGACAATCAAGGCGTGTAACTCAGGCGTGTCCAGTGCGGTTGCTAGTGGATAGTCAAGTAGCGACGGACCGCTGTGTAAACCGAAGCGGTTGACCTTGTGATCTTCAAAGACGGCCTCGACGATCCCCATGTAGGCCGAGCCCTCCATTTGCCCGGCGACCAACATCGGGTTGAGCGCGCGCCCACAGTCGTGCGCGACCCAAACGTTCTTCAAGTCAATCATGCCTGTCTCCACATCGACGTCCACCTCGACAACGTGCGCGGTGAATGAATAGGCTGGCGAGGCGCCAATCGAGCCACCGCGATAGTCGCCGCCAAGAGTTGGCGTGTTGTAGGCGCCCGTGCTGCCGAGGGTGTCGTGGAAGGCCTCGGCGATCTCGAATGCTTCGCGTGTGGTTATTTTGGTCTCGCGCTGCTCGGTGTCGAACACCTCACCGCTCCCAAGGTATACGCGCTTCGCATCGACCTCCCACTTCGCAGCAACGGCCTCCACAATCTGCTTGCGCAGTTTACGGCACGCATCGATCGTGGCGTTTCCGACCATGAACGTCACGCGCGAAGAGTACGCGCCGAGGTCAACCGGGCACAAGTCCGTGTCCGCGGCGACCACCCGCACGTCCAGGGGATCGAGGCCAAGCTCTTCGCAAAGGATCGTGCGCACGACGCTGGAGCTGCCCTGCCCAATGTCATTCCCGCCAGTAAATGCGGTCACCAAACCAGAGCGATCCACCTTGAGTTGGATGCCTGCCTGCGGCATGTCGTTCGGGTAGATCGGGTAATTTGTGCCCGAGATGTACATTGAACCCGCAACGCCAAGCCCCGTACCAAGAGGCAGCTTGCCTCGGCGTGTCTTCCACTCGGACGCACGCTCGACTTCGTCCAGGCAGCGCCCAAATCCGTTCGAGGTGACGCGCTGGCCGTTGACGGTTTTTGTGTTCTCGCCGATATCGTTCACGCGGCGCACCTCAATCGGATCCATACCAATCGCTTCCGAGAGTTCGTCGAGTTGAATCTCAAAAGCAAAGCGCGGCTGCACCGATCCGTGCCCGCGCTTCGGCCCACATGGCGGCTTATTTGTGAAGACGCGGGTCGAATCGAATCGGTAGTTTGGAAAATCATACGGACCCGTCAAGAGCTGACCCGAGTAGTACGTCGTCACCAACCCAAAGGACGAATAGCTGCCGCCATCAATCGTGATCGTGGCTTCCACACCGGTCAAATGGCCGTCTTTCTTGATGCCGGTCTTATACCGCATCTGCATCGGGTGGCGGCCTCGATGGGCGTAAAAGACCTCTTCACGCGTCCATAACATCTTCACGGGCCGGCCTGTGATGAGAGCTAACTTTGCGACTACGAACTCGAGCGAAAAGGGATCCGACTTGCCGCCGAACGCGCCGCCGAGGGTCGGCTGAATCACGCGTAATCGGGACTGCGGAAGACCGAGCACTCGGCTCACTTCGCGTTGAACGTAGTGCGTGATTTGCGTTGACGACCACAGGGTCACCAGCCCATCGGCCGAGGCGCGTGCGACCGCGCAGTGCGGCTCAATCGCGGCGTGTGTTGAGCCGTGGAAGACGAAGTCCTCTTCCATGACCACGTCGGCAGAGGCAAATGCGCTCTCGAGGTCGCCAAACTCAAGCTCGACGCGCTTGGAGATGTTGCCGTGCTTATTTCCCGGGTGAATCGCAGGCTCGTGCCGCACAAGCGACTCGTTGGGATCGAAGTAGGAGTGCAGCACCTCGTATTCGACCTCGATCAAACGCACTGCCGCATTTGCCGTGTCTTCGTCGATGGCGGCAACAGCGGCGACCTCGTCTCCGATAAAGCGAACCTTATCAACGGCCAGCGCGTTCTCATCCTTAGTCCAAGGAATCACCCCGTAACAAATCGGAAGGTCTGCGCCTGTGATGATTGCGTGAACACCCTCAAGCGCTAGCGCTTTGGACGTGTCGATGGACACAATGCGCGCGTGGGCGTGCGGGCTGCGCAAAAGCTTTGCGTGCAACATGCCCGGAAGCATGATGTCGTCCGCATATACGGCCTCACCTGTAGCTTTAGAGAGCCCCTCGATTTTCCGCAAGGACTTCCCAACGGCCCGAAATTCGTCTCCCCATGGAGCGCCGGTTCCGTGTTGATCGCGAGCGCCCACTACGCGTCGCCTCCGTTTTTACCGGAAAGACTTGTCGTGGACTTCCAAGGATTGCCAGCACTCCAGCTCGGAGATTCAGGCTCCGCGCCCGTGCTCTCCGCAATCGCGAGCTCTACCGCTTGGACGATCTGCGTGTACCCCGTGCAGCGGCATAAATTGCCCGAGAGCGCCTGTCGAATCTCGGTTCGATCTGGCGTTGGGTTCTCATTCAGAAGGGCGCGAGCCGAGAGCATCATTCCCGACTGGCAAAACCCGCACTGCAACGCGCCGCAGCGATCGAACGCGTCTTGGACGGGGTCCAGGCCTACGCCGCCCGCCTTGCGGTGCGCGGGCTGCAAGCCCTCAATCGTTTGCACTTTTTTGCCCTCGGCATTCGCGGCGAGAATGAGGCACGACAGCTGCGGCTTCCCATCGATCAAGACGGTGCACGCGCCGCAGTCGCCTTTGTCGCATCCCTGCTTCGTTCCGGTGAGGCCAAGTTCGTAGCGCAACAGTTCAAGCAAAGTCCAGTGCGCGGGCACACTGGCGCGAACGCGGTCGTCGTTGATGGACAGTTCTAGGGAGATCGGCGTGGACATGGCGAGCATTCTCGCCTCCAAACGGCCAATCGACAAGGGATGGCCCCTGCAAGCCGTTTCTGTAGAGGAAAGAAACTGCTCCGCAGCGCATCATAAGGACCGCAATCCCCCTTTCGCGCACAACGGAAGTTCGGCAAGCACTCTACTTCTTGTGTCCGGGGTCTACCCGCCGGATCCTGCCGAGACCTCCTCCGGACCCCTTCGCGTTCCAAGGGAAACCCTAAATTGATTTCGCAACACCAACGCTAGAGCCACGGCCCGCTCCCCTTTGGGCGACCTAGGCCTTATCGGAGCATGGCACTTTCTGATTTTCAAAATCCGTGCTTCAATCGTGCCCCCCCCTCCCCGTTTGTGGGGAATTCCCAAGCAGCCAAGGAGCCACAATCGACCGCAATACGCCCCTAAAATACGGTTACACGGACGCGTACATCGCCAGAATCGCAGCGAGCGTCAACCGCTCCTGGCCGGGCTTTGATCGCGCTGCATTCACGGCACTTATCCTTGCCAGCAACTGGGACGAGCTTGAGCTCAAGGATCGCATGAGGTGTATCTCAAGAGCGCTCGACGAAACGTTACCCTCGGACTTTAGCGAGGCGCTCGCCACTCTCGACCCCGTCCTCCACGAGTTCAGCGGCTTCCTCGCCATGTTTTTTCCCCACTTCTTAGAGAGGCGGATTGCGAGGGACTTCGAGGCTAACTGGGAGCTCGGCGTGCTTGCCCTCGCACGCTTTACGGTGCACTCCTCTTCCGAGTTTGCCGTGCGCCCCCTGATCCTCCAAAATCCAGCTCGGATGCTCGGCCAAATGCTCGATTGGACGTCGAGTGATTGCGAGCACGTGCGGCGTCTCGCCTCGGAAGGCTCCAGGCCGCGGCTGCCCTGGGCGATGGCACTTCCAGCCCTAAAACATGACCCCACCCCACTGCTACCCATTCTCGAGGCCCTGCGCGACGACCCCTCCGAGTACGTCCGCCGCAGTGTGGCGAACAGCTGGAACGACATCTCCAAGGACCACCCCGGTATCGTTTTGGAAATGGCCGAGCGCTGGCTGGAAGAGACACCGTCAATCTCCTCCACCGGCGACCGCAGGCGGCTCGTCAAGCACGCCTGCCGAACGCTACTCAAAGCGGGCAGCCCGCTTGCGATGGTGCTATTTGGCTTCCGCGACCCCAAAGCCCTTCACGCAGAAGCCTTCCGGCTCGAGCGTCCGACGATCCGACTGGGCGACTCGTTGGAGTTCACGTTTCGCATCGCCAGCAAATCCAGCATCGGTCGTGTGCGCATCGAGTACGCCGTCTTCTACCAGAAGGCAAACGGGTCCATGAGCCCAAAGGTTTTTAAGATCAGCGAGCTGGATTGCGTCGGCAAGCAGCGCACCGTCACCCGCCGACACAAATTTCGAGACCTCAGCACACGCAAGCACCACGCCGGCCCCCACGCGATCGAGCTCCGCCTCAATGGGGTGCCGAAGGCGAAGCTAGGATTTGAGCTGCGCCTCTAGTTGCTCTTGGGCTTCTGCTGCAAATCGGTAGAATGCCGGCATGAGCACCAAGCAGATCCTCCTCGACATCGCCTCGTTTTTAGATTCGAGGCCATCGCTCATGTTGAGTGCTCCCGACCGAGACGGGCAGCGCACAATCCTCGATGCTTTCCTGGCGGTTTGCTACAAAGAGCTTGGCGCCGCCCCCAGGCTGCTCGATGGCGATAGTATGCGCTCGCTTCTACGAGAGCACTTGCCGCGCCACTTCAAGGCCAAGGATCCGCTTGCCAAGGTGACTCCTGACGTGATCATCGCCTACCTCGAGCACCTTGTTGGCGTGGAGAACGTCCCCTTCGCCTTCGAAGCGCGGATGGCGATTCAAGATGCCGAAGCCGACTTCGTGGCCGCTGTACTGGGCGGTCAAGCGGGCCGCGTCCAGACGGGCAAAAAGCGGGACCCCTTTCAACACGGCGCCTCTAAGTTGGGACGCAACGATCCTTGCTCCTGCGGTAGTGGCAAGAAGTTCAAGAAGTGCCACGGGAAGAGAGCTGCCGAGTAGGGGACCGTCTGGCGGGGTGGCGTGGCGATTCCGCGCGCGCGAGCTGCTCGTGCCCCGATCTCTCATCCCAAGCACTTTCGTCTCGTGGGAGCTGCGCTTTTTTTCGGCTCGCATGGGAGGCCTCTTGGAGAGAGTCAAGCGGGCTCAGGCCCCACCTCGAGGAAAAACGCCTTGCCCATGACTGATCAAGTTGGGGGCTACGCCTTGTGATCTGGGCTTGGATCTGACACCCTTCGCCGCAGATCCGATGAAGCATTACGACAAGACGCTAAGGGCACCTTTATGGGCACGCGGGGGACACTCCCAAACACTGCTTGGGCACGTTCTCCCCTCGCCCGGTGAGAAAATTGGCTCCGCTTATGGCCACGCTTCTAGCTCCATCGAACTGGATGATGGCGACCAACTGGTCGCCTTTGTCCTGCCTCCCATCGGCCCACCCAATAACGTCCGCGTGCACCTTTTCCACGGGCTTTCCGGCGATGTCAACTCCGAGTACATGAGAAGAACTGCCGAGGTCCTGCGCGCAAAGGGCTGCGAGGTTTGGGCCGTTAACCATCGCGGCTGCGGCGAGGGGCTGGGGCTTGCAAAGGGCCTCTACCACTCCGGAAAAGTCGAGGATATGCAGGCGGTTCTAACAGCCAGCCGCAACGCGCCAGGCGGGGCCGACCGGAGGCACGTTGTTCTCGGGTTTTCGCTTAGCGCAAATATCGCCTTGCTCCTCGCGGCGAAGAAGCTTGAACCCGCACCCGATGGTGTGCTTGCGGTCAACCCCCCTATGGATTTGGCGCGCGCGGCACATGACATCCACCTCGGTGGAAACCGCATCTACGAGCTGCGCTTTCTACGGCGCCTTTGCAGAGCGATGGAACAGCGCTTCCTTGCGGGTCAACTTGAGCGGCGCATGCCGATCACAAAGACAATGAGCCTAGCCGCATTCGACGACGTCGTGACTGCGCCACTTGGCGGCTTTACAAGCGGCGCCGACTATTACGAGCGCTGCTCGACGCACCTGCGGCTTCGCGACATCGAACTCCCAACAGTCATTATCACAACGCGCGACGATCCGTTTGTCTCGGGCCGAGCCCTGGATTCCCTTGCGCACTCACCCTCAGTACACCTTCACCTCGAAAATACGGGCGGTCACGTCGGCTACCTCAGCAGAGGTGCCTATCCTTTTTCCTTTACGCGCTGGCTCGATGGCGCCGTCATGCACTACCTAGAGGAACTCGTGCGAGAGATAGAGAACTAAGCGCGTGCGGGATCGCTATCATGCGCACGTCAACTCACCCCGCGTTCCCAGCCGAAAACCATGTCGTATCAATTCTATAGCTTCCTCCACATTGCCGCGATGTTCCTATTCGTCGCCATGACACAGCGCGCCTTGGCCGCTCCGAAAGCGCGCGAGAAGAAGCCGCTCATGATCACACACATCATGGCATTCATCGGGCTCGTCGGAGGCTTCGGCCTGATCGCCCGCCTCAGCTTAGGTTGGCCCGGCTGGGTGCTCGTGAAGGTCGCCTGCTGGCTCGGCATCATGTTCATGCCCAGCATCGTCAAGCGCAAGCCCGAGCTAGCTCCCAAGCTCACCCTCGCGACGATCGCGATGGTGCTCATCGCAGTTGCGATGGTCGTTTTCAAGCCGTTCTAAAGGCGTACCCGTCAGCAATCAACCGTAGCGGCCTTCGATATAATCGGCGGTCGCTTGGTTTTGCGGAGTCAGGAACATCTCCCCTGTCTCCGTATGCTCGATCACCTTGCCGAGCAACATAAAGATGCACTCATCGCTAGCGCGACGCGCTTGAGCCATGTTGTGCGTCACGATCAGAATCGTGTACTCGCCGCGCAGCTCCCAGATGAGGTCCTCGACAGCGGCCGTTGCCTTTGGGTCTAGCGCGCTACAAGGTTCGTCCATCAGAAGGACGCGCGGCTTCATCGGTAGAAGCCTCGCGATGCACAACTTTTGCTGCTCCTCTAGGGAGAGGCTCGTGGCGACAGTGCCAAGCTTGTCCTTCACGTTATCCCACAGAAGGACTCGCTTCAGAGACTTTTCGACGATGTCGTCCCCCTCGCTCTTCGATGGCTTCTTCTTGCTGTGCAAGCCAAGCCCGAACAGCACGTTATCGCGAATCGAAATGGGCAGCGCATTCGGGCGCTGGAAGACCATGCCTACTTGCTTGCGCACCTGCACGAGCTCGACGCCTTCGGCCATGACGTCCTCGCCAAAGACCTTTACGCTGCCTTCCGTGCGCACATAGCTGTGTCGCTCGTTGATGCGGTTGACGGTCCGAAGGAACGTCGACTTACCGCAACCCGAGGGGCCGATCATCGAAGTCACCTTGCCTTCTCTGATCGAGATATCGACATCGAAGAGCGCTTGAAAGCTGCCGTACCAAAGGGAGAGACCCTTGGTCTCAACCGCCATTGCCTGTGATTTAACCAAAGCGACCCTCCAGGTATTCGGTCGTTCGGTTGTCCTCTACTTTGCGTTTGAAAAGATCTTCGGTATCGCCGACCTCAACAAGCTCGCCTTGAAGGAAAAACGCGGTTCGCGTTGCAAGCCGTCGGGCTTGGGCTACTAGGTTTGTAACAAGAATGATCGTCACCTCTTTTTTCAACTCTTTGAGCACGTCCTCGATGCGCATTGTTGTCACAGGGTCCACTGCGATCGAAAACTCATCCAACAGGAGAATCTGTGGAGCCTGCGAAAGTGCGCGCGCAATCGTGAGGCGCTGCTGCTGGCCACCTGAAAGTAGACTTCCAAGCGAATTCAGACGATCCTTGACCTCATCAAAAAGCGCGGCCCGCGTCAGGCACCGCTCAACGATCTCGTCCAGCTCGGCCTTGGACTTAATTCCGGAGAGGCGCGGGGCAAGGGCCACGTTTTCGTAAATCGAGAGGGGCAACCCAACTGGAAGCGGAAAGACAACGCCGATACGACTGCGCAACGCGTAAACGTCACGCCAGTCGTTCACGTCGACACCATCGAACTTGATGGACCCGGTCACAACCATGCCCGGCGTCATCTCGTTCATGCGGTTCAGCGCGCGCAGGAACGAAGTCTTGCCACTTCCCGCCGGCCCGATAATCCCGAAGATCTCGTTCTCGTATACATCAAAGCTCGCGGCGTGAAGGGCGACCTTATCGCCGTAGCGAATCGTCAGGTCGTGCACCTCGAGCTTCTTGACTCGTCGTTTTACCACTTCTTTTTCCCTCGCAAGTAGGTGCGGAAGGCCATCGAAGCCGAGTTGAGAATCATCACGATTCCAATCAGCGTCAGCGCGACGCCATAGGGTAGGCCGTCGGGAACGTTAGGCACCTGGGTGGAGATGACGTACAAGTGCAGGGACATCGCCATCGTCTGGTCGTAGACACTCGTCGGCAAGAACGGCAGGAAAAACGCCGCGCCGGTGAACATGATCGGCGCCGTTTCGCCAACGGTGCGGGAAACTTCAAGGATCACTCCCGTCAAGATACCGCTAATCGAATTGGGCAGTACGATCCGCCAGATGGTCTGCCAACGTGTGGCCCCCATGTTCCAGCATGCCTCGCGGAAAGACTGAGGGACGGCTTGCAGCGACTCGCGCGTCGCCACAATCACGACGGGAAGTGTCATCACCGCGAGGGTCAGGCTGGCCGCCAAGATGCTGGTTCCAAACTCGAAAAAGAGAACAAATGCGCCCACACCGAAGAGTGCGTGGACGATCGAGGGAACTCCTGCCAGATTGATAATCGCTAGGTTGATGATGCGAGTCAACCAGTTGTCCTCAGCGTATTCACTCAGATAGATCGCGGCGGCAACTCCAAGGGGAACCGACGCCAACAGGGCTACAGCTACCAACCAAAGGGTGCCTACTAGGGCGGGGAAGATTCCACCCTCGGTCATTCCGTTTGTCGGGTATTCCGAGAAGAAGGCCCAGGAAAATATGCCGTCGCTCTTTACCACCAGCGTAATAAGGATCACCGCAACGGGAATGATCAACGTAACCGTGACCATGCCGAACAGAATCTTGAAGAGCGTCTCCGTTCGCTGGTTTTTACGGTTCAGCTCCGTCGTCGTGAAGGAGGAGGTCATGAGTTCTTCCCGCTCATTTTGAGTCCGCCGCGGACAAAGATGTCGGCCGCCATGTTGATCACAAAGGTGATGAAAAAGAGCGTAATGCCAATCGCGAACAGCACCTTGTAGTGATCGGATCCGTGGGCAGTCTCCCCAAGCTCGGCGGCGATCGTTGCAGTCATCGCGCGAACGGAATCGAAAGGGCTCGTGGGCAAGTTGACCGAGTGGCCCGTTGCCATGAGTACCGCCATGGTCTCACCAAAGCCACGCCCGACACCGAGCAAAACTGCAGCGACCAGTCCCTTTTTCGCAGAGGGTAGGACCACTTTGAAAATGACCTGCCAGCGCGTCGCCCCCAGGGCTTCCGCTGCTTCGCGGTAACCATCGGGAACCGCTTTGAGCGCGTCTTCCGCGATGGTGGTCATGATGGGTGCCGCCATCAGGCCAAGAATCACACCCGCGTTCAGAACGTTCAGGCCGACCGGGACATCAAACACTTCGATGATCAAAGGGTTCATGATCGACAGACCGATGAATCCCCAGACGACCGAGGGAATGGCCGCCAGAAGCTCGACTAACACCTTGAGAATCTCACGGGTTTTCCCCGTTGCGAACTCGCCGATAAAAATCGCTGCGCCGATCGAGAATGGAACGGCGATAAGCATCGCCAATCCGGTAACAGAAGCTGTCCCGACTAGGAGAGCGAGGATCCCGTGGTTGGGCTCCATTGCCGTCGGGCGCCACTCCGGGGAGGTGAAGAACTCAACAAGGTCGAGATCTCCAAGCATGTAGCCCAAGCCCTCTTTCGCCACGAAGCCGAAAATCGCAAGGACAAATACGATGGCAGAGATACCACCAAGCAGCACCAAGATACGCGCAACCTGGTCGATCCACCAAGCGCTGCCACGGGCGTTTGCAGCAACCTCTGTAGAGACGATCGATTTCGACATTCGTCTAGCTCTCGTCCTCTTCCCCGCCACGCAGAATCTCCATCAGATCCCCCAAGCGTGGAACCAATTGGTCAAACACAGCTTTAGGATTCCGACGGTCGGTCAAGCGCCAACTCAACAGCGTAGTGTGGTACGGGACCTTCCGAACGTGCTCGTGCACCCCGCCAGCAAGGTCGATCAGAAGGTCGAATTCGCGCATGTATCGGGTTTTGCCGGTAAAGAGGCGTGGCTCTTCGTTTACGAGGTTCAGACCGACCGTGTCGCCAAAGGCTACATAGGCTTCGTCCATTTGATCGGCAGTGTTCCAGCCCGCGCTTGAATAAGTGCCGGCCTCGGGGAACGCCTTGCGCGCATAGTGCTCCGCCAAAACGCTCGCACCGGCATTCCGCCCATCGACAAAGAGAATGTCGAACGTTTTCTTGGGCTTGACCTGGCCCGTCACTGCAAAAACCGTCTGCTGGCAGATGTTTTTGGACTGGTGCATGACCCGTTCGAGGCGGTTGAACATCGCCATGAAGGCGAAGAGATCGGCGATTGGCCGACTCTTCTCTTCGCCCTCTTTGACTAGGTCATTAAAGACCTTGTCGAACGTCGTACCGAAGCCCGCGATGGCTTGACTTGTGCCCTTGGCAAGCTCGACGTCGCGCTCTTCAAAAGAGCGGGTCGCCTGACGGAGCAACTTCACGGCCTGCTCACCCATCATCTCGATATCGCGCTGGGTCGATGTCGGTGCGCGACCCGAAAGGGAAAGGGCAGCCCTCGAAATCGTCTCGGAATAGTCGCCGATCCGCTCCAGGGTTTGGTTGATGCGCATCACCGAAGAGATATAGCGCAGATGACCCGCGCTAGGCAAGTGCCTAGCTACGAAGATGTGACAGAGATGGTCGAGATCAGTCGACAGGCGGTTCGTCGGCAGGTCGCCAAGAATCGTCTCCGTCGCCAAGTCTACATCTCTTGTCAGAGCCGCTTGGATACTGCTCTCGAGAGAGCGGAGGACGGCCTTCCCCATCTTGCGCACCTGTTTGCCGATGCGCTTGAGGTCCTTTTGCAGTTTTTCTTCGTAGCCGGACATAGGATTACTTGATGTCGATCACGGGCGCGTAGCCCTTGTTCAAGATGATGCGCTGGCCCTCTTCGCTGAGGATCCAGTCGAGGTACAACTTGATGTCGCCCTCTGGTTGGCCAGCAGTGTACATGAACAATGGGCGGGCGATGGGATAGGTTCTGTCAGCAGCTGTAGCCACAGTGGGAATCACTGGCTTGCCGTTGCTGTCCAGGACGGGCACAAGGCGGACGTGATCCGTAGCGTAGGCGAGACCACTGTAGCCGATGGCACCGGGGGTCTTTTCGCATAGATCGACCACATCCTTGGAGCCGTGCATGTCGAGGGTGCCCAACTTGTACTTGCCCTCTTTGCCGAGAACGGTGTCGCGGAAGTACGCATAGGTTCCCGAGTTGTTTTGACGACTCACGCGAACGATCTTGTCATCATTCAAGCCGGGAATCTTGATCCCGAGTTCACTCCAGGTCGTAGCTTCGCCGTGCTCTCCGTAAATCGAGGCCAACTGCTCAAGAGAGATGCTCTCGATGGGGTTGTCTGCGTGAACGTAGACGGCAAGTGCGTCGTAGCCGACGATCCACTCGATCGGATCGATGCCGTTGGCCCGCGCCGCTGCAAGCTCGGACTCCTTCATGGAGCGGCTTGCGTTTGCGATATCAACGGTGCCGTTGATCATCGCGCTGATGCCTGTACCGGATCCGCCTCCACCGACAACGATGGCTACGCTCGGGTTGACCTCACGGTAGTTTTCAGACCACGCCTGCGCGACGTTGACGAGGGTGTCCGATCCCTTGTTCTGGATCATTTTGGCCCGCCCCTCGGCCTTTCCACAGGAGAGGATGACGATGGGAAGGAGGAGTGCGGCAAGTGCTGTGTTGAACTTCATCTTGATTTGTAGGGTCTTGTCTTGGTGAAGGCCCCAAAAATTGCTTTGGCCTTCCAAACTCGTGTCTTCGCGGACCTCTCGGTCCGCTCTAGTGCCAAAGAGCATGATCTTCATTTATGAAGATCGTGTGAACGCCACGTGTAGAGCGCGAACCGCTGTAGATATCGGTATCCTACTGGGATGGTAGATTGGTCAAAGCTTATGTCACTCCTAAATCGCGGTGGCTATCGCGTGCAGGAGGCTTCCCCAAAGGACGGTTTTTGTGAGTGCATCTTCGTTTTAGGGGCAGAATCTTGGTCTGGGCGCGGCGATTCCCCCGAAGCCGCCTTGGAATCCGCCGTCAGGCGGGCATTTCCAAGCTCCCTCGCTTGGGAACTACTTGTTAGGGCCATCGAGAGCCCAGAAGAGCGCCCCGCCTCCACTGCGGCGGCACCCCGGGGTATTGGTCACATCGATTTGCCACAGAGCGAGCTCCGGCCTAGCGCTCCACGGGCAGTGGACCGCCCCTCAAGGCCTGTTCGCGAGCTGGACTCGCTCGACGAGGGAGCCGCCCTCGCCGATCTCGGTGCTCTGCGAGCTGAATTAGAAGAAGAGGCGACCGAGGCCGCCCTATGGGCCCCCGCCCGCCAGCGCCTTTGGATGATGCGCCACATCGCCATGGGGCGTGCGATCGGTGATGCCGCACCCGCCTCAAGTTTCGTGAAGAGCGACCTGCAAAACCTGGCCGGCACGATCGGCAAGCTGGCGCGCACCTGGTGGCCTGGCAGTATCCAGGCCTTGCAAATCGCGGCGATCCCCCGCGACTGCGGGCGAGACTTGGGGCTGCGCGGCGACGACGTTCCTCAATCCTGGCTTGAGGTTGTTGTCGCCGCCGAGGCAACCTTCGACTCCCTAGAGCAACGTGAAAACGAGACGGGAATGGACCAAGACGGCTGGGGAGACGCCAGCGTTTTGGAGGCCCCCCACCCGAACCCGAAGGCCGCTTTCGACGAGGCGCGCCTAATCCTAGAGCGCATTACATCACCGCTTCATCTCAAGTTCGACCCTCGCCAGAACCGCTCGGAAATCTACGCGCCGGAAAATGACGACGACCTGATGCGCGCCGCCAGGCTGCTGCGCTGGTTGCGGGCAACACCGGAGCCGTCATCGGAGTGGGGCGCACTTTTCGGCCGCCTCCGCCAGCTGCAACACCGCGCACCCGATCGCTTGTATACAACCTTGCGCGACACGGTCGACCCTGCCTATTTCCCTGCCGAGGGCTGGGGTCCGCTGGTCGGAATCCAATCGAAGCGCAAGCTATTGGAAGCAGAGCGCGACGAGCTCATTCGCTCTTGCCCCGCCGCGTCGAGTGCGCGGCCCAGCGCCGTACTCGATTGGCTGCAAGATGCACTCGAAGCCCACGAAGCCATCACGACAAGTGACATCGCCGCAAACCTCGAGACGCACCGCGCGCTTGTTCTAAACGTCAACGCCGAGAGCTACTCCACGGGTCGCAGGTTGCGCCGTCGGCTCTCGCGCATCCAGTCCATCTTGCTGGGTGAAGAGGTCGAGGAGCAAACCGTAGAGGCCGAACCCGATGGCCCCGGCGAGCTTCCGCGCACCTTTGTCGACGACCAACTCGACGCCGTTTGTAAGCACACCTCGGGAAAGCGCGCACTGCTGATCTCCAACCGCAACAACCCCGAGTTGGACCGCATCCTCAGCGACACATTTCAGTTCGCCGATTTGGAGCACGTCGAGATCGAAAACTCCAAGAAGGGCTCCCTTGTCGAGAACATCGTCGCCGGATCCTATGACCTAATTCTTTCCGTCACAGGCTATCAAAACCACTCCACAGACCACGCGATCGCATCGGCCGCTAAGTCCGCGGGAATCCTCTATTCACGAGTTTACCGGGGAAGAAAGCAGGGCTGTATCCGCGCCCTATATCGCGACCTTGGCTTACACAATCTGCCGACAGGCGCTAGCGCCTAGCGCTCTTCGGCCCCATGTCCAAGTTGCCGCCGCGGGTCTGGGTTCTCAACCTAGATGCCGAGCATGAGCTTGCCACCTCGGGAAGCTTCACACCGTCGGCCAGCCTGAGGCGCATCGTCGCCACCCAGAGAGCCGCACTACTTGGGGCTCTGGTCGCGCCCGGTGACTACCTGCTGCTCGACCCCAAGGACGCGGCCTTAGCTCCTTCAGCATCGCTACACCCCCAGGCCCTGCAGCTCGACCCAGCTGTTGATGGGATTCAAGCTGTCGGTCGCAGCGCCAGTGAAACTCGAAGTGCGGGCTCTCAATCGGCCTTCGCCGAGCACCTCGTACCCGTTAGGGACATCAAATGTTTGCGCGGTCTTATCGGTGTGGCATGGTCCCCGACTCCAAGCGCACTCGCCCTCTTGCGGAGTGTAGGCGCCGTTGTTCCGCCGAGCCCGTCGATTGCAATCTTGCGCGCTGTCAACGCGCGCCCGTTCACCGCCCAGCTGCGAGGGCGCCTTGAACTCGACTCCCACGCACTCTCGAAGTACGTCGCAAGCAACATGGTCGAGACGCTTGCGGTACTCTCGAAGCCCGCCCCCATGGGCTGGCTAGTCCGACGCACTTTCGGCGCCGCAGGTCGTGGTCGGATGCGAATCGAATCCATCGCAAATCCCGGGCGCGCCTCCGTCTCCAAAGGCGAGCGCGTTTGGCTCGTCGCAAGCTTGCAAGCAGGTCCTCTGGTGCTCGAACCCTGGGTCGAGATCACCGAGGAGTACACGCGCTCGGCATGGCTTCACGGAGATGGCACCATCTCGATCTCGGCGCCATGCTTCCAGGAGACCCGGACCAATGGGGCCTGGGAGGGAACCCGCAGAACGGCGGGTGGCGAGGTCGCTCGCGCCGACGACAGCGCCCTAGCGGCTGCGGTAGAGGGCGCTGGCCGCGCGCTGCACTCCGCTGGCTACCACGGCCCCTTCGGGGTCGACGCGTTCCGTCACAAGTCGGCGTCCACGGGGCAGTCCATTCTGAATCCAATGAGTGAGATCAACGCGAGATTCACCATGGACTGGACGTGCGCGATGGGAAAACGCGACATAGAATCAGCGTCATGAGCAGCGACCAAACTTCGTGTCCATGTGGACTGTCGGGCACCGTGGAGAGCTGCTGCGGGCGCTACATTTTTGATGGATTGCCCGCGCCCGCGCCCGACTTGCTGATGCGGTCCCGCTACTGCGCGTTCACCCTCGGAACACCCAAGGCTGTGGACTACTTGGTGGAGACCCACCACAAGGATTTCCGCCAGCCGAACCTCCACGCCGCGCTCAAGGCAACCGTCCTCGATGTCACCTGGATGAGTCTGGAGATCCGGGAGGCTAGCCAAGAGGGCAACGAGGGCATCGTCGAGTTCGTAGCGACCTACAAACACGACGACTGTGCCTATCAGCTACAGGAGCGCTCTTCCTTTTTGCGCGAGGACGGCCGCTGGTACTACACCACCGGCGAGCTAGATCCAGCACAAAACGGGCCGCTCTAACTAGATGCCGATCCTAGGCGCTCGCCTTGCGCGCCTCGGCGGAATCTAGAACTTCGAGTTTTTGCTCATCGCTCATGTGCCGCCAGTTTCCGATCTCGGACACCGTTCGCATGCAACCTTTGCAGAGCTGAGTCGCCATATCGAGCGCACAAACCCCAGTACACCCCGAGTCGACCTCAACCTTTTTCGCAGCGGGAGGGGGTGTGGCGAGTTTAGGTGTGCGACGGAACCAAGAGAAAGCCATGACCAGTAGTACGAGGGAAATAATCGGAGGACGCCCATCGCCGCAGCCCCAGGATTTCCCAGGTGCAAGAGTGCGATTCGAGGTCGTTGAATGCCAAGTGTAACCGATTTGAGCGACAACCTCTCTTGATCGCGGCCCCCCCCGTTGCGAACCAGCCTAGGAGCGCAGATGGCCAGCCTGCATCGAGGCCACCCCTGGCGAGTCCGTCAGGGCGGATGGGAGGTGCATGCCGCCCTTCAACGGCAAAAAATGGACCTAAGGGACAGCACCCCCCTGGTCCCTCGTTGGAAAGGAATAGCCGTCATCCCCCAAGGGACTCCTGGCCCCGTCGGAAATTGGTGCGCCCGACAGGGTTCGAACCTGTGACCTCAGCATTAGGAATGCCGTGCTCTATCCAGCTGAGCTACGGGCGCACTCGAGCGGGGAGGATAGCAGGGCGTGGGGGCTGTGGCGAGTGTTGAGAGGTGAATACGCTGGACACGGGATCTCAAAGGCCACATCAACCAGCCGGGCTTTCCGGCCCTATTGCGCAGCCTCGGAAGGCAAAGTGGGCACTTGCGCTTCCGATCTGACCTCTGGAGAACGGCGGGACCTTCAGGACCAGATTCAATTTGTGGACCCAGACGTCATGGTCTTAGCTGAGGAGTTTGGGGCACTGGGATGGCAGCAAGCGGAGGATCGACCTGCTTGGGATTGATCGTGATGCGCGACTTGTCGTCATCGAACTCAAGCGCACGGAAGACGGAGGCCATATGGAGCTTCTGGCTCTTCCGTGCAAGTAGCGGGAGGTAGTGATCTACAACCAGGAACATTTTGCCTCGGCCATAGCGGCGGCCATGCTCGACCGCTTCGCCAGCTGGCCCAGTGATTCGCATTTGCTCGCCATCTATGCGGCTGGCCACTTCTCGGGCGAGCCACTCCACTGGAACAGAATAGAAGTTTGTTCCCGCCTGGACCCACGAACGGCTCGTGACCTTGGCGGGGTTGGCTCGGGGTGGGTCATGTTTGGATTGCTACGCGCAGCGGAGAGTGGTCGCCACTTCGTACCGGCCTTACTCGCCTCTTCTGTAATCCCGGTGAACGCGCCACAACCTCGGGCCCGTCCCATGGGCCGAGGTGTGGCGATTCCTTGTTGGGTCACGGTTCGTGTTGGGAGGCTAGTTTCTGCCCGCCATGACGCCGCCGTCGACATCCCAGATCGCTCCTGTCACCCAGGCGGCGTCGAGGGAGAGTAGGTGGACTACGGTGGCGGCGACTTCATCGGCTTGGCCGATGCGGCCGATCGGGTGGAAGTCGTTGAAGCCTTGCAGCTCCTCTTCGATCTGGCTGGGCTCGATGAACGAACCGTAGATCGGGGTCATGACAACTGCGGGGGAGACGGCGTTCACTCGGATGCCATCTGCGGCGAGCTCCATGGCTAGGTGCTGGGTGAGCGAGTGCAAGCCGGCCTTGGCCATGGAGTAGGCTGAAGATGGCGTTGCTGCGATCGCTTGCTTGGCCCACATGGAGCCGATGTTGACGATTGATCCGCCACCGTTGCGTTTCATGTTGGCGGCGACGGCTTGGGTTAGGAAGAAGGTAGAGCGGTTGAGGTCGTGGTACTTGTCGTAGTCTTCCCTGGCGTGGTCAACGAAGGGGAGGGGGCTAAAGTAGCCGGCCGCATTGACTAGGTATTGGATGTGGTCTTGGGACTCGCGCAGTTGGGTAGCGAACTGATCCACGGCAGCTTGATCGTAGAGGTCAACGCTTGAAGTCTCCACGTTGCCAAGGACGGACAGATCCGACTTGGCCTGGTCGAGGCGGCTTTGGTTGCGAGCGACGATATGGACGTCGATTCCCTTGGCGAGTAGGCGCTTGGCCGTGGCTTGGCCCATTCCGGTGGAGCCGCCGATGATGAGTGCTTTTTTGCTTGATGTGGACATGGTTTGGATTCCTGAAGAGGGAGGACTATCTATTGATAGGTAGGTGAATGAGGTAAAGAGAAGACGCCTTCCGAACCGGGGTCGACCTAGGCCGACTCAAGGGTCCGAAAGAAGACGCGTTGAAGGGTAGCGAGTAGGGACTGGGTGCCGCCCCGGGCACGGGAGAGGATGAGACCGCCTTGTAGGCTGGAGAGCAGCGCTGCGGCAGCATCCGCGGGCCTTCCGGCGTAGGCGAACTCGCCATCCCGAACACCGTCCTTCACCGTAGATGCGATCCACTGCTCACTGCTCTCAATGTAGGTCTTGACAGCACCCTGAAGGGGTTCGGGCAGGGTCTCACGGTCCGAGGCTAGGGAACCGCAGAGGCAGATCGCGCCGCGGGCTTCGGTGTCGGAGTAGAGCTTAATGAAGCTCTTCAGCTTGGCTTTGTTGGTGCGGCCGCTGCCGTCGATACCGGCCAGGGCGAGCCTAAGCTCGTCGTTGTAGCGCTCCATCAGGGCCAGACCCAGGCTGGCCTTCCCGGGGAAGTGGTAGTGGATGCTGGCCGTTCGTATCCCAACGTCCTCGGCCAGGTCCTTGTAGCTGAAGGCGTTGTAGCCCCGCTCTTGGATCAGGACCTGGGCCGCATCTAGCAGCTTGTTGGCAGTGGCTTCGGAACTCATGGGGAGAGGGTAGCCTACCTCCCGGTAGATAGGCTACCACAAATCGGGAATAATCTGGGGCTGGCGGCTCCCCGCTGTCCCAGCGCCAGGGACGGCGGCGATTCGTGGTGGCACGGGCTCGGGCCGGTATGGCGCTGATCGCCCGCTCTTTATCGGCATGGGGATTTCAGTGCGAGCCCGAGCCACAGATCCTAGCCGGCCGCTTTCAGAGGGTTCGGCGCCAGGGGCGTGACTGGCGTGACTGGCGTGACTGGCGTGACTGGCGTGACTGGCGTGACTGGCGTGACTGGCGTGACTGGCGTGACTGGCGTGACTGGCGTGACTGGCGTGACTGGCGTGACTGGAGCAACCGGAGCAACTGGCTCAACTGGCGCAACCTGCTCAACTGGCTCCGCCTCCTCTTCGACTTCCATCTGCATAACCTCGGCGCTGGCTGGCTCTTCGGCGGGCACCGGCTCGAGGCCGAACTCATCGCCCTTGAGCGTGGCGGGCACGCCCTCGGAGAGCCACATGGGAGCGGGTGCGTCCATGAGGTGGTAATCGAAAAACTGCTGCATGCGTTTGGCAAAGTCGAGGCGGTTTTCCTTCTTGCTGAGACCGTGACCTTCGCCGTTGTAGTTCAGCATCCAAGCGGGCTTGGAGAGACGTCGCATAGCTACAAACAGCTCAATCCCTTGGTACCACGGCACGGCGCCGTCGCCGTCGTTGTGCAAGATGAGCAAGGGGGTCTCAATGTTGTCGGCAAAGAACACCGGTGAGTTTTCGAGGTAGAGATCGCGCGAATCCCACAAGGTGCCGCCGATGCGGCTTTGTGTTTTTTCGTATTGGAACATCCGGCTCATACCCGACGCCCAACGAATACCTCCGTAGGCGCTTGTCATGTTCGAGACGGGAGCGCCCGCTTCAGCTGCGGCAAACACGTTACTCATCGTGACCAGATAGGCGATCTGGTAGCCGCCCCAACTGTGGCCTTGAACGCCGATGTGTGCCTCATCGATGAAACCCAAATCGACAACGGTTTGGATACCCGGAAGGATGGCGTTCGCTGCACTCTCTCCGGGGTGTCCGGTCTCGTAGGGAATGTCTGGCACGAAGATCACATAACCGCGGCTCACGTAAAAGCTGTAGTTAATCGACGAGCCGCCTGCGGCAGGTGCCTGATAGCTATGCAGCCGATCTGAGCTGCGCTCGTAGAACGAAACCATCATCGGGTACTTCTTGCTCGGGTCAAAGTTGTCGGGCTTCAACAGCAGGCCCTGAAGCGGCTGGCCATCTGTAGTTTCATAGGCAATCAGCTCGGCGGTTCCCCAAAGGAAATCGCGTTGCCCCGGATTGGCGTTGCTAAGGCGCGAGAGTGATGTGAAATCCATCGTAGTCGCCCAAAGATCTGGGTACTTGCGAAAGGTCTGCCTAGTCAACACAAGCCTCTCTCCCTGCTCTGCTTTTCTCAGGCTACCGAAGCGCTCATCAAGCATGATTTTTTGAACGATCTCGGATGAGTTGACGTCGAGCGTGCTGTATCCGGACGCCATGGTGGACTCGTCAAACACCGACAGGAAAAGGGGTTCGCCTGTGTCGATAAAGCGCGTCTCTTGATCCAGCTGAACATAGCGATAGCGCAGGTGGTTGGCCCGACCTTCGCCTTTCGTCAAACAACGCGCGGGCTGCTTACCTCGTGGGTCGACCTGCCAAATGTCAAACCGATCGTAGAGCAAGATCGCTGCATCGTTGGCAAGCCACCCCGCGCTTCCATACGAGCGCGGTGCGGAGGGGGTGTCGTGCAGCTCATTGGCGAATGAGACCGGCAGGCCATCGGTAATGTTGACGACAACCCGGTCGGCCGTAGACATGGCGAAGTAGCTCTCGAGCTCGGGATCCCACCAGGTGAGAAACTTCCCTTCTGGCGAAAGAGAAACACGAGAGCGAGTCTTTTCCAATACCAACGTGGCCACACCAGTATGCAGGTCGACCAAGTAAGAGTCGCTAAACCCGGGAGACTCCCAAGATTCCATAACCTCGTACTTTAAGGATGAGGTTCCGACAGCCATGTCGAGCTGCGCGCGCCTATCAACGGACACGTTGGGTAAATTTTTTGTAGCTAGCTGAATCGCCCTATTGGACTTCAAATCGAACAGAGCGCTGTAGCTTCGGTTTCGCTCGCGATCTGCGTTGAGAAGCTGCTGGGGCTGCAGCGCGCCGTCCTCCCAATGCCAGATGTCGAGCTTGGCCTGCGGGTCCTTGGCTGCATCCTTCTTCTCCTTCTCCAGCTGCTCCTTCGTTTTGCCAGCATCTTCTGGCCGAGGCTGTGTCTCAAAGAGAATGCGCCGGCCGTCTTCGGTAAAGCTCGGGCCCTTCGAGGCTAGCCACCAGCCCTCGGGAAGAGCCTCCCACGACTCGTCCAAAATCTTCACGGCTTCGACTTGCCCGTCCGTCCAAAGGTACATGGACAGGCTTGCCTTTTCGGGTCCAACGTCGTCCCGATCCGACAGGAAGACGAGCTGTGTTTCGTCTTCGCTAAAACTTAAGGAGTGGTATGCGCCGCGCCCAGCGATGACTTGCGAGAGTTCGCTCCCCGCGAGATCTAACAGAAAAACACCGTCGGCGCTGGCATCTTTAGCAGAGGCAGCAAATGCAAGGCGCGCCCCTCTCTTGCTGAACTCGTGCGAAGTGATATTGGGGAAGCGGCGCTCGATTCCCGTTGCAAGGCTGCGCAAGACCACGGTGCTGCCGAGATCCTTGTCGTCCTTTTCAGTCTCTTTTTTCTTGGTCCCCGCCTCTTTGGTCTCGACTGCGACCTCCGGAGCTGCAAGCTCTTCCTTGGCTGCTCTCGTGAGGCCGTTCTCGCCGACTAGATAGACCTCTTCGATTTCAGATTCCCCTGCGTGCGCCACTGCCTCACTGGACTCTGCCTCGGGTGTGTAGGTGATCCAATCCGAGTCCTCCTCGGCAAAACGGAACGAGCGAACATTGTCGATCGTAACGATACGACCACTCGTGAGATCGAGGATCTCCAGCTTGGGTTTCGGTAGCTGGTCTTCCTTATCCTCTTTCAACCTCTTGATCAGCTCGGGATCGGGCTGAACGAGGTAGGCCGCCAACCGATTGTCATAGGTGAAGCGCGCACCGGAACCACCGGGAACTGTGAACTCCTTTTGCGACCCCAGCTCGCGGATAGTCATCAGGCTTTGCCCTTGGACGGGGCGAACCGTAAAAACGATCCACTCGCCATTCTGCGACATTGCATCCTGGCGGACCGAGTTCCACTTGTCGTAGTCAGCGTGCTCCAACGCGACTCTCCCCAGGTCATCTTGAGCGAACAGTGTTGAGCTGCACAGGCCCATGAAGGCAAAAGCTACCAGGCAGTGGACTACATTCATTTCTTTGGCCTTTGGGTCGTCCGACTGGGCGGAACATTTTTAGGGGGTGGAGCCGCGCCGCGACCGAAGCAACAAGGTGCGAACGTGGCCACTTAGCATTCCAGAATCAATAGCCTAAGCGACAGAGCCATATTGCGGGCTCATGGAGGGCTCGCCCATTTCGTTTCAGGGAACAACATAAACAGTGCGAGCTGCCCCAGCCAAGCCTGCGGGGTTGATGGCATTTGGCCAGGAGTCGCCTCGAGGCATTGGAGCGCTCCCATGAGGCTCGCTCCGATTCCCGACCCGCGCAAGACCGCTTATGCGGGAACCGAAGATTGCAACCCTTGACATTTTCCCCACAGCACGTGAAACCAACCGCGTTTTCCGCGCGTCTGTATCCCACCCGGGCGGGGGAGGAGGTGGTTCTAGAAACAAGGAGCCAGCCCGCTGGCCCTCCTCACTCCTTCCGCATATACAAGTCCATTTTCGGGTATGGGATCTCGATCCCCGCCTCCGCAAGTCGCTTGTAGATCGCGGTGTTCAGTGCGTCAACGGCACGACCTCGCAACGAGGGATCCGCTATCCAAACCATCAAATCAAAATCCAACCCAGAGTCAGACAACTTCCGGAAGCGAACGCGAGGCTCTGGATCCGACAAGGCTAAGGGCTCGTCCGCTGCGATGCCCATTAGAATCGCACGAAGATCGTCGACGTCACTGCCGTAGGCAACTTGAACGGGCACCTTGACCCGCATGCTTTTCGCGCTGCCGCTACTCTGATTTGTTATGCGCCCGCTGCCGATCACCGAGTTCGGAATCGTAATCTCGACATCATCGCGGGTCATCAAGCGCGTCGATCGCAGGCCGATGTGCACAACGCAACCGCGATCGCCCGTATCTAAGACGATGTAGTCCCCCACTACAAACGGCGCGTCGGCTATGACAAAGACCCCTGCGAACAAGTTGGAGAGGGTGTCCTGCGCTGCGAAACCAACGGCGATGCCAACCACCCCGGCAGAGGCCAGCCAGCCCGTCATGTCGGCCCCCCAGAGGTTGATCAGGCACCAAGCGCCTATCGCCAAAATCACGACGGTCGCAAGGTTGCTAAAGAGCGGGAAGGTCCTTGGCTCGATGATTTGGAAGCGCGCATCCTCTTTACTGGCCGCACGAAGAAAGCTTCGCGAGGCGCGCATGAAAAACACGATCCAGCTCGTCATGATCAAGCTCGTCGCCAGCCGAGTAACCCAGCTCGTGGCACTCCCTGGCGGCTCTAGTAGAGCGGTCGTTACGAGCACCCCGAAGAGTGCGAAGCTCTGAATCAACGGCTTGTGCAGCAGCTCCGACAGGTGGTCGTCGAGCAGTGTCTTCGTCTTCGTGGTAAACCGTTTGAAGCCGAAACTAAGCACTGCGTCAAAAACCTTTGCCAGCACCAGGAAAACGGCAATCGAGACGGCTGCTTGCACCCAGACGTTCGGGTGGATCCCCTCGAGGAGGTTACGCGCCCAAACGACGCTCCCATCCATGTATCCGTCTTGCGGGGTAGATGTCGCAATTTCAGAGTCTTGCGGGCGAGCACCCAGCAAAGTGGGCAGTACAACATTCATGCATTGGTTCAACACAGAGCCGATAGTGACCGATTTTGATGCGAATTCCAAGAGCAAGTGTCACCACCAGCGCTCCCGCGCGTCTTCTTTGTGCCCAGGATCCACCCTGACGCGTTGCCCGCTCCGGCGGGATTCGGAACCTGGAGGGGGTCCGTAGCTCTTTGCCTGGAGGGGGCAGGTGGATCCTGGGTTCCTTTTCACCTCATTTCTGTCCATCCATTGCCTCGGGAACCTCAAGAGTTCTCTTGCTGCTGTCGAAAGGTATTCCGGAACCACCCTCACCGGAACTCTTTTCGCTATGCAGCCAGACAGTACAAACCCCACGGATCCCACCCTGCCGACTCCCTCGCCGAAGAACGATAGAGAGCGAGTCCGTCCCATTGAATACGCACTTGTTGCCATCGTCGCCGGTGTAGTGGGTGTCATGGCTGTACCCGAGCTGGATGTGCCTAAAACCGACATGGTTGGCATGGCCCAGGTCACGCAGCTGCAGTACCAAATGGGGAACTATCGGGATGTCATTGAAAGCTACCGGGCCGACCACAAGGTTTATCCCGGCTACGCCTATGGACAAAGAGGTGCCTGGCTACACGGTTCCATTTCCGGCACCGACTTTCGACGCCAAATGTTGTTTGGAAGCACCGAATGGGGCCGCACAAGCCCTACCGACCCGGGCTCCTACCCATTTGGGCCGTATCTCGAAACCGGCATGATCAAGAACCCAGTCAACGGGCTCGACACAGTCTGGCTATTGGCGGATGATCAAGACTTTCCCGCCGAGCCCACAGGCACTACGGGCTGGATCTACCGGCCCGCGACGGGTGAAATCATTGCGAACTGCGAGGGCGTTTCCGTCCTAACGGGCGTCCAGTACTTCGACCTCTAGGTCTAAACACACACCACCGGTGCCAACTGCTCCCCCTAAACCCTCTAGCGGATTCTCGCTTACAGGGCTGATTCTATGGCTGGTGGGCATCTCGTTTCTTGCAGCCGTCGCGGTACCGATGTATTTCGAGGGCGGCCTTACGGCAGAAAATGGAGCCTGCCTTCTCGCCCAAGATCTACGTGCCGCCCAAAACCGGGCCGCCTATTCGGGACAAACGCTCTTCATGCGTTTTTTCGAGGACGGCGACGGGTACGAGGTCGTCGACAGTCAAGGCGAGCCAATCTCCGACCCACGCACAGCCCGACCATTCGTACGCCAGTACTCGAAAGACGGTGTTTTTGAAGGTCTCGTGATTCGCGACCTTGTGCTGAGTAGCGGCAACACCCTGGTCTTCTCTGCGAGTGGAGAGATTTCAAGCGCACTTGAGTGCACACTTCACTTCGAAGACGAGGTCCGTCACCTCGTCGCGAAGCGCCCAACCGGGATAGTGACCATCCCGGACTCGACGAGCGGGTTTGTCGACGACGGCTACTAGACCGTTACCAAGCCGCCGTTCCGCCCCGCAAAACGCGGATGTCGGTGAATCCGTGACCGACGAAATACGACGCCACGTCCAGCGCTTTACCGCCGTCGTTATCTGCAAATACGAAAAGCCGACTCTTGTCCATAGCGAGGTACTCGGAAGAGCGTGCGAACTCCAAAACCTCGGCCTCAGCCACAACGTCCGCCCCCCGCTCTTCGTCGGTGCGTACATCCATGAAGGTGAAGTCACGGCCGTCCGCAATCCACGCGCGAACTTCGCTCGCTTCGATCTGAAGCTTTGCATCTAGCTCCTCAGATAGAACAACGTGCCCGATCACCTCGTTTACATCGAGGATGTTCTTGTTCTTACAGACCTCCGCCAGCGTATCCGAGGGCTCATAGGCGCACGAGGTGCAACCGCCGATGTGATAGCGCTGAAACAGTGCGCGGCGAGCAGAGGGGAACGCTTCGAGGATGACTTCCATCGTCATCTCGGGTGTAATTGTCATGGTCATAGCTGTCTCCGGGATTGGGCCCAACCATTCTAACCTCCCGTCTACGGAAGAGTGGGAAAAGCTGGGCAGACTACTCCCCGAAATAGCCCATCGCCTTGAACTCGGCCAGCTCAGCCTCGGTCAGAGTCAGGGGACTGGGCTTGGCAACCGCCAAAGTCGCGCGATCTAGCTCGGCACGCCAGCGCTCGATCAACTCCCTCGGCCACGTCCCGGTCGCCGCTTCGTCGAGCAGCTCATAGGGGTCATTGGAGAGCTGGAAGGCGTGGCTTGGCTCGGGACTTATCTCGAACCCAACCATGGATCCCATGACCTTCTGGTGGCCGTCATAGATTGCGAATTCCGACGGACTGGTTCCATTATTCTCGGCCGGGCTCTCAAAGGAAAAAACGGGGGAGGCTGCTCCCTCGGAGCGCAACGAGCGCCCCACCCACAGCTCACTTCCATCCGAAGAGGCGAACTCCGCGAACGTCTTGGCGACATCGACCAAGCTGCGTGGACCAGTGCGAACCTCGGCCGGAAAGCCAGGGACGTGCAGGATCAGCGGGATGCCGACCTGCTCTTCGTAGACGTTGTTTCCATGCGACCACCCGGAGTGCTCGCCGAATGCCTCACCGTGATCGCTCGTTAGAAGAACAATCGCAGAGCCAAGGCCAGCGCTTTCTAGCTGCTCCAAGAAGTCTCCAAACCCGTGATCTAAGTCCGCAACTCCACCCAGGTACAAGCGCCTCAAGGAGTCCAGGTTCTCGGAGAGGGACTCCCCCGCTTCTAGATTTCCAGCTTCCGCAAAGAGCTTGGTGAAATCCCAATCACCTGCAACAGGCTCCTCGCCAAACAGCTCTGGGTGCTCAGCCATCGCTCTCGGGCTTGCGAAATACGGAGTATGCGCACGGTAGGACTGGACGAACAAGAAGAGCGGTCGGCCGTCGTCAGCATCCAACAGAGACTGCACTCGCCGAATCGTTTTTTCCTGAAAGTCGGCGTGCGCCTCGCTCTCCAAAAACACCTCGAACCCCTGGTCCATCCCATAACGCTCCGACACAAAGAGCCCGTCCGTCACGGCAGCCGTCCGGAATCCGGCCGCAGCTAGAGACCTTGCCAAAGTCTCGAAATGGGGTGGTATTTTCCATTTAGAGCCGATCACGCCTATTTGTGGAGAATACACACCAGACAAGAGCGCGGCCTGGGAGGGAAGAGTCCAAGACGCCGGTGCATGCGCATCCACGTAGGCCCATGCTCCTTCGGCGAAAGCGTTCATGTTGGGCGCGAGGTTTGGATCGCCACCCCACAACGCCAAGTTATCTGCGCGAAACGTGTCCGCTAGAAAGATGACGAGGTCATTTCTAGGCGGAGCCGATTCCGGGCTCTTACCCAATGGCCGGAGGACTGGATTTTGAATGAGTGCAAGGCCTGCCCCTCCGTCTACTCGAAACGAAATCCTGCCGCCTGCGAACTCCGGAAGCGGAATGCGCATGGGCTCGGCCAGGCAGTAGAGCCCCTGCATCAAGAGTTTCTCGAACACGACCTTCCCGCCCGCCTCGATCAAGAGCGACAGGGCGCGCGGATCTCCTGCTGAAGATCTCGGGCTGCCGTATGCGGCGGCACCAAAAATCAACGCCGCACCATCCTCGCCTAGTGATGGCAACTCCATAGAGAGCTGCTCTCCAGGAAGAAGCAGGGCTCCATCACAGGTCACCCCCGGCAAGTGCACACGGCCTTCTTCGCGAGCTCCGCGCTCAATCCATGCGACGTATTCCAGCGCGTGTTTCACGAGCTCCCCTTTCCTGTCGACCAGAAACAGCTCGTCGCCAATTGCCACAAAGTCGCCGTCTGAGAACTGATTGAGATCTAGCAAATTCGACGTGAACGGTTTGGCGTCTAGCTCCCTGTCGTCCGAGCGAAGTTCATGCGGGCCCGACCGGCCCGGTGGGTTCCCTAGACCCGGTAGGGTTAGATCGGCTTGGTACACACCGGGCCATGGCGCTGGCCTCCAAGCGTCGGGAGGAATGGATTGCGGCAGGCGCAACCAACCCTCTGGGGACTCGAGCCTTGGGAAGGTCTGGTTAGCGCTGTTGATCCATCCAGACGGAATACCGCCCTTGGCAAGGGTGAGAAGGTCGTGTGGTTCAGGCTCGCTTCCCCCACAAGCGCTAGCGACGAAGAGTGCGGAGAGGCAAAGTAGGCGAGGGGCCAACTTCATGCGAATGAGAGCTTGTCCACCCAACTCACTCAACAAAAGAGTGTCCCGCTTTTTGGAGAGCGCGGCAAGTCGCGGGCAGGTCGTCTTGGCGGACCAACACGTAATCCGTGGCAAACGTGGAGAGCGCAAAGATGCTGATACCTGCTTGGGCAAGGGTCGTCGAGAGGCCGGCCAAGATGCCTGTCAGCGCAAAGTCAAGCGTCCCTGCAACACGCAGACCGCACCAACCCGAGGCGCGCTGGGTCGCATCGATCGCAGACAAAGCTAAAGCGTTGTCTGCGGTCTCTTCACAAATCAAAGTTAGCTCATCCGCAGTTCGCAAAATCCCACAAAGTGCGCTTGGCGCCGTCGCCCACATGGGGACATCTGCCCGCGGGTCCAAACGCACGATTGCAAAGCTGCCCACTAGGACTTGAAGCTGCAGAGCGGCGACCATGGAGGGACTCCTACTTCCCCAGTTCGGAGACGCGTCTAAAGATGTGGTGAGCCTCACCTGAATCCAGGGAGATGATTGCGCAATCAACCCCTTCGGCAAGTGTTGGAACGCGGCCACTAGCCTTAATGATTACGGCAGCTCCAAGAATCGCCGCGTTGCGTGCGGCTCCCTCGACACCCGCAAGAACCTTGAGAACGATGTCTCCCGCCGCCTTGATCAGAAGCGGGTTGTCGCCGGACCCGCGGCCCTCGTCGGGTGGTCCATACATGGGTAGGTCAGGTTCAGCAGACCAGGAGAGCCCAAAATCGGCGGGCTCCACCGTGAGTGGAACCTGGCTCGAATCCGTTAGCTCGATGCCTCGGGTACGGCGGCGCACGCTGGGCAGGACCCCGCCCTCAATTCCTTGAATGGCGATCCCGCGCGGGTGGCCAAGCCCGACCATGACCTCGACAGCTGTTCCCAACACAGCTCCTTCCTGCGCACCGATCACAACGGCGGAAGAGCTGGGAGCTAAAAGCTTCTCAACCGTAAACAGCGGAGTTCTCACACCAAGTTCGCCCCGCACTTGGCGCAGATTCATCAGACCCGGCAACATGCCCGGAGCGGCGATGGCGGCAAAGCGCGATTTGCAGACCCAGTCCTCGGCTTCCGTGGGGTCCCAGGTTAGGCCTCCGCCTAGCTCTTGCAGCGCGCAGGCGCCGGTGACACCACGGCGGGGCGGAAGACCTTGGTCGGTGATGAGAAGTACGCGGGCCCCCGCGCCAGCCGCGATGAGGCAAGACGCAACCTCTAGGGGGGGTACCGTATCGCTACCGTCATGGGGCGGGCAGACGGTGACGATTCCCTCCATCCCTTGGCACGGGATGCGGGCCTTGTCGCGAGCGCCTTGGGCGAACCCGATGAGCTCCTCGATGGTCACGCCCTTCCAGCGCATCGCGGTTAGAAATGCGGCGATCGCAACATCGGACTCGGAACCCTCAAAAATCGCTGAAAAGGCGCGATAGGACTCATCGTGAGTCAGATTCCGGCCATCTCGTCGGCTCGTGCCAAGCGTGCGGAGTAGGTTGCTGAGTATCATTGGGGACAGATCCGGAGAGAGTCAGAAGCAGGGTAGACGGCAAGCATAGCCTGCTTCGAGGGAAGAGGTGAAAGCCGTTCTGGCAGAGACCCTAAGAGTTGGGGATAGTCGCCGTTAGGAAGGCGTTCGGCAAATGTGAAAGTTCCGACCTAAGTTGATGCCAGGCATTCACTTAGGTCGGAACCCACGCTGTGGATAACTTGTGGAGTCCCGGGGACAACCCCCTCTTCTTCCACAAGATTCACCGTCGCTCTACTCTTCGGTGGACGCGGGGGTGACCTCTTCGGTGACCTCTTCGGTGACCTCTTCACCGGCGTCCACGGCCACCTCTGCACGGGGGCGGATATGGGCGTAGAAGACCTCTTCCTGCTTGTCGTAAACCTGCTCACCACCGACGACGGTGTACTGGACGAAAGTTTGATAGTGGAGGATGTCGCCATCGGTCAAAACCAAATCTGCATCCTTACCAACTTCCAGGGTACCGACCCGGTGGTCGATACCAAGCAAGCGCGCCGGGACTATGGTGATCGACTCGAGAGCTGCCTTGTCGGACATCCCGCCACGAACGGCGAAGCCCGCCTCTATCGGGAGGTGCAGCAGGTCGCGACCGCTAATACCACCCATATCGATCGAAGTGTCAGCCGGTACGACAGCGACCTGAACGCCCGCAGCGTGCAAGATAGCGGCGTTCTCAATGCTGGACCCGGATTCACGGGTCAAGGTCTCCGTGCGATCGCTACGCGTACGAGGAGTGACGATCGCGTAAGCACCGGCGCGTCCAAGCTCCTCGGCGACGATCCAACCCTCAACGCAGCCACCGATAACCGGGCGGAACTTGTTGGTCTGCGCCAAGCGCGCGATACCGAGTAGGTCGTCGGCAGAGTTCGCGTTGAACTTCGCCATCGACCGGCCCTGAAGAACTTCAAGGGCTCGCGAGTCGATTCCCTTCTGACTTGGTTCCTTCAGCTCCTTGTCTTTCTTTACGAGCTCTTCCCAACGACGGAATTCGACTAGATAGTTCGTAGCGGCCCGAAACTTATCACGCAAATCGGCTTTGCCTGAAGGATTCGAACCGGACCAAGAAAAGCTGGTCATCGTCTTGTCCGACATCGTCACATCGTCGATGCGACCACGCCGTAACTTGATCGCTGTATTCGACTGCTGGACCGTTGTAATCCCGTTGCCCAGAGCCATCACCAGGAATCCGTTGTACGGATCGTAAGAGTCGTCGAAGTCGCTCTTCAGACCTTCCACCGCAAGGTGCTCGGTCGAATACTCGCCCGGGTCAAGCGCGGGTGGAACGATCACTTCGAGGTCCTTGCCGCAATCGCCGCAAATACCCTCGTTATCCGCATGGGGCTTAAACTCGTGGAAGTCGAGGCCGGCCGCAAAGGTACCCTGAGACAGTCGCGTGGTGGCGGAAAGAGCGACCAGCCCGGGGTAAACCCTGAGCCCTCTTGCATCCAGCTCTTTTGTTCCTTCCGGCAGGTACAAGTCGTAGCCGATTTGCTCGATCTTGCCGTTCTTCGACAGGAGCGTCGCGCTTCGCAGGACCTCACCGGTACCGGTGTAAATGTCGCCACCAATAACGGCGAGATAGGTGTCCGGCTCTTCTTCCGCCTCGTCCTCGGAAGCGAGCGACGCTGAGAAGATCGGTGCCGCCAAAATTGCTGCGCTCGCCAAGGCGAACACAGGCGTCAGGAATCGTTTCTTCAAAAGTTGCATTAGCGCACGACCTCTTCACTCACAAACTCGCCATCGATCATCACCATCTCTAACTTAGAGGTGGGTTGCAGGGGATCCCCGCTAAAGAAAATAATGTTGGCATCCTTGCCAGCATCCAAACTGCCGAGGCGCTCACCAAGCCCCAAGACTTCGGCCGGACCGAGAGTCATTGCGCGAAGGGCGGCCTGGTAATCCATACCGCGCTTCACCACATGGCCGACGTGAAGACGCCAATCCTTCTGGTTGTTCATGTCGTCTTCGTTAGGGACAAAAACAACATTCGCGCCAGCCCTTGAAAGCTCGTCCGGGATGTTGCGCTCCCGCATCGTCCAAGGCATCAAGGTCAGGCGAGGCTCCACCACAACCGTCCGCTTGTCTTCACCCAGCTGATCCTTGATCTCATACAAATCAATATCGGTGCGAAGGGGAACCCGCAGGCACCAATCGAACTCTTCTTCGCCAAGCGCGTCCAAAAGGTGCAGGTAGTCCCCCGCTTTGCGAATCGAGATCATCGCAGAGAGCTCCTTCGACCGAAGGCTAAGGAATGGGCCGGCAATGCCGTCGGGAGCCGGCTCGACGAATTCACCGGGGCCGGGATCCTCCTCGGCATCTCCACCGGCAGCGGCTTTGCCCTCTTCCTTCTTGTCCTTGTCCTTGCTCTTCTTCTGTTCCTTCTCCCACTTCTCGACTTCCTTTTCCCACTTCTCGCGGGCCTTGACGACATCCTCGCCGTACTCGTCCGCTTTCTCGAAAGCGTCGCGGATCATCTTCTTCGAGCTGGGATTCGAACGCATCAACATCTTCAAATAGACGCCGTCTGACAACAACATCTCATCAAGAGTGCTCCCGCTGGTACGGATCGCAATCGCTTGACCGGGGATGCCATTGCCCGGAGGGTAAAGTCCAAGCGTGGTAATCCCCAGATCCAGTAGGTCCCCGTAGACGGGCTGGTTCGGGTAAAGCTCGGTAGATGCCATCGTTGAGGGCACCGTCCCGTTACTTCCGCTGCTTGTCATTCCCGCACGGGAATAACAATTGACGAGGCCCGGCATCGCAACCCAATCCGGTCGATCGATCACGGGAATACCGCGCTCAATCTCGAGGTCCTGCCCGATCATCACGATTTTTCCGTGCTCAATCAGAATCACGGCATGGGGGATCGTCCCCTGCGTGATGGTTTCAGCGCTACCAACGCGCAGGGCAAACAAATCGGGAGTTCCGCCTGTAGTAGAGGCGGGTGCGGCAAGCTGTAAGCTAAGTGCGCAACTGACTCCGATAAGGATGTTCTTCATCTTTATAGATCGAAAGGGAGGGATCAAAACCACTGACCGTCGTCGGCCTGGCTGTACTGGATGGCTCCATCAATGATCACGGTCAACGCCGAGGTTCTCGGGTCGAGGGGATCGCCGGACCAGATCACGACGTCGGCATCTTTGCCGACCTCGAGACTGCCAACTGAATCCTCAATCCCGAAACTCTTCGCGGGGTTGATCGTGAGCGCTTGAAGCATCTGATAGGGGTCCGAGCCAAAATGCGCGGACACGGTTGCCTGTAGGAAGAACTCTTCCTGAGGGATGACCCCGGCGTCCGTAGTGAGAGAGAAGTTGGGCACACCAGCATCGGTGTACGCCTTTGAGGTGTTGACAAAGCGACCTTCGCGAATGCCAAAGCTAATGTTGTATGTGCGCGGGCCGTGGTTGACGGGAACACCCATCGCCGCGACATAGTCGGCTGCGTGCCACCCGTCGAAACTACCGTGGCTAAGAATGCAACGCGTGTCGTACTTGCCCTTCCACATGCGGACGGTGCTCGCTACTCCGTCGTTGCCGGCGCAGTGGATCAACACGGGAAGCTCGCCGGCTTGAATGCGAGTCAGGTTACTGAGGCTCGGAACAAATGTATTCGTATCCCGCGCGGCCACCGCGCGGTCGTTCACCTCTTCCAATAGCCAACTCAAACCAGCACGTGTTGCGCCTAGATCCCCGCCGTTACGCTCGGGGTTGTGAGTCTGTGCGACCTTCATCCCACCGGGGTCTTGGAGAACGATATCTTCGTAATCGGCGTCTGTCTTGGTCTTATAGAGGACTCCGAATCCGGAGATGCTCGTACCGCTACCGGGGATTCCAAATAGAGTCGTGACGCCCGCTGAACAGGCGCGTCGAATGCCGGGGTTTGAGGAGACGATGGTCGGGCGAGTTGAGTAGGACTCATTCGTTGGCATAACCATCTCATTGATGTCACCCCACCCACCCGTCTGGATATGCGAGTGCAGGTCGATCAAGCCAGGAGTCACCCACGCCTCTTCCAAATCGAGAACCTGATAGTCCGCGGAGATTGGGATCGGCGCGCCGACATACTCGATCTTGCCGTCGCGCAGAAGTAGCATGCCGGGATCCAAAATTGCATTGGAGTCGGCCATGGTCAGCAAGCGGCCACAGCGAATCGCAAGCGGTGGCGCAACGCCTTGTATATGCTCAAAGACTAGCGGCCGAGTGTCGCGATAAAGATCCTGCGCTGGGAGGTCAAGAGAGCATGCCAGCATCGTAGATGCCGCGATAAGTGAGGCGGGGGAGATCATCTAGAAGCCCCTCCCTTCACAAAAACAAACTCGGTGACGTGGGCAAGAGTCTCGGTCGAGCGATGCGCGCGTCCCACCCCATCGAGCGCCAATGCTGTACCCACGCCGCCGGCCACAAGGGCCGCCAGACTAAGGGGTCGCGTCAGGCGCTGGAGGGTGAGAGGACGTGACAAAATTTAGTACTCGCGGTGGATCGCGGCGTTGTAGACGTCGTGGCCGTCGAGCCAAACCCGCTCGATCGACGTGCGCTGATCGGCCGGGTGCCCGGTCATAATCAGGATGTCGGCTTCCTTCCCGACCTCAAGTGAACCCACGCGGTGGTTGATACCGGCGATCCTCGCTGGGATGATCGTGAGGCCGCGCATGGCCTGCATCGAGGAGTCATCGAAGCCGTAGCGCACAGCGATCGTCGCCTGCAAGGTCAGCTCTTCTTGCGGCATTACGGGAGCATCCGTATTGAAGGCGATGTCGGCTACGCCAGCATTCTGATAGCCGACTGCGTTCCCGCGCCAACCCTCGGCCTCTATGTTTTGGGACCAGTTCATCATGCCACGACTGGGAGGGTCGACGTTGCGCGGACCAATCGCTGCGGCAACGTCCATCTCCTTTATCAAGGGGCCAAGCTTCCAGGCACCAATCGTCCCGTGGTCGATAAAGAGCGGCATTTTAAGCTCGCCGATAACACGCATCAAGGACTGCAATACAACTTGATACATCTGAGTGTGGGCAGAGATTTGGGTCGCGTGCGGCTTCAACCAGCGGAAGATCTCAAACTGGATATTCACCTCCGGCTTCTCGGCGGTGCCGGCCGCAAAGTCCTCCCAGGACTGCGCGTAGGCGATTCCACGCTTGAGAGTTTCGCGTGTGTGCCAGTTCATGAAGCTGCGGTTGACGCCCCATGCGAAGCGCTCGGGGTTACCGGCTTGGGCGAGCTTCATGGAGCCGGGATCGCGGATCTCAGTGGACTCGTAGTTGTCGAAGCCCGTCTTGATCAGAGTTCCCTGCCCGCCGATGTTCGAGCCGGATCCGGGAATATAGAGGACCGACGTCACACCGGAAGCTAACGCGCGGCGCAAGTTGGAGTTGCCAGCGGTCACTGCGGCCGACGCCCGAAGCCCGGGGTTGGTTAGGAAAACAGTGTCATTGAGGTCGTTCCCGTTTAGGGACCCGCCAACGTGCGAGTGCAAATCGATCATCCCTGGAGTGACCCAGTTGTCGCCCACATCGATGATCTCGTAGCCCTGTGGAATGACAATCTCACCCTGGCGTCCGACCGCCTCGATCATTCCAGCATTCACCAAGAGAACGCCATTGTTGATGACGCTGTCTCCTTGCTCGGCGCAGGTAACAATCTTCGTCGAGAGGATCGCGAACTTGGCCTCGGAAGTGACGCGTGTAGTACGCAAAGGTGCCTCGTAAGCAACGGGCTCCAAAGGGCGTACGCCAACCGCGCGACTGTCCTTCGATTGAGCGAAGGCAGCGGTGGAGGTGAGGCTTAGTCCAACAGTAAGCGTGAGGAGGGAGAGTTTCATTGGTTTGCTATTTCGCGAGTAGGGCCGCGGGGGACTTCTCGCTATCAAAAACGGTTCGGCCCTCGATCAGGACCTTGGCGATCTGCGAACGGGGGTCCGCAGGATGGCCGCTAATAATTATGATGTCCGCGTGCTTACCGACTTCGAGGCTGCCGACCTTGTCTTGAATACCCGCGGCAACGGCGGGCACAATCGTGAGCCCGCGGACGGAGTCCATCGTGGTGTCATCGAAACCAAAGTGCACAGCCATGGCAGCCTGAACAATGAACTCCTCATCCATGATCACAGGGGCGTCGGTATTGAACCCGACCCACTTGTGTCCGGCTTGCTGGTATCCCGCAGCAACACCTCGAAAACCCTCGGCCTCGATGTTTCCGGCCCAGTTCATAAAGCCGCGATCAGGGGTGTCCACATTACGAGGACCGACAATGGCCTTCACGCCAAGCTCTTCGGCGAGACCGCCGAGGCGCCAAGCGCCGATGGTTCCGTGATCGATATAAACGTCTAGGCCAAATTCCTGACGAACCATGGTGAGTGTCTCCAGGACGACCTGGTAGATCTGGGTGTGGGTCGACACCTGAACTTCACCACTTGCCAAAGCGCGGAAGAGCTCCCACTGAGGGTCGACAAGGGGCGCCGGTCCCCTCTCCTCCTCGGGCTCGTTTTCGTAGGCGATCCACTTCTTCGCATAAGCTAGGCCGCGCTTGAATGTGTCCCGGGTGTTCCAGTTCATGAAGCTGCGGTTGACACCCCAAGCAAAGCGCTCGGGGTTGCCCGCCTGCGCCAACTTGAGAGAGCCCGGATTGCGGACCTCCACCTCTTCGTACTTATCAAATCCCGTCTTCAACAGCACCCCTTGGCCACCCATGTTCGAGCCAGACCCGGGGATGTACAAGACGGTGGTCACGCCCGCCGCAGCGGCCTTCATCGAGGAGGAGTTTCCGGGGGTCACCGCCGAAGAGGCGCGCAGCCCCGGGTTCGTGAGGAACACTGTGTCATTGAGGTCGTTCACACCTGAGTAAAGCGAGAGGCCCGACTCGTGCGTGTGTAGATCGATCATGCCCGGCATCAACCACATATCCCCGAGGTCTTGGACCACACGGGATTCAGAGGCCGGCAGGTCTCGCTCTTTGCCAACAAACGCAACGCGACCATCGCGAACAACGACCACGCCGTTGTCCACAACCAAGGGGCCTTCGAGGGCCATCGTTAGGATTTTCGCGGCGCGGTAAGCAACCTCCACACCACCGATCTCTCCGGGGCCCGGCTGAACATCAAGTCCAGGAGTTCCCGAGAGAGTGGCGCTGAATAGGCAGCTGGCAAGGAGGGTCAACATCGTAGTTTAGAGAACCTCGCGGCCAAGGACCCAGGTGCGCTGAACGCGCGCCGTAACCTCCAGAGGACTTCGATCGAGGAGCAACACGTCTGCATCCAAGCCGGTCGCCAGGCGCCCGACGCGATCATCGATATCGAGAAGCAGGGCGGCATCTGAGGTGAGGGCCCTCAAGGCACCGACGGGGCTCATGCCCTCGACGACTGCGTAAGCGGCCATCAACAAGAGATCACTCGCGCCCTCTTCCGCTGCGGAATAGAAGGCAACCGGTATGCCGGCCTCTTGCAGCTCTGCGAAGCGGTTGACCGTGGCAATCCCCTTAGTCGAGCGAAGTGGCCAGCGATCGGGAAGCACACCGGCGATACGCCCGGCAACTTGATCTTTGACCTTGTGAATGTCCATTGCGCCCAGGATTACCGGCTTGATACCAACAGCCTCGAAGGCGTCAACGCAGGCCAGAATTTCGTCGTCGCGGTTTGCCGTTACGATCACGGCAACCTCGCCCGCCATAGCGCGAGCAAGTGGGTCCAAGTCGGAATCGAACCTCGGCTCCTTGGGAAAACCCTTGGGATCGTTAGGTGAAGCCTCTGGCTTCCGGACTTCAGTTCGCGCCGCAACTTGATAGCCGCGAGACTCCCGTGTTGCCTCGAAAGAATATTCAGCACCCGCCATCGTGATTGTACCCTCGAGCTTCTCGTCATCGAGTTTGGCAGAGATCGTCAGAGTGCCGGCAACTCCGGTAACTTCTAACTGGTCGCCGTCATGATCAAACGAACCCTCAAATCGCAGGAGGCTCAAAGAGAGTGCGTCAGAGCGCAGCGAGCCGCGAAGCTCGGTGGTCCCAGCAGAAGGGCCGTCCGAGAATTGGAAACGCGCATGGCCCCAATCGGCAGTGGCCGCCCAAACTCCCGTAAGTGGATCGAGATCCTTTTCCTTCTTTTTCTTTTTGTCTTCCTTGTCTTCTTTTGCGGGCTCGGCCTCGGCCTCAGCGTCAGCCTCTTCTCCACTCGCCTCGGCCTGGGGAGCCGCCTCCGGCGCCGGAGCCACCCAGGCAGCCATGGCCGCATTGTACTCCGCCCAATCCGCGCGATACTTCACCGCGCGTTCAAGCAGTCCAATGATGTCCTGACCGATGTCGTAGCGATTTTCGCTACTCCAGGTCAGGCGAACAGCCGCAACATCTTCGACGATCAGATCTTCGAAGTTCTCGGCCGCAGGCTTGTAGGCAACCATCGTCGTGCCGTTGTTGCTCAAGCTGGTTGGCGAAAGCGCAATGGTTGTCACGCCAGCTTTGGCGACACGCATGGCTCCCTCTCCACGGACGTCCAGGATCCGGCTAAGCGGAACAGAGGAGGAGGGAGGTCGACGTGACCCTTCAAGGCCGAAGTGACCCAACGCATCGACGATGCCAGGCATCGCAGCTGCACCGTGAATAATGACTGCGCCCTTGGGGTGCGCAACCGCTTCACCTACCTCCAAAATACGGCCGTGATCCATAAGGAGCTGGCCAGGTCGCAGAACGGTTCCATCGCCGACGAAAAGCTCGTCTACTTCCAAAACGACAGCGCCGATCTCTGGGGACGTGTAGACCAACTCGCCGTCAACCCAGGTCGCATTGATGCTTGTGGAGGCCACCATCGGCGCGCCATTCAGCACGACAAAATCGGCGTCTTTTCCATTGCCAAGGCTGCCGACACGATCGTCTGCACCAAGCATCTGAGCAGGAGTAAGCGTTACCGCTCGCAAAGCATCGAGGTTGCTGAAGTCCCCCTGTGAGGCCAAGATTCCAAGCGCCCAAAGGCTATCAATCGAGTGGCTGAGACCCGGAGCGATCGCCACCGGGATTCCAGCCTTGACCATTGCGGCAGGGATCGAAAGACTCGGCCAGCTGCTGTCCTCACCTTTGCCCCAGTTCGTCGTGGCACCAAGGCGCTGGGTCGGTTCGAAGATGACGCCGACCCCAGCGCTGCTTAACATTTCGACAGTAGCGTCCGCTGCCCGCCCGCCGTCGATGACTAGCTCCAGCTTGTTGCGACCAGCAAAACGCGCAACGGCCCGAATCTCTTCTTCGGTGTTCGCCGTGAAGCGCCAAATCGCGCCATTTTGGACCGCCTGGCCAAGTTCGTTTTGCGCATACGGTCCAAACCCTTCGACTTCAGCGCCCCTCGCGCTAGATAGAAGACCCTCCAAAGCAAAGATGGCGCCTTGCAACGAGTGTGGCATCTGCGGCTCTTCTTGCCCCATGCCAACGTCAACCGTAGCCGGAACCGGAGGCTCCCAAAACCCTGGTGTATTGTATGCGTCCGCGGCGACAGATCCATCGATGGCAGCAATGCCGTTCACGATGCGGTGCTCGCGACCTTCACCACCGAGCTTTACCACTGCGCCCGTTCCCGCAATCAAGCGACCAATCGCTGGATCAATATAGGTAGACGTAACCCCCGCAGCTAAGGCGGAGATGTGGTTTGCAAAGAAGTCGAAGTTGTCGAGGGCGGACAGGCCTGGAGCTGCGGTACGGGGGTCAGCCCAACCGCGCGCCAAGCCAGAGCTGGCCGAGACTAAGCCCGGGATAATCGTGGCGTCGCTACCGTAGTCGATAACCTGCATGCCTGGCGAGATTGTCCCGCCGGACGTCACGCTGACCACACGACCGTCGCGCACAATCATCACGGCGTTCTCGACGACACCGGCCTCGCTAAGAGTGTGAATCTTGCCAGCTTTGATCGCGATGGAGCCGTCACCGACTGAAAGGTTCACCGGAGAGGCCGAAGCGGAAAACGCGCACAGAGCGACGAGTCCGACCGACACGGAGGCGAAATGGAATGAAGAGTTCTTCAAGTATGTTTCCTTGGTGTAGTTGGAACTAGTCCTTCTTGGTCGTCTCTTCGACCACTTCTTCGATGGGCTCTTCAGCCACTTCTTCGACAGGCTCGCCTTTGGCCTCTTCTGTCACTTCACCGTCCACTTCGATCTTGCTGGGCGTTTCCGAAGCGGTCGACTCAATAGCTAGAGTGCCACGCGGCTCGACGCCATAGAGAAGGTGACGGTTCCGCACGTCTTTCGAGCGGTCGTAAATTTTCACACCATCGATGATGGTGAACTCGACCCATGAAGTCATATCGAGGGGATCCCCCGAGAGGAGGAGCAGGTTGCCAGCCTTGCCAACCTCGAGACTGCCGACCGTGTCGCCAAGTCCAAGAATGTTGGCCGGCGCCGTGGTGACTGCGGCAAGTGCTTCGGTGCGCTCCATTCCATAGCCAACGCAAAGTGCGGCTTGGAACCAAAGCGAGTTCGTCGACGAGTTGGCCGAGGACAACGCGAAGGGAATCCCCTTCTCGGCGAAGACGCTAGGGACAAAAGTCTCTGTCTCCTCTTCGGTGATCGGGTCCACTTCGATGTGAACCATGTTCGAGTCGAGGACCACGGATAACCCAGAGGCCTTGATGGCGTCAGCGGCTTTCCAGCAGCTGGCGTCCAAGACAAGAGTCGCCTTCGCCAGAAGGCCGTTCTCTGTTGCGAAGTCAATCGCTGTTTGAACGTCCATCGGTGCACCACAGTAGAGGAACGTGCGGTGGCGACCCTCAACCATCTCGAGGAGGGGTAGAACCTTTTCATCGATCTCGCTGCGCTTAATCCTTTCGAGGCCTTCGACTTTCCAGCCGCTACCTGTCATCGCACGCCCTTCCCCCTCTTCAGCCTCGCGCTCGCGGCCTTGGCCTAGAGCTTCGCGGGCTGCAAGCTCTTCGTCTAGCTTCGCGCTTTCAACCTGACTCTCGAGGTCGCTGCGGAGATCGCCAAAGGCGCGGTTCAGCGTTTGACGCTGGGTGGCGCGCGACTTTCCACTCTTCGGCGAAATCGAGATCTTGAATCCGAAATCGGGACGAATCGTCATCTCCTCCACAGTCACACCTACGGGCTTCACCACGCGGCCGTTTCCGGCGACAACGGTGTTGTTGCCCTGCTGGACATTAAGAGTGGTAATTCCCCAGCGCTTGCAATCTTCGAAGAAGAAGTTAACCGGGTCGATCGAATCACGCACATTCAGGAAAGGCGTGACGTCTAGGTTTTCGTTGGGCCGATCCATTCCGTTGTTCGTGTGAGCCTCGATGAAGCCTGGGAAAACGGTGAACTCGGGACCACCCATTACGGGGGCGTCCCACGGCTTCTCTACATCCGCTGCAGCGCCAATAGCTGTGATGCGACCGTCAGTGATAACGATCACGCCATCGACGATATCTTCGCCAGCTTGGGTGATGATGCGGCCCGCTTCAATAACAATAGAGTCGCCGACAGCGGCGCTAGCAGAGGGAAGGTTGCCAAAAAGAACGGAGGCGGCGATTGCGCCGGGGACGAGGGTCCAGTTCCGAAGAAGGGTCATGGTCCGTGCGGGGAGAAGGGTAGTTGCGTGTGTGCGGTTCGGGAGGAATTTCATTTGGTGACGAGCTCGCCGTTAAGGACGACTCCCACAATTCGGGAAGTTGCAGCAAAGGGCTCGCCACTCCAGAGGACGAGGTCGGCATCTTTGCCAACCTCGATACTCCCGACGCGGGAGTCCACGCCCGCAAGACGGGCCGGAGTGATTGTGACTGCGGCAAGGGCGTCCTCAAAGGAGAGCCCCCCGCGGATGGCATAACCGGCCTGCATAGACAGGCGGCCGTTGAGAGAAGCTGAACCGTGACTCGAGAGCGCGAAGGGCACTTCGAGGTCGTCCAGCAATTTGGCGGAGTTCCAAGCCAGAAAACCGTTGTCGATCGCGGTGCGACCCTGGGCATCAAACGGTGGCAGGATGACGGCCATTCCAGAGCGCACTAGAAGGCCCGGCTCGCGCCACGCTTCCGCCGCAGCATCCACGACCATGTTGGGGATGCCGAACTCCTCCTTAAGGTAGATCGCGGTGCGGATGTCCTGGGTCGCGGACGCCTGCACGATATACGGGCGCTCACCATTCAGGACCGACTCCATGATGTCCCAGCCCGCAAACTGCCGGTCTACATTGCCAATCGCGGCCAAGGTGTCATAGAAGGCTTTTCGTTGCGACCACTCGGTACCCATACGCGTCGTGGGACGCCGGGAAAAGTGGTCGGTCGGGCGACCGAAAACAGCGTGGTTTCCACGGCTCGCATGCGAGCCAAAAGAACCTGCAAGGGTCGCGTCGGCAAGGACGACACGAGCTTCAACCGTGGGGTCTCCACCCGTCTTGAGGACAGAGGTCAACCCCCCCACAACGTCTTCGGCAGTGGGGCTAATCAAGACCGTAGTTGTCCCCGAATTTAAGAGGCGCTCCCATCGCTTGTCATACAAGTCCATGGAAGAGGTGGCCCGCATCGTGGGCATGATCTCGCCGGACTCCTCTACGGAGTAGTCCGCCAAATTGATGCGCGGGCTAAGCTCTACGAATCCGGGGGTGATCGCAGCGACGTGAAGGCCATCTTCGCCGCTCTCGCCACCAGGAGTCACAGCGGCGATGGTCGTGCCGGAGATCACAACGGTGCCACCCTCAATCATCTCACCGGCAGCGGTGTAGATCGCGTCGGCAGAGATCACGAACTTGACCGGAGCGGCCTCCACAGGAGCGGACGCCTCGATCGGTGCAGCGGGCGCGTCCCCTACGATTTGCGGAGAATCCGCGAAGGCTGTCAGCGGTGCTACAAGCACAAAGGCGCTAAGGCTAAATATCGTTTTCATGGCTACTTGCCCTCCGTGATGAGGACGCCGTCGATGTAAACCGACTCAAGTCGAGTCGCGGGAGACAGGGGGTCTCCGCTCCAAAGAGCGAGGTCCGCGTCATAACCGACAGCCACTCGGCCAACGGAGTCACCAGCGCCAGCCAAGCTAGCAGCGGTTGAAGTAATCGCGCGCCATGCGGAGGCGCGGTCCAGGCCTGCGCGGACGGCAAGCGAAGCGCCTAGGCGCAGGGAGCTTGCCCCGGCATTGGAGTCCGCCAACCCAAAAGCAAACGGAACGCCAGCGCTCGCCAAGCTCTGGATCGAATCGGTGTGCCATTTCACGCCGCCAAGAACGGGAGCCGTCATGACAACAGACATGCCCGCCTCGGAGAGGCGCTCCGCAAACTCACCCGCGCGGTTGGCACCCCTCAAAATCGACTTGAGGCCCGTGCGTTTTGAAAACCCGATCGCGCGGTCGATCTCGTGTCGCTCGCCCACTGCGATCGTCACGTCGAGATCGCCCTTGAGCACGGCCCCGTAGACTCCTTCGGCCGCAGCAAACCGCTCGTCCAACGCGCTGAGTGCCCCCGAATAACTGGTCGGATAGCGGCGACTTTGAATCGCGGGTGGGGCAATACAAAGGGAGAGGTGTGTGCGCAAATTGATGATTTTGCCCCCCACCGTCTTCACGGCCGAGCCCAGGCCACCCGCCACGTTCCCCGTACCAGTGGTTAGACCAAAACTGGTAACGCCAGCATCGCGCGCCTCCTTTACGGAGGAGTGGTCTGCGTCGTAGGATTCCGCGACAAGGAGGTTTTCCGTGAAGGCAGAGGTGGAGTCGTCAGCCGCGGGGCCTAACCCCATCGTTCCGTTGGCAGCGACGAGGCCCGCGGAGAGCCAGCCGTCGTGATCGAGGATCGGCATTCCTTTGGGAAGTCCACCTGCAAGGTCGGCAGCAAGGCCCACTTTGGAGATCTTGCCGCCCTCAACGATGACGATGCCATCCAGAAGAACCTCGCCACCGTCCACAAGAATGTGCTCGGCCTTGATAGCAAAAGGTGCGCCTTCCGACTGGGCGGCGGAAAACGGAGCGAGGCAAGCAAGTGCGCCCGCTAGGGAGAGGATTGTGTTTCTCATAGGAGAGGCTACAGCTCGACCAGCGTGCCGCCGGTGAAGACAAAGGTCGTGCGGCCGCCAAGGGGCGAGCCATTAAGTACAAGTAGTTCGGCGTGTTTACCGGCCTCGACCGTTCCGTATCGGTCGCCCAGGTCAAACGCGTTCGCCGCGCCGATGGTCAGCGCTTCGAAGGCCGCTTTTTCGGAGAGGCCGTGGGAGATCGCAAGCTGAGCCAAAACGGGCAGGTCGCGCACACCGGCAACCGCGCCGCCGGTCCCGATCAAGACCTGAACGCCAGCGTCTGCAAGGGCCGCTGCCAGGCCAAGGTCGTGCCCTTTTTCTTCCGAAGAAGAGGGTGCGCCGGTTGGCATCGGCTGGACGATCACGGGGATGCGACGGGCGGCGAGCTCCTCCGCAAAGGGAAGGGCATTCGTGCCGCCACTGATCATCAACCGCAAGCGGGTAAGGTCTTTCGTAGAGGCCAGTAGAGCGCGTAACTCTTGCGTGCCATGCACTTCTACAAGAACGGGAATCTCACCGTGGGCAGCTCTTGCGAGCACCTCCTTATCGGCATCAAATTTCGGAGCGCTCGGGCGCTTATCTTCCTTGTAACGCTCCTCTTTAAACTCCTTGTCCTTCTCCTTGGCTTTTTCGACCTCTTTCTCACGATCCTTCTGCGCCTTTTTGAAGTCCTTCTCCAACTTCACGGCGGCCTCGTCAATCGTCTTCTGCCATGCTTCCAATTCATGGGCGTACTCGACTTGGCTTTCTCGGTACTTCAAGCCAGAGGCAATCGTCGAGCCGACACGATCGGCCTCACCGATGCGATCGAAGACGTCCGAGCGATTACCTGAGCGTGTAATCCCACAGGTGAACGAGAGGCAGGCGTCTTCGAGGACGACGGCTCCTGCGGGACCTGATTCAAGGACGCTGCCGAGGCCGCCCAGCCAAGCGTCTTTCCCAACTTGGGAGCGCACCAAGAGCACACCCGCATCGCGTGCCGCAGTGCGATAGTGATCTTGGTTGAACAGATCGATCGCGCTGGAGGTCGCCATCGACGCGTCCGTTTGTTGCTCGGCGACACTTGCCGAATCAACGCCCAGAGAAGACCAAGGGTCGATGAACCCGGCGCAAACGGTTTGACCCTCGACGAGAATAGCGCCCTCGGGGGCCGTGAGGCCCTTGCCGACGGCGAGGATCATTCCGTTCTGAACGAGAACTTCGCCGTCTTGAATCGACTCGCCAGGGCGGACAATCACTTCCGAGGCACGGATCAAGTAGATGGGAGCCGGAGCCTCATCGATAACGATGACTGGCGCAGGGTCGTCCTTAGGAAGTGGACCGCTCGGGAGGAGGGCAAGAGCTGAAAGACTAAGTGTTAGAGCTAGCATAGAAGCAGACCGGGACGGGGTATGGGCGTCGGGGAAGAAACGTCGCCAACCGAACGGCATTTTTCAAAAGGGTTTCCGGGAGTCGTATACCTCAGAAGTTGAACAATCGACTTACCTAAGGAGGAATCCGCGACCCGATCCTAGGCCAGTTGGGCGCCTATGCCCAGAGTCTCATTGGTAAGGCTGCACTTCCTTTGCAATAAAGTTTTGATCGCCGGGGGGGGCAGGCGGTGCAGGTTCCGAAGATTCTTTCCCAACTCCACCCTGCAATCACTGAGATTCCCTCTCCCAAGCGTTCGGTGCTAAGAAGATTTTCCGCTCGATCCGAGGTGCACCCCGGATTTACCAACATGCTCTATCCCCTCTTGTTTGATCCCGCCTATTGGCAGGGACGACTCGCGCAGCTCCACGGTCGAGCAAACAAGATGTTGATCGTTCCTCGTCATGACCTCGAAGTTCCGGGTCTTCAGGTCGTGGAACTTTTGTTGCGAAGCCACGACGGGCTCCGGTTAAGAGGGCTCATCTCCTGGTGGCCCATCGCGGGTGCCCCAAAACGCGTCCTCTTGCACTGGCCTTGCGCTCAAGAGACCCCTGGAAGCCATCTCAGAGACCCCTCACCCAAGAATTGGGGAGTCGCTGATTTATATCTATATGGAGACCCGGACCGCCGCCTGGAGGACCGGGTCCTTGATTTTGTGTGCTTGATTTGCGGTGCGCGCAATATGCCCGAGGCGCGGGAGGCGCGCCCACGTATGGAGATCGCACCCGGCGAGGCCGAACCGGACGAGTATCGAATCGGTAGGGCCCTGCTCGAAATGGGCTGGTGCGCGAAGATAGAGTCCGAATAAGGGTAACTTGATGGGACTTTGGTGTCGAATTTGAGGTAGCGCGCCTAGAGTCGGTTTGCGGTTTGGTGGAAGTTGGCAAGGCGAATGGTTCCTTAAGTGGATAAACTCCACCGCGATGAACCTCGATCCAAGACAGATTGCAAGGCGGGCTTTGGGCAGGGCTCTTGCCCAGCGGGGCTCTTTAGGCGGCCCAAGCGGCCCTAAGGGCGCCCTTGGAGGTGTACATGTCTCCGTTCAAGGTCCATCGGGCGAGGACCGCATTGGGTCGACAGGCCGAACGAACGGCACTCCGAGCGCAGGACTTATCACCGCTGCAGATCTTGCGGAAGTTTCCGACGGAGGCTCTTTCTCGGTCCCCATCGGGGCCACCATCACCGATTTCGCGTGCGAAGAGGCCTCCAGGAGAGGGATTTCCTTTAGCGGCCAGATCGGACACTTTGGAACTCCCCTCGCGGAAGGGAACAGCAAGGGCCCCCTACGGATCGCCATTGGTTCGGATCACGGTGGATATCCCCTGAAGTGCGACTTGATTGACTGGATTCGAGACCTAGGACACCAACCCATCGATTTGGGTTGCCACGGGGAATCCGCCGTCGACTATCCCGACTTCGCCGAGGCCGTAGCCGATGCTGTCCGGGATGGCCGCTGCGCCGTAGGTGTCTGCATCGACGGCGCCGGCATCGGCTCGACTATGGCGGCCAACAAGGTCCCAGGCATCCGCGCCGCAAATTGCTACGACGTCGCCTCGGCAGCAAACGCAAGGGAGCACAACTATGCCAACGTGCTTTGCTTAGGTGGCCCCAAGTTGGCCCCGTCAGCTGCCCTCGAAATCCTTCGCACCTTCCTGACCACGCCCTGGGGTGCCGAGCGCCATGGCAGACGAGTCGAGAAAATCACGCAAATCGAACGGCGCCATGCGCGCACCCACCCCTAGATCATGGCCACGAACGACAACCTCTCCAGCGCAGCAACTCAAGAAATTGAAGACGTACTTACGGAGATCGCCCGCCAGATGCTCGACCAAGGGGTCGGCTCTGCATCCATGGGGCCGTGGGGCTGTAGCACGATCTCTGTCGAGCTTTGCCCCGACCGCGTAAATGCCGTCATCGATGCTGGCGCTTGTCGGTTGGCCGTGCCCAGCAGCGCGGGTGCCAGCCTCTCCAATGTCGCTGGGTTTATCGACCACACGCTCCTCAAGCCAGACGCAACCCTCGCCGACATCGATGCAATCTGCGCGGATGCACTGGAGTACAGCTTCGCGTCGGTATGCATCAATGGTGTCCACGTTCGCCGCTGCGCGGAGATCCTATCTGGCTCAACCGTCAAGGTCTGTACCGTCGTTGGCTTCCCCCTTGGCGCCGTCGCTCCCGAAGTGAAGCTGTACGAGGCGCGCCGGGCCATCGAAGATGGCGCTCACGAGATCGACATGGTCATGAACATCGGCGCACTCAAATCCGGTGATGACGATTTTGTTCGCCGCGACGTCGCTGGCCTTGCGCAACTCTGCCACCGTATGGGAGCCAAGCTTAAGGTGATCTTGGAGACGTGCCTTTTAACCGACCCAGAGAAGCGCCGCGCCTGCGAGATTTGCAAAGAGGCCGGAGCCGATTTTGTGAAGACCTCGACTGGTTTTTCAACGGGTGGAGCCACCGTCGCCGACGTCGAGCTCATGCGCAGAACCGTTGGGCCGACGATGGGAGTCAAGGCATCGGGCGGAGTTCGCGACGCTGGTGATCTACAGAAAATGGTGTTGGCCGGTGCCACTCGGGTCGGCGCCTCGGCATCGATTGCGATTGTCAGGGGCGGCCAAGGAAGCAGCGGATACTAGAGGTCGCGAGCTGTGCTCGCACAGCGAAAGCCCATGTGGAGGGGGCGCCATCTGGAGGTCGCTGGACGATCGAAGTGGGCGAACCCGTTTTCGACGACCTCTCCACCTTGGATGTACCCCGCGTCCACCTCAAAGCTCAATCCCTTCATTGGGCGGACTTCTCCGTCGATAAGCTCCATGCCAGGGGTTCCCAAGTACTCTGCGACATTCCCGATAATGTCAAGAACGCCTTCGGGTGTCGCCCCCTTGGGGTAGGAACCAACGGGAGAGGCATAGGTCAAAAAGTGCTCAAATCGCTCTTCAATCGGAGCGTTCTCGGCGAGGTAAGGACCGGCGGCTTTGCGGTGTTCGGGCGTAGCCGCCTCGTCTCCCCAACTGCTCTTTGCGTTGTTCGGACCATGGAGTAGATACTCGTACTCCGCGTGGGTGAGAAGGCGCTTCCCCTTCCAACCTGCGTATGCTTCGGCATCTTCAGCGCTGATCCCCGTGATAGGAAAGTTCCCCGGTAGGCGTGAGACGTCTAGGCGCGCCCAAAAAGAGGGAAGAGGGTGTTCGGTCGCCTCACAAAAATCCCGGTACTGGTCTACAGTGACCTCGTTTTGATCGACATAAAATGGCGGCAAGGTTACCGAGTTGGGGAGGAAGGTGCAGGCTCCCGAAGCCCTCCACAGAAGAGGTTCGATCCGAATCATTCCCAATCGGATCTCTTCAAGAGAGGTCAGCGTGACCCTTCGCTTCAAGGTCTCCCCGCCTGGATCTAGCGAAAAAAGAACTTCGGCCCGCCGTCCGTCTGCCGCTTCGACCCTACATAGCCAGGTGCCGACAGGAAGCTTTGTATTCACCGGTGTCTTCCCCAAATTCACCTCCTCCCCCCCCGTTGGCGCTCCCGAAATCTCTAAGCGAGTGGCGTAAACAGAAGCTGTTTCCGATTCAATTTGGATGGGAATCCAGTCCACCTGAGCTGTCCACGTGTACGTCCACTTTGCGCCGATGAGAGCTAAGACAAGGCCGGCGGTTGCGCCGATGGCCACACGATTTCGCCTCACGTACCTAAGTGCGCGCCTTGTCGGAGAAGCGCGCTTTGCGAGGATCGGTTCCCCTGCGAGGAAACGCCCCAAATCGTCCTCTAGTTCGGATGCAGAGGCGTAGCGATCCACGAGCTCGCGCTCCATCGCCTTCTCGCAAATTACGGCTAGGTCGGTTGGAACTTTCGGATTTGCGATTCGAATCGACCTAGGCTCGTGAACGGTAATTTTCTCAATCACCTCGCGCGTAGTGCGCCCTTCATGGGGCCGACTAAGCGTGCACATCTCGTAAAGAACTGCACCAAGCGAGTACACGTCCGTTCTCTCATCAACGCGTTCCTGGATGGCCCTCGCCTGCTCAGGACTCATGTAATAGGGAGTCCCCTCAACCCGATCGGTTTCCGTAACCGTGCCCTGGCTATCGTCTCGCGCTAGGCCGAAGTCGACCAACTTGGGGTCCCCCTTTGCGTTGATCAGGATATTGTTCGGCTTGACGTCTCTATGGATGACCCCCATACCGTGGGAGTACGCAAGCGCACTTGCGATCCGCAGGACGACCTTGGCCGTGCGCTTGAAGTACTCCTCGGTATTCGGGACGCCCAGGTGAATAGCGACGTTCCCGCGAACCGCTGTCAACTCACCCGCAAGATCGGGCCCATCTACAAGCTCCATTGCAATGAAGTGAAAAGTCCCCTCGCAGCCGACCTCGTAGATCGGCGCAATCGATGGGTGCTTCAACTTAGCGGCCGCGCGAGCTTCCCGTCGAAAGCGCTCGACCCTATCCTCGTTCAAAGAAAAGTGCTCGGGTAGAACCTTGAGTGCGACTTC
>FLOH01000827.1_pt1 | contig 55499 bp, 57 predicted proteins | sample 756751 | NCBI WGS metagenome assembly FLOH01 (sample SAMEA4026879, study PRJEB14308) | marine metagenome | biome: coastal water; material: water | depth 74 m
CGTCAGATGTGTATAAGAGACAGTACGCTTGCACCGAGGGGGACCGCATTAAGTTTGCCCGCATCCGGCTTTGCCTGAGTGAAGATCGTGACGCGGAGGTGGCGGCGGCACTTATTCAGCAAGGGGATGACCAACCAAGGCGGGTAGCCACCATCTGGTGGGATGTCTCGGCTTAGATGTGACCATGACAGTTGCGAAAGCTATGGCCTATGACGTAAATCGCATTCGCGCCAGCATCCCGGCTCTGGCTGATGGGGTGGCTTATTTTGATGGCCCGGGTGGCACCCAAACCCCCGAGGTGGTTGCGGCCGCGATTGCGGCGGCGCTAACTAGCCCGCTGTCGAATCGGGCACGTGTTACCGGAGCTGAGATTAATGCCGATGACATCACGCTAGCCGCTAGGCAAGCAGGCGCTGACCTCGTCAACGGCGATCCGCGCGGCATCGCATTTGGGCGCAGCATGACAGATATCACTTTTGATATTGCTCGCACTTTGGCCCAAAGTTGGGGGCCGGGGGACGAAGTTGTTGTCAGCCGACTTGATCATGATGGAAATGTGCGGCCGTGGGTTACTTATGCGCAACGCTCAGGTGCCACACTTCGCTGGATCGATTTTGATAAGGCGACCGGAGTATTGGCCGTTGCCGACGTCACGAAATTACTAAACGAGAATACGCGGCTGGTTGCCATCACCGGGGCATCAAATCTCTTGGGTACCCGCCCAGATCTAGTCGCGATCGGCAAAGCGGTGCATCAGACGCAGGCGCTCTTCTATGTTGATGGAGTGCACCTAACCGCACATGCTCCGGTAGACATGCAGGCAATTGGTGCAGATTTCTACGTCTGCTCGCCATATAAATTCCTCGGGCCCCACATTGGGATGCTTGCGGCCTCGCCTGCACTTCTTGAGACATTGCACCCTGACAAGTTGCGTCCGAGCACCGAGACGGTGCCCGAGCGCCTCGAGCTTGGCACCTTGCCATATGAGTTACTTGCGGGAATTACGGCGGCGGTTGATGTGCTCGCGGATCTGGTGCCCGGTGATGAAGCGACCATGAGCCGTCGCGACCGAGTTGTGCGTTCGATGGCTGCCCTTGAGGCTTATGAAGATGAACTGCATGTTTATTTGCGCGCCGGGTTGGAGTCGGTGCCCGGTATCCGCCTTTATTGCCACGCACCACACCGCACGCCTACTGAGCTATTTAGCATCGACGGTGTTGACAGTGAGCAAATTTATCTAACTTTGTCGGGGTTGGGAGTCAATGCACCAGCAAGTTCGTTCTACGCCATTGAGGCCGCTGACTGGATTGGGCTGGGGGAGCCCGGCGCGGTTCGAGTCGGATTGGCGCCTTACACCAACCACGATGACGTTGACCGACTCATTGCTGGGCTGCGCGATATTGCAAGCGAAGCTGCGGCGTAACGAGGTTCTTCGATGACTCTTGTTGACGAGGGCCACCCTGGCGCGCGTGCCGTGACGGTCTGGACATTGCAACTACTTGACCCATCAGAGGTAGTGCCCGGTCGGTTACCGACATTTGCTGTTGAGTGGCAACGGGTCGATGGCGACAAGGCCGAACTCAGCGCCGATCTCTATGAGCGCGTTGGTCGAGCTTGGGGTTGGGTTGATCGCATCTATTGGACTAGCGCGGAGTGGGCCGGGTGGGCCAACCGTGAGACCATTCACCTGTTCGTCGTGCGGGTAGACGGCGAAATATGCGGATACGTAGAACTTGACCAGCAGGGGCCAAATGTTGAGGTCGCATTCTTTGGGTTACTTGCGGATTTCATCGGCAAAGGGATCGGCGGCTGGCTGCTGGGCCAGGGCCTACGCGAAGCCTGGCTGCTACCAGGTGTTGAGCGGGTATGGGTGCACACCTGCGATTTAGATGCCCCGACGGCACTGAGTAACTATCAGGCACGCGGCTTTGTGATCACTGCCACAGCCATTGAATGGCGGCTTCCGCTACTCCCTGAAAGCTGACCACGCCTTGGGGTGATATCAATAGGCTATGTCCCGTGCCACTCCTTGGATCCTGACCGTCGGCGGCGCCCTCGGCCTGCTCGCATCATTCGAACTTATTGTTGACAAATTCGCCCTGCTCGCTGACCCAAATGCCGTGCTCTCCTGCAATATCAACCCGGTGGTTTCCTGCGGATCGGTGATACTGACCGAACAGGGCTCCGCATTTGGTTTCGCGAACCCGATCCTTGGGTTGGTGGGATTTGCGGTTGTCATCACCCTCGGGGTGTTGGCCATCGCCAAAGTCGAGTTACCGCGCTGGGTCTGGATCGGGCTGAATATCGGCGCCCTCTTCGGGGTGGCTTTCATGATCTGGCTGATGCTGCAAAGCCTTTATGTCATTGGGGCGTTGTGCCCTTGGTGCATGCTGATCTGGGCCGTCACTATTTTGATTTTCTGGAATGTCACGGTCGATAACCTGGTGAGCGGCCGGCTAAATATGGGTTCTGGGGTGGCCGAATTCGCCGGGGCCTTGCGCTGGTTCTTGGTTGCCGGCACCTACCTGATCATCGCGGCTCTTATTTTCGTGCGCTGGATGGATTTTTGGCTGGGCCGCGGCTGATGCAATAGTGGTATCACTCTGGTATCATTTCGGCATGGCAATGACATTGCGGCTTCAGGACGACGAAGTACAGGCTTTGAGTGCGCAGGCTGCCCGAGAGCAAAGGTCTCGTCAGGAGATCGTAAGACAAGCAGTGCGTGAATACATTGAACGCAATGGGCGCCAGCAATTGCTGGATGAAATTCTTGACGGTGAACTGCCAAGGTACGCCGAGGCCCTTGAGCGGCTAGGGCAGTGATTTACCTTTCCTATGAAGAGCTCATGTATGTCGCGCAACGAACACTCGGTGCGCCGCCTCTAGTACGCGATGCGGGGTTGCTCGAGTCAGCACTGGCGCGCCCCCAAGCGAGTGTTTTTGGCTCAGATGCCTACCCTGAATGGCCCGAAAAGGCCGGCGCACTGCTGCACTCCTTGGCAAAGAACCACGCACTCGTTGATGGGAATAAGCGAATGGCGCTAGCGGCCACAATCTCTTTTTTGGGTATGAATGGATTTCGTTTTACTTTGACCAATGACGAGGCGTATGACTTCGTAATTTCAGTCGTCACCGGAGAGCTGGCAGATGTAGCTGATTTCGCGGCGGTAATTCGAGCTAAGACCGAACCTCGTTAGCCCACTCACCATGCTCTTGCTCGGCCCACTCAACCGGCACTGAGCCGGTAAGCATGCCTTTGCGTGCGGTGGCATCACCGTATGCCATCCACATGTGACCGGCTGTGACAATAGCGACCAGAAGCGCCAACCAGTCATGAACAAATGTTGAGCCGGTACGGACATCATCGGGGAAGAAACGGTTGAAGTACATCACCAGGCCGGTGCCGAGCAGAACGATAATGGATCCGAGAACGAAGGCCGAGTTGAGCTTTTGCCCAGCGTTGAATTTGCCTACTGGTATTTCACCATTACGCCGCTTGCGGGTGCGCAGCCATTTCCAGTCATTCGGTGAAAAGCGATTAAGGCGGCGGAGGTCTTGGCGAAATGCCCAAAAGAAACAGGCAACAATAATTGGGATAGGCAAGAGGAAACCCGCAATTACGTGCACATTGCGCATCAGTGGGCGATAGCCGATAACGGCACTAGCACCAGGGAGGTAAAGCACCGCGGCGGTAATAAGCAGTACACCCATCAAGATGCCTAAGGTGCGGTGCGTCCAGCGCTCGGCCGAAGTGAAACGCAAAATAGTTTTGGGTTCAGGTGATTGGTTCATCGCTCATCCCATTTGAGTCGCCAACCCAAGCATCAACCGCATAGCCACGTTCTTCCCAATAGCCGGGCACGACTTTTTCGCCTACCTCGATACCCGAAAGCCACTTCAGGGATTTGTAGCCGTACATCGGTGCGACATATAAACGAACAGGTGCACCGTGTTCTTCGGCAAGAGGTTGACCGAACATGTTGGTGGCAACCAAGACATCCGGGCGTAGGCCCTGCTCCATGGTCAACGACTCGGTGTAGGCGCCGTCAAATGAGGTGAAACGTAAGGCTTCAGCTGTTAAGTCGGCGCCTGCAGCATTAAGCACGTCACTTAGCAAAACACCTGACCAGGGCACGTCATCAACACGCCAACCGGTTACGCACTGGAAGTCTTTCGTCATACCCGTTTGCGGTAATTCGGTGAGATCTGCAAGTGACAAGGAAAGCGGGCTACTGACTAACCCGGTAACGGTGAGCCGGTATTTATCCACGTTGTATTCCGGGTACCCATTAGTCACGGTGTAGATGCGAAAACCACCGGTGCCCGGTAGTACACCCGATAGGCCGGGGGCGGCTGTGGCGACGGTGGAGTTCACCGCCTGCGAAGCGGTGCGGCCAAAGATGATGCCCAACGCCCCCAGGCCGACCATCCCCAGCACGATGCGGCGCCCGACTGGTGCACCCCGCGGTGCCGGCTGGGCTTCCTTCGGCTCTTCCATTCCACTATGGGAACACATCCTGGGCTGGACGGCCACCGGAATGGACATGAAGCGCGAAAGTGGGATTTCTTCAACGTTTGGCTCAGCCGATATAGTCGTCGGATATAGCATGGAGTTTTGGTCCGATGGTTAATTGGCTGAGGGTTAAATTTAGGAGTTAATTATGTTCGCGGGTAGAAGTCGTCGATCAATCGTGGCAGCGCTCGCCCTGTCGTTAGGTGCGACCTCATGGGCGCTGCTTCCGGTCGGCGCTGCTGCTGCCCCAGCACCCGAGCCGGCGACAATCGCTCCGTTGTTAAAGACCGACGTCATCATTGGCGCGGATCTGTGGGACACCGTGCCGCGAATCATGTCGCTCACCTTGAACTTCACGGACATCATCGGGGTGCCAGGGGCTGACTCGAAAGACGAAGCCGCCGCTAAAGCTGCTGTAGTTGCCGCTGGTGGTGCTTGGAGCGATATTGGAGCCAAGGCTTGCAGTACGACGCCAACCCAAATCTCTCACACCACCGCAGTTTCACCTGAGCAGTACTACAGCGTAACCGGCATCCCTGGCGTGCAAAACACAGATGTGGTGCAGGTGCAGACTTCCTGGCCGGTACTACCCAGCACCCTTGATGGGTCTGACTTCAAAATCACCCTAAACGACGGGACAATCGCCACGGCGATCTCGGCGACGGTAATGCCGAACTTTGAATACAACGAGCGATCGGTGCTCATTTTGAATGGTGAGTTCGGCAATCGCCTGCCGAAAAGTGATCCAGCGGTTAAGTACCCGGCAAAGGTCGAGATCGTGGCTGATGCGACTCCGCTGCAATTAGTTGGCCCAAATGGCCGCCTCGTTAGTGCCGTTGGTATGACCATGACAAACGATAAAACTCCTTATGACACTCAGCCGGCAGACCCGACGCTTTGGACGGGGCCTCGAGTAATTGCCGCGAAGATCACCCACATGTCGACCTTGGGTGAAGGTGGGCCGAAGCCGGTGAGCGTTAAGTTACTGCCGAATGACGGTGTTGCGATCTTCGGCAAAAAAGCGGCGGAATTTCGGGTGCGAATGCTCACGGTGGGCGGTGCGCTTTCGCCTAATGGGGTGCGCGGTCTTTATCCCACGGATTACCGCAATTACTTCCGCTTAGTGGCTCGCGACCGCAAGGGAAAACTCATCCCCTTGGTCAAGGCGGGGCATGAATACCTGATCGATGGGCGGCCGATAACCGTCGTTGGGCTAGCCGATCTTGGCAAGAAGGCGAAGACTTATGACGAGTGCTATCAAGAGGACAGTGAGAATCAGATCGACATAATCTTGTCTGGTAGCGCTAAGGCAGCGAAGAGCATTGCGTTCTTGGATATTCCGGCTGACGGTGGTGGCTACCTACCGCTCTACAACGATGGTGGTCCGGGCAAGAACCCGACACCTGGCGTTGTCTATACAGCCAAGAGCCCAAGACACACGGTTAGTGTGATGAACGGGCTCGTCGACCCGATGCGGACTACCTACAACGCGGGCTAAAGCGGGTAGAAAATGAGCGCGGGCGGACACTTGGTATTACCAAGCATCCGCCCAAAAACAGGTTTACTTGCTCCAAGCGTGCACGAGATCAAGCAGGACGCGGCTGGGCGCACCCTCAATCAGCGGCTCGATCGCATCCATAAAGGCGCCGAAGAAGACATCGCTGTTAACGGCAGCGGCTTCTTCGTGATCGCCATAGACTCCAATGCCGCGAACGACCCCGGCACCTTCATCGCCAACGACTAGAACGCTAATTAGGGCTGGGTTTAGTTCCAAGTAAGTGTGCGCGAATTCTGAGTAGAGATCTAGCACATCTGAGTAATGCCCGGGCTTGACGTTCAGGGTGAATTCAACAACTTCGGCCACGATCTTCTCCTAAATAGTTGGGAGCGAACAAAGTACAGCAAGGCGAATATTTGTGTACCGAGCAGAGGTGGCAAAGTTTGCTCATACTTGCGAACGTTGTGGAATTTGAGCGGTCGACGGTGGTGGCTCTATGGTAGGCGCTCTGCGCAATGGCGTGGGACAGCTCACCGCGCTCTCCCGTGGCTGCGCCTACTACCCGCTCCGGCACCAGATTAAGTCGGACTAAGTCCATTAAACTAAGTCTTTCCTGCTATCCTCATGGGATGAAATCCGTGAATATACACGAGGCCAAGACCCACCTCTCCAGCCTCGTCGCTCAGGCCTTAAATGGCGAGCCATTCATCATCGCTAAGGCAGGTAAGCCATTGGTCAAGGTAATGGCAATTGATACCCCGGAGGCGGCTGAGCAGCAGCGCATCGGCTTCCTCACCGGCCAGGTACAGGTGCCCGCGGATTTCGACACTATGGGAGCGGCTGAAATCATCAGCCTCTTTGGTGACCAGGGGTGAGGGTGCTACTTGATACGCACTTGTTGCTCTGGGCCGCCGGCCTGCCGAACCTATTGCCGGACCGGGCGCGGGCGGTTATCGAAGACCCCGAGACCGAACTCGTTTTTAGCGCGGCGAGCATTTGGGAGGTCGTGATTAAGTCTGGCCTGGGGCGCGAGGATTTCAACGTGGACGCTGCCGGGCTCCGGCGTGGCCTGCTATTTAATGGTTATGGTGAATTGGCTATCCGGGGTGAGCATGCTCTCGCCGTAGCCACCCTGCCGTCACTTCATAGCGACCCATTCGACCGGATGCTCTTGGCCCAAGCCGGAGTTGAGCGGCTGCAATTGTTTACCGCCGACAGCCAACTTGCCGCCTACCCCGGGGACGTTGTCTTGGTCTGACGACTCGGCCGGTTATCCATTCATGACCTTGACCAGCAAGCTGGTCTGTGAATTAGGTGGGACTGATGTGAAGAATGGATTCAAATGCTGGACATCAGAGCGCCGGAATATGGTGCGGATGTCTGCATTCACCAGGGATCCGACATGGCCCAGCACTCAGCGTAAGAACTAAAAACCATTCAACGAGTTTGAACGGCCGCCCCCGCAAAACCCTCGACTCTAAAATATTCCAGATGAAACTGGCCGAAATCGTTGCGCCGTCCACCTGAATCTGCCTACCCGCCGAATTAAAACACTAACAAAATTCCGTACTACGCAGGCGCTGTCGTTGCAGTTTTCCTGTCGGAGATTTGGGAAGGTCAGAAATGAATTCAATCAAACGTGGATACTTATACGGAGCGATAGTCATCTTTACGTGATCTTGGAGAATTGCTATCAGTTCTTTCTCACCGTCAGAGTCTCGAGCAATAAACGAGGGATGAAGGACAACAAAAGCCTTGACAACAACACCTCTGTCAACATCTGGTACCCCAACGACAGCGACCTCAGCTACGCTCTCGTGACTAAGCAGCGCGTTTTCAACTTCGGGGGCTGCGATGTTGTACCCGCTGGAAACGATCATGTCGTCTGCTCGTGCCAAATATCGGAAATACCCGTCTGCGGTCATTTCGTAAATATCGCCAGTTAGATTCCAGCCATTTTGGACGTACAACTCTTGACGCACATCCATCAAATAACGGCAACCTGTTGGTCCTCGGACTCCAAGTCTTCCTGGTACCCCAGGTGGAAGAATCTCAAGGTTTTCATCGAATATCGCAGCTTCGTATCCTGGAACTGCTTTGCCGGTAAACCCTGGTCTAATATCCGAATCCGACGCGGAAATGAAGATATGCAGCATTTCCGTCGCACCAATGCCATCTATTAGTGGCACGCCTGTTGCATTGTTCCATTCGTGCCAAACGAATTCGGGTAAAGCCTCTCCGGCTGAAATACACCTTCGAAGTGAAGTGAGATCTGCTGTGTCAATCATTTTGAGCATCGCTCGATACGCAGTGGGTGAGGTGAATATGCAGGTAATTCTGTGCTCTTCTATCGCCTTCAGCAAATTTGGCGGAGACGCCGCTTCTAATAGAACTGTGGTTGCGCCAACTCGAAGTGGAAATACAAGAAGGCCACCTAGCCCGAACGTGAATGCAACCGGAGGAGTACCACAGAAGATGTCGGCAGGAGTTGGCTTGATGACTTCAGCACTGAAGGTGTCCGCGATTGCAATGACATCGCTGTGCGAATGCATAGTTGCCTTCGGTTTTCCCGTTGTTCCTGAGGTGAACGCCAGCATGCAAATGTCACTGGCGAAAGAGTCGTGAGGCTCAAAATGCTTTGGCTTGGCCGCAGATAACGTTTCGAGTGACTGCGGACTGTTTTCTCCGACGACAATTGTCAAAATGGACTCAGTGCCTGCTGAATGCCAGTCCTTTAGGTAGCGATGATCAACAATCGCAAGGTTCGGCTCAGACACCTGCGTTTGTTGCATAATCTCACCTGAGCGAAGCATTGGAATTGTGGTCACCACTACGCCGCCAGCTCGAAGTACCGCCAACCAAGCAATTGTTAACCAGCCATTATTGGGTGAGCGAAGCAGCACTCGGTTTCCAGATTGCAGCCCCGAATCAATCAATACGTGGGCGGTCCGACACACATCATCAAGTAACTCCCCATAAGTCCAGACTCCGTCGTCAGCGATAACAGCAGTCTTATCGCGGCCGACAAGCTTGATACTCGAATCCAGCAGTTCCACACTTGCATTAATGCGGTCTGGATATTGAACCGCAGGTAGATCTCGAATAAATATGGGCCACTGATCACGCGAAGGCAGCCCATCTGCGGTAAACGAGTCGAGATAACTGCTGGTCTCAGTCACGCAGCAAACTCCTTTCAACTTTTAGCCGCCATCGCTGCCGTGTTCGCTGCACCCGTACCCACAGCCGCACCAATCGCGGCAGGGACATCCGTGAAGTCGTCACAATACGTCGCGCCGGCATCAGGTGTCTCCGTGCCACTCCATGCTGCCGGTGCCATCTCATAAGTTCTGCCGTCAAAGATGAGGAACACCAACCCACCACCGGGTCCAATTTAGCCGATGGTGTAGCCATTCCCCGGAAGGCACCCTTCCTGCGAAGACGCGGGGGCCCCGGAGGATTCAGGTGCGCCCGATCCGCACGCCGATAGGACACATGCGAGCACCGATATCGGCACGAACGCGGTCATTCGACGAGATGTCCACGTCAGCACGAGTACTGCCATTTCCCTGCGTAGTGATCATTTCGATACATGGTAGGCGGAGAGGCACTGTTTTCTGCCCTTAGACCGAGCGTCGCCGAAACTGAAATTGACGGCCGCCACGCACACTATTAATTTGTTCGCATCGTAGAACGCCTAGCTCGCGGCAGGCTTGCTGGGCACGTAGGGGCAGAAGACATCGGTTCGTGGCAGTTGGAGAGTCAGTAAGTACTTCTCCACGACGTCGTTCATGCACGCAGAGGGCCCGACAAGGATCCCGTGCGTCGTGCTGTCAAAGGTCATCGTGCGCGACTTCGCGAAGGTGTTGGCCAGGCTACGTCCCCAGATCCACGGTGTCGCAGCATCCCCAGAGGCCAGCAAGAAGAGCGGCGCATTAGGCAGGGCGATCGTGGTGTCGGCCGGTGATGACGGCGGGGAATAACCGGAGGGGAGACCTAGGCACATGGACGCGCGACCGACATGGCCGTAGGAGGTGCCGTAGTTCTGCTCAGCGTCCCTCGACATCCTTGCCAGGTCTGCCGTCGTGGGGCGATCCGCCATGTCCGCGCACGTCACGAACTTGATGATGAAACTGTCGCTGTCGGGGTCCGGAATAACAACTTCGTCGTCGGGGTCCGGATCCAAATCGTCAAGGTCAAGGTCAGCCACCTGACCCCCATTATTTGGCCGCTCGGATTTCGTTACATATTCATACAGGTTGTTTACAAGATCTCGCATAACTGGGTATTGGGACTGATTTCGCGCGAGGCTATTGAGTGTTCCAAGGAAATTCCAGCGAGTGAGGACCACCCCGTCACTGAGCTCTATCACGAAATCATCGAGGTATGCATCGATGGCTCTAATCTTGTAGGCCTGCCCCTTGCCAACCAGCGAGGCATAGACCTGCACGGCGGCGTAATTGCCGGCCGACGTGGTTGCGCCAAATCGCGCGATGCTTTCGTTAGCCATAAAGCTGGCGTCTTCGATCAGGGCGCGTACCTTGTCAGGGAATGTGCGTGCATAGGCGTTGCCGAGGCGGGTGCCATAGCTGATGCCCCAGTAGTTCCAGCGGGGATAGCCCAGGGCGGCTCGCATAGCATCCATGCCGCGCACCACCTGCCAGGTGCCAAGGTAGGGAGCCGCATTGGGGTTGGCCGCGAAGCAGGCAGCGGACGCCGCACCCTCGAGGGTTGCGGCCTTTTCCCAGTAGGCATCCCAGTCAACCGGGCCCGTGTCCGGTGGCAACGATTGCACGGGGACGCACTCTTTTAGAGTGGGCTCACTATTTGCCACGCCACGCGGATCCCAGGAGATCACGTCGAAGCGGTCGCGGATGGAGTCGGGCAGGAGGGAGTAGACCCACGCGTGCATGTCGACCGCTGAGCCACCGGGGCCACCGGGGTTCCACGTGAGTCCGAGATTTCCCGGGTCGCTCCGTGGCCTGGTGACCCTCATTGCGATCTGGATCGTGCGCCCATCGTTTGGAGTCTGCCAGTCCAGCGGGACGGTGAGCTTCGCGCACTTGGTCCGTGGTGGCAGGTCTTCTTCGACGGGGCAGGTGACGTACGTCAGCTTTGGGGTGAACACCGCATCGACCATGGGCGCTGCAGCGGAGCTTGCAGGCAGTAGCCCCAGCCCGAGAGCTATCACTGCCGTGACGGTGAGCGAGGGGATTACGAGGGCGCGCGAACGGGTCATTTCTGATCTCTTCCTGGAGGGGTAAATCTATAAGATTGAGGGACAGGTAGCCGAACTCGGATGTAGTGAATCTTATTGAAACTTGTTGCCATTACAAGCAACCGTGACCAAAAGCACATCGTTTCTCGTCGGCCCCAGTGACTCGGCACTTTGCCGATCCCCTGGTACCTATAGCTAGCAGCCGTCCAGGCTGCACACTCTTGACGCCAAAAGGATCAGAATGATCTGCACGATCACTACGCCAGCCGCAACAATGCCCGCGATCACCTGTGAAGCCAACGCCTTCGATGCACCAGCGACGAAGGCGTCACTTGATCTGATCGCATTGCGTGCTCTGGCCCCCATCATGAAGGCCGTCACAGGCAGAGCCAATATCACCGCACCCATCAGGATTACCGCAGCGCTAGTAGCGACCTTGCCAAACAGCGGGTTGCCCTCATCAAAGGTGCCCATGCCGACCAGCACGAACGTGACCACTTCGATGCCGATCAGGAGCGGGCAGACAATCACGCCAATTAATGCGACCAGAAGGGCTCTACTCGAAGTCGCCATGCTGACTCCCCAATCCCGTGGTGATCATCACCTTGGCTGCTTTCCCCTTACGTCTCACGAGCAGCCATCGAGGCTGCACACCCCAGCGGCCCAGAGAATAACAAAGATCTGCACGATTACTACGCCTGCAAAAACAACACCCGCGATCACTTGAGCAGTTAGCGCCTTTGATGCACCAGCGATGGGGGTGTCACTTACGCGGATGAAATTGCGTGCCCTCTTTCCCATTGCGAAGGCCGTGACGGGCAGTGCAACGGCAACGGCGCAAATCAAGATCACGGCGAAGACGGAAGCGATCTTGATGAGCAGCGGGTTACTCGGTTCGTAGATGATCATGGCGGCCAGCATGACGGCGACGATTTCAGCAAAAAGTAAAAGTGGGCAGACAATCAAGCTAATTAAGGCCACCACAAATGCTCTGGTCGAGGTTGCCATGTTCAGATTCCTCACTCCAGTTGTGCACTGCGGCCGGGAGTTGCGCGTCACCCAGTTCAGGGCCGCATGGTTACCTAACGGGAAGTGCGAACCGCGTCGGCCAGGTCCTGCTCGGTGAAGCCACCTCCGACCACTCCGTCCTTGGCGAAGCGGAAGAGCACGACCGAGAAGATTCCGCGCATGGTGGAAAGCAATAGCGCGCCGACCATGAACAGCAGGATCCCCAGCACTATCAGGAAGATGCCGCCTGCTAGCAGGGCGTCATTGCCCACTGTCGTCGCGAAGAATCCAAGGAAGGCGAGCAGGATGCCTGGGAGAATGGTTATAAGTCCGACCACGCCGCCGATGCGGACACCGCCAAAGATCTGCGTGCCCCATTTCTCCTTGAACAGGGCGAAGGACTTCTTGATCGCACCGATGGGGCCTTGACCATCCAGCATGATGAAGGGCAAGACGAAGAAGGTGACTAGTGACCACATGGCGAGAACGCCCGCTGCCGCGATATTGCGCAGAGCATCTACAGCGCCATTCTGATTGTTCCCTCGGATCAAGCCCACGATGATGTTGACCACGGTGGAGATAAAGGCCCATCCGATCAGCGGAAGCAAGCGCGCAAGGGAACGGGCGATTCCGTGCCCGATCGATGAGTCACGACCGGAGAGTTCGGCGTCGGCGGCGGCGACCAGACCACCGCTGGCGATCGACAGCACGATCTGGTTCGCGAAGATGCCGAGTATGGCAAGGACTATGCCCGCTGCCGTCTGATCGTCGAGCCACAAAAAGCCAGCGGGTATCCAGAAAATCGCCAAAGGAATGAGGCTCGCAACGAAACCGATGACGGGAAAGGCCAATAGGTAGCGGTTCTCCTTGATCACCGCCCAAGACTTGGTGGTGAGGAGGCGACTTTCACCCCAGGATCGACGCGCCATGGCCGTGAGAATAGCACCCGAAAGCGAATCGGGGGACACAATCGGTGAAGACTTCTGGTGACTAACCCGAGTTTGATCGGCTTCTGACCTGTGAGGATTCGTCCTCCCTGAAGGGATGTTGACCTGCCCCCGGTTAGTGTGCCAGTTGATGTGACGGCATAGCGGGCCTTTATCAGGAAATGATCATCGAGCACGCCCGCAGTCCACGAAACTTTCGTGAGCTCACCAACGCAACCCAGACGGTCGAAGCGGTCAACCCACTTTGTGGTGACCAGTTGACCCTCGGCATTCAAGTCACCGACGGTGCCATCACCGACATTGCCTTCACGGGCACCGGATGCGTGATCTCCAAAGCCTCGGCCTCGCTGATGACGATGGCGGTCAAGGGCCTGCAAGAAGAAGATGCCCTCGCCTGGCAGGCGTTGCACAACGCCATCGAAGACCGCGACCAACAGGGCAGGAAGCAGTAGACCATGGACTCAGACCGATATCAGATAATTGAACTCGAACAGGACTGCCAGGCGACGGTGGTCCCCGGCGGGCAGCCGATGCTGCTGCAGGCCGGCGAAAAGATTGTCGTGACTCAGACTCTGGGCGGCAGCGTGACCGTTCAAACCGAAAGGGGATACCTCGTCCGGATGAGCGCCGAGGACTCCGCCGCGCTCGGGCTGAGCAGTCCATCCGCCGAATCAATGATCACGCCCGAGGGGCCGTTCGAATTAGATCAGGTGATAGCGCAACTCAAGAATGTGTTCGACCCGGAAATCCCCATCAATGTCGTGGACCTGGGGCTAATCTATCTGTGCCAAGCGGAACCGCTAGCCGATGGCACCCACCGGGTCGAAGTTGAAATGTCCATGACCGCTCCGGGCTGCGGGATGGGTGATGTGCTCAAAGAGGATGCCCGCATCGCAATCCAATCGATACCAGGCGTCAGTGACCTCGCCGTCGAACTTGTCTGGGACCCACCCTGGGGCCCGGACCGGATGTCGGACGCAGCTCGGCTCCAACTAGGAATGTACTGACCAGGCACGGCTGCACCATGACAGGACGACCCGGTTCCCCTGTCTTCCACCCCCACCCTTCCTCGCTTGAATAAACACGATCAGGACACTGAAATGACTGCTGACACGACGACCGAGATCGTGACCACCGCTGGCATTGCACTCACAGACACTGCTGCACGCAAGGTCAACGCCCTACTTGAATCCGAGAGCCGCGACGACTTGACACTACGTGTTTCCGTGCAGCCTGGTGGCTGCTCAGGGCTGCGTTACGAACTTTTCTTTGATGATCGCAGTCTTGACGGCGATGTCGTAATGGAGTTCGGCGGCGTTGGCGTCGTCACCGATCGCATGAGTTCCCCATACTTGATGGGTGTCACCATCGACTTCGTCGACACAATCGAGAAGCAGGGCTTCACGATTGACAATCCGAATGCCACGGGTGGTTCGTGTGCGTGCGGAGACTCATTCAGCTAACCAAGAACGCATCGAGCAGGGTCCAGGGCGTCACGCTATGGGCACTGTTGCATTGATGGATGACGTCGAGACGGTGAGGGTGGCCCGATGACGCGCAATCACCGTTCGAGTCCGCCCGTGTCTCAAGTACGGCTTTTCCTTCCGTGACGTCAAGGGTGGTCCTCGCCGAGCGCGGCACCGAGGTGGACCACGTCACCGTGCACCGGGCTTGCTGCCCTGACAAGGCGGCACCCGCGTCCGGTTTTGCGCACCGTGAAAGGTCGTGTGGTCCTGCGCCTACGGGGCCCCGTTCAGGTTCCGCAGAAGGTCTGGTATCCGCCGAAGTCGTCCGAGGCGGGGGCGGCGTAGACCGCCAGGCCAGGGCGCTCAACGTAGGGGCGAGTCACGGCGTCCAGGAGCCGTCCCAGCGGATCGAGGTCTGCCTCGGTCGCTGCGGAAAGGGCCTGTTCGAGGAGCTGGTTGCGGGGGACGTAGACGGGGTTGACCCGATCCATCAGGTCGGCGTTCGGGCCTAGGGCGAGCCAGCGAGCCGACCAGGCGTCGAAGGCGGGCAGGTCAAGGAATTTGCCGCGGATGGGTTCGGTGTTCCCGCGGGCGGCAGCGGTGAGGTCGCGGTAGCAAGTGGTGTGGTCCACTCGGTTCTTCTGGAGCAGTGCGAGCAGATCTTCGACTAGGGGCGTGAGGACCTCCTCGGTTAGGCTGCCGGGCAGGCCAAGCTTGGCCCGCATGCCACCTGACCAGGTGGCGGTGTAATGCCCCCGGAACCCGCCGAGTGAGCGTGTGGCCAGGGCGATCGCTTGCTCCTGGTCGTCATGGAACAGTGGGAGGAGCGCCTCGGCGAGGCGGGTGAGGGTCCACTCCCCGCCGGCGGGCTGGTTGCCGTAGGCGGAAAGCCCACCGTGGTCGATCGAGCTGTAGACCGTCGCCGGGTCGAAGGCCTCCATGAACGCGCACGGCCCGTAATCGATGGTCTCACCGGAGATAGTCATGTTGTCGGTGTTCATGACGCCGTGGACAAACCCCACGAGCATCCACTCGGCGATCAGCGATGCCTGGGCTGCAACCACGCCATCGAACAGTGCAAGGTAGGGGCGCTCGGCGGCCGCGGCGTCGGGGTAATGCCGGGTGATCGCGTGGTCAGCGAGGCGCCGCAGGAGGTCGACGTCACCTGTGCCCCGAGCGAACTGGAAACTACCCACGCGCAGGTGACTGGCGGCGACCCGGGCGAGCACGGCACCTGGCAGCAGCCCCTCGCGGTGGACCGAGCGCCCCGTGGCCACCACAGCGAGCGAACGAGTGGTCGGGATACCCATGGCGTGCATCGACTCGCTGACGACGTACTCGCGCAGCATCGGACCAACCGCGGCCAAGCCATCGGCGCCGCGCGCGAACGGCGTGCGCCCTGAGCCCTTCAAGTGGAGGTCGAGCAGCCGCCCACCGGCATCGGTGAGTTCTCCCAGGAGGAGCGCGCGCCCATCGCCAAGACGAGGGTTGTACCCGCCGAACTGGTGTCCGGCGTACGCCTGGGCCACCGGCCTGGCACCCTCAGGTACGAGATTACCCACCAACAGCCGCAGTCCCTCAGGGCTCCGCAACCACTCCGGGTCAAGGCCGAGCTCAACAGCCAGCGGCTCATTGAGCACGAGCAGACGTAGGTCAGTGGCCTTCTCGGCCTGCCACGGAAGTGCCATCTCCTCGAGCTCTCGGGCGAAGCGATCCCCCAGGATTACAGTCTGCGCGGGTATAACGCTCATGCCCTCGAGACTACTCACGAGCGTCGCCGACCGCTTGTCGTAAGTGATGCACCCCGCGCCATGCGTGTCACCTCCTGAGATGTCAGGGATCACCGCGTAACTGACGTGGCGGTGCTGGTCCACCGCCCGGGCCGCATCGATCAACTCAGGCGTGGATCGCTGCACTCAACGGCACAGCGTGACGTGATCCACCGCGATGCCGCGCTCGATCCCGTTCTCGGCCGGCAACTCCGGCCCCAATACCTTCAACGTAGAGTTACATGGGTGTAGGTGGGGGTATGGGTCGAGCAGATGGTGGTCCTGGCCGACAGCAACTTCTCCGGCTATTGCCTGTGGGCCAGACCGCGGCGACCGGCGCGGCGTCGATCATGGTGCGGGTCGTGAAGTACCACCTGTGAGTTCGACGCCACGCTCAATACCTCCATCCAGAGCAGCTACGACGCCTCCATCACCTGAGACGAGGAATCATCCGCTGGGCGTGACACTTGCCACTGCGGTAGACCAGAGACTCCCTTAAATCTTTGACTCCCCCCCCGCCGCCTGTCATAGTCTTAGGAGACCAATGGCTGCACTGCCCACGACCTCGATTGCGACCGTACGGTCAGAGGAAGCCGCTGATCAATAATTACAAAGGACTGCGCACATGCCGGTGGATGCATTGAATGCTGACCAACTAATCGTCGTCGCCAACAGGCTCCCCCTAGAACCGATCTACGCTGACGAGGACCAGGACTCAAACCCAGTGTCCTGGCGCTTGGCCCCCGGCGGCCTCGTCAGCGCCCTTGAGTCCATCCTTCGCACCCGTCCCTCGATTTGGGTCGGTGCCGGCGACGGGGTACCCGACATAGACCTCGGCGACATGCAGCTTGAGGCGGTGCATCTGGATCCAGAGGATGCGCGTGATTACTACGAGGGCTTCTCAAATACCGCCATTTGGCCCCTTTACCACAGCGCCGTCGTCACTCCTGAGTTCCACCGCCACCACTTCTCAGCCTATGCGCGGGTGAATGAGGCCTTCGCCGATCACGTGGTCTCGATCGCCGCCGAGGGTGCCACCGTCTGGGTGCACGACTACCAACTGCAGCTCCTGCCGCAGTTGCTCCGCGAGCGCCGCCCCGACCTGGTCATTGGTTTCTTCCTGCATATCCCATTCCCTCCGAGTGAGCTCTTCGCTCAACTGCCCTGGCGTCACAGCATCCTTCAAGGCCTGCTTGGCGCTGACCTCATCGGCTTCCAAACCCATGGCGACGCAACGAATTTTCGCGATGCGACCGAGCGATTCCTTGGGCTTCGCATTGACGCCGGCAAGGTCAATCTCAGTGATCGCTGCGCCGAGGTTGGCGTCTTCCCCATCGGCATCGATGCTGCAGGATTCGCCGAGATCGCCGCTGATCCCGCGGTTCGAGCACGCGCGGTGGCACTGCGCACCGAACTTGGCGACCCCAAGATACTTCTGCTGGGAGTTGATCGCCTCGACTACACCAAGGGGATCGATATCCGACTGAGGGCTTTCGCCGAAGTTCTCGAGTCCGGTCAACTCGATCCCACCGAAACAGTGTTCGTCCAGGTCGCCGTGCCCTCCCGTGAGGATCTCTCGGAGTACCAGAACATCCGGGATGAAATCGAGTTGCTCGTCGGACGCTTCAACGGATCGCTCTCAAGCCTGGGTGCCACGCCGATCCACTACATGCGCCGCGGGCTGGAACGTGAAGAGTTGGTGGCGCTCTACCTTGCTGCCGACGTGATGCTCGTGACCCCGCTGCGCGATGGCATGAATCTGGTCTGCAAGGAGTACATCGCTTCACGCAATGATGACTCGGGGGCCCTGATCCTCAGCGAGTTCACCGGCGCTGCTGCGCAACTCACCGATGCGTGGCTCGTCAACCCATTTGACACTGTCGGCCTCGAGGAGGCCATTCGTGATGTTGTGCTTTCCGATGATGACGACCGGCGAAACCGCATGCAGCGCATGCGAAAGGTGGTCTTCGACTCTGATTCGACCACCTGGGCCAATGAGTTCTTGACCACCCTGCACTCGATTTCAGTGGGTGCGACAGACCTGCCAAAGCCACTGCCGATGGACCTCGACTCGATCCCACTCAGCCGCCTGACCTCCACATCCCATCTCCTGGTCTGCTGTGACTACGACGGCACCCTCGCCCCGCTCGTCGATGATCCGTCGAAGGCACGGCCTCTCACCGAGGCCGTGGCCGCTCTGCGGGCACTATCCCTACTCCCGTCAACAACGGTCGCCGTTGTTTCCGGCCGAGCACTGCGAGATGTTGCCGCGCTCTCCCGGTTGCCAAGTGAGATCCATCTCGTCGGCAGCCATGGAGCCGAGATCGATCATGAGTTCACCCCGGACTCCCAGCAGCGCCGTCTTCTGAACCAGTGCATCGCTGCGAGCAGCGAACTCGCCTCGGGTGTCAGTGGAGCCCATATTGAGATCAAGCCGGGCAGTGTGGCAATTCATGTTCGTCAGTGCACGGCCGCAACCGGCACGGACCTCATCGAGCGCATCGTCATGGGCCCCGGGCAGTTCCCCGGCATTGCCGTACAGCAGGGCAAGAACGTCATCGAGTTGAGCGTCATGCACGCCCAGAAGTCGGATGCGGTCGACGTCCTGCGGCACCGCGTCGGAGCCAGCATGATCCTGTTCATCGGCGATGACGTCACCGATGAATCGGTCTTCACCACCCTCAGCGGTCCCGATGTCGGCGTGAAGGTCGGTGATGGCCCAACGGCAGCACCGTGGCGGGTCGACTCACCGCAGGATGTGGCAAACCTGCTCTTCGAACTGTGCGAGCAGCGTGAACGCTGGCTGCTCGGTGGCCACGCCACCCCGATCGAGGACCATCTGCTCCTGTCCAACCAATACGCCGTCGCACTCCTGTCACCACAGGGATCCATCGACTGGTTCTGCGCCCCCGAGCCCGACTCACCGGCTGTCTTCGCAGCGATCCTCGGTGATGCAACCTCCGGCCACTTCAGCATCGGGCCGCGACACGGCCAGCCACCCCTCTCCCAGTCCTACCTGCCCGGCACCCTGAGTGCGCGAACCCGCTGGGCCGGACTCACGACACTGGACTACCTCCCGGTGTGCGAGACCGATGACGCGTGCCAGGTGCGCATCATCCGCTGCATCAGCGGTCGTGAGCCGGCGCTCGTCTCCTTCGCACCTCGCCCCGACTTTGGAGCCGCATCGGTGACTCTCGAGGCAACCCCGGACGGGCTCCTCGTCATCAGCGGCGCCGATCCGATGGCCCTGCATTCACCGGGAGTGACCTGGGAGATCCACGGTGAAGCTGGTCACCACTGGGCAACGGCAACCATCGATGCGTCCAGTCACGATGTGGTGCTGGAACTGGTCTATGGCAGCAACGATGCTTCGGCCCCCTCGGAGGCCGAAGGCCAGGCTCGCAGCCGCACCGAGCGTCATTGGCGCGACTGGCTGGCCACTCTCACCCTCCCCGGAGTTCGCCGGGATGACGAGGAGCGCTCCGCCCTGACCCTGCGCGCACTGTGCTATCGCCCAACCGGCGGGATCCTGGCCGCCGCCACATCGAGTCTGCCCGAGCGCATCGGTGGCATCAGGAACTGGGACTACCGGTACTGCTGGATCAGGGATGCGGCACTGACTGCGCGCGAGCTCGTGAATCTCGGGTCGATGACCGAGGCCGAGGCCTTCATTCAGTGGCTCCTCGGACTGGGCGAGATCGTGACCAGCCCAGAACGCCTGCACCCGCTTTACTCCCTACATGGGCGCTCCATCAGCACCGAGGCCGTCATCGACTCACTGCCGGGATACGCCGGCAGTAGGCCGGTACGGGTCGGCAATGCGGCCCGAGGCCAGTTGCAGCTCGATGTGTTCGGTCCTGTCAGCCTGCTCATCGACGCCATGGCCGTCAGGCGCGGTCACGTGACCGACGACGAATGGGGCATCGTCACCGGAATCGTCGATGCCATCGGCCTGCGCTGGCAGGAGCCCGACCACGGGATCTGGGAGGTGCGCCACCAGCCTCGGCAGCACACCCACTCGCGGATGATGTGCTGGGTTGCCGTCGATCGGGCGCTGTCCATCGCCGCCCTTCGCGGCGCAAATCCCCTTGGCTGGGACGATCTCCGTTCGACCATCGGTGCCGACATCGAGGCCAATGGCTGGAGTACCGAACGTGGCGCATACGTCGCTGCTTTCGATCTTGCTGAGGCCGACGCGGCAGTGCTTCAAGGGATTCTTGAGGGCTATCCCGCACCCCTCGAGCGGATCCAAGGCACCGTCACGTTCATCGAGCGCGAACTGCGCCTGTCGGGCGGGGTGTACCGCTATCTCTATGACGATGGTCTGCCCAGTGGCGAGGGCGCGATGCACATCTGCGCGGCCTGGCTCGCTGGTGCCTATGTTCATGTGGGCGCGCCGAAGGACGCCCTCCAACTCCTAGACGCGACACTCGATGCCGCGGGCATGAGCGGCCTCTTGCCCGAGATGGTCGACCCAGCCAGTGGGCGGGGACTCGGTAATCACCCGCAGGCGTACTCGCATATCGGAGTGCTGGCCACAGCCCGCCTCATTGCCGAGAGTCGGGCGGCGCTCGAAAACTGACTAGCGATGGGAAGGCACGATTTGTGTGCGAAAGGAGCGCGATTCGACGTGCCTGCGCAACAGTGCGCCGCGGGTTCATCTACCAGTGGAGTAACTACCGTGCCTTTAGTGATCTAGCCGAAGATGGGTTAACAACCTGGCCGGCGGCCTACCTAGCTATGGCCCCGACCCTGAGCGGGTGCGCCCGCGGGTACCGCAACTTTTGCCGTAAATACGTTAAACAACCCAAACCCGTCAAAGGCCCGGGTTGGGGATCAAAGCTCCTACCCGCTGGCCTTGGACCGGCCCGAAAACCAAATACCAGAACCCGGCGGCAGGCCCCGCGCACCCCAACCCCGGGGCAATACGAGATATTCACCGAACTGCTTCAAGGAAACGTGCTTCAAGGAAAGGTGCCAGGCACTTTCCCCATTAGTCCCGCTACCAGTGAGACCTGGCCAGCACTTAGACCACCTGGGGTGTTCGAGTGGCACTGTTGCTTTGACGGATCGCCGTCTTGCGGTAAGGCTGAAGCGATGAGACGCAACCGCCGCGCCAGGCCGCCCGTGCAGGCTCCTTCGGCGTTCGCCGGGTTCCGGTTCCCTCCTGATGTGATCCTGCTGGCGGTCCGCTGGTACTTGAGGTACGGACTGTCGTACCGTGATCTGGAGGAACTCCTCGCCGAGCGCGGTATCGACGTGGATCACGTCACCTTGTTCCGCTGGGTGCAACGGTTCACGCCACTGTTGATCGACGCGGCCCGCCCGTGTCGGCACGCCGTGGGCCCCCGGTGGTTCGTCGACGAAACGTACGTCAAGGTCAACGGGGTGTGGCGGTACGTTTACCGGGCGGTGGACCAGCACGGCCAGGTCATCGACGTCTTCGTTTCCACGCACAGGGATATCGCCTCGGCCAGGCGGTTCTTCACCACAGCCCTTGCCGCGCATCGCGCCCCGGCGGAGGTCATCACCGACCGCGCCCCGGCCCTGGCCAACGTGATCGAGGAGCTGATCCCGGCGGCGTTCCACAACACCGGGCAGTATGAGAACAACCGGTGCGAGGCCGACCACGGCAGACTCAAGGCCCGGCTGCGGCCGATGCGCGGGCTGAAGACCGAGCGGACGGCGAGCGTCGTGATCCAAGGGCACGCGTTCATCCAGAACTTGCGGCGAGGCCATTACGAACTGGGTGTCGAAACCGCGCCGGTGTTCCGGCTGGCGACCGCATTCGACGAACTCCAACTCGCGATCTGAATGGTTCCGCCTCCGCCCACGATCCCGCACGCCCTACGATCGCCCAAAGCAACAGTGCCCCTGGGACAAAGGGGGACATGAGTGAACTTGTGAGGTACCGAGGGGGTAGCACCGTTTAAGAGGTGAAGGTCTCGCGCAACTGCGAGTTTTGGATGCGGCTAGGGGCTGATCGGGTGGGATCAACTTCGCTTGGCGGTGCTGGCTGATACATGAGAGGGCATGGGAATGACGAACTTGGAGCAAGCCCGACGTCGATCTGCCACGCCGAAGTCCTCCTCGGGTGACCTGTTGACCGTCGAACAGGCGGCTGACTACCTGAACATCACGGACCATTTCGCGCGTCGGCTCATCAGGGAGAGGCGGATCCCCTTCCTAAAAGTTGGTCGGCTAGTGCGTCTGCGCCGCTCGGACATCGATGACTATTTGGTCGGGCGATTCGTCCCCGCAGTCCGCAGGTAACGGGCGAACGCGAGCAATAAGCTCCATATTTCTTGGCACTGAACGTCCATTTGTACGGCAAATTCGTCCTGCTGCGAGCCTCTAACCCCTAAATGCTGCCTGATCCCATAGGCGCGACACGCCGTGGCGTGCCACCTACGTGCCACTAAGTGAGCACATTTGGGCCCAAATCAGGAGGTTTGAGAAATATCTGAAGATCCGAAAAATGCGAAAAACCCTTTATTCGCAAAGGTTTTTCGGTGGAGCGGGTGACCGGGATCGAACCGGCATGGCCAGCTTGGAAGGCTGGGGCTCTACCATTGAGCTACACCCGCGAATACTTGCGCAGTCTAGCCAGACCCCAAAGTTGCGGTCTCTTGAGATTGCCAGCGGGCGGAGTTGCGAAGCCACTGAACCGCACCCAAATGGACTCGGTGATTTAATTAGGATAGCCTTACTGAGGTAATCCTAATAAGTCGAGTTTTGGGAGAATAATGTTTGCGAATTTCCTCATCGGCCTGCGTGAAGGGCTTGAGGCGGCACTAATCGTGGCCATTTTGGTGGCCTACTTGGTCAAACTCGACCAACGCTCCCAAATCCCGCGTATTTGGGCCGGGGTTGGCCTTGCCGTAGGCCTCTCGGTGCTGGCAACCGTGATCCTCGTCTTAACCGGTAGTTCGCTCGCACCACAGGCCGAGCAAATCTTCGCCGGCACCATGAGCTTGATTGCGGTCGGGCTTATCACCTGGATGATCTTCTGGATGGCCGTGCACTCGCGCTCCCTTAAAGGCCATCTACAAGGTGAAGTAGACAAGGCCCTAGAGCGCAGCACCTGGGCCTTAGGGGTGGTGGCATTTGTGGCGGTGGCCCGTGAAGGGCTAGAAACGGCACTATTTGTCTGGGCTGCGGCCCAGTCAAGTTCCACCGCAACGGCTCCATTCATTGGCGCGCTACTTGGCCTTGCGGTGGCAGTGGCCTTGGGGTTCCTGCTCTACCGCGGCGCGGTAAAGGTTGACCTGGGCCGACTATTTAAGTGGACGGGTATCGCTCTAGTCGTGGTGGCCGCTGGGGTGCTCATGTATGCGGTGCACGAACTCCAAGAGGCGGGGGTGCTCCCCGGTGAGGAGTCGCTAGCGTTTGACGTGAGCGGCGCTGTTCCTAAGGACTCCTGGTACGGCTCGTTACTGGCGGCGCTATTTAACTTCCGCGCCGTGACCAGCTGGCTGATGTTGTTCGCCTGGTTCGCTTATGTCATCCCCACGATGGCGATCTTCTTGATGCTGGTGAACCGCAAAACCCCGCAGGCAGCGAAATCGGCAGGCTGATTTAGGGCTTAGAGGTGCGAACACCTAGACTCGGCGGGCCAGCGCGGGGCGTAGCGTAGTGGCTAGCGCGCCTGCTTTGGGAGCAGGAGACCGGGAGTTCGAATCTCCCCGCCCCGACAACCGATTTGCCAACCACGATGGAATGAGCAGCTGTGAAGAGTGACGTCGAGGCTTTGTCGCCTACCAGGGTCAAGTTGACCATCGAAGTCCCCTTCGATGAACTGAAGCCGAGCATGGACATCGCTTACTCGCGTATCGCCAAGCAGGTTAATGTTCCGGGCTTTCGCAAAGGTAAAGTCCCGGCGCGAGTAATTGAGCAGCGGGTCGGCCGCGGCGCCGTGCTCGAAGAGGCAATTAACGACGCGGTGCCGAAGGCGTATGAAGAAGCGCTGCGCGCTAATAACGTCGTCCCGGTTGGCCGCCCAGAAGTTGATGTCACCGCAATCGAAGATGGTCAGAACTTGGCCTTCACCGCAGAGGTTGATGTGCGGCCGGAGTTTGAGCTACCGGATTTCGCTTCACTTCGCGTAGAGGTAGCCGATGCGACGCCGAGCGAAGACGACGTCACGACCCAGGTTGATGCATTGCGCACCCGCTTCGCATCACTTGCGGAAGTTGATCGAGTCTGCGCCGATGGCGATGTGCTGCTTGTTGATATTTCTGGTGCAACCGACCAAGGCGATGAGATTGAAGATCTCTCGGGCACCGCGTTGTCCTATGAACTCGGTACCGATGGCATGCTTCCAGGTTTTGATGATGCAATGCGTGGTGCAGCCAAGGATGAAACGCGCACCTTCGATTTCACTCCCGAAAATGGCGACTGGACTGGCGTGACCTTAACGGTGACCGCGGTGGTCACCTCGGTCCGTGAGCGCGAGTTGCCCGCCCTAGATGACGAATTTGCGCAGCTGGCTTCGGAGTTCGACACTGTGGCCGAGCTACGTGAAGACGTCCGCAACCGATTGGTGCGGATCAAGAAATTTGAACAGGGCGCTGAAGCCCGCGGCAAGTTGCACGAAGTATTGATGGAACAGATCGATATCCCCGTGCCAGATGGAGTTATTGCCGCCGAAGTTTCTGATCATTTCGGCGACGGCCATGAAGCAACCGACGAGCATCGCGCAGAGGTCGAGTCGCAGGCGCGCGCGGGACTAAAGAGCCAGTTCATCCTCGACAAAATTGCTGAAGTCGAAGAAGTATCGGTAGGCGAAACTGAATTGTCGGCCTGGCTAGTGCAGCAGGCCCCGCAATATGGTTTGGCACCGGATGCGTTCGCGCAGGCGCTGGTCGAAGCCGGCCAGGTGCCAATGGCAATTCAGGACATTCGGCGCACCAAGGCGCTGGCTTTGGTGCTCGAACAGGCCACCGTGGTGGATGCTTCGGGTAACCCGGTGGATCTTAAGGCCTTAGCTGCTGAATTAAGGGGCCCACAGATTACCGAAATCCCGGCCCCGGATGCAGCCGACGAGTAATTGCCGGTGCTCCGGCTCGGGTGTTGTTCGGCTGCTGGCGAACTGTTGGCATTTGGGGAAGACCTGACCGGCCGACAAGGTTAAGGTCTGAAGAGACGGATAGTTGATGCGGTCCCATGAAGGAGATGTTTTGAGCCAGATTGAGATGAACAGCCATCGGTTGAATGGCGAGAGGGGCGCAGTAATGCCCGAGTTACGTGGCACCGGCGGCAGCATGACCGGTTTCGGCGACATGCTCGACGAACGGCTACTGCGCGAACGCATCATCTGGCTCGAGGGCGAGGTGCGCGATGAAAACTCTAACCGCATCGCCAAGCAGTTACAGGTGCTCGCAGCAGAGGATCCCGACAAAGACATCACGCTGTACATCAACTCACCCGGTGGCTCAATCACGGCCGGCATGGTTATTTACGACACCATGCAGTTGATTCCAAACGACATCACCACGATTGCCATGGGCTTAGCGGCCTCGATGGGCCAGTTCTTGCTCTGTGCTGGAGCCGCCGGTAAGCGTTACGCGACGCCGAACACGCGCATCATGATGCATCAGCCACTTGGTGGTATCGGTGGCACGGCCAGCGATATCAAGATTCAAGCCGAGCAGATGCTCTTTATCAAGAAGCGCATGGCACAGTTAATTGCCGAGCACAGTGGTCAGACTTTGGAGCAGATCGAGGCCGACTCTGACCGTGACCGCTGGTTTACTCCAGAAGATGCCAAGGTCTACGGCTTAATTGACCACGTATACAGCTCGGCCGCAGACGCCCCACCGGTCAAGACCCGCAAAGTCAAGGGAGAAACCCCGTGAGCCACCTGTTCACACCGCAAAGCCGCTATATCCTCCCTGAGTTTCGGGAGCGTCATGCCAATGGTGAGCGCACCCACAACCCTTACACCAAGTTGTTCGAAGAGCGCATCATCTTCTTGGGTGTGCAGATCGACGACGCTTCAGCCGACGATGTCATGGCCCAGTTGCTGTGCTTAGGGCCGATGAACCCAGACGGCTATTTCAAGTTTAACAAAACCTCCCCCGGTGTTCCCACCACCGCCATGACCGCAATTTACGACACGATGCAATTCGTGAAGCCGCAGATCCAGACGGTATGCCTTGGTCAGGCCGCATCCGCGGCCGCGGTGGTATTGGCTGCCGGCACCCCGGGCAAACGCTTCGCCCTACCGCATGCGCGCATTTTGATCCACCAGCCATACACCGAAGGTGGTGGCCAGGGCTCAGATATTGAGATTCAGGCCAATGAGATCCTGCGTATGCGGCTCGAGATGGAAGGCATGCTCGCTAAGCACAGTGGGCGCACCCCGGAGGAAGTCGCCAAGGACATCGAACGCGACAAGATTCTGACGGCAGCCGATGCCAAGGAGTACGGCATTATTGACGCGGTTATCGCCTCGCGTAAAGCCTGATCAAGCCTAAACAAGCTTGATCAAGCCTGATCAAGCCTAAAGGGCCACTTGAGAGTTAAGTGCGCGCCGATGTCGTGCGAGTACTCCTCCAACAGGGTACGGTCGGAGTAGCCCAGATCCCCGCTGGGTGATTTGGCGTCTGGTCGCCACCAATATGAAGGGAGCCCCGCCATGGCACGTATTGGCGAGAGCGGCGATCTGCTCAAGTGCTCCTTCTGCGGCAAGAGCCAAAAGCAGGTCAAGAAACTAATTGCCGGCCCCGGGGTATATATCTGTGATGAATGTATTGACCTATGCAACGAGATCATCGAGGAAGAACTTCACGAGGCCACTGATTCGCAATTTGGTGAGCTCCCCAAGCCGCGCGAAATCTACGCATTCTTGGATCAGTATGTAATTGGTCAAGATATTGCCAAGAAATCGCTGTCGGTCGCGGTCTACAACCATTACAAGCGGGTACAAGCCGAAACCGGCGATAAGCCCAAGGATGATCAAGTTGAGCTCGCCAAGTCGAATATCTTGCTACTGGGCCCAACGGGCTCGGGCAAGACTTTGTTGGCCCAGACTTTGGCCCGAATGCTAAATGTGCCATTCGCTATCGCTGATGCCACCGCGCTCACCGAGGCGGGCTATGTCGGTGAGGACGTCGAAAACATTCTGCTGAAACTGATTCAGGCAGCCGACTACGACGTCAAAAAAGCTGAGACCGGAATCATCTATATTGACGAAATCGACAAGGTTGCTCGCAAGAGCGAAAACCCTTCGATCACCCGCGATGTTTCAGGTGAAGGCGTGCAGCAGGCACTACTTAAGATTTTGGAAGGCACGACTGCATCGGTGCCACCTCAAGGTGGGCGCAAGCACCCACATCAAGAGTTCATTCAGGTCGATACCACCAATGTGCTGTTCATCGTGGGAGGCGCATTCTCTGGTCTTGATCACATCATTGAACAGCGCCTGGGTAAAAAACGTGTTGGGTTTACTTTCGACATTGTCGATGGCGAGCGGATCGAAGCCACCGACGTCAACCCCGACGACATTTTCTCGCACGTGATGCCCGAGGATCTCTTGAAGTTCGGCATGATCCCCGAGTTCATCGGCCGGTTGCCTGTCTTCACCTCGGTATCCAAACTAGATCGCACTGCATTGGTAGCCGTTCTCACCGAGCCGAAAAATGCGTTGGTTAAGCAATATCAGCGGCTATTTAATCTCGATGGTGTCGAACTTGAATTCGAGCCCGAGGCCCTTGACGAGATTGCCGATCAGGCGTTGCTGCGGGGTACCGGTGCCCGTGGCCTGCGAGCCATCCTCGAAGAAGTCCTGCTGCATGTCATGTATGACGTACCCAGCCGCTCTGATATTGCCAAGGTGGTTATCACCGGTGAGGTCGTGCGCGACAACGTTAATCCGACTTTGGTGCCGCGCGAGGCCCCCCGTCGGGTGCGCGGCGAGAAGTCCGCCTAACCATATTTGAAGGCTTTTGGCAGTATCACATTGTGATACAGTGTGACTCATGACGGAACCTCAAGTATCGGTGCAGCGATCATTTCGCTTATCCTCACGTACTAGCGAGCTCCTAGATTCCTTGTCGCAGCAGTCGAATGAGTCGCGCAATGGGTTGGTAGAACGCTTACTGGGTGAAGCACTTCGAATTGAACCGCATCCCTTGGTGCGATTTCGAACAGGTGCTGCCGGCCGGCACGAACCGTATCTCTCGGGTACGCGGCTGCTGGTCCGGCAGGTGGTGGCGCAACTGCGAGAGGTTAACGGCGATATCGACGAGGTAGCCGCCTACCTAGGCATCGCACCGGGCCTGGTTCGAGCTGCACTTAACTACTACGCGGACTTCGGAGACGAGGTTGATGCTGATGCACGGTGGGCAGTAAGTGTAGAAGTCGAAGAGCACAGTCGTTGGGCACGGCAACAGGCCGCACTCGCGTGAAGCTGGCACTTGACCACCACTACTCACCACTCATTGCTGTGGGTTTGCGCGATAGGGGGCACGATGCTCGCGCCATCTATGAACTTGGGTGGCAGGCCGAAGGCGATGAATCTTTACTAAGGCTATGTAGCTCGGTGGGCAGGTCCTTAATGACGGACAATGTTGCAGATTTCATCATCATCGCTCGCCGCTGGCAAGACGAGGGGCTTTCGCATGCGGGCCTCTTGTTCACCGCCGATAGTGGTTGGCCGCGACATAGAGGAACGATTGGGAGATTCGTTGACGCACTCGACATCCTGATGCAGCAGGACACTACGAGTGGTGCAAATGTCGACCGCACCCATTGGCTCTGATCGGCCGGGTTCGGTTACTGCGGCACGAGTGATTCGAGCAAGGTTTCCACAGGTGGTATTGACACCGCCACCCGAACCACAGCACCTGACAGGTGCATTGATTGGTTGACGTGATTCAGCCAAACTTCCAAAGGGATCACAAAGGCCTTTACTTTTGGGGCTAAATTCTTTACTATTTGGAGGTGGCGGGAACCGTGTCAAGCAAAGGACAGATCACAATCCCGAAGCGTGTACGTGATGCACTCGGGATTGAGCCGGGGGATGCGTTGGAGTTTGAGGTGCGAGGCAACGAATTCATAGGGCGGAAAAAACTCTCACCGGTGGACTGGTCCCAATTCGTTGGCATTCTTGCGGATGGTCGCTCGACGGACGAAATAATGCGTGAGGTGCGACCTGTCCGTGCGTGGGATGAATGATAATCACCGCTATTGACTCAAATATCCTGATTGACATTCTCTTCAATGATCAGGAATTCGCAGCTGATTCAGCTGCTGCTTTGACTTCATCATCTATGCAAGGTGCAGTCGTTATCTGCTCGGTCGTAATCGCCGAAGTCGCTGGATACTTTCCTCATACAGACGAGGCCCAGAAGTTCCTCAGTGGAATTGACGCGGGCATCACTTCACTTGATGCAAAGGGAGCAATTAGCGCCGGCCAAATTTGGCGACACAGGTCGCAGAAAGACAGAACACGGATACTGCCCGATTACATCGTTGCCGCGCACGCCGTTGAGTTCGCCGATCGATTACTCACCCGCGATGCTGGCTTTACTCGCATGAAGGTGCCAGGGCTCGTGGTGATCACTCCTCTTGACGTTCTGCGGGGGGTTTAAGAGCACCACTTTCTAAAAACAACGCCGTGATACAACCGGCGGCCTGGGTGAGTTTGGCCCGCATCGATGCATTGGCGTCGCCACCCGAACCACAGCAGCCGACAGGTGCATTGATTGGTTCACCTGATTCAGCCACACTTTGAACGGGATCCCAAAGGCCTTTACCTTTGAGGTTAGATTCTTTACTATTTGAAGATGGCGGGAACCGTGTCAAGTAAAGGGCAGATCACGATTCCAAAGCATGTCCGCGATGCGCTCGGGATTGAGTCGGGGGGATGCGCTGGAGTTTGAGGTGCGAGGCAACGAATTCGTTGGTCGAAAAAAAGTTCTCACCGAGTCTGGGATTGACTGGGATAGCGTCTATGGAGTCGTTGATTTAGGCGACCTCACCACTGATGACATTATGAGAGAGTTACGACCCGTTCGTGCTTGGGATGATCAATGACAACGACGGCGGTTGACTCCAATATCTTGATCGACATTGTGGACGCTGATCTCCTCTTGACCCGCGACCTTGGCTTTGCTCGCATGAACGTTCCTGGCCTCGTGGTTGTCAGCCCCGATAGCTTGCTGGCCTAGTCCGGTGCGAGCACCGCAGTGACACTTAGTTGATCGCCACTTTCTAGCAGCAACTGCGTTATGCAACCGGCGGCCTTGATGTCCTCGGCGGCAAGTTGCAGGCGGTCGAGTACCTCGCTAGGTGCGGTGATGGTGGCCTGACTGAGCTTGGCTCGCATCGAGACATTGGCATCGCTCTTGGCTTTACGGATACCCGAAATTGCCACGGCTAGATCGTCGAGCAACTTAGGGTCTTGGCCTTGGGATAGTGCCTCAAGAGTGTCACTCGTTGGCCAGGTTGACCTGTGCACAGAGCCCACCTGCCACCAACTCCACACCTCTTCGGTGACAAATGGCATGAACGGTGCGAACAACCCGAGCAAGGTCTTCAGGGTGGTGGCCAACGTGGCCTTGGCCGACTCCGCTTTGGCATCACCTTGTGCACCGTAGGCACGCTCTTTTACTATCTCCACGTAGTCATCGGTGAAGTTCCAGAAAAACGACTCGGTCACTTCAAGGGCTTTGGCGTAGTTGAAGTCATCAAAGGCGGTTGTCGCCTTTTGCACGGTGATTGCCAGGCGCGCGAGCAGCGCTTTATCAACCGGTTCGGTGATGGCGCTGTCATTCGCGGTGGCTTCGAGCATTAGGACGAATTTGCTGGCATTGAGAATCTTTATTGCCAGGCGACGGCCGATCTTCATCTGGCCAACATCAAATGCGGTGTCGGTGCCTGGGCGCCCAGATGCTGCCCAGTAGCGCACTGCATCAGAGGAGTATTCGTCCAGCAAGCCCATTGGCGTGACCACATTGCCCTTGGATTTGCTCATTTTCTTGCGATCTGGATCCAAAATCCAACCTGAAATTGAGGCGTGAGCCCACGGCACGCAATCACTTTCTAGATCGGCTCGCACCACACTGCTAAACAGCCAAGTGCGAATGATCTCGTGGGCTTGGGGGCGCACGTCCATCGGGAATACTCGCTGCCACAGATCTTCATCGCGCTCCCAGCCGCCGGCGATCTGCGGGGTCAATGAACTGGTAGCCCAGGTATCCATGACATCGGGGTCGCCCATGAACCCACCTGGTTCTCCGCGCTGGGCATCGGTGAAACCATCGGGTGCATCGCTACTTGGGTCAATCGGCAGTTGGTCTTCACTCGGGATGATGGGGGTGTCGTAAATGGGGTTACCTGCATCATCAAGGGGATACCAAACTGGTAGCGGCACTCCAAAGAATCGTTGGCGCGAGATCAGCCAGTCACCGTTTAGTCCTTCGACCCAATTTTCATAGCGCACGAGCATGTGAGGTGGATGCCAAATGATGTTTCGTCCGCGCTCAAGTAGTTCGTCGCGAAGAGTTGGGTTGCGTCCACCATTTGCGATGTACCACTGCCTAGTAGTGACAATTTCAAGTGGCTTGTCACCTTTCTCGAAGAACTTGACCGCGTGAGTTATCGGCTTCGGGTCACCAACCATGTCGCCGCTAGTGGTCAAAAGTTGAACGGTGCGCTCCTTGGCGGTGTGGGTGGTAGCGCCGGTGAGGGTCAGGTAATTGCTCATGCCGGTTTCACTGGTGATCCATTCGGGAACATCAGGCAAGATACGGCCGTCCCAGCCAATGATCGGTCGGGTTGGCAGTTGAAGCTCGCGCCACCAGATGACGTCGGTCAGGTCACCAAAGGTGCAGATCATCGCGATGCCAGAACCCTTTTCGGGGTCAGCGAGGTGATGCGCAACTATCGGCACTTCTACGCCAAAGAGTGGGGTGGTGACGGTAGTGCCGAAAAGTGGTTGGTAACGCTCATCATCTGGGTTAGCGACCAGCGCGACGCACGCGGCTATTAACTCGGGTCGGGTTGTTTCGATGAAGACTTTGTCATCTGGGTTCGAAGCCCTACGGAACCCGATTCGATGGTAGGCGCCTGGGCGCTCGCGGTCTTCAAGTTCAGCTTGGGCAACAGCGGTGCGAAAGGTGACATCCCACAGAGTCGGTGCCTCGGACTGGTAAGCCTCACCGCGTTTTAGGTTGCGCAGAAACGCAAGTTGGCTAACCCGCTGGGCGTTAGCATCAATTGTTTGGTAGGTCTGGCTCCAGTCAATGGAAAGCCCCATGCGACGCCAGAGTTCTTCGAATACGACTTCATCCTCGACCGTTAACTTTTCACAAAGTTCGACGAAGTTTCTGCGCGAGATCGGCACCTGCTGTTTGGCATCAGGTTCGGCCGGGGGGATGAACGCCGGATCGTAAGGCAAACTCGGATCGCACCGCACCCCGAAGTAGTTCTGCACCCGGCGTTCGGTCGGTAACCCGTTGTCGTCCCAGCCCATCGGGTAGAAGACCTCAAGGCCGCGCATGCGCTGGTACCTGGCAATGCAGTCGGTATGGGTATACGAAAAGACATGCCCGACATGGAGTGAGCCGCTAACCGTTGGTGGGGGAGTATCAATGGAGAAGACTTGCTCACGGGTTTTGGTGCGATCAAAGCGATAGGTGCCCTGCTCCTCCCAGACTCCCGCCCACTTTGCCTCGATGCCCTCGATACTGGGCTGCTCGGGCAACTGGGGCTTTGGTGCGGAAGTGCTCATGGTTGGCAATGGTATTGAGTCGCGCTGCCGCAGTGCTTAATCGGTCTCCGACCGGTTGGTTATCCACAGGTAAAATCGACCCAATTGCCTTGAACTACCTAAGGTGTATCTCGACGAGCGCGACGACATCGCGCCACACCTACAATCAGCGATGTGTTAAGTGATCAAGATGCCGACTCAAGGCTGCCGGCTTTATTTGCGGATCTAACCTCTAGGTGGCCTGAGAACCGCATTGAACCTTCCTTGACTCGAATCGCCTCTGTTGTCGAACTACTTGGCGACCCGCAACGCACGTATCCGGTCATACATGTCACGGGTACCAATGGTAAGACTTCAACCGCACGCATGATCGAAGCTCTGCTTCGAGCTTTGGGCCTTCGAACAGGCCTGTTTACCTCACCACATTTACTTGATCCACGTGAACGCATCTGCTTCGACGGCCAGCCGATCTCAGCCGGGCGTTTCCTGCGCACCTGGGATGACATCGGGCCATTCGTTGAATTAGTTGATGCCCGCTCGGTTGCCGATGGTGGTATCCCGCTTTCGTTTTTCGAAGTCATGACCGCCATGGCCTATGCGGCATTCGCTGATGCGCCGGTTGATGTTGCGATCGTTGAAGTCGGCATGGGTGGTGCGTGGGATGCCACCAATGTCGCAGACGGCATGGTCGCGGTTGTTACTCCAATTGATATTGATCACGTCGAATATCTCGGTGAAACAATTGCGCTGATAGCTCGCGAGAAGGCCGGCATCATCAAGGCCGATGCCTTCGCGGTACTCGCCCGGCAAGAACTACCTGCTGCCGAGGCTTTGCTGGCGCGCAGCGTCGAAATGAATGCGACAGTCGCCCGGGAGGGCTTGGAGTTCGGGGTCTTGGGTCGTGGGGTAGCGGTCGGCGGCCAGGTACTTACTTTGAAGGGTTTGCGGTCGGAGTACGAGGATATTTTCTTGCCATTGTTTGGCGAGCATCAGGCGGACAATGCCGCGGTTGCCCTTGCCGCGGTCGAAGCATTTATTGGTGGGGGTAACGAAGAATTAGATGTGGAAATTGTTCGTGAGGGTTTTGCTCTAGTTACCTCGCCGGGTCGCCTTGAAATTATCCGCCGCAACCCAGCGGTAATTTTGGATGCGGCTCATAACCCACACGGTGCGCGGGCGTTGGCGAATGCCATTGCTGATTCATTTGATTTCGCTCAACTATTCGCCGTGGTGGGGGTGATGATCGACAAAGATGCAGCTGGCTTCCTGGCCGCACTAGAGCCTGTGGTTGATCGGGTCATCGTCACCGAGTCAACATCGGGGCGTGCGATGCCAGCCGGAACACTGACAGAAATTGCGATCTCAATATTTGGCGCCGACCGAGTCTGGACCGAGCCGGCGCTGCTCGCCGCGGTGGATAGAGCCTTTGCCCTTGCCGAGGAGTCCGGTGAGTTCGGGGGAGTTGGAGTGCTAATAACCGGTTCGGTTGCTCTTGTCGGCGATGCTAAACGAATGTATTCGGGGATTTAAGCCAATGAAGGTGTTGTGTTCTGCGGTACTCGCGATCGAGGCCCTAATTGTGCTGCTTGCCATACCGGTGGCGGCAACCAACGGATCGGTAGCCAACCCTGGGTGGGCCATCGGTATCGGAATAGGGCTTGCGGTGCTGTTAGTACTGGCCATCGGAACTTTGCGTCGCCCGTGGGGAGTGGGCTTTGGCTGGGTAATGCAGGTTGCGGTCTTGGCCCTAGGGCTACTTGTCCCACTGATGTTCATAGTGGGCGCAATATTCACAATCCTTTGGTTCTTTGCCGTGCGCAATGGTCGCCGGGTTGATGCCCTGCGCGCCGAACGCGCTGAAGGCCCCGATGAGGTGGCTGGGTAGAGTTTCGTTCGCACCAGTGAGTTCCCATGCCCATCTGTCGTATATATAGGGAGTTAAACCCATGTCTGAGCGCACCCTCGTCCTGATCAAGCCCGATGGCGTGGCCCGCGGCCTGGTCGGTGAAGTCCTCGGGCGTATCGAGCGCAAAGGCTTCAAGATTTTAGCCCTCGAAATGCGCACTTTGACGGCGGCGGTCGCCCAGGAGCATTACGGCGAGCATGCCGATAAGCCGTTCTTCGCCGACCTAGTCGAGTTCATCACCAGCGCACCCCTTGTTGCAGCTGTGATCGAAGGCCCGGCGGCCATTTTGTCTTGGCGCGCGATGATGGGCGCTACTAATCCCGCCAACTCTGCTCCGGGCACCATTCGCGGTGATTTGGCGACCGAAACCCAGCTAAATGTGACGCATGGCTCGGATTCGCCGGAGTCCGCAGCCCGCGAGATCGAACTCTTCTTTCCGGGTTTGTAGTCGGTGTTGCCCGTGGCGGTAGTTGGAGCGGTCGGTGTCAGTGCCGGTGGTGTGATCGCCGCTGGTTCTCGCGGTCCGACTTTGGTGCCCTGGCCGGCAAAAGTACGCACCGCCTTTCCGATTGTTGTTGGTGGCCTGACGTGCGCAGCAGTGGCACTACCTGTTGGGCTTGGCACAGCATTGGTAGCTGCGGCGATTGGTCGCGGCCGCTGGCCGGTTAAGTCTGTTGCCACCGGTCTTGGGGTATTTGGCATCGCGGTGGTTGCCGGGGTGGTGGGCCGCGGGCTGGTTGAGCAAAAACTAACTCCGAATGGACGTGACCTGGACCCAGCTTATGCGCAGCCACCACTTAACCCATCGGTCTCAGGCAGCGCCGAGTCGGCGGTGACCATGGCTGAACTCGGTCGCGAGGGCGCCCGGTTTGTTGGTTCAGTTACCGGCGCTGATGACATCCGTGAAGTCACTGGTTTGGATCCGGTGGCCGATCCGGTGCGTGTTTTCGTCGGGGTCGATGCAGCGACCACGGTTGAGCAGCGCGTAGGCCTAGCGATGTCAGAGTTGCGCCGCACCGGTGCATTCGATCGAAGCAACCTACTTATTCAGGCGCCCGCTGGCACCGGATTCGCGAACTCAACGCCGGTCGACATTCTTGAGATTCTCACGCGCGGTGACAGCGCGTCGGTGGCGATCGGTTATGGCCTACTCCCGTCTTTTTTGTCCCTTGGCAAAGTCGCAATCGCTGCGCAGGCCCAAAAGCTGTTACTTGACTCAATCCGCGATGAACTGGCCACGCGCACCAAGCGCCCGCGCCTATTGCTATATGGCGAGAGTCTTGGTGCGAAGGTGCAAGAGGCGGCTCTATCAGCTGGGCCAATAGATCTTGATCACTACGACATCGCTGCGGCACTTTGGGTTGGCACGCCCGGCGGCAAGGCGGCCGATGGGTTTCACGCGTTGTGCAGTCAGGAGTCGATCACAGTTGATCGACCTGAAGAAATCCCAGCGGTGCTGCCTGCTCCGCGACCCCGCGTGTGGTTCTTGGAGCACGATGGCGATCCGGTGGTGCGCTTTCGCCCCGCATTGATCACCAAACGCCCAGCTTGGCTGCCACCTGATGGCACCCGCGGGCGCAATATCCCCGAGTCAATGACCTGGCGGCCGGCAATTACCTTTTTTCAGAGTTTCGTTGACACTATGTTCGCAACGAACGTCAAACCTGGTGATTTCCAAAGCTTGGGCCACGATTACCGGGCCGACCTAGGCGCTGTGGCCACCGCGGCGTATGACCTACCGGCCGATTCGGTTACTGCAGCTCGGTTGGAAGCCCATCTGCGGGTGCTGGAAACGGCCAAGGCAGAACTAATTGCGCAAACCGGTAAAGGTGCCCAGTAAACCGGACATTTCGGACGCGAATGGGGTTCGTCGTAAGATTAAGGCGGTACCTTGCATACCCATTAGCCGTTCATGATCTCGACAGGAAGGCGGACACTTCCCCGTGGCTTCGTCATCATCCTTCGTCGGGCGCGATATGGCCGTCGACCTAGGTACCGCCAACACCCTCGTTTATGTTCGGGGGCGCGGCATTGTCTTGAACGAGCCATCGGTGGTGGCCATCAATATCAACACCGGCGGCATCTTGGCGGTTGGCTCTGAAGCCAAGCGCATGATCGGGCGCACGCCCGGCAACATCATCGCTATCCGCCCGCTCAAGGACGGCGTCATCGCCGACTTCGACACGACCGAGCGGATGCTCCGCTACTTCATTCAAAAAGTACATAAGCGTCGGCACCTGGCCAAACCGCGCCTGATTATTTGTGTGCCATCGGGCATCACCGGCGTTGAACAACGCGCCGTTAAGGATGCTGGCTATGCAGCAGGTGCTCGCAAGGTTTTCATTATTGAAGAGCCGATGGCCGCTGCGATTGGTGCGAATTTGCCGGTGCATGAGCCCACCGGCAACATGGTTGTCGATATCGGTGGAGGTACTTCTGAAGTCGCCGTTATTTCACTCGGTGGCATCGTTACGAGTTTGTCTATTCGCGTTGGCGGTGATGAGCTTGACAACTCGATCATTGCGTTCGTGAAGAAGGAGTATTCCTTGATGCTCGGCGAACGCACCGCCGAGGAGATCAAAATGGCGATCGGGTCGGCTTTCCCGCTGCCCGATGAGCCACAGGCTGAGATCCGTGGCCGCGATCTGGTCAGTGGCCTACCTCGCACCATCGTGGTGACCGCTGAAGAGATCCGTCGGGCGATGGACGAACCAGTGCACGCAATCATCGACTCGGTAAAGGCCACCTTGGATCGCACCCCGCCCGAGCTATCCGGCGACATCATGGATCGCGGTATTGTCTTAACCGGAGGAGGCGCGTTACTTCGCGGGCTCGACGAGCGTTTGCGTCACGAAACCGGGATGCCGATTATCATCGCCGACCGCCCACTCGAATGTGTTGCACTCGGCTCAGGTAAGTGCGTCGAGGAATTCGATGCACTACAGCAGGTGCTGATCGCCGAGCCGCGACGGTAAATCGGTTAATGCACCTAACCGGTGCTAAACCGTGAAACCCAAGTCATGCTGAATCAACGCACCCGCATCATTCTCGCGCTATTAGTCATCATTGCCCTGACATTTGCTATCTTGGATTTGCGCGGGGGTAAAGGCCCGTTTTCTAGTGTGCGCTCGGTCGTGAGTAGTACATTTGGCGGAGTTCAGGTTGCCGCTTCGGTAATCGTTTCGCCAATTATCGGTGTCGGTAGTTGGTGGGGCACTTGGGGTGACCAGCGGGCACGCGTCGCCGAACTCGAATCGGAAAATGCGACCCTGCAAGATGCCCTAGTTCGCTCTGCTGAAGATCGCGCCCGCGCTGATGCCCTCGATCAGCTTTTGCGGGTAGCCGGTGTTGGCCGATACCGCATCGTGCCGGCTGAAGTCATCGCCGTTGAACCTGCTCAGGATTTTTCTTGGACAGTGACAATTGATGCTGGGCGCGAGGACGGACTCCTGGCTGATATGACAGTGATAAATGGGCAGGGCCTGATAGGTCGCATCCTCAGCACCACGAAAACCACCGCCACAGTTGTGCTAATTGTCGATGCTTCCTCCGCGGTTGGCGCCCGCGTTGCCGGTACTGAAGAGATCGGCATTTTGTCAGGCACCGGCCGTCAAGACTCACTTGAATTTCAAACCCTCGATCCGCTCGCGTCGCTTAAGTCTGGGCAGGCACTGGTAACTTTCGGCTCGCGAAGTGGGCGGCCTTACGCGCCCGGTATTCCAATCGGTGAAGTCGTCGAGGTTAGCGGTACGGCGGGGCAACTAAGTCGCATCGCCACCGTTCGACCATTTGCCGATGTGTCTCAATTATCGATCGTGGGGGTGGTGATTCGTCCACCGCGTGAAGACCCTCGTGATTCGGTCTTGCCATCGCCGCCTGCCACAACTACCGATGCGTCAGCCCTGGCTTCGCCGTCTCCAAGTGGTGTCGACGACGGTGCGAGCCCTGCCCCAACCGCGAGCAACAAGCCGAAAAAGGAAAAGGCTGCGAAACCGGTGCCATCACCGACACCCTCTGCTGGCACATCAGCAAGTAGTGAAAGTAACTAAGGATGTGGATTCGGCAGACGGTGATCTGCGCAAGTGTCATCGTGCTCGCGGTAATGCTGCAGCTAACTTTGCTATCGCGGCTCGGCTTGCCCGGAGCTACCCCGGATCTAGTAGTGGTTTGCGTGGTGGCGCTGGCCTTGGCATATGGGCCGCTCACCGGTGCGGTTGTTGGCTTTGCGGCCGGACTAGTCCTAGGTTTCACCCCGCCGGCTGGTGGGGTAATTGGAATCCAAGCGCTGATCTTTTTGGTAATCGGGTTCTTGACCGGTGCTGTTATCGACCCGCGTGATCGCACAGTCCCCGTGTTGATGGGTCTGGTTGGACTTAGCACTGGTGCGGCGACCTTGGCCTATGCGGTACTTATTGCGGGTTTTGGCGGTAAGCAGGTGGCTTGGGATGCGGTGCCAGCCTTGGTGCTGACCAGCAGTCTTTATGGGCTGATCTTGGCCCCGGTGGTGGTTCCAACGATTTCTTGGTTGGTGCGAAGAGTTACTCCGGAGATTGCCATCTAGGCGAGAATTGGGAACCCTAAACCGGTGGGAACCGTCATAACTTCAGAGCTGCCCCATGTTTATCTTGACCGCAAGTCGATTTCAACGGCATTGAGACTGGAAGGAGGCCCGCGTGGGTGAACGATCGAATCTGCGACTGGTCATCCTCAGTGTTCTCGTAGTCTCGTTAATGGCGACTTTGCTGGTACGGCTGTTCTATCTTCAAGTGGTAACCGGCGAGAGTTACCGGGAGGCTGCGCAGAGCAATACGGTGCGTGAGGTGGTGACACCGGCGGTACGAGGGTTGATTTTAGATCAGGCGGGCCGACCACTTGTTGCCAATCGCACCTCGCTGGTGGTTACCGTTGACCGGGTGACGTTACAGCGTGAAGTCGATGACGGCGCTGCTGTGATAGCGCGACTTGCACAAATTCTTGATGTCCCTGCAGCAAGTATTAGCGATCGACTTCTGACCTGTGGTGCCGACGGTGCCAAGCCGCCGCCGGTTTGTTGGAACGGGTCTCCTTATCAGCCCATCCCAATTGCTCGTGATGTCGATGCCCAAACCGCACTGTCGATTATGGAAAGTCGGGTTAATTTCCCTGGGGTAACCGCAGGCCTCGAAGCTATCCGCACGTATCCGGCACCATTTGATGTCAACGCTGCCCATCTGCTTGGTTACCTCGGGCCGGTAGGCGAAGATGCGTTGACTCTGCAAGGTGACTCGACCGCGTATGACCGACTGCGCCGCACCGATGTGGTGGGGCGTTCTGGCCTTGAATCAACCTATGACGAAGCTATCCGCGGTAAGCCGGCGGTCACTACCCTTGAAGTCGATACCTCGGGGCGCATTACTAAGACTTTGGACGAGAAGCCGGCGATCGCTGGCGATTACATCGTCTCCACAATCGATGCCCGACTGCAAAATGTTGTTGAACAGCAATTAGTTGCAGCAGTTCAACGGGCCCAATCCCAAGGTCTTCCGGGGGATTCCGGCGCCGCCGTGGTTGTTGATGTGCGCAATGGGCACATCTTGGCTATGGCGAGTTACCCAACTTATGACCCATCAATTTGGGTCGGCGGTGTTACCGCGAAGCAATACCAAGACCTGATGGATAGTGATGCTTTGTCATCCAATGCAATCCAAGGTTTATTCGCCCCGGGATCAACTTACAAGGTGATCAGCACGGCTGCTGCTGCGCGCGCGGGATTTAGTTTATATAGCAAGTATCAATGCCCTAATCAGGTGAAACTTGGCACGCAAACGTTCCGCAATTTCGAATCCGCGGGTTACGGCCCCATAACTTTGAAACGGGCAATTGAGGTTTCGTGTAACACGGTCTTCTATGGCATCGCGGACAAAATGTGGGCCGATGCGGGTGGCAATGATGCCAACAGAAATTCGGCCGACCCAATTGCCGAAACGGCAAAGATGTTCGGGCTAAATGAGAAAACAGGTATCGACTTACCTGGCGAGGCCACCGGTCGGGTATCGAGTCGCACCTTCAAAGTCGCCAACTGGGAACAAAAGCGTGACACCTGGTGCGCCAACGCCGTTTCGGGTTATCCCGAGACCCGTAAAACCAACCCTGAGCAGGCTGATTACTTCACCGCACTTGATCGTGAAAACTGCGCCGATGGGTTTCGGTGGCGCGAGGGCGATGCCTTGAACGCGGCAATTGGCCAAGGAGACACAGCGGTTACCCCACTGCAGATGGCTATGGCCTACTCGGCAATTGCCAACGGCGGCACCCTGTATCAACCGCAGATGGTGAAGGCGATCATTGGCGCTGATGGTCAGGTGGTTGATGAGATCGCCCCGGTGGTGACCGATCGCGTTGATGTTTCGCGAACCGCGATTAGCTTCATCACCTCGGCATTAAGGGGCGTAACGACCGATGGTTCAGGCAAGACACCCTTTGCTGGATTCCCGCTGGATCAAATCCCGATTGCTTCCAAGACCGGTTCGGCTCAGGTCACCGGTAGTAAGGTTTCGACGTCCTGGTTCGCGTCCTTCGCCCCAGCCAACAAGCCTAGGTATGCGGTGGTCATGATGGTGACCCAAGGTGGCACCGGCTCCAAGACATCTGGCCCAAGTGTGCGCAAGATTTACGAAGAGCTTTTCGGCGTGAAAGGCACTTCAGTTAACCCAGCCGAAAGCGTGCTGATCGGTGGCGCTCCATTAAAGAAGTTGCCAACGGTGCGTCCCGACGGCACCCCGGTCGCACCGCGAGGCAAGATGTCAGGGTTGAGTTCGGCAACCGGAGGGGGCGGCTAATGAGTTCATTCTCGGCGACCGACTCAATGTCACGACCACCGTCAGCGCAGCGTTCGCGCGGGAGCGCGTATTGGCGTGATCTGGACTGGGTTTTACTGGTCGCGGCGTTTGGTATCACGATTTTTGGTTCGGTGTTGGTTTGGTCTGCCAGCCGAGCCGATATGGCGTCAGAAAATGACCCACAGTCATATTTGAAGCGCCACCTAATAAATGTGGTGGTCGCAATGGTCTTGGGGTTCTTCGCATCACGACTTGACTACCGCTGGCTGCGGGCGTACACGCCGATTATTTACATCGGTTCGGTATTATTACTGCTGGTTGTTTTCATTCCGGGGTTAGGGACCTCAATAGCTGGTGCGCGAGCTTGGATTGATTTGCCCGGCGGGTTCACTATCCAGCCATCAGAGTTCGCCAAGATCGCAATCATCATCATGATGGCGGCGATTCTTGCCGAGAAGCGAGATTTCGAAAGTGAGCCGCACGATCGTGATGTGCTCATGTCAGTCGGTGTTGCGGTGTTACCAATCCTAATTATCTTGGTGCAAAACGATACCGGAACCGTGCTGATCTTGGGATCGGTAGCGCTTTCAATCATCGCGGTGTCAGGTGCGCGGCGGCGCTGGCTTATCGGTTTGATTGGCGGCGCGATCATCGGCATCTTGCTCGCCGTGCAATTGGGACTGTTGCAGTCATATCAAGTTTCGCGACTGACTTCATTCCTGAACCCCACGGGCGCGCCGGGAGGGGCGACCTATAACGCCACCCAGGCCCGTATTGCTGTCGGCGGCGGCGGCTGGACAGGTTATGGCCTTTTTGAGGGCCCGCAGACCCAGGGTAAATTCGTGCCGGTTAATGAGAGTGATTTCATTTTCACCGTCGTTGGCGAAGAACTCGGCTTCGCTGGATCGGCATTATTGATTCTTCTTATTTGTGTGATTTTGTGGCGAGCCATTCGCGTCGCTCAGAAAGCCGACGACCTTTATGGCCGCCTCATTGCCACCGGAGTAGTCGCTTGGTTGGCATTTCAGACTTTCGAGAATATCGGTATGACATTGGGCATCATGCCAATTACGGGTATCCCATTGCCATTGGTATCTGCGGGAGGTACCTCGATGATGTCGACTTGGATCGCCATCGGACTCCTTGAAAATGTGCGCCTGCACTCAGCTCGAACCTCACTAACTTAGTACCCTTAACCACTCAAAAAAGCCTAAGCGATGTGCGCGAAAGGCTTGCGGCGCTACCGGCCACAGCGGGGCACACAGCAGGATATGGGCTCGGCGGGTACCCTTACGCCCATGACGGTTTCAGATTTAGTTAGACGAGGGGTTTCTGTCTTCGATCAACTCGAGTTGCTACTACCCCTGGTCAACAAGCCGATCCAGTATGTCGGCGGTGAGCTAAATGCCACCTTGAAGAATTGGGACGACGTTCAGGTGCGCTGGGTCCTTATGTACCCGGATGCCTATGAGGTTGGTGCACCGAATCAAGGCGTGCAGATTCTGTACGAAGTAATTAACGAGCGAGATGATGCACTTGCCGAGCGCACGTATGCGATTTGGCCAGACCTCGAGGCGCTGATGCGCGAGGCCAACGTGCCGCAATTCACGGTCGATGGCCACCGGCCGGTCGGAGATTTTGACATTTTCGGGTTGTCATTCTCGACCGAGCTGGGCTACACGAACATGCTCAGTGCCTTGTCACTTGCTAATATCCCGCTGCTCGCGGCTGATCGCGATGACTCGCACCCGATAGTTGGCGCGGGCGGCCATGCGGCCTTTAATCCAGAGCCGATTGCGGACTTCATCGATGCCGCGGTACTTGGTGATGGTGAAGAGGCCGTACTTCTCATTACCGATATCACCCGCGACTGGAAGCAGGCGGGCTGCCCAGGGGGGCGCGCAGGTTTACTCTTTGAACTTGCCAAGACCGGTGTTATTTATGTCCCGGCCCTTTACGAGGTCGACTACTTGGAAGATGGGCGGATCCAGCGGGTAACGCCAACCGCACCCGAGGTGCCATGGCGGGTCCGCAAACACACCTTGATGGATCTTGATAGTTGGCCGTATCCCAAACAACCGCTGGTTCCCCTGGCTGAGACCGTGCACGAGCGAATGAGCGTTGAGATTTTTCGAGGCTGCACACGAGGGTGTCGCTTCTGCCAGGCCGGGATGATCACCCGCCCGGTACGCGAACGCAGTATTACCGGGATTGCAGCAATGGTCGAAAACGGCCTGAAGAAGACCGGGTACGAGGAAGTCGGATTGCTTTCACTGTCGAGTGCTGACCATTCAGAGATCGGTGATATCGCACGAAATCTCGCCGATCGGTATGAAGGATCACAGACTTCGCTCTCGCTGCCCAGCACTCGTGTTGATGCATTCAATGTTGAATTAGCAAATGAACTATCGCGCAATGGTCGGCGCAGCGGCCTAACTTTTGCCCCAGAGGGCGGCAGTGAGCGGATGCGCAAGGTAATCAATAAGCAGGTAACCGAAGAGGATTTAATTCGCACGGTGACAACCGCTTATTCGGCGGGTTGGCGGCAGGTGAAACTGTATTTCATGTGCGGGTTACCAACCGAAACTGATGAGGATGTACTGCAGATAGCCCAACTAGCCCGCGATGTGATCAAAGCCGGGCGTGAAGCAACCGGCTCCCGTGATATCAAATGCACAGTATCTATTGGTGGGTTCGTGCCCAAGCCGCACACACCATTTCAGTGGGCCGCGCAACTAGATCACGAGACGACAGACTCGCGTTTAGCAAAGCTTCGTGATGCTATTCGCTCAGATCGCAATTACGGAAAGGCAATCGGCATTCGCTATCACGATGGCAAGCCGGGCATTGTCGAAGGCTTATTGTCACGCGGTGATCGACGGGTGGGTGCGGTAATTCTCGCGGCCTGGGAAGACGGTGCCAGATTTGACGGATGGAGCGAGCATTTCTCCTATGACCGCTGGATGGGTGCGGCTGAGCGAGCTCTTGCGGGTCAGGTCGTCGACGTCAATTGGTACACCACCCGTGAGCGCATGAAAACCGAAGTTCTCCCTTGGGATCACTTAGATTCTGGGCTTGACTCTGAGTGGTTGTGGGAAGACTGGCAGGCGGCACTTGCTGAAGTAGCAATTGATGATTGCCGCTGGACCCCTTGCTTTGACTGTGGTGTTTGCGATCAAATGGACACCGAAATTCAGGTGGGTCCTACCGGGGTAACTGATTTACCAATGCCTAAGGTGCCTGATCACGCGCCGGTCGCCGAACGCAACGCGCAATTGCCTAACTGAGATGGCTCGACAAGCTCCGGTTCGCGATGTCGCGCCAACCGTGCAGCGCCTGCGGCTGCGATACGCCAAGCGCGGTCGTTTGAGATTTTCCAGCCACCGCGATTTTCAGCGGGCCCTGGAGCGGGCGCTGCGTCGGGCTGAAATCCCGATGGCATTTAGTGCCGGTTTCTCCCCGCATCCCAAAGTCTCGTACGCCAACTCGGCGCCTACCGGGGTGGCGAGTGAAGCCGAATATGTCGAAATCGGGGTCACCGAGCGCTGCGACCCGGCTGCGGTGCGTGCTGCTCTAGACGAGGCCCTGCCCCCGGGCCTAGACATCGTGGAGGTGGTGGAGGCCAATACCCCGGATTTCGTCCAGCGCCTCGAAGCTAGTATTTGGCAAATTGAGCTCCCCGGGCTGGGGGTCGCCGAAGTCGAGATTGCGGCCCAAAAACTAATGGGTCAGGGCGAAGTGATGGTTGAGCGCCTCACGAAAAATGGGGTTCGCACCTTTGACGCCCGGGGGCCGGTGGTCTTGCTCGTAGTTGAATCTGGGCCGGAGTGTGCAATACTGCGGGCGGTAGTGCGGCATGCCACACCGTCAGTAAGACCCGACGATGTTCTTACTGCACTACGGCAGGTTGCGGACCTCGTGCCGCCAGCGCCCCCAAGGGTGACTCGGCTGGCACAGGGGCCGCTCGACCCAGTCGGTGCGACCGTGGGAGATCCATTTACCCCTGACCGCGCGCCGCTGGCCGCCGCTAAGACTTGATGGGCGATCGGTAACGAGCGCTCACCCGACACTCGTCAACACCGGGAAACCGGTGCTTGGCCCCTAAAGGAGTACGACCCAATGGTCGATAAAACTGAACTCATCACCGCACCAGCCCCCCGCCGGCGTGCAGCTAGCCGTCCGGCCGGACCACCTGCGGCAACTATTGAAGCCGGTGTCGAGAAGCCGGCGAAGAAAACCGCCAAGAAAGCGATAGCCGAGAAATCCGCAGTTGAGAAACCGGTGAAGAAGGCGGCCAAGAAAGCCACCAAGAAGTTAGCCGAGGCCACCAAAGCAACCCCGGCCTCGAAAAGCAAAGCACCGAGTGCGGCCTTTATTGCGCCGTTGTTCCAGGCGGCTGAGCCGGCCCCGGTGCCGCGTGCCGCGGTGCGCAAGCGGGCGACTAGCAAGTCGGCGAGCGCCGATGCACCGAGCGCCGATGCACCGGCCGCACCAGTTAGTTCAACCACCGACTCTGGTGCCGCGGTGGCCGGGGAGTCCGATGACGAAGCGCGTCGCCGTCGCCGTCGCCGTGGGGGCCGTGGGCGCCGCCGCCGCCCTGAAGATTCAGAGTCAGGGGTCGAGGCGAGTGCCGATACTTCTGATACTCAAGGTGAAGCCGGCGATGAGCCAGATGACGATGAGGATTCGGAGAATTCGGCAACAACGCGCCGCCGCCGCCGCCGTCGCCGGGGCAGTGAATCTGATGTCGAACCATCACCGGATGATCCACCCAACACCGTTGTCAAAGTGCGTACTCCACGTACGAGCGCGAAAAAAGATGACGCGAGTTCAATGCGTGGCTCAACGCGGCTAGAAGCCAAGAAGATGCGCCGCCGCGAAGGCCGTGAGGCCGGGCGCCGCCGCGCACCGATTTTGACCGAGGCTGAGTTCTTAGCCCGCCGTGAATCAGTTGATCGGGTGATGGCGGTTAGGCAGATTGGCGACCGCACTCAAATCGCGGTACTTGAAGATGGAGTGCTAGTAGAGCATTACGTCACGCGCGGAAGTTCTTCCTCACTTGTTGGAAACGTTTATTTAGGGCGAGTCCAAAATGTGTTGCCGAGCATGGAAGCAGCATTCGTTGACATTGGCCGCGGGCGCAACGCGGTGCTTTATGCCGGTGAAGTGAACTGGGATGCCGCTGGACTTGATGGACAGCCCAAGCGCATTGAATTCGCACTGAAATCAGGTGACACGATCTTGGTGCAGGTAACCAAAGATCCGGTTGGGCAAAAGGGTGCTCGCCTGACCAGCCAGATCTCACTCCCAGGCCGGTACTTGGTTTATGTGCCCGACGGTTCGATGACCGGCATCAGCCGTAAGTTACCTGATACCGAGCGGTCCCGACTGAAGAACATTCTTAAACGCGTCATTCCAGAAGAAGCTAGTGTCATTGTTCGCACCGCTGCTGAAGGCGCACCCGAGGAGGCCCTTGAGCAGGACATCACGCGCCTGAAGGCACAGTCGGAGGCAATTGCCGAGGCGGTTAAGACCGCATCCCCACCCACCCTGCTTCATGGTGAGCCTGATCTGGCCATCAAAGTTGTGCGCGACGTCTTCAACGAAGATGTCAACAAGTTGGTTGTCTCAGGTGATACCGCGTGGGAGGCCGTGACCACCTACATAAATGGGATTGCGCCTGATCTTGTCGACCGCCTCCAGCATTGGGTTTCGAATAAAGATCTCTTCGACGAGTACCGGGTCGATGAGCAACTGGCGAAGGCACTCGATCGCAAGGTGTTCTTGCCATCGGGTGGTTCACTGGTGATTGACCGCACCGAAGCCATGACGGTGGTTGACGTAAACACCGGCAAGTTTATTGGCCAAGGCGGTAACCTCGAACAAACTGTCACGAGTAATAACTTGGAGGCGGCCGAAGAGATCGTCCGCCAGCTTCGCCTGCGCGATGTAGGTGGCATCATCGTCATCGACTTCATCGACATGGTGCTCGAAGCAAATCGTGATTTGGTGCTGCGCCGGTTAGTTGAGTCCTTGGGCCGTGACCGCACTAAGCACCAAGTTGCCGAAGTCACCTCGCTCGGCCTGGTGCAGATGACCCGTAAGCGCATCGGCTCGGGGCTTATTGAGTCCTTCTCGACCCCCTGTGATGCCTGTGCCGGCCGGGGCATTCGGATCTCAATGCATCCGGTTGACAACGGCAATGGGGCAGACCACGGCCATGACCACGAGATCTCGCCCAAGAACCGGCGGCCGGCGAATGCGGTGGATCCAGCCGATGTGGCCGCTCGCGCCTATGAGCGCGCCGATGAGCAGGCCGGCGAACTGGCCGACGAAATCGTCGTTGACGCTGAAACCGTGCTCGAATCTGGGCTCGTGGCCACCCCGGAGGAGCTCGAAACAGCCCTTCCGGAGGAGGCGGTTTGACCACATGAGGGTGCTATCCGTACCCTTAGCCCCGGGCGGCTCAAAGGCTGCCACCTCGCGGGGCTAGATCCCGGGATTTGACTTACAGGTAGGAGTTTGTGGTGTACGCGATCGTGCGCGCTGGCGGCCGGCAAGAAAAGGTCGCGGTTGGCGATGTTGTGGTGCTCGACCGGCAGGCCGGTGAGCCAGGAAACTCCCTGACGCTGCCCGCCCTCTTGGTTGTTGATGGTGGCACTGTCACCAGCGATGCCGCTACATTGGCGAAGGTAACTGTTACGGCGGAGATCGTAGATCATCACCGCGGGCCCAAGATTGACATCCTCAAGTTCAAGAACAAGACCGGCTACCGTCGCCGTCAAGGTCATCGTCAGGACCTCACCGCGGTCAAGGTCATCGACATCAAAACCGGGAAGTGAACTAATGGCACATAAGAAAGGTGCATCGAGCACCCGCAACGGTCGCGACAGCAACGCCCAGCGCCTAGGCGTTAAGCGTTTCGGTGGCCAAGATGTCAATGCCGGCGAGATCATCGTGCGTCAGCGCGGTACCCACTTTCATCCCGGTAAAAACGTGGGTCGCGGCAAGGATGACACGTTGTTCGCCCTAGCAGCCGGCACCGTCGAATTCGGAGTGGCCCGTGGCCGCCGCGTCGTCAATATCCTCGCAGGAGCGTAATCCAGCAGTAAGCGTTCAAGCTTTGCGCAGTTATTGCTGTGCGACACCGCATGTCGACGAGGCGGGCCCGTTGGGCTCGCCTCTTTGCGATTTCACGGGTTCCAGAAAAAGGGAGTTTTAATCGTGGCCACTTTTGTTGACCAAGTCACCTTGCATGTACAAGGTGGCGACGGAGGTCACGGCTGCGCCTCGGTGCTGCGCGAGAAATTCAAACCACTAGGTGGCCCTGACGGCGGCAGTGGCGGGCGGGGCGGTGACATTGTGCTGGTTGTTGATCCGAGTGTGACAACTCTGCTCGAGTTTCATCATGGCCCGCATCGCAAAGCCGATAACGGTCGCCCGGGCCAAGGTGCACATCGCAACGGAGGCGAAGGCGACGACGTGGTGTTGCGGGTTCCGAACGGCACGATGGTGCTGGCACCCGATGGCTCCGTCATCGCGGATCTCCTCGGGGCCGGCACCCGCCAGATCATCGCCAAGGGCGGTCGGGGTGGACTCGGCAATGCCTCCTTGGCCTCACCGCGCCGTAAAGCCCCCGGCTTTGCACTGCTCGGTGAACCTGGTGAGTATCGAGATATCGTCTTAGAGCTTAAGACTGTCGCAGACGTTGCGCTGGTCGGTTTCCCGAGTGCCGGTAAGTCGAGCCTCGTTGCCGCCATGAGTGCGGCTCGACCAAAAATTGCCGACTATCCGTTCACCACTTTGATTCCAAATCTCGGAGTCGTAACGGCGGGTGAGGTTGTCTATACCGTCGCTGATGTTCCGGGGTTGATACCCGGTGCCAGTGAAGGCAAAGGTCTGGGGCTGGAGTTCTTGCGCCACGTGGAGCGCTGCAGTGTGCTCGTTCATGTTCTTGACTGCGCCACGATGGAGCCAGGCCGTGACCCAATTGACGATATAGACGCCATCGAACACGAGCTGGCGCTCTACGGCGGGCTACTTGACCGCCCGCGCATTGTGGTGCTCAACAAGATTGACGTTCCTGATGCGCGCGTACTTGCCGAGCTAGTGCGTCCAATCCTCGAGGAGCGCGGCTACCTGGTCTTTGACATCTCTGCGGCAACCCATGAGGGTCTGCGCCCACTTTCGTTTGCGATGGCCGAAAAGGTGCTGCAGGCTCGCATTGCCGCTATCCCCGATGAGGCTCCGCGAATTGTCATTACTCCGAGGTCAGTAAATGATCGTGGCTTCACTGTCACTCACGAGGCTGATGGCTATCGGGTGCGCGGTGAGCGCCCTGAGCGCTGGGTGCGTCAAACTGATTTCAGCAATGATGAAGCAGTCGGTTACCTATCTGACCGGCTGGCCCGACTCGGGGTTGAAGAGCAACTCGTTAAGCAGGGTGCGGCAGCCGGCTGCACCGTGATGATCGGTAGCGATGACAATGCTGTTGTATTCGATTGGCAGCCGACTTTGCATGTGGATATGGGTTCAAGTAAGAGCCCACGAGGTACCGATGTGCGATTGGATGCCCAGCTCGACGTGGAGGGTGCGTGAACGCTCGCGAGATGGTGGCGTCAGCTGGGCGCATCGTCGTAAAAGTTGGTTCATCATCGCTGACCAAACGCGGTGGTGGGCTAGATGCTGAGCGTATTGCGGATCTAGTTGCACAGTTAGCGGCACGGCATGCAGCGGGTCACCAAGTCGTGCTCGTCTCAAGTGGTGCGATCGCAGCCGGCTTTCCCGCACTTGGATTGACGACGCGCCCCCGCGATTTAGCAACGCAGCAAGCGGCCGCCAGTGTTGGGCAAGGCATGTTGATCGCGCAATACAGCAGCGAGTTCGCCAAACACGGCATCATCGTTGGTCAGGTGCTATTGACCGCACAAGATTTGACCCGCCGTTCACACTATAGAAATGCCCAGCGCACCTTATTTCGACTACTTGAAATGGGTGTACTTCCGATTGTCAATGAGAACGACACCGTTGCAACCGATGAAATCAGGGTCGGCGATAACGATCGACTTGCGGCACTTGTTGCCCACCTGGTAGCTGCCGAGGCACTGATACTCCTATCGGATGTCGATGGTCTTTATGACGGCCCACCAACCCAGCCCGGAGCCAAACTGATCAGTGAAGTGCGCACTCCTGCAGATTTAAGTGCGATACGCATTGGGGGAGTCGGGGCGGCTGGCGTAGGTCTCGGCGGGATGGCAACCAAGGTGGAAGCCGCCCAGATCGCCACCTCAGCGGGTATCTCGGTACTTCTGGCTGCGGCGGAGGTTAGTGATATCGCCTTGAGTTCGGCCTCCAGCGGCACCTTGTTTCACCCCACCGGGGAGCGCACCTCAACCCGGCTGCTCTGGTTGGAGCACGCCACGACCGCCCGCGGACGGTTGCACCTTGATGCCGGTGCGGTGGCAGCGGTCGTCCAAAAGCGACTTTCTCTGCTTCCGGCAGGTATCACGGGCGTCGACGGCAAGTTCGATGCCGGAGATCCGGTGGACTTATTAGACGAAAGTGGTAACACGATCGCCCGCGGACTGGTCAACTTTGACTCTGGTGAACTTCCCGGGTTACTGGGGCGGTCTACCAAGGACCTAGCACGGGATCTAGGTGCAGAGTATGAACGCGAAGTTGTTCACCGGGACGACCTGGTGATCATCGCAATCTAGGCGGATTTGTTAGGAGGCCTACATGGTCGCCGACTCGCTCTCGCCTGATTCAGCACATCTGTGGCATGTCACGTTGACAGTGGCTGGCGCCCCAGTAAGTGAAATTGAGATTCGCTCGGCACTTGAGCGTTTAGGCCACGAACACCCATTCTTGTTATCGGGTCGATTCGCGGTCGATAGAGCGGAAGTGCGCTACTGGGAGGAAGCAATTGACGTAGACCAAGCCTTGACCATGTCAGTGAGGTTGTGGGATGAGCACCTTGAGTCAGCACACTTGCCGTCATGGCAGGCGGTGGGAGTTGAGGTTATTAGCCAAGACACCTTCCACCGGCGGGGGAGATTCCATAATGAGCAGCCCGGGCCCCTCGCCGCTGGGCGACTACTGCCATTTTGAGTGACGCACTTTAGATTCATCTAGGCTGTGGCTATGAGTGAGACAGGGAACGAAGAAAAAGAGCAGGTACTCGCGACCGCAAGAGCGGCCCGCGATGCAGCCAGCCTGCTGCGGCTACTGACTCGCGAGCAAAAAGATAAAGCGCTGCTCGCTATGGCCGACGCCGTTGACCAGCGTTCGGGAGAAATTACCGCGGCCAATGCCGGTGATGTTGCCAGAGCGCAGGCTGCCGGCACCTCCGCGGCCCTTGTCGACCGCCTGACCCTAACCCCGTCTCGCATCGCCGATATCGCCCAAGCGTTGCGTGAAGTTGCCTCGTTGCCAGATCCGGTCGGTGAAGTAATCCGCGGGTATACCCTGCCAAATGGTCTGCAGGTGCGGCAAATTCGAGTGCCGCTCGGCGTAGTCGGGATGATTTATGAAGCTAGACCAAATGTCACGGTTGATGCAGCCGGGCTTTGCCTAAAGAGTGGTAATGCCGCACTCCTTCGGGGGTCCTCATCTGCGGCCGAAAGTAATGCAGCATTGACCGCTGTCATGCGCGATGCGCTCACTTCTACGGGCCTTCCAGCCGATGCCATCCAGATGGTACCGGGTGTTACCCACGACTCGGTGAAATATTTGATGACGGCGCGAGGCTTGGTGGATGTGCTCATCCCACGTGGCGGTGCTGATCTCATCCGCAGCGTCGTCGACAACTCTACGGTTCCAGTTATTGAGACCGGCGTCGGAAACTGTCACGTCTACATCGATAAGGACGCCGATGTCGATAAGGCAATCGCGATTTTGATGAACAGTAAGGCGCAGCGCGTGAGTGTGTGCAATGCCGCCGAGACGGTGCTAGTTCACCGTGAGATCGCCGACGTGTTCTTACCTCGGGCACTTATTGCACTTAAGGAGGCGGGGGTCACTATCCACGGTGATTCACGGTTCGCCCTGCATGCCACGGGCACCGGGGTTGAATTCGCCGATGTCACCGATGACGACTGGGCCGCGGAGTACTACTCATTGGATATTGCTGCTGGCATCGTTGACAGTATTGATGATGCGCTGGCGCATATTCGCCGTTGGTCAAGTGGTCACACCGAAGCAATTGTTACCGATAGCCAATCTGCGGCCCAGCGGTTTGTTGCGGGCGTGGATTCGGCGGCCGTCATGGTGAACGCCTCAACTCGATTCACCGATGGTGGCGAGTTTGGTTTCGGAGCTGAGATCGGGATTTCCACCCAGAAACTGCATGCTCGCGGCCCCATGGGGCTCACCGAGTTGACCACCACGACTTATGTCGTTACCGGGGACGGTCACGTACGCGGATAACGAAATTTGGCACAGCGCAGTAGAGTGATGCCACAACGACATGAAGGGGTCCGCTATGGGTCTGGGTGCGGCTGAAGAAGTAGCAACGCAGGGAATGATATCTCCGTATGTTTTCGGTGGTTTTGCCTTCTTGGCCTTAGTAGTACTGCTCGTCGTAACCACCATGATCAACGTCGACCGATAGACCCAAACTTGTGACCATCCGCCGCATCGGGGTGATGGGCGGAACTTTCGACCCAATTCACCATGGCCACCTTGTCGCCGCCTCCGAAGTTGCCTACAGTTTCAACCTTGACACGGTGCTGTTTGCTCCGACCGGGCAGCCGTGGCACAAGTCACCGGCTCCGGGGGCAACGCCGGAGGAACGTTATTTAATGACGGTACTTGCTACCTCCCAGGATGACCGCTTCGATGTCACTCGAGTCGACATTGATCGCGATGGCCCTACCTATACGGTCGACACGCTGCGTGATTTACGGGCGCAGCACGAACTAAAGTTTCCGAACTTGGAAACCGAGTGGTTCTTCATCACCGGCGCCGATGCCCTTGCTGACATCATGGAGTGGCGGGGGCCGCAGGAGGTCATCGCCTTGGCTCACATCATTGGTGTTACGCGGCCTGGGCATGAGATGCGCAACCCAGACCTCCCGTCAGGCTCTTGGACGCTACTTGAAATACCGGCCATGGCGATTTCGTCAACCAATATTCGAACCCGGGCCGGCCGCGGTGAACCAATTAACTATCTGGTGCCGGAGTCGGTCGCAAATTTCATCGGTAAGCGCAAGCTTTATCAATAGCACTTCCAAAACAACCTGAAAGCAGTGGTCATGACAGCAAGTAGTGAAGCAGTAGCACTAGCGGTAGCGGCGGCCGAGGCGGCCTCAGAGAAGCTCGGCGAAGACATCATGGCAATCGACGTGAGTGATCATGTCGTCATCACCGATGTGTTCGTACTTATTTCAGCCGCTAATGACCGCCAGGTTAAAGGTGTTGTTGACGGTGTTGAAGAACGATTGCGCGAGATGGGAGCCAAGCCGCTCCGCCGCGAGGGCGAGCGCGAGAGCCACTGGGTGCTACTTGATTACGGTGACATTGTGGTGCACGTGCAACTTGCTGAGGAGCGAATTCATTACGCGATCGAGCGCCTTTGGAAGGATTGCCCGATGCTTGAACTGCCAGCGTCGGTTAACGCCCCGCATTCAGCCCGCGACTCATCGCGTGAGGCGGCGCACGACGGCGCACGCAGTACCAACCCTTGGGAGTCATCCTGAGCGAGCGCCGCGAACCCCGCCGAATAGTTTTCTGGCGGCACGGACGTACCCACTGGAATGCCGAGCAGCGTTTCCAAGGGCAAACCGACATCGAGTTAGATGAGTTAGGTGTTGAACAAGCCGAACGCGCTGCGGTGATTCTCGCAACTTTGCAGCCGGCGGTGATTGTCTCGTCGGATCTGAGCCGCGCGATGAACACCGCTAGGCCACTGGCCCGGATTCTTGGCCTAGAAATCAGTACCGATGTTGGCCTGCGCGAAACGTTTGCGGGGGAGTGGGAAGGCTTAACGCGGCCTGAGATGGAGCAGGGCTACGGCACGATGCTCGCGCAGTGGTCGGCAGGTGCTGAAATGCGAGCCGGGGTATCCGGTGAAACTCGACTTGAAGTGGCCGAGCGCGTCACCGCCGCCGTGCAACGGGCCCTAGAGCGGGTCGAGCCCGGTCGGGTGCTCGTGGTGGTAACCCACGGTGGGGCCGCGCGCGCGGGTATCGGTGAGATTTTGGGGCTGCCACCTGAGCACTGGGCGGTACTTGGGGTTTTGACCAACTGCTCCTGGTCGGTGCTGGTTGAGAATGTCAGCCCATTCGGCCCTAGGTGGCGCCTACAGGAGTACAACGCCGGCACTTTGCCGGAGTCGGCGCTCGCTGACGATCGTTAGCTAACTACTTCTGGCCACCGCAACCGGCCTTTAGCTGCCTTGGTATGCTGACGCCTCCCGAGTTCATCCTGTTAGGCAAATTTCGGGGCTGTGGCGCAGCTGGTAGCGCACCTGCATGGCATGCAGGGGGTCAGGGGTTCGAATCCCCTCAGCTCCACCATGTCGTGTCTCGGGACATGCTTATAGCTTGTCTCGAGTCATGCTTATATTTTTTTGGGTTTGAATGTGTAGCCTTTGGGCATTCCTCCTTGTCGGGGTGTTCCTTTTTTGGGTCCTGGTTTGATG